>Ga0209415_10019784_pt1 | contig 10510 bp, 10 predicted proteins | sample PeaSoiSIISIP2007_FD_187696 | JGI IMG/M metagenome (GOLD analysis project Ga0209415, IMG submission 187696) | Peat soil microbial communities from Weissenstadt, Germany - SII-SIP-2007 (SPAdes) (version 2) | ecosystem: Environmental > Terrestrial > Soil > Wetlands > Peat | place: Germany... | reverse complement strand
CCGAACGGCGCAGGGAAGACGACCACCATCAGGATGATCATCACGCTCGCGGTCCCCACCTCGGGATCGATACGGGTCTTCGGGCTCGACGTCAACCAGCACTCCTCAATGGTCAGGTCGATGCTGGGCTACGTCCCGCAGGCCGTCTCGGTCGACGGCGACTTGACCGCCTGGGAGAACCTGCTGATATTCTCGAAGCTCTTCGACGTGAAGAAGGCAGACCGCCGGGACAGGATCAAAGAGGCGCTTGACTACATGGGCCTCTCCGAAAGGGCTGACGACCTCGTAAAGCACTTCTCGGGTGGGATGATGCGCCGCCTCGAAATCGCGCAGTCGCTGGTCAACCGCCCAAAGATCCTCTTCTTGGACGAGCCGAGCATCGGCCTCGACCCTGCCTCGAGGCTGAAGACCTGGGGATACATCAAGAAGCTGAACTCCGACTACGGCGTGACCATATTCATCACGACCCACGACATGGAAGAGGCGGACGAGCTGTGCGACAGGCTAGCGATAATGAACCAGGGGAAGATCGCGGTCTCGGGAGCCCCTGGGGAGCTGAAGCGCTCTCTCGGCGGTGACCTCGTCACGGTGAAGACGTCGGCACGGCCTCCCTCTACAATCCCTGCGGGTCTCGGCACCGTGGCCGGGGTCGAGGAGAACTCGCTGAAGATCCTTAGCCCCGACGGGGAAGCCGCCCTTCCCCAGATAATTGACTATCTTCGGAACCAGGGGGTGGGAATCAAGGGAATCTCCCTCAGCACTCCTAGCCTCGACGACGTATTCATGAAGTACACCAACGTCGGGCTTGAAACCAAAGGGTCGTACCGGGAGACAAGGGAAGCAAGGAAGAGCTTCGAGAGGAGGGCTCGCTAGGCGCCATGGTAAGCGCGTCCAAGTTCGTCTCCTCCGCCCTCACCATCGCTGAGATGGAGGCGCGCAAGATCCGCCACGACTCCTCCGAGCTCTGGATGAGGGCAGTCCAGCCAGCGCTATGGCTGGTGGTCTTCGGTTCGGCGCTTACCGCCCTAAGGTCAAGCCAGCTGACCGAGGGCAACTACACCTACCTCCAGTTCATGTCTGCCGGAATAATCGCACAGTCCGTCCTCTTCGTCGCGATACTGTACGGGGTCAGGCTGATCTGGGAGAGGGACATGGGGATGCTGACGAAGCTGCTCTCGACGCCCTCCCCGAGGGCCTCCGTGGTCGTCGGGAAGACGCTCGCCTCCAGCGTAAGGGGCGTCTTCATGGCCATCGTCGTCCTCGGCCTGACGCTCGTCCTTGGCATCAACCTGAGGCTAGACCCGCTCGACGTCCTAGGGGTGTTCTTCGTTGTCATCCTCTTCGCTATGGCGTTCACGGCCTTCTCGATGACGGTCAGCTCATTCCTAGGGACTCAGAACAGGATGATGGCCTTCGGGCAGGCGCTGACCATGCCGCTCTTCTTCGCTAGCAACGCCATCTACCCGATCGCCCTGATGCCAAAATGGCTGCAATACATCTCGGAGTTCAACCCTCTGAGCTACGTCGTCGACGCGATGCGCTCGATGATCCTGACTGGAGACTACTCTCAGGTCCCCCTCGACCTCACGGCGCTAGGAGTCTTTGCCTTGCTGATGATGGTCAGCGCGTCGCTCGTCCTCCGAAAGCTCGTGCAGTGAGTCGCTGTCTCTCCATCCTTGAATAGCAATAAATACTGAGGTTAGAGCTTCGGGCTATAACCTAGTTTGAGCTCGGCCGACCTGGTTATCAAGAACGGAAGGGTCGCCGTCGCATCATCGCTCAGAACGTGCGCGATAGCCGCGAAAGATGGGAAGGTCATCTGGATGGGCTCTAACTCTAACGCGCCGAGGGCCCAGAAGGTCATCGACGCTTCTGGCCTCCTCGTCTTGCCAGGCGTAATCGACGTCCATGTGCACATGCGAGACCCCGGGGCGACCTACAAGGAGGACTTCCGGAGCGGCACAGCCGCCGCAGCTGCGGGAGGTGTGACCACCGTCTTCGACATGCCCAACAACACTCCCCCGACCAAAGACGTCGAATCCCTTAGGATGAAGGTGAAGGCGGCCGAGGCCAAGGCGCTCGTCGACTACGCCCTCTACGGCCTACTCACCAGGGGGAACACGGCGGATCTACTTCCGCTCGTCGAAGCTGGCGTTATCGGCTTCAAGTGCTACATGGCCGAGACCACGGGAAAACTCCAGCCTCCATCAGACGGCGAGCTGCTCGAAGACCTCGGGTTGGTCGGGAAGACCGGGAGGCGCGTCTCCGTCCACGCCGAGGACGGCTCAATCCTCCAGTATGGGATCTCAAAGCTCAAAGAGGCGGGGAGAGCGGACGCCCTCGCGCACTACGAGTCTCGCCCGGAGATAGCCGAGGAGAAGGCGGTCCACCGTGCCCTAATCCTAGCGAGGGACGCGAGTTGCAACGTGCACATCGCCCACCTCAGCAGCAGCGCCGGGGCGAGGGAGGTCAGACGGGCAAAACGCTCTCGCCTGCGGGCCGAAGGAAGCGTGACTGCGGAGACCTGTCCGCAGTACCTCCTGCTCGACAAGCGCGACTACGCAAGGAAGGGCTCGCTGATGAAATCGAACCCGTCGGTGAAGCGAAAGGAGGACAGGCTGGCCCTCTGGAGGGCGGTTAGGGACGGGACGATAGACATGGTCGCGACAGACCACGCCCCCCACGCTCTTGAAGAGAAGACCTCGGGCGCGTCGATCTTCGAGCAAGCCTCCGGCTTCCCCGGGCTCGAGACGCCCGTCGCACTGATGCTCACCTGCGTAAGCCGAGGCCTCCTCTCACTCCCGAGGTACGTGCAGCTCTCCTCCGAGGCCCCCGCGAGGGCATGGGGGCTCTACCCGAAGAAAGGGCGGATCGCGGTCGGCGCCGACGCCGACTTCACCATCGTCGACGCGAAACGGGAGTGGACGATAGACCCGACGAGATTCGTAAGCAAGGCGAAGTACAGCCCCTTCGATGGGTCCAAGGCAAAGGGGGCGGCGGTCTACACCATCGTCAGGGGCTGCCCTGTCATGGACCACGGCGAAATCGACAAAGGATGCAGAGGGGAGATGCAAAGGCCCCTTCGACCGGCCACCCCGCCCCGCGGAGACCGGAGGGCTGGCTGACGTAGATGGACGCTTATGGAGTCGCTAGCCCCTTCCTGTTCGCCCTGGATCCGGAGAGGGCCCATAACGTAGGGCTGAGCCTCATGAGGTTCGCGTCCAAGATATCGGTCGACCCGATGCCCATCAAGACAGCCCTTGGGGAGCTCGCCAACCCGTTGGGGATGCCTGCAGGCTACGACAAGACCGGGACGCACCTACATAGCCTCGCGAGGCTCGGCTTCGGCTACATGGTCGCAGGGACCTTCACCTTGTCGCCCTGGCCTGGTAACCCGAAGCCTAGGCTCGCCAGGAACAAGAAGGACAAGACGCTCGTCAACGCGCTCGGGTTCCCGAACCCAGGGATAGACTCCTTCGTCCTCAACCTCACCTCGAGCAAGCCACCTGGGGTCCCGCTCGTCGCTAGCATAAGCGGCAAGACCCTCGAGGACGTCCTTAGGTGCTACACCAACGTGCAGCGGCACGTCGCTGGGGTGGAGCTCAACCTCAGCTCCCCGAACACCCCAGACCTCAGGGACCTACGGGAGCCCGCCGTTTTCGCCGAGCTCGCGCAGGCGCTGAGAGACGCGAAGCTCAAGCCGACCTACCTCAAGACGCCTCCTTACACGGGAGAGGCCCAGTTCGGCGAAGTGACGAAGCTCGTCAAGAAGTGGGAGTCGCTGGGCTTCGAGGGCGTGACCGCTTCGAACTCCATCCCGGTCGAGGACGCGCGCATGGCCGTCGGCAAAGGGGGCTGGAGCGGCCCCCCGCTCTTTGAGCACACCAGGGCTGCCGTAGACCGGATCAGAAAGGAAGTGAGCCCTCTCTTCGAGGTCAACGCGTGCGGGGGCATCAGCAGCGCCTCCGACGCCGCGGCGCTCCTCGAGCTCGGCGCTACCACAATCCAGGTCTTCACCGCGCTCGTCTATCAGGGACCCGCGTTGGTCAAGAGCATACTCACCGACCCGAAGATGAGGTGGGTTGTCGATGCAAAGAAGACGGCTATGTGGTCAGGGCCGGCAGCCCATCCTCCGGAAAAGCAGAGCTAGGCTCATGAGCTCGCCTGCGTCAGGCCAGTACCGTGATGACCCCTTTCATCCAGTCGGGGTGCCACATGCAGTAGTAGTGATACACCCCGGGGACCGTGAAGGTCACGGTGTACGTCTGGTTGGTCCCGAGTATCAGGTCGACCTGGGTCCCCCCTGCGGGGACGACATCAGTCACCACCGTATGCTGGCTGAGGTTGTCCTGGTTAATCCAAGTCACTGAGTTGTTCACCCCTATCTTGACCTTGACGTTGGCCGGGACGTAGTTTAGGCTCTGGTTGTCGGCGATCCCCTTCGGAATGATGATGAGGGTGTCGTTGAAGAAGAGGCCGAGCTTGTATCCGGGCGTAGTCGATGTCACGGTGACGGTCTGGAATGAGGTAATCCCAGTCCCCGATGTGACCAACGTCTGAGTCGAGGTGACCGTGGAATCGCTCGTTTCCGTTATTGTCGTCGGGGAGATGAGCTGCGAAACAATCGTGGTAAGGCTATTCGATTGGCTGTTGAGATCCGTATAGAAGTAGACTCCCTCGGAGAGGGCCGCGACGAGGAGCACCAGGACTGTGCCCGCGAAAATCTTTGAGGAGACTCCTCGTCTCAATTCGCATGTTTGGGGCTTTTGTTGTATTAAAGACTATTTCCGATTCCCAATCTCACGAAGGATACGCCTCGACGACCGAGCGCGGTCGTGAACGCCATTTGAGCCACAAGACTTAATCCGTAACTCGCCTTTCCTTGAAGGCAATGCTGGGTTTCGGGGAGACCTTCGGCGCGATTATTGGCTCCTTCCTCGTCCCCACATTCGTCGGACTCCTGATAATCTCGGCGGCGGCGCGCTATCTCAGCCCAAGGTATCTGGCCGCCTTCGCGGTGGGCCTCTACCTGTGGTTCTTCTCTGATACCATCGGCGACGCCTCGCTGCTTGGTGTCAGCGAAGGGTTCACGGGCGGCTTCTGGCACGTTGCGCTGTGGGCGCTCTTCGCAGTAGGAGTGGTGGCGCTCTTCTCGATTGATAACAAGATGTTCGCCGAGGGTTCCCCAGGTGAGAGCTTGGGCTTCGCGATCCCGCTTCTCGTGGCTGTTGCGGTCGGCCTGCATGGGTTCGGAGAAGGCGCCGCCGTCGGTGCAACCGCAGCCACCACTCCCAGCACGAGCCTGCTCGACGCCTTCGGGGGCCTTTCCTCGGCCGCCGCCTTCATCTTGCACAAAGGGCTCGAGCCTATGATGGTCGGCGCTGCGTACTGGGTATACGCGAAGGACCACGCGAGGGACATGGCCGGGCGCCTGAAGGACATCTCCGTCTTGACGCTGGCGTTCACCCTCCCGGGGATAGTCGGTGGGGCAACCGCATTCTACCTGGTCCAGGCGTATCCAAGCGCCGACTTCACATACATCTTCGCCCTCGGACTCGGGACGTCAATCTACGCGGCAGTGAGGCTCGCAAGACCGCTCTTCCAAGGGACTGGATCGGACTCGGAATCAATGAAGACCGCCTTGGCTTTGGTACTCGGCTTCACATGCCTTTATCTGGCAGCTTCCCTCCATTCGTGACGCAGGCTCAATTCTGAATGAAATCGAACCAGCGCATCATCCTCGTTGTCTTGCTGGTGGTGCTCGTCGGCGCCAGCGCAACCATCGGGTTATACCTTGTGAGCAAAGGAGGGGGAGGGACCTCGAGGTCGCTCCCTGCGGGGTGCGTCAAGCCGCCCGACGGCTTCCTTATCATTGCGAGCAACCTGGGCTTCAACGACAGCATAACCCATGGCGCGCCCACGAAGTCGTGGCCCATCATCACGGTCAAGCAAGGCCAGACCGTGAACATCACCGTCTGCAACATCGACGTCCAAGCGCACGGCTTCCAGATTAAGCACTACTATGACGTGGATACCGTCGGTGTGGTGACGGTCGTCCCTGGGCAGGTGCTCCAGATACCTGCCTTCGTGGCCGACCAGGCCGGTTCGTTCCAGATCTACTGCGACATCTTCTGTTCGATACACATCTACATGCAGAGCGGACTGCTGAACGTCACCTCAACGTAGCGAAGTCTGGGGACCCAATGGGTCAGTGCAACAGGGAAATCTGGTCAGACCACCAGCCCTGCCTAAACCTTCATATTTCGAAGGGCGATGTCTGACGCATTGTTCCTGATAACATCGGACAGTGACGATGCCATGCACCTGCTCTTGGCAGGGCTGTCATTGGCCCTGATGCTCGTCTCGGTGAACGCATACCGGAAGAGGCCAGAGAGAAGGTACTTCCTCCTGATGCTCGCCTTCATCTTTCTCTGCCTAGACCAGGTCGTCACCGCCTACCAAGAGTTCTTCCTCGGCGGCGAGCTCATCGCGCTACCTTTCCTCGACCTTCACCTCATCCACTTCCTCGAACTGTTGATGATACTCAGCTTTCTTGCCGCTTTGGTGATGCCCTCAAAGCGAGGAGGGGCCATGCCTTGAACGAGGATGTCAATTCCAACAAGATGAGAGCGAAGACCTTGGTGGAGCTCTTCCCCGGTATCCACCTGAGGAAGCTCCAGAGGCTCCTTGGGACGTCATTCAGCACGACTCGCTACCATGTCGACCACCTCCTCCGGGAGGGCGAAATTGTCTCGGAGCGAGAGAGGGGGTACACCCGGCTCTACCCGAGCGGATTCGAGCAAGGCGACAGGAGAATCTACGCTGGCCTGCAGAACAAGAGCGCGCGCTCGATCCTCCATGCCCTGATCAGCTCCCGGCTCCTCGGCAAGGCGGAGCTAGCCGAGGCCACCCAGCTGAGCAGGTCGACCATAGCAACGCAACTGGAGGTGCTGGAGCTTCTGAACTTGGTCGAGGAACTAGAATCCCACGGCGGCCAGCCTGCCTATCGGATCATTGACGGCGGGAGGGTGGCGCTCATCCTGTCGGCACTGGAGAAAAACCCACTCAGCGTGGCCACGGACAACTTCATCGACCTTTGGGGCGACCTTTGAGCCACCGGGCCACTGGGCGTGACCAGGGGAAGGAGCCAGAGCAATACTTGACTACATCCTGCGGCATTGTGGCGGGACTCTGGACATCGGACTCGTTACAAATCACGTTCGGAGCCTGTGCCGCGCATTATCCAGTTCCTTGAGACCCATATCAACAACAATGGGATGATCCAAATGTAGTATCTGACCGGGTCTCCGTTGCCGACCTTTATCGCGAAGAAGAGGGGCAACGCCGAGAGACCGAATATTAACCCGCAGACGAACCAGCTGACGCCCTCAATCCTGTATTGGCGTGTCAAGGCCTTGGGGATCAGGTTCCGCTCCTCGTCCGCTAGTGTCATAGTGAACCCTCCCAGAATCGCGAACATGGCACCCAGGTCCAGCGCGTAGAGGGTCGTGGTGGCGTCCGCGAAGGCCGTGGGGTCGGTCACCGCCGGCGTGTTCCTGATCAAGTTGAAGAGGAAAGGCTCGATCGACACGCAGAACAACAACATGATGTTCAGGTTGACCACCCTCCTAGACTCCAGTGGGAAGACCGACATTATGCGCGTGTAGCGGAGCCACATGGTGATCAGGATTAGGAAGCTGAACCCGAAGGTCGCGAGGTCGTTGTAGACCTCCTGGACGTCCATCGGGGGGTTGCTGACGAGCGAAATCGCCCCCACAGATAGGGCGAGCCCGAAGATGAGGTCGGCGAGCGACTCTATCCTCGGCCGCGGCTTTGCTTGGCCTTGCTCAGGTTCTGTCAGGGCGCGGTCATAAGCCCCGAACGCGGCTGCCGCTTAAAGCTCTTCGACATTGAGTCGGACTTATCAATGGGCGACCCCTCGGGAACCTGGTCTTGGGCGAGGTCTGCCTGGGGACGTCGGGCTGGTCATACAAGGAGTGGGAAGGTCCTTTCTATCCAAAGGGAGAGAAGAAGAAGCTAACCTACTACTCCAAGTTCTTCAAGACCGTGGAGATCGACTCCACGTTCTACGCCTACCCGAGCCAAGGGATGATCATCGGGGCCGCAAAGAGCACCCCGCACGACTTCGTCTTCAGCGCGAAGCTGCCGAAGCTCATAACCCACGAGAAAACCATCGACGTCGACCAGGGAGTGAAGGAGGACCTCTTCAGGTTCATGCACCGCATGAAGCCGCTCATCGATGAGGGCAAGCTGGGCCCGCTCCTGATCCAGCTCCCTCCGAGCTTCTCCTACTCTACGGGCCTGCGGAAGCTTCAGGGCTTCCTCGACGTGCTCCCGTCCGACGTCTCCTTCGCCGCGGAGTTCCGAAACAGGTCTTGGCTGGGGAAAGCCGACGCGCTCGACCTGTTGAGGGCTCACAACGTCGCCGTCACTACCGTCGACGAGCCGTTGCTGCCTCCCGACACCACGACGACCGCAGACTTTGCGTTCGTGAGGTGGCACGGCCGGGGAGACAGGCCCTGGTACAACTACCGTTATCGGCAGGAGGAGCTCATGGGATGGGGCAAGAAGGTCGTAGGAATCGCGGCGAAGACCAAGAAGGTCTACGGCTACTTCAACAACCACTTCCGCGGCTTCGCGGTCGAGAACAGCCTTCAGATGATGGGGCTCTTGGGCTCTGCGGACGCGGAGCAGCGAGAGCTCCTCGCTCAGGTAAGCGAGCGCATAGACGCCGGGTTCAAGAAAGACCAGGTCACCCTGATGTGACGCCGCGCGCCGTCGCTAGACGGATGATTGCCCAAGACAGGAAGTGCCGGCGGGCAGACGGCAACTGGGTTCGAGAGGTTTTATCTACATTCTAGCCGAAACAGCCGCGACGGCTTCTTGAACGACGACCCGAGGTCACCCGACTCGCTAGGGAGGCTCTTCAACCCGAGGAGCATCGCCGTCGTCGGAGCATCTAGGAAGAGGGAAAAGATCGGGAACATCGTCTTTCGGAACCTTTCAGCCACCTTCGCAGGGAAGTTGTACGCGGTCAACGCAAGCGGAGAGGACGTCGAGGGAAACAAGTCCTACACCACGCTTTCTCTGATCGAGGAGGAAGTCGACCTAATCGTGGTCGCCGTCCCGAGGGACGCGGTCCCGGACGTTATGCTGGACGCCGCAAGAAAACGGGTCCGGGGCGCGGTAATCATCACATCGGGGTTCAGGGAGGTCGACGAGCACGGGGCCCAGCTCGAGGAGAAGCTCAAGCTTATCGCCGCCCAGGCGGGGATCAGAATCTTCGGGCCCAACACCCTCGGTCTCGTGACCCCCTCCTTCAACGCCACGTTCACCTTCTCCGAGGTGCCCCGGGGCAAGGTCGCCCTGGTCGCGCAGAGCGGGGGGCTCGGAATCTACATGCTGGAGTGGGCCCAGCGGAGCAGGACGGGAATCAGCTACTTCGTAAGCCTCGGAAACCAGGCGGACGTCTCAGAGGCAGAGGTCATGGAGTTCCTGGCAGACGATGCCTCCACGGCCGTGATCTTCGTCTACCTCGAAAGCGTCAGCGACGGCCAGAGGTTCTTGGAGCTCGTCCCGAAGGCCACGAAGCGGAAGCCCGTGATCTTCCTGAAGGGGGGCCTGGGGAAGAAGGGGTCTGAGGCGGCCAGGACACATACCGGCAGCCTCGCCGGATCCGCAGACGTCTTCAGGGCAGCGGTCAACGCCGTGGGCGGGATGCTCGTGGAGAACCTGGAGGACTCGCTCAACCTTGCTAGGCTCCTCATCGGCGAGGAGGAGATCAAGCCCGACATCCTGGTCGTCACCAACTCCGGAGGACACGGCGTGATAACCGCCGACGAGATTGAGCGCCGCTCCCTCCGATTGATATCGCTCCCCGACGCGACGGTCGCGGGCCTATCAGGGATCCTTCCGCTCCAGATCCGCCCTCGCAACCCGCTCGACCTCTCGGGCGACGCGACCGCTGAAAGGTATAGGGAATCGCTTGCCGAGGTCCAGGACCTTGAATGCACGAAGCTCGTCCTCGTCCAGTCCCTGCCGCTACTGAGCTGCGTCGAGGTCGCCAACACGATCATGGGATTCAAGGGGAAGAGCGTCGTTGGGGTAATGATGGGCACTGATGAGGACGCCGCGATCGCAATCCTCGACGTCGGAGGCGTCCCAAGCTTCAAGTTCCCTGAGGACGCCGTCCGGGCGATAAGCCACTACGTGACTCGCCCCGCATCGAGGACGAAGCTTCGGACGCCGCAGCCGAGCGAAGCTGTGAACAAGCTCATCTCAGGCAAGCGGGTCCTGACGGACAGCGACGGGTTGCGGCTGTTGGAGCTCTACGGGATCAAGGTCCCACGATACGGGGTGGTCTCGGCCTCAGATGCAGCCGAAAAGCTCGCGGAGAGCATCGGATATCCAGTCGTGATGAAGATCTCTCCCGATGAGCCCATGCACAAGACGGAGCTGAGGGGCGTCATAGTGAACGTCGGGGACGCGA
>Ga0209415_10019783_pt1 | contig 10510 bp, 11 predicted proteins | sample PeaSoiSIISIP2007_FD_187696 | JGI IMG/M metagenome (GOLD analysis project Ga0209415, IMG submission 187696) | Peat soil microbial communities from Weissenstadt, Germany - SII-SIP-2007 (SPAdes) (version 2) | ecosystem: Environmental > Terrestrial > Soil > Wetlands > Peat | place: Germany... | reverse complement strand
CCGCCTCGAGGGCCTCCCGGTAGAGCGGGATGGCGGCAGGAAACTGCCTGGCCTTCCGCTTGGCGTCGGCAAGATCGATCAGCTGTTTGGGAGTCATGCGCAGGCAATCACAAGAAGGCGGAGCGGGCTGTCGTTCCAGGGATGAAACCGGCCCGGACCCTCGGTACGGACGCCTCGTTCGAGGTAGCACGAGTATAACGCGGGTGATCCCCCTGCCCCAGGTACTGGGGTCGGCCGCGGCCTCAGCCGGCGAACACGCTCGCCTGCTCGATATCGGCGATGAGCCCGTCCGGCTGGGTCGGGCGCCAGTCCAGCTGCTGCTGCGTCCAGGCGCTGGACGCCGGGGCGTCCATGCCGGCGAAGAAGGCCATCCAGCCAAAATGAGCGGCCGCCGCCTCGGGCGACAGGGAGACCACCGGCAGCTTCAGGCCGCGGCCGATGGCTTCGGCGATGGCGCGAAGCGGCACCCCCGCTTCGGCGACCGCGTGATACCGCGCCCCGGCCGTACCATGCTCGAGCGCCAGCCGGTAGAGCGGCGCCGCGTCGAGCCGGTGCACCGCGGACCAGCGGTTGAGGCCGTCGCCCACATAGGCCGAAACCCCGTTGGCGCGGGCCATGGCGATCGCATAGCTGACCAGGCCCTGCCTGTCCCGGTCATGCACCTGCGGCAGGCGCACCACCGTCACGCGCACGCCGCGGGCCACCAGCCGCAGCGCCGTCTGTTCCGAAACGCGGGGAAACGGGGAGTCGGCGGGCGCCTCCTGGTCTTCGGTCGCCAGGCGGCCGGGAAGCACCCCGGTGGCGGAGGTGACCACGAAGGGACGGCCGGAGCCCGCGAGGACGTCGCCGAGGGCCTCGATGGCGCGCCGATCGATCCCGCAGCTTTCCTGGAAGCGCGAGAAGTCGTGGTTGAAGGCGGTGTGGATCACGCCATCCGCCAGGCCGGCGCCGCGGCGGAGACCTTCCAGGTCCTCCAGGTCCCCTTTCTGCACCTGCGCCCCCGCGGCCACCAGGGCCGCGGCCCCCGCGTCGGAGCGGGCGAGGCCGAGCACCTGATGCCCCGCCCGGAGGAGATCCTGGACGACTTCAGAACCGATAAAACCGGTCGCACCGGTCACGAACACACGCATGGTGGAGCCTCCCTGGCTGGATGTCCGGACCGATGGGCGGTCCGGCAGGGTTGAGCATAGGCGCCGGCGTACGGACGGGCTATGCTGTAGCGTCCGAATGACTTTCGCCATCGTCCGAAAGGCCCCATGGATCCGCTATCAGATGTGCTATCGCTGCTGAAACTGCACAGTTATCGGTGCGGGGGCTTCGACGTGGGCGGAGGCTTGTGTCTCCAGTTCCCCAGGCATGCGGGCATCAAATGCTACGCCCTGGTTTCGGGGGCGGGCTGGCTGTCCATGGAGGGCGTGGCCGACCCGGTGCGCCTGAAGGCGAACGACTGTTTCCTGCTGCCGCGCGGGCGCCCCTTCCGCCTGGCGACCGACCTGGGCATGCCGCCGGTGGATGCCCTCGCCCTGTTCGGGAAGGCCAAGGGCGGCAGCATCGGCACCCTCAACGGCGGCGGCGATTGCTGCATGGTCGGCGGGCATTTTGCCTTGGCCGGCAACCACGCGAACATGCTGCTGGAGGGGCTTCCGCCCATCGTGCATCTGCGGAAAGACGCGGACAAGGCCGCGCTGCGCTGGTCGATCGAGCGGTTGATGCAGGAACTGCGCGAGCCGCAGCCGGGCGGGTCCCTGATCGCCGAGCATCTGGCGCACATGATGCTCGTCCAGGCGCTGCGGCTGCATCTGGCCCAGGGACTGAAGGGCGGTGTCGGCTGGCTGTTCGCCCTGGCGGACCCCCAGATGAGCGCGGCGATGAACGCCCTGCACGAAGCGCCGGGCCATCGCTGGACGGTGCAGGAACTGGCGGCGCGGGTCGGGATGTCGCGCTCCAGCCTGTCCCAGACCTTCAAGGCGACGGTGGGCCAGTCGCCGATGGCCTACCTGACGCGCTGGCGGATGGCGTTGGCCGGGGACCAACTGGTCCAGTCGAGTCAACCGGTATCCGAGCTGTCGCGGACGCTGGGCTATGAATCCGAAGCCGCCTTCAGCACGGCCTTCAAGCGGGTCATGGGCTGTTCGCCGCGCCAGTACAGCCGCAGCCAGCCTCTGCGCGCCGACCCGGACAGCGGCTACCCCGGCTGAGCCCGCTTCAGGCCCGGCCAGCCGCGTCCAGGGTCCTCAGGTGCGCGACCAGGTCGTCCATCAAGGCCTTGAGGGTCATCAGATCCTGGACCGGATAGCCCACGGTCCGGACCAGGTCCCCGGGGATGCAGGCGCAGCGATCCTTGAGGGCCCGGCCTTCGGCGGTCAGATCCACCCGCACCACCCGCTCATCCCTGGCGCTGCGGGCGCGGGTGATCCAGCCGCCCTGTTCCAGGCGCTTCAGCAGGGGAGTCAGGGTGTTCGAGCCGAGCAGGGCGCGCGCGCCGATCGCGGAGACCGCGCAGGGCGCGTCCTCCCACAGGATCATCAGGATGATGTACTGCGGGTAGGTGAGGCCCAGCGGCTCGAGCAGGGGCTGGTAGAGCCGGGTCAGGAGCCGGGAGGCGGCATGGATGGGGAAGCAGAGCTGCCGGTCCAGGCGCAGCGGGTCCGGCTGGGCCATGTCAGGAGCCCAGCAGGCGCTGGATGGTCGGCTCGATGCGCCCGGGCGGGGTGATCGGGGCGAACCGCCGGACCGGGCGGGTGCCCCCCGGGGCCGCGGGGCTCACAGAAGCACCAGCTCGACCGGGACGTTGCCGCGCACGGCGTTGGAGTACGGGCACACCTGGTGGGCGGCCTCCATCAGGGTCTGGGCCTGCTCGCGGGACAGGTCGGGCAGGAACACCTCCAGGCGCACCGCCAGGGCGAAGCCGCCCTCGGGCCGGGGGCCGATGCCCACGGTGGCATCCACGCGCTGGGTGCCGAGCCGGACCTTGGCGCCGCCCGCGACGAAGCCCAGGGCGCTCTGGAAGCACGCGGCGTAGCCGGCCGCGAACAGCATCTCCGGGTTGGGCAGCGCCCCGCCGGGGCCGCCGAGGCCCTTGGGCAGGGCCAGCTGCAGATCCAGGACGCCATCGCTGCTGGTGACCTTGCCGGCCCGGCCACCGGTCGCGGACACTTTGATTTCGTAGAGTGGATTCATGGGGCACCTGTGGGCTAGTGCACGATTATATCGCACACGATCATTATGGTCTGCGCCCAGCCCCTGTCAAGGGATCCCGTACCGGAGCACCGAACGGTTGCCGTTCGGCCAAGCCGCTTGCCTCAGGCCGGCCAGCCGCCGCCCAGGGCCTTGCACAGGGCGATCAGATCCTGGGCCACCGCCTGGTCGCTCTGGACCAGGGTGTCCTGGGCCTGGTACACCGTGCGCTCGGCGTCCAGCACGTTGATGAAGCTGGTGAGGCCGCTGGCGTACTGCTGCCGGGCCACCTCCAGGGCGCTGCTGCTGGAAGCGACCGCCGCCCGCAGCGGCACGTTGCGCGCCTGCTCCTTCGCGTAGGCCACCAGGGCGTTCTCCACCTCCTCGTAGCCCCGGAGCACGGCCTGCTCGTAGCCGGCCAGGGCCTCCTCCTGGCGCGCGTCCTGCACCCGGACGTTGGCGCGCACCTTGCCGGCGTCGAAGACCGGCCAGCGGAAGGCGGGCCCCCAGGACCAGGCGCTGCTGGCCGGGGTGAACAGGCTGCCGCTTTGGGCGCTGTCCCAGCCGAAGCTGCCGGTGAGGGAGAACCTGGGGTAGAGATCGGCCTTGGCCACGCCCACCCGGGCCGAGGCCTCGGCCAGGCGGCGCTCCGCCACCCGGATGTCCGGGCGCCGGCGCACCAGATCCGCGGGGAGGCCCGCCGGCACTTCCGCCGGGGCGCCGGGAATGGCCGCGCTGGCCGCCAGTTCCTGGCGCAGGGCGCCCGGGTCCTGGCCCAGCAGCACGCCCAGATGGTGCACCGCAGTCTGCAGCCCGGTCTCCAGCGCCGGCACCTGGCTTTCGGTCTGGGCCAGCACGGTGCCGGCCTGGTCCGGCTCCAGGCTGCTGGTGAAGCCCTGGCGGTAGCGGGACTGGGCCAGGGCGACGATATCGCGCTGGGCCGCCAGGTTTTCCAGGGCGATCGCCAGGCGCTGCTGGTAGCCGCGGGCGGCCACGTAGTTGCGCGCCACCTCCGCCACCAGGCTGACCTGGGCGTCGGCCAGGCTGTAGCCGGCCGCGGCCAGGGCGGCGTCGGCCGCCTCGGTGCCGCGCCGGGCGCCGCCGAACAGGTCCAGCTCCCAGCTGGCGTCGAAACCCGTCTGGTAGGCGTTGCTGGTCAGGGGGGTGCCGGGCGGCAGCAGACCGCCCAGCAGCGGCTGGTTGCCGCTCTGCTTTTCCCGGCTGGCGGAGCCGGACGCGTCCAGGGTCGGCGCCAGGGCGGCGCCGGCCAGGCCCCGCTGGGCCCGGGCCTGGCGCACCCGCGCCTGGGCCTGGCGCAGGTCCAGGTTGGCGCCCAGCGCCCGGGTTTCCAGGGAATCCAGTTCGGGATCGCGGAAGCCCTGCCACCAAAGCGCAAGGTCGGCGGCACGGCTGGTCTCGCCGCCGGCCATGGGCTCGCTCCACTGCTGGGGAGCGCGGGTTTCGGGGGGCCGGTAGTTCGGCCCGACCATGCAGCTGACCAGGGATCCGGTGGCCACCAGGGCCAGGCAAACGGTAGAAAAGTTCATGGACGTTTCTCCAGGCTTGGTCATCAATGCCCCATCACCGGCGCCGCGCCCTTGCGCACCGGGCGGAGCAGCAGCACCACGCCGATCACGAGCACGCAGGCAATGGTCAGGATCCGGAACACATCCAGGTAGGAGAGCATCGTCGCCTGGACCTGGATCTCGTTGTAGAAGCCCAGCAGGTTCCGCGGAGTGAACCCGCCGGTGGCCTGCAGGCGGTGCACCAGCGGCAGGTTGGCGCGGGTGGCCGTGCCCGCCAGGTAGACCTGGTGCACCTGGGCGCGCCGCACCAGCAGGGTGGTGGCCACGGCGATGCCGATGCTGCCGCCCAGGTTGCGCATCAGGTTCATCATCGCGCTGGCCTGGTTGCTCTTGCCGGACGGCAGGTTGCTGTAGGCGATGGTATTGAGCGGGATGAAGAACAGCGGCAGCCCCAGGCACTGGATCAGCCGGGCCCAGATCAGGTGATGGAAGGCGATCTGGGCGGTGAACCCGGACATCATCACCAGGGACAGGGTCAGCACGGCGAGGCCGGAAGCCATCAGGTACTTGGGCTGCACCCGGCGCACCAGCTGGCCGGCGATGGGCATCATCACGATCAGCATCAGCCCCCCGGGCATGAGCACCAGCCCGGCCTGGGTGGCGTCGTAGCCGAGCAGCTGCTGGGCCAGCAGCGGGACCAGCACCGTGGTGGAGTTCAGGATGAATCCGACCACGAACTGCAGGCCCATGGAGGTGGCCAGGTTGCCGTTGCGCAGCAGGGGCAGGTCCACCACCGGATCCTTTTCGATCAGGGTCTCCCACACCACCAGGCCGACCATGCCGGCCACGGCGAGCACGCAGAAGCCGACGATGTACGGGGAGCCGAACCAGTCGGCCTCCTGGCCCTTGTCCAGCACCACCTGCAGGGCCCCGAAGGCCAGCACCACGAAGGCGAAGCCCATGGCGTCGATGCGCACCCGCTTGCGCGGGGCCGCCGGATCCACAGGCGGATCCTGGATCAGCCGCTGGGTGAGCACCAGGGAGATCAGGCCCACCGGCAGGTTCATGAAGAAAATCCAGCGCCAGGAGAAGTTGTCGGTGATCCAGCCGCCCAGGGTCGGCCCCACCGCCGGCGCCACCACCACGGCCATGCCGTAGATGGCGAACGCCATGCCGAAGTACTTGCCGGGGAAGGTGTCGGCCAGCATGCTCTGCTCGCTGGGCGCCAGGCCGCCGCCGCCGGCGCCCTGGAGCACCCGGCACACCAGCAGGATGCCCAGGGAGGGGGCGATCCCGCACAGGAACGAGCTGACGGTGAACAGGGCCACGCAGATCATGTAGAAGCGCTTGCGGCCCAGGGTGTTGGACAGCCAGCCGCTGATCGGGATGATGATGGCGTTGGCCGCCAGGTAGCTGGTGAGCACCCAGGTGGCCTGGCTCTGGCTCGCGCCCAGGCTGCCGGCGATGTGCCCCAGGGACACGTTGGCGATGCTGGTGTCCAGCACCTCCATGAAGGTGGCCAGGGAGATCACCACCGCCACCAGCCAGGGATTGACGCCGGGCCGGGCGGCACTGTTGGGAGTTCTCGGGAAGGGCATGGGTCGCTCGATCAGGAAGGTGCAGTCAACGATTGCGGCCCAGGCGTCAGGAACGCACCCGCACCTTGGGTTCCACCGACATGCCCGGGGCCAGCTGGCCCAGCTTGTCGTTGTCCAGCAGGATCTTCACCGGGACCCGCTGGACCACCTTGACGAAGTTGCCGGTGGCGTTCTCGGTGGGGATGACGCTGAAGCGCGACCCGGTGCCGGACTGGATCGAGTCCACCCGGCCGGTGAGGGCCAGGCCGGGATAGGCGTCCACGCTCACCTGCACCGGCTGGCCGGTATGCATGTACTTCAGCTGGGTCTCCTTGAAGTTGGCCACCACCCACACCTGGGTGGGCACGATCTGGAACAGCGGGTTGGCCGGGGTGACGTAGGCGCCGGCGTCCACGGCCTTGCCGGCGATGCGGCCGTTGGCGGCGGCGAAGATCCGGCAGTGGTCCAGGTTCACCTGGGCCTTGCGGGTGTCGGCCTGGGCCTTTTCCGCATCGCCTTCGGCCGCGGTGACGTTGGCCTGGGCCTGGGCCACCTGGGCCTCGGCCGAGTGGACCTGGGCCTGGCCGCGCTCCAGCGCGGCGCCGGTGGTCTTGCGGGTGGCGATGGCGCCGTCCAGGTCCTTCTGCGACCGGGCCCGGGCATCCACGCCCTGCTGCCGGCGCAGCTCGGTCTCGGCGTTCTCGAAGGTGGCCTGCAGCGAGTGCAGCGAGGCCTGGGCCTCCAGCACGGCGCTGGCGGCCGCCACCACCCCGGCCCGGGCCTGGGCCAGCTTGCCCCTGGCGGCCGCTTCGGCGCCCTGGGCCTGGCTCAGCGCCACCTGGTAGTCGGTGCTGTCCAGCTCCACCAGCAGATCGCCCTGGTGCACCACCTGGTTGTCATCCACGTGCACCGCCGCCACCAGGCCGGACACCTGCGGGCTGATGCCGATGATATGGCCGTCGATGAAGGCATCATCGGTGGATTCGAAGGGGGCCACCTGGCGCAGGTAGTAGCCGCCCCCCAGGACGCCTGCCAGCAGCAGGCCGCCGGCAATGCCAGCGGCCAGCCCGCGCCGGCGGCCGGCTATGGCCGGCGGGTCTGGCGGCTGGACGTCCTGTCTGGGGCCGCCGTCCACGTGCAACAGGATCGGTTCGGGAGTCTGGGGGGTGGCCGTGGAGGGCATGGCGGGCCTCGAAAAAAGGGTGTGGTCCAGCCGGGCGGCCAAGCTTCGGCCGTCCAACCTGTTGGCGGAGGAACAGGAACGTTATGGGGTGCGGAGGCTCACTCGCTCCGATAGGCGGGGAGGCAGGCCTGCAGCTTGAGCAGCAGCGCGGCCAGGGTCTCCCGTTCGGCGGGGGTCAGACCGGCCATGAGCCGTTCAATCCCGCGGATCTTCTTGGGCAGGTACTGGTTCACCACCGCCAGCCCGGCGGGGGTGATGGCGATCAACCGGGTGCGCCGGTCCTCGGGCGCCTCGCAGCGCTGCACCAGGCCGTCGTGCTCGAGCCCGTCCACCAGGCCGGTGATGCTGCCCCTGGTGATCCCCAGCAGATCGGCCAGCTGGGAATGGGACAGCGGCTGCGGCTGGTTTTCCAGCAGCAGCACCAGGACCGTGATGCGCCCCTCGCCCAGGCCATGGCAGGACAGCTTGGCGCTGGCGATCTCCCGCACCTCGTCGGTGACGCTGAGCAGCAGGAGGTAGGCTTCCAGGCTGCCGCGCTCGAAGTCCGGCGCCCCGATCCGTTCGGCCAGACGCTGCATGCGTTCGTACTTGGGAATCCGGGACTGGGACAGAAGGCAGGGTTTCAAGGTGGCTCCATGGTTGAACCACGAACAGTATGGAGCCGAACAATACCCCTGTCAACCATTCCACCGCAGGAACTATATCAACAGATAAACTTGCAAATTAGCCTTGCAAGTTGAACTGTCTTTTTGTAGCCTGGGACCATGAAACCGACCCCGGACCTCGAACGCTCCCTATCCGAACTGACCCAGGCCATCGGTCTCCTGGTTCGCCGCGTGCGCGCCGCCACCGCCTCCCAAGAGCTTTCCTGGAGCGAAAGCGCCGTGCTGGGCCGGCTGGCCCGGGACGGCCCGGCCACCACCGCCGAACTGGCCCGGGCCGAGGCCGTCAAGCCGCAGTCGATGGGAACCACCATCGCCGCGCTGGCGGCCATGGGCCTGGTGGAGCGCAAGCCGCACCCCACGGACGGCCGGCAGATCCACATCCAGCTCACCGCCCAGGGCGCGGCCATGCGCCAGCGGATCCAGGAAGCCAAGCATACCTGGCTGGCCCGGGCGGTCTCCGAACTCGACCCGCGGGACCAGGAGACCCTGCTCGCGGCCGGGGAGATCCTCAAGCGGCTGGCGGAACGATGAGCGGGCCCTCGATCGGGCACGCCTGGCGGGCGCTGCGGCACCGCAATTTCCAACTCTACTTCGCCGGCAAGGATGCCCGCTGACCGCTGGCTTCACCGCTATTCCAGGAGGATTGCCCATGAGGTTCCAAACCAGGCAGTGTGTCCAGGCCCTCGCGGTCATGGTGGCCATGGCGGGCGCCTGCGCCGGCCAGGGGATCCTCCCCCCGCCACCCACCCAGGGCTGGAAATTCACGGCCGGCCTGGGCATCATCAGCCAGCCCAAATACCCTGGCAGCTCTGAAAGGATGAACTTCGCCCTGCCCCTGTTCAGCGCCGATTACGGGCGCTTCTTCGTCGGCGGAGCTCCGGGCGCGGGCCTGCCAGCCGGCGCCGGGGCCTACCTGGTCCAGGACGGGCCCTGGCGTCTGGGCCTCGGGGTCGGCGCCAATCTCCGGGCACCGCGCCGGGAAGCCGACGACCCTCATCTGCACGGCCTCGGCGATGTGCAAGGGACCGAGGTCGGCAGCCTGTTCGGAAGCTACAACAAGCCCTGGCTCTCTGCCCGGGCCAGCGTCGTGACCGATATCGGCGGCCGGCACCAGGGTACCCGCCTGGCCCTGGACCTGGATGGCCGGTTCAGCCCGGTCCACAACCTCATGCTCTCCGCCGGTCCGGGACTGACCTGGGCCGACAGCCAATACACCCGGACCTTTTTCGGCATCGATGACGGCCAGAGCGCCCGCTCCGGGCTGCCCACCCATGCCGCCGGCAGCGGTGTCAACCTGGTCCGGTTCTCCCTGGGCGCGGACTATCAGCTTTCCCCCGCCTGGGCCGTCGGTCTGCGCCTGACCGCCGCCAGCCTGCGCGGCGACGCGGCGGACAGCCCGATCACCGAACGCCAGGCCCAGAACACCCTTGCCCTGTTCGGGTCCTACCATTTCTGAAGCCAGCCCCGCTCAGCAAAAAGAATTCCCAGGCCTTGATCTGGATCAAGGAATGTCGACCGGTCGAGTCGGATATTGGGTCATGGGCTTCCCCGAAGGACGGCCCTTCCTGAAAACCCAACGGAGGCAGCCCATGGTATTCGACCCCCAGACCAAGATCGGCGACATCGTCCTGGCATTTCCCGCGACCATGCGGGCATTCGAAGCCCTGAACGTGGACTACTGCTGCGGCGGCCAGCGCAGCCTGGCGGACGCCTGCGTCCACGCGGGCCGGGATCTCGCCGAGGTGGTGGCGCGCCTGGACGGAATCCAGGCCTCGGCCCCGGCGAACGCCGACCCCAAGGCCTGGCAGTCGGCCCCGCTCTCTGAACTCATCGACCACATCGAGGCCACCCACCACGCCTTCACCCGCAGCGAACTGGCCCGGGTGGCCCCGCTCATGGCGAAGGTCCTGGAGGTGCACGGCGAGCATCATCCCGAACTGGCCCGGATCAACAAGTGCTTCCAGGCCATGGACGCCGACCTCAAGCCGCACCTGCAGAAGGAGGAGCAGATCCTGTTCCCGTACGTGCGCGCCATGGAATCCGGGCCCCGCAAGGCGGACTGCTGTTTCGGCACCGTGCAGAACCCGATCCGGGCCATGCAGAACGAACACGAGGAGGTGGGCGAGATCCTGCGCGAGCTGCGCACCCTCACCCGCGACTACACCGCGCCCGAAGACGGCTGCGCCACCTTCCGCTCCCTGTACATGGGCCTGCGCAACCTGGAGGAGGATCTCCACCTGCACATCTACCTGGAAAGCCACCTGCTGTTCCCCCGGGCCATCGCCCTGGAGGAGGCGGCGCTGGCGGGCTAGTGCATCATCCCCTAATTACGATCAATAATTATCAACGGAAGGCCAAATGGTTGGCCTGCTCCTTACCCAC
>Ga0209415_10019782_pt1 | contig 10511 bp, 8 predicted proteins | sample PeaSoiSIISIP2007_FD_187696 | JGI IMG/M metagenome (GOLD analysis project Ga0209415, IMG submission 187696) | Peat soil microbial communities from Weissenstadt, Germany - SII-SIP-2007 (SPAdes) (version 2) | ecosystem: Environmental > Terrestrial > Soil > Wetlands > Peat | place: Germany... | reverse complement strand
GGTGCGGAGCTTCTTCCATGCACGAACCACGAGATATGCGCGCGTCTAATGGCAATTATTATGGGAAGATTAATAACTATACAAGCGCACGTGCCAAATGACGGCACGTCCCCCAGTAATGACGGAGATCTACTCCGCCGTCCACCCGCCATCGATCACCAGGCTCTGCCCCGTCATGAAGGCCGAAGCACCGGACGCCAGGAACACCACGCCGCCGGCCATGTCGTTCGGCACCGCGAAGCGGCCCAGCGGCGTGCGCTCGAGCAAGCGCTTGCCGTGCACATCATGTTCCAGCAGCTCGTGCGTCAGATCGGTATCCACCCACCCCGGCGCCAGCGTATTGACCCGCACACCGCGCTTCGCCCAGTCCAGCGCCAGCGCCTTCGTCAGCATCTCCACCCCGCCCTTCGAGGCGCAATATGGCACGGAGCGTGGCAAGCCGCCCAGCCCCGCCACCGAACTGACATTGATGATCGAGCCGCCCAGCCCCATCGCGCCGCCGAGATGCTTGCAGCACAGGAAAACGCCGGTGAGGTTGACATCGATGATGTGTTGCCACTCGTCCAGGTCGATGCGCTCGATGCTGCGAAAGATCGGGTTGACGCCTGCGTTGTTCACCAGCACGTCGATGCGCCCGGTGCGCGCCAGCACCGCGTCGCGCAGCGCCAGCACGTCGGCCTCGCGCGCCACGTCGGCCAGTTGCACCATGACCCGGTCGCCGATCGCATCGGCGGCTTCGTCCAAAGTAGCCTGGGTGCGGCCGACCAGCACGATAAAGCCGCCATGGCGAGCCAGCGCCTCCGCCATCGCGCGACCGATGCCGCGGCCGGCACCGGTGACGATGCAGACCTTGTCAACAAGATTGAACTCGCTCACCAGTTCGCTCCGTGCCGGGCGATGCGTTGCGCGAGCGACCAGCGATGCACCTCGGACGGGCCGTCATAGATGCGGAAGGCGCGCACTTCGCGGAAGATTCTTTCGACCAATGTTTCGCCGGTGACGCCCTGGCCGCCGAGAACCTGCACGCAACGATCGACCACACGCCAGATCGCTTCCGAACAGAATACTTTTGCAATGGAAGATTCGGTGGTGCCGCGCGCGCCCTGGTCGAGCAACCAGGCGGTGTGCCAGATCGACAGGCGGCTCATGCGGATGTCGATCTCGTTGTCGGCCAGCATGAAGCCGACGCCTTCGTGATTGACCAGCTTGGCGCCGAACACCTCGCGCTGCTGGGCATAGCCCGCGGCGATGTCGTGCGCACGCCGCGCGGCGCCGAGCCAGCGCATGCAGTGCGTCAGCCGCGCCGGCGCCAGCCGCACCTGCGCATACCGGAAACCCTTGCCGGGCTCGCCGAGTATGTCGCTAGCGGGCACACGCAAGTCGTTGAATTTCACCACGGCGTGGCCACCGGCAAACGCCTGGTCAAGGCTTTGCATGGTGCGGAGGATTTCGATGCCCGGCTGGTCCATGTCGGCGAGGAACATCGTTGCGGCGCCGTCCTCCCCCTTTGCCATGATGATGGCGAAGGCCGCGCCGTGCGCGCCGGTGATGAACCATTTGGTGCCGTTGATCACCCAGTGGTTGCCGTCCTTCACCGCAGTGGTGTTGATCGCCGACGGATCGGAACCCGCGCCGGGGGCCGGCTCGGTCATGCAGAAGCACGACCTTGTCTCGCCGCTCGCCAACGGCCGCAGCCACCGCTCCTTCTGTTCGCGCGTGGCGACCTGTTCCATGAGGTGAATGTTACCCTCGTCGGGCGCGAAGATGTGCAGTGCCACGGAACCAAGAAGGGAATAGCCGGCTTCCTCGAAGACGATGGCCTTGCCGACGTGGTCGAGGCCGAGCCCGCCATAGTCGAGCGAGGCGTGCGGGGCGAGCAGACCGGCTTCGCGCGCGAGGGCTACCAGTTCGCGACGGAAGTCTTCGGTGGGGCCGTGAGCGGTTTGCCTATGGTCGGATTCCAGCGGGATGATCTTGTCGCGGATGAAGTCCCGCGTGCGGCGCTGAAGGTCTTGCAGTTCTGGGGAGAGAGAGAAGTCCATGGTTGGTGCGCCTTCCTCGTATCTTCCCCCTCCCCTTGTGGGAGTGGGTTAGGGGGAGGGGTAGATACATGCATGGCCAGCGGATGTGCGCCCCCTCCGTCCAACCCCCTCCCACTAGGGGAGGGGGAGGACAATGCCTTACATCAGAACGCGCGTCCTTGCGCGATATCGTGGGTGAATTCCAGAATGCCGGTGCCGATCGCGCTGAGCGGTGCGTAGCGCGGGTCGGTGGTGGCGCCGGTGCGCCAGCGCAGGCCGAGCTGCAGGAAGATCACCGCCAGCTTGTACATCGCCAGCACGCGATGGAACCGGAAGTCGGAGACGTCGCGCCCGGTGAGCCGTGCGTATTCCGCCACCGCCTGCTGGCGCGGATAGAGGCAGGCTTCGTCGGCCGGCATCTGTGCCATGTCGTGCATCGCCCAAGGATCGTCGGCATGGATCCAGTAGCTGAGCAGCGTGGCGAAATCGAATAGCGGATCACCGCGCGTGCCCTGGTCCCAGTCCACCACGGCGACCGGGGAAAAATCGCGCGGGTCCAGGATCACGTTGTTCAGCTTGAAGTCGTTATGCAGCAGGGCGGGCGGCCCGTCCGGCACGTTGTGTTGTTCCAGCCAGGCACCGACGTCCTGATGCAGCGCGTCCGTGCCATCTTCCTTCGCCGCCCAGCCGCGCTTGCGCCAGCCGGCGACGGCGCGGGCCAGAAAGCCCTCGGGGCGGCCGAGATCATCCAACCCGATCGCCGTGGTATCCACCGCATGGATCGCCGCCATCGTCTCCAGCAGTACTTGCGATAACCGCGCACCGATCTCCGGGCGATGGGCGAGCTCCGGAGGCATGTGCTCGCGGATCACCAGGCCGGCGCGGTATTCCAGAATCTGGAAGCGCTGGCCGATGATCGCGGGATCGTCGCACAGCACGACGCTGCGCGGCACGAAAGGCAGAGCGTCCGGCAGGCGCGACAGGATGCGGTGCTCGCGCGCCATGTCGTGGCTGCCCGCGGGCAGCTCGCCCATTGGCGGGCGGCGCAGCACGTACGGCTTGCCGTCGAGATGAATCAGGTAATTGAGGTTCGCCAGCCCGCCAGCGAACTGCCGCGGCGGCGGATCGGCGTCGAGCAGGTGCCCGCGTGTGGCGAGGAACGCGCGCACGGCATCCCAGGGGAGCGCCACGCTCTCCTCGGGCGAACGTAGATCGGCCGGCGTGTCGTGCGGCAAGAGGCCTCCTGTCGGCAGGCGCGCGATGCGGCTACAGATAGCGGAAACCACGGGTGTGATACAGGAGGGGCGTCATGGTGTTGCCGGATCGGGTGCAGCGGGTGGGGGTGCTCGGCGCGGGAACCATCGGCGCGAGCTGGACCGCGTGGTTCCTGTCACGCGGCATGCAGGTTGCGGTGTACGACCCGAACCCGGCGGCGAAGGACTATGTGGGCCGGTTCGTTGCCAATGCGTGGCCCACGCTCGCCCGGCTGGGCATGACGGCGGACGCCTCGCCCGATGCGTGGCGGTTCACCACCGTGCCGCAGGATGCGGTGCGCGGGGTCGAATTCGTGCAGGAGAACGCCCCGGAACGAATGGAGATCAAGCGCGCGCTCTATGCGGACATTGTCGATGCCCTCCCGGCCGAGGCGATCCTTGCGTCCAGCTCGTCCGGGCTGCTGATGAGCGATCTGCAACAGGGCTACGCAACCGCGCCGCGCATGGCGATCGGGCATCCGTTCAACCCGCCGCATTTGATTCCACTGGTGGAGGTGGTGGCCGGACGCGACACGGCGCCCGAGACTGTCAGTTGGTGCCTGGACTTCTACCGGCATATCGGCAAGCGACCGATCCATATCCGCAAGGAAGCCGCCGGGCACCTGGCGAACCGGCTGCAGGCGGCGTTGTGGCGCGAGGCAGTCAGCGCGGTGGCAAGCGGCCTGGCGTCGGTGGAGGACGTGGATACCGCGATCTCTGCCGGCCCCGGCCTGCGGTGGGCGATTTTCGGACCGCACATGACGTTCCATCTCGGCGGCGGGGACGGAGGCATGACGCACCTGCTGGAACAATTCAAACCGGCGTTCGAGGCGTGGTGGCGAACGATGGAGACGCCGGCGCTGTCCGACGACGTGTGCCGGCAGCTCATTGAAGGCGTGAACGCCGAGGCGAGAGGCCGCGGCATCGATGCACTGGAGCGTGAACGCGATGCGCTGCTGGTGGCATTACTCGAGACACTCCACCTCGCCCGCAACGCGGGGTCGGGCCGCGAGGCGGACCAACGCAAATGCGCGTAGGTGCAGAGGGTGAGGGTGCTGCGAGGCCACCCGATCACCCTCGGTGCTCCCGCACCTCGACCTCTCCCGCGCGCAGCGGGAGAGGTCTTACTAATCGACGAAGCTGACCAGCACCTGGCCGTCCTGCACCGTCTCGCCGACCTGACAGGACACATGCTCCACCACGCCGTCGGCCGGTGCGGTGAGACGGAACACGGTCTTCATCGCCTCCAGCATCACCAGCACCTGGCCGCGCATCACCACCGCGCCGGGTTCTGCCAGCACCTGCGTCACCTGTCCCGGCAACGGCGCGACCAGGCGGCCGCCGGATTCGTCCTCCTCCTCGGCATGCGCGATCGGGTCGGGCAAGCCGAAACGAAATGTTGCGCCGTGGCGGCGCACTGACACCGTTTCGCCGGCATGCGTGACGCGGACACGGTACCGCGCATCGCCAAGCGTCATCTCGAGCAATCCGTCCGCGCCGCGTTTGGCGGTGGCGAGCAGCATGCGTCCGCCGATGGTCAGCCTCCATGCGGTGCCGTCACGTTGCACGCCCACCGGACAGATCGTTTCATCAGCGTGAAACTCCAGCACGCGCTCCGCAGTCGCGTTCAACCACCACTGATCGCATGCGTGCCAGGGCGAATAGGGATCGGCGCTAGCCGCGGCCTGGCGCGCTGCCGCATCGGCCTCGTCGGTCAACACGGCCAGCGCCGCGGCGGCCAGCACATCCTCCGGCGGGGTGCCCTGCGCTGCCAGCAGCGTTTCGGCGTGCCGCGCGATGAACCCGGTATCGACGCCACCGGCGGCGAACGCGGGATGCGAGGCGATCCGGTGCAGCAGGTCGAGATTGCTCGCCACACCGACAATTTCGCAGTCGGCCAGCGCACCGCACAACGTCGCCAGCGCCACATCCCGCGTCGTGCCATGCACGATCAGCTTGGCCAGCATGGCATCGTAATGGATGGACACCGTGTCGCCGGCGACAAACCCCGCATCGACACGAACCGAATTCGTCGGCGACGGCAGACGGAACGCGACCAGCCGACCGATCGACGGAGCAAAATCGCGCGCCGGATCCTCGGCGTAGAGCCGTGCCTCGATGGCATGGCCGGCCAGACGAATTTCCTCCTGCGTTGCCGGCAGCACCTCGCCCGCGGCGACGCGCAACTGCCATTCCACCAGGTCGAAGCCGGTGACCATCTCGGTAACCGGATGCTCCACCTGCAGCCTGGTGTTCATCTCGAGGAAGAAGAAGCCTTGCTCATCGGCGACGAATTCTACCGTTCCGGCACCGACATAGCCGACGGCGCGCGCCGCGGCTACGGCGGCCTCGCCCATCGCGGCACGGCGGCACGGGTCGATGCCGGGCGCAGGGGCTTCCTCGATCACCTTCTGGTGGCGGCGCTGCACCGAACAATCACGCTCGAACAGATGCACCGCGTTGCCGTGCGTATCGGCGAACACCTGCACCTCGATGTGACGCGGCCGTTGCAAATAGCGCTCAATCAGCACGCGGTCGTCGCCGAATGCCGCGGCGGCCTCCTGCCGCGCGGCTTCCAGCGCGGCGGCGAAATCGTTCGCGGCTTCGACGACGCGCATGCCGCGCCCGCCGCCGCCGGACACCGCCTTGATGACCACCGGGAATCCCACGCCGCGTGCCTGCACTGCCAGAAATGCCGCATCCTGGTTGTCGCCGTGATAGCCAGGCAGCAGCGGCACGCCGGATCGTTGCATCAGCGCCTTGGCAGCGGATTTCGACCCCATCGCACGCATGGCGTCCGCCGGCGGCCCGACGAAGACCAAGCCGGCGGCGGCACAGGCCTCGGCGAAAGCCGGGTTTTCCGAAAGGAAGCCGTAGCCGGGATGGATCACTTGCGCGTCCGATGCCTTCGCGGTCGCGATGATGCGGGTGATGTCGAGGTAGCTGTCGCGCGCCGGCGCCGGGCCGATGCGGAAAGCGCGATCGGCGGTGCGCACATGCAGCGAGTCCGCATCGGCATCGGAGAACACCGCGACGGTCTCGATGCCGAGGCGACGCGCGGTGCGCGCGATGCGGCAGGCGATCTCGCCGCGGTTGGCGATCAGGAGGGTGCTAAACATGCGCCACACCGCGTCATTGCGAGGATCGCAGCGACGCGGCGATCCCCGCGCGGCGAGCAGCGGCTTTCTCAGGCGGGGGATTGCCGCGTCGCTGCGCTCCTCGCAATGACAGGATGGGCGACATTGTGCGCAACATGACGGCGGTCCTTCTCACATCCGGAACACGCCAAAGCGCGTGTCCTCCACGGGCGCGTTAAGCGCGGCCGACAGCGACAAGCCCAGCACGCGCCGCGTTTCCGCTGGATCGATCACGCCGTCATCCCAGAGCCGCGCGGTCGCATAATACGGATGTCCCTGAGTTTCGTACTGCGCGCGGATCGGCGCCTTGAATTTTTCCTCGTCTTCCGCCGACCCCTCCCCTGCCCCGCGCCGCACCGTCGCCAGCACCCCCGCCGCTTGCTCTCCGCCCATCACCGAGATGCGCGCATTCGGCCACATAAACAGGAAGCGCGGCTCGTACGCCCGGCCGCACATGCCGTAATTCCCGGCGCCGTAGCTGCCGCCGATGATCACCGTCAGTTTTGGCACCGCGGTGGTGGACACGGCCGTCACCAGTTTGGCACCGTCCTTGGCGATGCCGCCGGCCTCGTATTTCCGCCCCACCATGAAGCCCGTGATGTTCTGCAGGAACACCAGCGGGATGCCGCGCTGGCTGCACAACTCGATGAAATGCGCACCCTTTAGTGAGGATTCGGAAAACAGGATGCCGTTATTGGCCAGGATGCCGACCGGATAGCCGAATAGATGCGCGAACCCGCACACCAGCGTGGTGCCGTACAGCTTCTTGAACTCGTCGAACTCGCTCGCATCCACGATGCGGGCGATCACCTCACGCACGTCATACGGCGCGCGCACGTCCACCGGCACGACGCCATGCAGCTCCATCGGATCGTAGCGCGGTGGCGCCGGCGGACGCAGCTTCATGCCAGGCCGCTTCACATGGTTCAACCCGGCAACGATACGCCGGCACAGCGCCAGTGCGTGGCGGTCGTCATGCGCGTAGTGGTCCACCACGCCGGAGGTGCGGGCGTGCACGTCGGCGCCGCCAAGCTCTTCCGCGGTAACGACCTCGCCCGTCGCCGCCTGCACCAGCGGCGGGCCGCCGAGGAAAATCGTGCCCTGCTTGCGCACGATGATGCTCTCGTCGCTCATGGCCGGCACGTAGGCGCCACCGGCGGTGCAGGAGCCCATCACAACGGCGATCTGCGGAATGCCGGCCGCCGACAAGTTGGCCTGGTTGAAGAAGATGCGGCCGAAATGCTCGCGATCGGGGAAGATCTCGTCCTGCATGGGCAGAAACGCGCCGCCGGAATCCACCAGGCAGATGCACGGCAATCGGTTGGCGCGAGCGATTTCCTGGGCGCGCAGGTGTTTCTTGACCGTCAACGGAAAATACGTGCCGCCCTTCACGGTGGCGTCATTCGCCACGATGACGCACTCACACCCGGCCACGCTGCCGATGCCGGTGACGATGCCGGCGCTCGGCACTTCGCCGCCGTACAGCCCGAACGCAGCGAGCTGCGACAACTCCAAAAACGGCGAGCCGGGATCGATCAACGCCGCCACCCGCTCGCGTGGCAGCAGTTTTCCGCGGCCTTGGTGGCGCTGCCGCGCCGATTCACCGCCGCCTTGTGCCACGGTTGCGACCTTCGCGCGCAAATCGTCGACCAGTTCGCGCATGGTCGCCGCATTGGCAGCGAAGTCCGGCGAGCGCGGGTCGGTATCGGAGCGTAGGATCATGCCGCCGGCGCTCCTGCGTCATGGCCCGCAGAGATGCGCACGACGTCATGGCGGGCGAAGGCCCACCATCCGCGACTTGGCCCGACGAGTGAGGCAAAGTCGTGGATGGCGGGCCTTTGCCCGCCATGACGTGGGACTGGCAGGGACCTCCGCCGGTCATGTTGTTGAGCGTGCTTCATGCGATCTCCGCAAACAGCTCGCGGCCAATCAGCATGCAGGGCATTTCGCTGGTGCCGCCGCCGAAGTCGAAATCCAGCCCAGGCGGACGGTTGGGGATAGCAGCCATCGCCAATCCTTTCATACCGAACGTTTCTGCCAAAAGAGTGACCCATCCTGGCACAAGGAGGTGCCGCGATATCACCCGATCGGGCGGTCCGCCGCACCAAAACGGGCGCGCAGTTCGAACTTGAGCACCTTTCCCGCTGGGTTGCGCGGTAACACGTCGACCACCTCCAGGCGGCGCGGCAGTTTGTAGCGGGCCAGCCGGTCGGTGGCGAAGCTCCGCAGTTCGTCGAGATCGAGGCTCGCATCCTGCCTGAGCGCCACGATCGCGACGACGGCTTCGCCCCATGTCTCATCCGGCAGGCCAATCACCGCGATATCGGCGATCGCGGGATGGTCGTACAGCGCGCTTTCGACTTCGGCGGGATAGACGTTCTCGCCACCGGTGATGACCATGTCCTTCAGGCGGTCGGCGATGAACAGGAATCCGTCCTCGTCGAGGTATCCGATATCGCCGGTATGGAACCATCCCTCGGTGTCGATCGCCGCCGCCGTTGCCTCGGGGTTGTTCCAATAGCCCTTCATGACGTTCGGCCCTCGGGTGATGACTTCCCCATTCACCCGCGGCGTCTCGATCTCGCGTCCCTCGGCGTCAACCAGCCGCACCTCGGAGAACATCGGAGTGCGGCCGGCGGACCCGAGTTTTTCCATCCCCCACTCCGGAGCGAGGAACGTCACGGCCGGCGAGGTTTCCGTCAGCCCGTAGCCTTGATTGATCGGCACGCCGCGGTCGGCATAAAGCCGCAGGAGCGGCTCCGGCACCGGGGCGCCGCCGCCAACGATCGCATTCAGGCTGGAGAGGTCGGCCGAGGCAAAGTCCGATTGCTGGCTAACGAACAGCAGCATTGCGGGCACGGCGAACATGGTGGTCACACGATACTTCGCGATGTCCTCCAGGCAGCGCTGCGGATCGAAGCTTCGGTGCAGCACGATGTGCCCACCCTTCTGCCAGATCGCCAGCGAGCAAACGTTAAGGCCGCCGATGTGAAACAACGGTGCCACGACCAGCGAGACGTCGCTTTCGAGAGAGTCCCACGCGAGAAGCACGTTGACATTGTTCCACCAGATGTTGCCGTGGGTGAGCATGGCGCCTTTCGGGCGCCCGGTCGTTCCGCTGGTGTACATGATGAGCGCGACTTCATCTTCGGCAACCGACTCCCCTTGCCGGAGCGGCTCGTGCGCGGCGGCCAGGGAGGCGACCGCCGCCCATCCGTCCGCCGGCGCGTCGGCGGAGAAGAACCGGCGGCACGGCAGGTCCGCACGGATCGGATCGATCACCGGCTGGTGCGGCGCATCGACCACCAGGGTGTGCACACCGGCGTTGTTGATGATGTAGCTGAGTTCCGGCCCGCTGAGCCGGTAGTTCAGCGGCACGAAAATGGCGCCCAGACGGGCGGCGGCGAACAGCGTCTCAAGGAAAGCGGGCTGATTGAAGCCGAGGAAGCCGACCCGATCGCCACGGCACACACCGTTCGCGCGCAGCCCGCTGGCGAGGCGATCGATGCGTTCCTGTAATTTGGCGTAGGTCCAGGTCGTGCCCTCGAACGTGAGGGCCTTGCGGTGCGGGGTCCTCAACGCGCGTTGGTACAGCCAGTTTCCGAGCCCGATGTCCGGCGTCATGGCATTCCCCAGTGTCGGTGCCGGCGATCCATCGGATGGATCGCCGAAGCGGCGGCGTCGCCAGAATGTTACGCTCCGATCCGGGCAGCCCGCAACAATGACCGGCGTAACCGACATGCGGCCGCTTCCGCATCATGCCGTCTCCGCGAACAACTCGCGGCCGATCAGCATGCGGCGGATTTCGCTGGTGCCGGCGCCGATCTCGTACAGCTTGGCGTCGCGCAGCAAGCGGCCGGTTGGATAGTCGTTGATGTAGCCGTTGCCGCCGAGCGCCTGGATCGCCTCCAGGGCCATCCAGGTCGCTTTCTCCGCCGCGTACAGGATGGCGCCGGCGGCGTCCTTGCGCGTCGGCCCGCCACGGTCGCACGCCTTGGCCACCGCGTACACATACGCCTTGCAGGCATTCATCGTGGTGTACATGTCGGCGAGCTTGCCCTGCATGAGCTGGAACTCGCCGATCGCCTGGCCGAACTGCT
>Ga0209415_10019781_pt1 | contig 10511 bp, 5 predicted proteins | sample PeaSoiSIISIP2007_FD_187696 | JGI IMG/M metagenome (GOLD analysis project Ga0209415, IMG submission 187696) | Peat soil microbial communities from Weissenstadt, Germany - SII-SIP-2007 (SPAdes) (version 2) | ecosystem: Environmental > Terrestrial > Soil > Wetlands > Peat | place: Germany... | reverse complement strand
GGGGGGGCTTCGCCCCCCCATCGCCCCCCCACGGGAGGACGCCGCCAAAAGCGCGGCGCCCCCCGCGCTGTGGCTGAGGTCAAAGCCCTGTGGTTGCTGTAGCAGGCAGCGCATAACCCGCGCTGCCTAGCGCCGTGGTGCGGTTACGGCCTTGTGGTTGCTGTGGCAGGCAGCGCATAACCCGCGCTGCCTCGCGCTGGGGCTGGGGTTAGGCCTTGTGGTTGCGGTTCTGCTAGGCGCTGCGGGCCTCGCAGCGCCTAGCAGAATCCATAGACCTACTTGACTTTGTAGGCGTACGGCAGGGCTGCGAGCTGGCTGCCGGACAGGAACTGCAGCGAGTCCGCGAAGTCGTCGATGTAGAGCATTCCGCGTACCACCGTCCCGCTTGGCGCGGAGGGCCGCACGGTCAGGCTGATCGTCCGCGTTTGCCTAGGGTTGACGACCAGCAGGTTGTAGGACGCGGACGAGGCGAGCCGCGCCACTGCGAACTTCCAGAAGTCGCCGGTCGCCGGGCTCGCCGACGTGTCGAACCGCTGCGTCACCACGGACATGGAAGTCGTGCCGGTCGCGCTCGCGGCACCACGCGGAGCGTACGGCCCGACCTCAGACGGCTCGGTGAACCAGAGCCCCTGAGTGACCGGCGTGACCGCCGCGCCTGGCGGATACAAGGCGCTGGCCGTCGGCCCGAAGGAGCTTGCCTCGTCGGGGTCACCAGGGAATGGCCCGAAGTCGAACATGACAGGGACGGACGAGGTAGCCGTCGCCGACACGCTGTGCGTCATCGTCGGCACGAGCCACTCGGGCGGGCTCGCCGTCTCCGGCATCGGCAACCGCACGCCCGCGACCTGGTTCTGCGGCTGCAGCACATAGGACTGCAGCGTGGTCAGCCGGGGGTCGAGGAAGATGTCCTCGGGCGCCGCCCCGGTGTTGCGCACCGTGATCTTGTAGGTCACCGGCTTTCCGCGCGGGAGGGAAACCGAGGGTGAGTCGGGCAACGCCCCCCGGTTGAATGATACGCAGTTGAGCCGGATCCGCCCGGTGAACGGGTCGGACAGTTCGTTGCCTGGCACGGGCGAGGTGAAGTCGATGATCAGCGTCCACGTACCGGGGATCGGGTTGGACGTGTACAGCGAGAGCTGCCGCCTGGGCGACTCCACGGGCACGCCGGAAGAGCTGAACCCGGTCGTAAGGTAGCTCGACCCGTACCCCATCGTCTCGCCGCCCGGTGCGACCAGGTACCCGCTGACCTGATTGGCCGGGTCGTTGGCGAGCACCACGTCGACGTCGATGTTGCGCAGCAGGACCGGCAGGTTGGACGGCACCACAAAGGAGTAGGCCGCGACCTGCCCCTCGCCGGGGGAGCGGCCGTTGCCGCCGGTCAGCGCTCCGCTGAACTTCCCCCCTTCCCCGAGCCCGGTCGGCACCTGGCCACGCAACGTGACAGGCACGCTGACCGGCCCCCCGCCAGCTGAGCCAGCCGGGCCGGCCGCGCCAGTGGCGAACACGAGGGACCCGCTTGAGTCACCTGCCCCGGCAGGCACCTGGGCCGACACGTGCACCACGCCAGACGCCCCGGGCGCGAGCGTGAGCGTCGACGGCGACACGGTGCCAAACGGCCGCACCCACGACACCGACGCGCCGAACTGCACCGTCCCTGCCGTCCCTCCGGCCTTGGCGTTATCGCTGAAGATCACCGCTGTCCAGGTGCCCGCCGCCGGGTGCAGCACCTGCGCGCTGCCGTACCCGCTGACGCCCTGCGGCAGCGAGTGCGCGGCGAGCTTGCCCGCGGGATCCACGAGGATGACCCTGATCCGGGCGCTCAGGTTCCCCGCTTCCGACGCGCTGGCTGGCCAGGCGATCGAGGCGTTCAGCAGCGCCGCGCCGCGCGGCACGGTGAATTTCACTGACCGGTAGCTGGACGCCACCCCGGCCCAGTTCGTGAAGTGCGGGCTCTCCGCGTCGGACAGCGTCACCGCGGTTTTCTTGACCACCGGCCCGTCGCTGAATCCGCGCCCGGACACGGCCACCGTCTGGGGGGCCCGCGCCGTGTTGGTCACGGTCACCGACCACGCCGCCGTCGCCCCCGGCTTGCCCACGTAGTTGAGCTGGTTCGCTGACAGCTCCAGCGTCGGCCCCGCTGCCAGGCCGCGGTGCGGCAGCCACGCGGCGAGCTCGACGGCCTTGAGGCTGTTAAGCAGTCCGGTGCCCTGCTCGGTCGCGGGCGCGCCGAGGTCGGTCGCGGTGGACAGCAGGATCCGCTTGACCGCGGCCGGGGTCGGCAGCGACCCGTGATGCGCCCGCGCGTACGCCTGTATCACCAGCGCCGCGGCGCCCGCGACGAGCGGCGCGGACTGGCTCGTTCCCCCGATCTCCTCCACCGGCGACGGCTTGCCGAGGAAGTTCACGCAAGATGAGTAGCGCGTCGACCGGGGGGTGCACGAGGCGAACGACAGGTCGCCCGGGGCGACCAGGTCAAGCGTTCTGCCGTCCTGGGTGTAGCCGCCGGACGACAGCGAGCTTATGTTGTCGCTTTCCCAGCCCCCGGGCGCGAACCGGTCCGCGCCCGCGTAGCCGGTCTGCGCGTAGAACTGGAAGTCGGTCGACGCCCCGACGGAGATCACCCTGGGGTCGGACGCGGGGGAGCCGATCGTGTTGAACGGCCCCGCGTCGCCGGAAGCCACGACGACCGTCGTCCCGGACTGCACGGCCATGTCGTTGAACTGCTTGACGGCGTCCAGGGAGGTGACGTCGGGGAAGGGGGTGGCGCCGAACGACTCGTTGAGCACGTTCACGTGATCCACGGCGACCGCGTAGTCGATGGCCTGCAGGAACCCGGAGGTGGTGGAGATGTCGGCGTGGCTGAACACCTTCAGCGCCACGAGCGAGGCGCCAGGCGCGACGCCCTCGATCCGGATGCGGCACGGCGAGGAGGGCGCCTGCGCGCCGAACCCGGCCACGTTGTACACCTGCGACCCCTGCCCGGCGATCGCGCTGGCGTCGAGGAACGCCTCGCCGCCCGTCGTCGGCGCGGTCGTCCCGTCGCCGCTGAAGTCCTCGTAGTCGCTGATCACCGGCTTGCCGCCACGCAGCAGGTTGGCGTTGGCCTGGTCGATCCCGTCGGCGAGGAACGCGACCTTCACGCCCGTCCCGGTGTAGCCGAGCGACCGCGCGGTCACCGTGCCCTGCGCCGTGGAGTCGGCGTGCGTCAGTGCGAGCCCCTCCGGCTCAAGCTGCGGGGTGGCGGAGCAGGCCCCAGGCGGGGCCTTCATCGTGGTGGTCGCCGCGGCCTGGGGGCCGGCCGGGGACGCTGCCGGGGCCGGCCCAGTGATCGGGCTGTCAGGGATCACCGACGTCACCCCGGGGCCGGCGGCGATCGCGCCGAGCGCCGACGCGGGCACCCGCGCCGCGATCGCGTCCACCAGCCGGTAGCGGAGCACATCGGTCGCGCCGAGCGACTGAAGCTGTCCCAGGTAGGGTGCCTGCGCCGCTTGGATAAGGGCAGGTCTCTGGTCCGAACGAATGCGGCTTCCTGCCTCAGCCCACTGGTTCTTCAGGAAGATGATGACCGGCACGGTGCCGCTCGTGCCCGCGGCGGTGACCGGGTCGGCCGCGGCCGCCGCTGGCCAGGCGGCCCCCGCCGAGACCGCGGCGAGCGCCAGTGCCGAGCACACTCCGGCCGGCACCAGCGCAGCAGAAAAGACTCTTCGGTTGCCTCGCACCCAGTCCTGCCCCCGTCGCTGGATCATCGGGATGAAAGAAGTTTCAAGAGGCAGACTACGGGGCATCACCAGAGGTTGCCCGGAAAGCACGCCGGCCTGAGCGGGATATCTTCCCAGCTCAGGCCGACAACCAGCCCTTTTCTTGCTAATGGACCAGGCTTGTCCGATCTCCGCGGTGCGCGGGAGGGAAAGGGTTCGCTGGTAACCGCGCCCGTTACGCTCCGGCGAGGAGCGGCGGGAGCGATGAAGCCACCGCTCGTTCGGAATAATGCATTTCCGCCGCCGTGACGAGCGCGGCGAACAGCCGGGGGTCATCGCCCTGCTCGGGATGCCATTGCACGCCGACGAGGAATTCGCCCGGCGTGGTGGATTCGATGCCCTCGATGATCCCGTCATCTGCCCAGGCGACGGCGGTGAGGCCGGCGCCGACCATGTCCACGGCCTGGTGGTGGTGCGTCGGGGCCTCGAAGTACTCGCCGCCCGGCAGGATGGACGCGACGATGGTGCCGCTGGTGACGCGCACCTTGTGCGTGCCGAACCCGTCGTCGGGGCCACCGTGCTGCTGGTGGCCGACCAAGTCGGGAACGTGCTGGTGCAGGGTGCCGCCGCAGGCGATGTTGAGCATCTGCGCCCCGCGGCAGATGCCGAGCAGGGGCACGCCCTGCCTGACGGCGGCCTCGGCGATCGCGAGTTCCCAGGAATCCCGGTCCGGCACGGTTGCTTCCGTCATCGGGTGCCTGGCCGCGCCGTAGATCGCCGGGTTGATGTCGCCCCCGCCGGCGATGACAATGCCGTCAAGGACGGCCACGGTCGCTTCGGCCTCGGACACGTCGCCACCCGGCGGGAGCAGCACCGGACGGCCCCCGTTGTTCCGGATGGACGTGACATATGTCCATGGCAGCAGGGCAGCTTCCTCCGACCAACCACGCCAGTCGGCGTATGTGTGGTACGTGGTGATGCCTATAGTCGGCGCCATTTGTCCCCTTCGTGGTGAATAAAGCGCACCGATCCGCCTTCATTTTCCCCTTGGCCGACCCAGGAGTGACTCCCCGGAACCTCCGCGCGTGCGGCCAGTCAATTGGGGAAGGCGGGCGAGTTGCCGAAAATAGAGGTTACTAGCGATGCGCCCGCCATTGCTGCCGATCGCGGATACTACTGACCGTAACCGACGTTATGTCAAACGACTCAACCGCACCGGAAGTTCCCTCGGGCGTCCTTGGCACCAGCCGTTCGGTACCTGCCAGACGGGGCATGTGCCGCTTCATTCATCGCGGTGACACACGTTACACGCTGTAACACCGTCCGGTTACCGCCACCAGGGCCGCTGCCGGATTCTTGCCATGTGCAGCGCCGGCTCGCTCACCGTCCGTGCGCTGGCGCTCAGGTGATGCAGGTGCTCCTGGACCCAGAGCAGGTGCGGGTGCGGCAGCTGGTGCGCGGGCGCGATGCCCTCCGGCGCGCCCGCGCCGTTGCCGTCGGGCTCAGGCCTTGGCAGCGCCGGGCCCACCATGGCGGGCAGTGGCACTGGCTCGAGCTCGCCCGGCCCCGGCTGGCTCACCTCGTCGGCGACCGCCCCGTAGAAGTCGGCGAGCCCTGCGGTGACCGACCGGAGCCTGCCGCAGGCCGGCGCGCCCGCGTACTCGTCGGAGCCCGCCAGCGGGAGGCACGCGCCGCCGAAGTCGCCCGCTACCGCCGGCGCCGCCGTCCGCAGCCCGGCCAGGGTGTACGCGGTCAGCCGGAGCCTGGAGGAGGCGTTGACCAGCGTCCACAGGTCTTCCTTGCTCAGCTTCTTGCTGCCCTGCTCGGTGAGGAACCCGCGCACGGCGTCGTCCAGCCGGACGGCGGCGGTCGCGGTGGCGAGCGCCCCGCTCGGCGGCACCATCAGCTCGCTCAGTGCCCACTCCACGGCCTGCATCAGGTACGCGGCGCCGGAGCGGAAGGCATCGGCGAGGTCGTCGGCGACGACCACCGCCACGCCGCGCGGCCAGAACAGCACGCCGACCGCCAGGCTGACGGCGCAGCCGATCGCCACGTCCTCGATCCGCAGCAGTCCGACCGTCCAGCCCACCGGGACGAGCAGGTTGAACAGCACGACGATCGTCACGGTGAACGCCGCCTGCCCGACGAGGAACGGCGTGGTCCCCGGCGCGTACGCGGCGACAAGCACCGCCACGGGCAGCACCGCCCACAGGGCGTCGGGATTGGTGCCGATCGCGATGAGCAGCGCCGCGCCGGCCGCGAACCCGACGACGGTACCGGCCAGGGCCCGCCACGCGGTCGCCCCGGTCGAGGCGGCGCTGGTGCGCAGCACGGAGAGCGTGCCAAGCACCACCCAGAACCCGTGCTGCACCCCGGACAGGTCCGCGATGGCCACAGCCGCCGCGACCGCTACCGCTGCGCGCAGCGAGTTGAGGAACCAGACCGAGCGGAATGTCGCGTGCCGCCGGACCAGTGCGACTGCCCCCGTGAGGCCCGCGACCCCGCTGGTCGCGATGACCGTCTCTACGGTTGCCTCGAAGCTGGCGCGGCGGCTGGCGACCAGCGCGTCGGCGGCGGCGCCCCGCGCGACGACGGCGATCGCCTGCGCGTGCACCGCTTGCGCCGCCGCGAGCCGGGCGTCGGGCTCGCCGGGGCGGCCGGTCAGCTCCCGCAGGTGCTCGGCGGAGCTGGCGCGCGCCGCCTCGAGCGCGGCGAAGTCCGGGTCGGCCGGCTGCCCGGCGAGCAGCGCGCGCGTGTCGTCGAACATCCCGGCGGCAGCGCGCAGCAGGTGGCGGTCGTCCATGCAGCCCGTGGCGAGGTCGATGTGCCCGTCGAACGCGTCGCTCGCCTGCGTCACGCCCCACTCGAGCAGCTGGACGAGCCTGGACAGCGCCTGGTCGGCGGCGGCCAGCCCCGTCGGGCGGAACGGCGCGGCGGTGAACGCGGCCCGCAGCCGCTCCTTGGCGGCCCGCATCGCCTCCGGCTTGGTCGCCTCCCCGGCCGCGGCGGCGCGCACCCGGCTGGCCAGCTCCCCGGCCAGGTCGGCGGCCGCGCCGCGCAGCCGGCTACCGGGGGCGTGCGGTGACAGCAGCAGGACCGCGATCGTCCCGGCGGCGGAGGCCAGCCACCAGCCTTCAAGGCGGCTGGGGATGGTGGCGGCACCGCCGGCCGAGGCGACCGGGAGCACGTAGGCGAACATGGCGGCGGTGGCCCCGGAGGCAGCGTTCGGGCCGCCGATCCCCGCGAAGAAGATCGCGAAAGTCACGGGGACGGTGACGATCGCGGCGAGCCAGGTAGTCCCGCTTACCAGCGTGCCGATGATTAGCGCCAGGCTGCCGGCCACGGCGAGCCCCGCGTGCGCGGCAAGCTTGTCCCGCCTGGTCCCGCCGAATCCGGCGATCACGAGCGTCGCGAACCCGCCGAAGGTCGCGAACAGCGCCATCTGCGGGTCCGCGACGACCTTGTAGGTAATCGCGAAGAGTGATGGGACAACCACCGTCGCCCGGACGGCGCGCATGGCGGCGGGCACGGTCCAGGCGGGCTTCCACCAGTGCGACTCCGTCGCTCTCCTGAGAAGCGACTTCTCAGCCGGCATCCGCTGCCTCCCGGAGGGCTAGCCCTGCCCTCTTCCCACGTAGCTGCGCCATGCGCAAGAGCCTAGATAAGACAGGCGGTGCACAGCTAGACCTTAACTACGCGTTTACGCCGGCGGCTGGCTATGACTCGGCCGGGCTTGGTAGCTCCAGCTCCACCGTCAGCCCGCCGCCGGGGGTGTCGGCCAGCCTGATGGTCCCGCCGTTGGCGGTGACGAGCCGGTGGACGATGGCAAGGCCGAGCCCGGTGCCGTTCTGGCTGCCGGTGGTGTACCGCAGGAAGGCGCGGGACCGCTCGTGCGGGGTCATGCCCGGGCCGTCATCGGCGACGGTCAGCCTGGTGCCGGTCTCCGACTTCGCGACCGAGACCCGGACCGTCCCGCCGTCGTCGCCGATGGCCTCGATCGCGTTGTCGATCAGGTTGTCGAGGATCTGCTCCAGGTGCCCGGCGCCGAGGGCCACCCGGGGAGCGGGGGAAACGGGCGGCACCTCGGCCACCAGCTTGATCCCGTTGCCGTCGGCCACCGGCTGCCAGGCCGTGACCCGCTCGCTGACCGTGTCCATGATGCCGATGATCTCAAGCTGCTCGGTTACCGCCTCGGCGCGGGCGGTGGCGAGCAGGCCGTCGACCAGCCGGGACAGCCGGGCGATCTCCTCCTGCGCCCCGGCGAGCTCGGCGGCCGCGGTCGGCGCCGAGTCCGCCGCGAGCAGGTCAAGGCGGAGCCGGAGCGCGGTAAGCGGGGTGCGGAGCTGGTGCGAGGCGTCGGCGAGCATCGCCCGGTGCCCGTGCACGAGGGCCTCGAGCCGCCCGGCCATCATGTTGAACGTGGCCGCCATCCGGCGCAGCTCGGGCGGCCCGTACCCGGGCTTGGCGCGGACGGTGAGGTCCCCGTCGGCGATCTTGCGCGCGGCGGTGTCCAGCCGGGCGAGGGGCCTGCTGACCCAGCGGGCGAAGAAGGTCGCGATGAGCACCGCGGCGGCCATCGCGGCACCGCTGAGCCCGACCAGGTACAGCCACAGGTTCGCGATGTTCTGGTTGAGCGGCCCGGTGGGCCGTTCGAGCACCACGGTGCCGACGGCGGTCCCGCTGAGCTTGCCGTCATCCCAGACGGTCTGCACGGCGATGGCCCGGTCGCTCGTCAGCTCGGTGGTGGGGTCGTTCTGCGTCGTGGACTGCGCGACGAGCTGCCGCCAGGCGTTGTCGTGCGGGATCCCCTGATGGACGACGATGTTCCCGTTCTTGTCCAGCAGGAGCAGCTCGTCACCTTGCCGGGCGGCTGTCACGAGCGCGTCGGACATGGCGCGGTCGTCCGTGACGCGGTCGCCGAGGCGTGCCTCGGCGATGCCGGCGATCGAGGCGGCCGTGCGCGCCGTGTCCTGGGCGAACGAGTCACGCTCGTGCGCGATGGCCCCGAGCGCGAGCGGCACGACTGCCGCGACCAGGATCGCCAGGGTCAGCACGAGCAGCGCGGCGGCGACCCGCCTGGTCATGGGAAGAACCCCTTTCTTTTGATGTTTCTGGGTTCTATGGCTGAGCGGCCAGGGCAAAGAGAAAGGGATTCTTAGTCCGGGCGGTCGGCGAGCCGGAAGCCATGGCCGTAGACGGTCTCGATGAGCGAGGGGTCGCCGAGCTTGCGGCGCAGCGCCGCCAGGTGCACGTCAAGCACCTTGGTCGGCCCGTACCAGTGCTCGTCCCAGGCACGCTCGACGATCTCCTGCCGGCTGATGAGCCGGCCGGGGTCGGTGGCCAGGCATTCGAGGATCGCGAACTCCTTCGGTGTCAGCGCGACCTCGCTGCCCGCTATCGTCACCTTGCGGGTGCGCAGGTCGACGGTGAGCGGCCCGTGCCGCAGCACCTCGGCCGTGCCGCCGCCGCCCGGCCGCTGCCCGCGCCGGAGGACGGCGCGGATCCGGGCGAGCAGTTCGGCGAGCCCGAACGGCTTTACCAGGTAGTCGTCGGCTCCCTCGTCGAGCGCGAGCACCCGGTCGGCCTCCTCACCCCGCGCTGTCACCACGATGATCGCGGCGTCCGAGTCCGCGCGGAGCCGGCGGCAGACGTCGATGCCGTCCACGTCCGGCAGCCCGAGGTCGAGCAGCACGACGTCTGCCGCGGGGCGCCGCAGCGCCTCGGCGCCCATGGCAACGCTGGCTGCGGTGTAACCGGCCCGCTCGAGGCCGCGGACGAGTTGCGTAGCGATGCCCGGGTCGTCCTCGACCACGAGCACGGAAACCTGCGGAGGTGTCACCCATACACGGTAGGACGCCGGACGCGCTCAGCATAAATCGATAGCGATTCTTAGGGATTCCCGAAGAATGCCCAGCGGGCACGTCCAGCTTTCCCGGCGGCAAGGATAATTCGTACCCGGGTCAGAAGCGGCTCCGCTTGGCTGCAGAGGATCGTCGGCGACGCTGAAGCGTGAGACGAACCCAGTACTCCAAGGCAGCCCGGGCCCGTGACGACGGCCTCCGCCGGGTCAGGAAGATCACCTGGCGGGTCGGCCTGGTCTCGGCCGCCGCCGCCGCGGTCATCGGTGCGAAGTTCGCGCACTTCACCCCCGCGCTCCCGCACCTGTCGATCGGCGGCTCGTCCTCGTCCGACGGATCGTCGTCCACGGGCAGTTCCTCATCGTCGGGGATCTCGTCCTCGTCCGGTGTCTCGTCCTCGTCCGGTGGCGGCGTCACCACCAGCGGCGGCTCCTGAACCGGGGCCGGTGATGAAATGGGGCAGGGGATGACAACCGCGGCCGTCGCGACCGCCACGAGCCCGCTCTGGTTCGCCACCCGCGCCACCGGGCTGATCGCACTCGTGCTGCTCACCGGCACCGTACTGCTCGGCATCCTTACCTCGGCCCGGTTCGCCCGCCCGGCCTGGCCCCGGTTCGTCACGGTTTCCCTGCACCGCAGCCTCTCCCTGCTCACGATCACGTTCACCGCGCTGCACGTGCTCACCACGATTACCGACCCGTTCGCCTCGATCAGCGTGGTGTCCGTCGTGGTCCCGTTCACGTCCGGCTACCGGCGGATCTGGCTCGGGCTCGGCGCGGTCGCCTTCGACCTGCTGCTCGCGGTGCTGGTCACCAGCCTGCTGCGGACCCGGATACCGCCGCGCGCGTGGCGGGCCGTGCACTGGGCCGGGTACGCCTGCTGGCCGGTGGCCCTCGTCCACGGCCTGGGTACGGGCACTGACGGCGCGGCCCGCTGGGTGCTCGCGGTCGCCGTC
>Ga0209415_10019780_pt1 | contig 10511 bp, 12 predicted proteins | sample PeaSoiSIISIP2007_FD_187696 | JGI IMG/M metagenome (GOLD analysis project Ga0209415, IMG submission 187696) | Peat soil microbial communities from Weissenstadt, Germany - SII-SIP-2007 (SPAdes) (version 2) | ecosystem: Environmental > Terrestrial > Soil > Wetlands > Peat | place: Germany... | reverse complement strand
CCGCCTCTGTCCGCGTGGGATGTGCAGCTACTGAAAGGCGTCAACAAGGTGCCGTACGGCCAGACGTACACGCAGACGTACAACGGACAGCTCGTGATCGCGCGCGTGGATGTGCACACATGGCATTATCTGCCAGACGGCACGCTACTCACGGGCATCTGCTGGAAGGGGATCACGCTCTACAGGCCGATGCTGACTGGCGCTACGCTCAGCGACAGCGACGTCACGAACATCGAGACCGCACAACCCGACCCGACGCTCGCCGTCTACGACAACGCGCCGTCCCGCACCCACTGGCCCCTCGTCGCCGTCTCCGCAGGCGCCGCGCTCGGCAGCGTCGCGCTCTTCCTTCTCGCCCTTCGTCACGCCGGAAAGGCTGCGCGCAAGCGATGAGCGCCACTCCCGCCATCGTCCTGGGCGGCGCCGTCATCCTGGGCCTGGTCGGCGTACTCGCGCTGGCCGGTCGCGGTCACCGCAAGACGGTCGATGAAGAGGCTTTGCAGCTGTTTCCGCGTGGTGGAGCGCCCACTGCGCAGCTCCCACGCGGCCGTCGCGCCCTGAACTACGGGCGAGCGGCTGCGCGGTGCTTCTACAAGGAGCTTCGCGCCACGCATTCGTCGCACGATGCGGCCAACATCGCGCGTCGCGCCCTGAATTCGCAGCGGCAGCACCTGACGGCGTACTCGCACACCGGACGAAGCGTCAGCGCGGGCTGCGCGCTACTGCGGGAGTACCATCGACCGCGGAGCTATCGGGTCGCGACGGCGCGCTAGTCCTCGTCGAGCGCGCTACTTGCGAAACCGTTCCAATCGATCGGCCGATTTGGGATCTCAGAGACGATGTCGTCGACCGTGATGCCGCGCGGAAGCGGATCGCCCGGCATCCACGCCGGTCCGAACGTAGCGTACGGGTCGCGTTCGAACATTCCTGATGGCGGCGGCGCCGGAATCGTCGACCCGAGCGGATCGGGCGGCAGCGTCGCGTCCGCGTCGAGGTCGTTCGGGTCGCTCACTTGAGCCTCTTCATACCTTCGACCGCGCCCGGGAACAAGATCGCGCCCACGAGCACGCCCGCGGTGACGCCGACGACCGGATGCGTCTTCTTCTGCACCTGGTAGCCGACGAAACCGCCGACGAGGCTGCCGAGAAGGGCGAGACCGAGGTCGATCTTGTCGGCGGAGGTCACGCGCTACCTGCCGAAGAAGAAGTACTGGCCCGTGTAGGGGCACTGGATCGCCATTTTCGTACCGTCGCGGTACGTCCACACCGGGATCGTCTTCGCTCCGCGCGGCGTCGTCACGTTCGCGCTGCTTTCGAAGTAGCCGGCGGGCAGCCCTTGACCGCTCCACTTGCCGAATACGGGCTGGATCGGCACGATCGGCTCCCAGCGCGGGTCGATCTGCTTCGCGATCTGCGCAGAAGACGCTGCGCTGCACTTGTGCGGCGGCTCCTTGCCCGCGTAGCGCTTCGGATCGTAGCGCGAAGGCTCGCTCGACGACGCCGCGCCCAGTCCCGCGCGTCCAACGCCCGCAGGAAAGCTCCCTGCGCCCGTACCGGAGGCGCTCGCAGGCATGCCCCACGTCGCTCCTACGGCCGCTCCGATGACCGTTCCGGCCAATCCAGGCCCGAGCGCCTTGGCGGCGCCCTTCCAGCCCGTGGTGGACCTCGATCGGAAGACCAGGCTACCCGCGATGGAGCCCAGGAGCAGCCCGACGAGGCTACCTACGGCCGCTCCGACGCCCGTGGAGGTCTTTTCGTCCATTCGAGCCTACCGACGATGCTGCGCGACGCTGAACCTGACGTCGTTGCCAGGCGGAGCCGGCACCGGCGCGCAGACGATCCGGTTGTCGTCGCCCTCGACCGGGTAGCACTCGACGTCGGAGCCGCTGCTGGCGCCGACACCACCGCCAGGCGGTTGGTAAGGCTTCGGATTGTCGAGAGACGGATGCGGATCGCCACCATGCGGCGTTGGCAACGGGTTTCCGGCTCGATCGCAATGCCACGGATCGCCAGGTGTAATACACCACCCAAGGCCTCTCGCTGGCGCCGGCGCGAGCTGCGAGTTGATGGCGGCGAAGCGCCGTACGGGCGCGCCGGCGAAGGCGCCGCGTGCCGCCGTGAACGAGTGCTGACTCACCGGCGGTTCAGTTGTACAAACCTCGTAACAGATGCTGCGATCGTTTAGCTCGTAGCAATACTGGTTGCAGTTGGCATTTGTGCCAACCCCGGCCGGAGCCTTCGCTCGCAAAAACGAGGCGGCCTTGGATGCTCCGTTCACGTGCGGCACGACATGGATTTTGGTTGCAGCGTACCAATGACCACCAACGGATACGTTCCCGATGCCGTCCGTGTAAAACCTGCGCCCATCGATCGTCGTTTTCCACCCAGCAGAATCGATTGGCGCCGGAGTCGCACCAAGCGGTGCGTGAGCTGCGGACATAACCGGGCGGTCTTTGCCGTCGGGAACACACTCCGTGCCGCATATCGTTGCATGCTCGTTTGTGTCTTCGTAGCAAACTGGACGACAAATCCACCCGCCGAGTCCGACAGGTGCTGCACCCAGCCCCTTCGGGATCCCCGCCGTCCCCGCCGGCGCCGCTGCGCCCGGTCCAGGCTCCGCCACGAGCGCCCCGAGCGCGAAGGCGCCCAGGAACATCCCGGTGGCCGCCCCGAGCGCGACAGCGGCCGTCTGCTGGTCGGGCGTCTGTGTGCTTCCCGCGAGCTTGGTGCCCGCGAAGCCGCCGACAACGAGGCCGCCGAGCGCGCCTGCGCCGGAAGCAAGGCCTACGATCCAGGGAGCTGCCATGCCTGGAAGACTAAACCAGCCAGCTGGCAGTGTCTACGGGCTCGTCAGAGCGTCACGCGCGGCCTGCGCCCGCTGGCGGACCTTCTGACGGGCCTTCCAGAACGTGCACGACCCAGCGACGCTGGCCAGGCGCTCGTCCGGCGCGTTCTTGTCGCACGTCTTCATCGAGCTGGCTGCGATGGACTTCCACACGGAGGCCGCACGCGTCGGGTCGAAGGCGACATCCTCGGGCACAAACCAGATCTGCCACGCGCCGTGCGCCCGGCAGACGCCTGCGGCCGTACAGTCACCCGTCGCGCTCGCGTTGTTGCCGCTCTCGAAGGAGCTGTACGTGGCCATCAGGGCCGCGTCGCCAACGCGCGTGCCCGTCAGGCTCCCATCCGCGCTCGACGCGATGGCGGCAGCGATACGCCTGGCGTCGGGCCCCTTGTCGTAGCCGCCGGGCTTGCACTTCTTGCCGCTGTACAGGCAGGCCTCGGGGGGCAGCTTCGCCATGACGCCGACGACGTCCTGCGCGGTCGGGGCCGGGTCGGTCTCCCCAAACGCCGGCTGACCGCCGCCCAGGTCGCAGGAGGGGCCGGTAAGGGTGACGAAGGAGACAAGGGTGGCCGCGATGGCCGAGGTGAGTTTTCGCATGGGGTCGACAGGTAAGGCGTCAACCCGCGGTGCGTCAAGGTGGGCGACGTTTCCAGCTCAACCGTTCACTTGCGAGGCTTGCCTAGGTACTTGGTCTTCACCTTGCCGTCCTCCCACCACACGGCCTGCAGATAAGGCCCATGCGGACAAGCGCCACAGTCGTCTTTGCCGCACCGAACCCACTTCTCTTGGATCGTGGCGTGCTCCGGGTATAGCGGACTCTTCGATTCGTGTGCTGCCGGGTTCAAGCGAGCCCTAGCGCGCTTCGTCTCCTTCTTGGTCGTTAGCGTCGAGGTCGGCACCATCGACGCACTGGAGCGACGTGGAGACCTAAGCCAAGGGGTTTTTGGCGACCTAGAAGCAGCGGCCTTCGCCTTGGTCGGGGTCTTTACTGACGAGCTTGCTTTATTGACGACGACCTTGCTGCCGACCTTCGAGACAAGTGCCGCGGCACCGATGCCGAGGGCGACGAGGATCGCAGCCTTGCCCCATGATGACGACGTACTTGTTGATGAGCCCGCTTTTGTCGACGGCGTCGAGGTCGGTGGCGCGGCGACGCCGACGTGTGACGGCACTTCGTCGCCATGTGCAGCTGGGCCTGGGTCCTGTATTGACGAGTACGCTTCTGACGACCTAAGCCAAGGGTCGCCAGCTGGCCCCTGTACGGCCTCCTCGACAGTCGCCTCGATCGTGTACTCAACGATGTCAACGACCGCCCTGCCGATCGTATCGTCTGGCTTGACGGTGTCGCCCTCGTGAGAGCCCGTTTCGATCTCGCGCACACCCTTGTACGTATGCGTGGCACCACTCGTGACGATGCGCGCCGTCTTGCCTTCGTAGTGCACGACACCGCGTACCTCTGCGCGCACGCGACCGAAGACACCAATGGAAAGCTTTTCGACTACGACGCCGGCTGGCGGCTCACCCGCTACTTCCGCCTTGAGCGCTGCTATGCGCGCGTCGCGCTCCGCTTCGCTGAAGTATGGCGCACGCGCTGGCGTCCAACTACCGCCTCCGCCGCCTCCGCCGCCGCCCCCACCGCCGCCACTGCTGCGGCGACGCACTACGGGGATTGGCGGTGGGGTTGGGGGGTAGGCGCTGCCGGAGCCGCGCGACCACAGCGCCGACAGGATGGACGCGCCGCTACCCACGATGCCGCTGCTCTCGACGGTGCCGTCGCCCGTGCTCTGCATCGGCGCGAGCGTCGAGGCCCCACTACCGGCGAAGACATCGGAGCCGGTGCCCGCCGATCGCGGCGCGGCAAGCGTCGAGGCTCCGGAGCCGGACATGACGTCCTGTCCCAGACCCGACGACTGCAGCCCCGCGAGCCGACTGGCGCCGCTACCAGCGAAGACCTCACTACCCGTACCAGCGCTGCGCAACCCGAACAACGTCGAGGCGCCTGTGCCCGTAGACACGTCGCTGCCCGCGCCCGAGCTACGGAGCGCGGTCAGCTTGCTCGCACCCGCGCCCGAGAAGACTTCGCTCCCGGTGCCCGCGCTGCGCAGCGTCCCTACACGCGACGCTCCTGAGCCAGTGAAGACGTCGCTGCCCGTGCCGGCGCTTCGCAACGTCCCGAGCTTCGAGGCTCCCGTTCCCGTAGAGACTTCGCTCCCGCTCCCTGCGCTGCGAAGACCCGCGACACGCGATGCGCCTGTTCCGGTGAAGACCTCCGAGCCCGTTCCGGCGCTACGGAGCGCGGTCAGCTTGCTCGCGCCCGCACCCGAGAAGACTTCCGAGCCGGTGCCGCTCGATTGCAGCGCGCCGAGCACCGAAGCGCCCGTGCCGGTGATGCCACCACCGCCCTGGAGCGCGAGCAGTAGCGACACGGGCTACTCGAAGTAGCCCTCGACGGCCACCGTGCCCCGGACGATCTGCGACGTCGTCGCGGTGCCGACGGGCATCTTGAGGATGACGTGGAAGAACCGGCTCGGCAGGCAGACGACTGGCGTCTGGAAGGTGCGGATGATGTCCGGCGCGTTCGCGCCGATGGCCGCGCCGACCGCGAAGCTCTGCGAGCCGAGCGTGTGCCGCATCGGCGTGTAGGGCGCTCCGGTCGCGAGCGAGACCGCGGACGAGTTGACGGCGATGGCCCACTGGAGCAGCGTCGGCGTCGTCGCGACCGCCGCCCCCATGTTGAAGGCGCTGATGTGGATGCCCGTGCAGTAGAACGCGTATGGGCTGGGGATCTGCAGCGCGAAGAGCGCGTAGTCGGTCTCGGCCCCGGCGACGGCCACGAACTGGTACTGCCCGCCGAGCGTCGCGTAGCCCGCCGCCGTGTTCGAGAGCGTCGCGCTCGCGGGCGCGGCGCTGTTCGCGTAGCTCGCGAGCTGCGTGTAGGCCGTGGGCGAGATGCCGAAGCCCTCCATGCCGACGAGCTGCTCGCGCCAGCTGCGGTTCGGCTGGAAGTCCTGCGCCCAGACCGAGACGTCGTCCTGCAGCATCTGGACTGCGGTGCCGGTCGACGCGGAGTTGTACGTCCGCGCCATCGCTTGAAGGTGCGTCTGCTGGAAACTCGTCGAGCCGGATGGGATGTCGAGCGTCTGGAAGCTGACGACCGCGCCCGTCGTCGACAGGATCGTGAAGAGCGCGTGGTTGTTGAAGATGACGACCTCGAAGATCGCGTACTGCCCGGCGGGCACGCTCGCCACGAACGTCGCGTTCGAGATGCCCGTGCCGAGGTACTCGCTGCCGTTGATGGACAGGACGGGTATGTATTGCCCGGTCCCGTCCTTGCGCCAGACGGCGCCGTTGACGAGGCTCGCGTTGGTTGCGGTCGCAGGGGACGCAAACCCTCGCTCGATGAGGTTATTCGCGAAGTGCGCCGAGTCGGCCGCGCGCTGGCGGTAGACGAGCGCCGTCCGGTTTGGAAACGGCAGCCAGCGGTGCGACGTCAGCATCGCGCCCACGGTCGTCGCGAAGCTGCTTCCGGCGTTGAACGTGATGACGCCCCCCGCTTGGGTGATCGTCATCGTCGTGAGGGTACTAATCCACTTGTTCGTGTTCAGCGCCGCGCCCTCTGCCCGGTCGTAGAGCAGCAGCATCTGGTCGCCCGCGATGAGCGATCCGTCCGAGCGCGCCCGGAGCAGGACCGGCGTCTTGTAGTCGGCGCCGAGGTTAGGGACGCCCTTTGTCGTCCCGGGCGTGATGCCGAGGCTCGCGCGGTCCCCGAGGACGATCGGGTTGCCCGTCGAGTCGTACAGGACGACGCGTTGCGCGAGCGAAGCGTCGACCTCGGCGATGTTACCGCTCGTGGAGCCTACTATTTTCAGGGGCATGGAGTCCTAGACCCAGACCCAGATGACGTTCCACTTGCCGTAGTGGATCGTGTCTCGGCCGATGAGATTGATCGTGAACCCAGCGGTCGCGACGAGCGCGCTGCACCGCACGTCGATGTCGGCGACGAGGTGCTCGTCGCTCGAATGATCCACGGTGTCGGCCGCGGTCGGGTCGAGATACGCCTCGACGCGCGACGAGCCCGTGATGCTGCTCTGCCCCGTGATGGCGAGAGTCGCGATGTCGGTCCCCGGGAAGGCCCCGAAGTCAACGATCGCGGTCCCCGTCGCGCCCAACTCACTGCCCCACCGGCATGCTCACGGTGTAGGAAGTCAAAGCGACTGTCGCCCCAATCGTGATCGCCACGTCGTTCAGGACGATGTCGGTGCTGCCGGTGCCGACCGAGCAGTCCAGCTCCGCGACAGCGCCCGACGAGAGAAACCGCGCGAAGCTTGCTGTGCCGACCGCCAGACCCACGCCCGATGTGACCGCGTTCGCGGTCGCGACGCCTGCGACCGCATTACCGAACGCCGTCGCGCTGAGTGTCAAGGTCGCGAGCAGCGTGTTGCCCGCCAGCGCCGTGTCCGGCGTCGCCGGCTGCGTACCCGAGTAGATGCCGATCGTGCCGCCGTTCAGGAGCGCGAGGGCGGCGTTGAGCGCGGCGTCCCAGGCGGCCTGGCTGATGTGCGTGTTGGCGGCCACTGTTCGGCAGCCTACGAGCTAGCTCATTATAGCGCAAGCATTACGAGCTGGCTCACTACAGCACGGCGCACGCATGTCACCATGTCGTGGTCATAAATGACGCGTCAATGTGGATGTTTGCTTGATCGCGCGCTTCCCGCGTCCAGCGCAGCGTCCGCCGTCGCCGCCATCACTGGTGCAGACACGATGACGACCGGGTTTGCCGACAGAACAGGTGGCGGAGGCGCCGGGATCTGCACGATATGCGTCTCAGGCGGCGTTACGGCCGCATGAAACCACGCTCCACCTACGCCCGCGAACGCCGTGACGAGCGCTCCGCCGATGATCTTGCCCGCCGTACTGCCGAACGCCTTGGCGACCCATCGTATGGCCGCCGGAGGCCTGGAAGAGTCCTTCTTGCCGATGCGTAGCGACATCGGCACACCAGCCGGCGGCGTCGGAATGACGAACTCTGCGCCCTGTTCAGACACCAAGCGGTGCCGTCCGGTGCCGTTGGTGCCGACAGCGAAGAACGATGCCTCTTCAGCGCGAGCTTCCACCGTGCGCTCGCCCTGAATCTTCGCGAGATCGCGCGCTGTTTGCGCATGCTCTTCGCGCACATCGGCAATTTCGCCGCGCAGGAGCGTCTGCGCATGGTCGTCGTCGCGAGCGTGATCGTCGATCTTGTCGTCGAGCTTATCGAGCTTGCCGTGCAGCATCTGGAAGCCTTCTCGAACGTCGGTGCGCACGTCCAGAAGGAGCGCCACGAGGTTGGCTTCCGGGATAGATCCAGGCCGGTCGGGCATCGCAAGACGTAGGATGGCACAAATTGGAGCCAGCTGGCTAGCTCTTGGGCTAGCACACGGGCTCGTGAGGCATTCCGGCACGGCGAGAGCCATGCGGGCATGCAACGCAAGCGGTGGGCCACCTATTCGTGTCTACCTTCAACCTCTACTCCGTCGTGATGCCGTCGCGTCATGATGGCGCCGTACGGCGCGTTCATCTGCCAGTACCCTTCAACCTCTACTCCGTCGTGATGCCGTCACATCGTCGAGGGCGACTTCGCGCGACTGGTGATGGTCAGGTTCCTTCAACCTCTACTCCGTCATGTTGCCATTGCACCCACCTCCAGCGGCACCGGCGGCGGGGACCTCAACCCCCTTCAACCTCTACTCCGTCATGTTGCCATTGCACCCACCGGGGCGTCCGCCTGCGCAACGTCGGTCTCCCACGACCTTCAACCTCTACTCCGTCATGTTGCCATTGCACCCAGTATCGCAGATGCGCAAACAATCTCATGGCTTGCGTGCCCATTTGCGAGCGGCTGTCTGTCGCGAGCCCGAGAGGGGTTCGGGGCGGTGGAGTAGAGGCTTCCGGCCGAAGCCGGAATTGCTGCAATCCCGAAGGATTGTAACTTCGCGAGCGGCGCCGGAGCTTATCCCGCCGCCCTCGCGCTCGCGCTGTGAAGTCAGCGCTTTTGCCTGGCCGTCCCGTACCCCACTCGGACCCGCGACAGCGGACGTCACGCGCGCGCCTGCGTGCTGCCCGCTTTCTTGCCCATCTTGGCGATCATCGACTCCAGCTCCAGCACGCGCTTGTCGGCCAGCTTCAGCTTGTGCCGCAGCTCCTGGTTTTCGGCCCGCAGACGGTGCAGCTCGCTCACCTGTGCGATCTTCTGCGGTTCGCGCCCACGCGCAGACACCTCGGCCGCCCACTGCCTCGAAGCTTCCTCGCTCGGCGCTGTCTTCTCGACTTCGAGAAAAGCCGCCGCCCTCTCGCCGAACGCTTTGAGCGCTTGCTTGGTCGGCTCGTGCATCTTGCCAGCCTGAATCGTCCAGTACGCACCCGACGCGAGCGCAGCGTCGAGCCCCACGCGATCGACGCCGATCGCAAAAAAACGATAACGCTCGGGCTTGCAGAGATGGTTGCTGGTCAGGAACTGCTCGAAGGTGTCGCAGCCAGCGCCCTGCCATATCTCCGCGTGTTCGCGCTCTGCCACCATCAGAAACGCAAAGAACTTCGCCTCTGACATCTCACTCGCGAGACGCAATCGTTTGCACTCCTCGACTAGATCGTCGTAGCTCATGTGCTTTTGGCTCTTCATCTGCATGACCTCCAGCCTCTACTCCGTCATTCGGCCGCTTCGTCGATCCCCTTGACCTTGTTGTCTGCCGCTTCGGCGGTCTCCTTGACCTTGTTGGCGGCCTCCACGAACTTACGTTCCTGCTCCAGGCGATCGGTCCATACGCTCATGTCCGTGCCGCCACTGGTGAGCATCCAGTATGCGGCTACCCAGTCGGCCGGGCGCTCAAAGATGCACACTTTGCAGTGAAAGATCCCCGTGCGCGTGTTGTGTGCACTCGAATCGAGCGTCAGGCACCGCGGGCACTTGCTGGAGATGTACGCGCTTGGCACTTCGCGCAGCTGCCGCCCATCTTTTTCCATCCCGTTGGCAATGGCCTGCTTGAGCGCGTACAGCGGACCGTGATCGAGTACGCGCCGCAAGTTCGCGTCGTCTTCCACGATGCCGCCGTAGTCTTCGATGAGCACGACGCTGCAGTTGAGCCCGGGCGGTTTGGACGTCGGATCCGCTCCGGCACGGTTCGCCACGAACGCCGCCGCCTGCTGGCAGAAGGTGTGCGTCACGCGCGCGATCTTGTCTTCGAGCACCGAGTGCGGCTCATAACGCCGAGGTCTACCGTGGCCCTTGGAGCCAGACCCGCGCTCCAACTCCGACGTGCGCCGTGTTTCACGCGCACGCGCCTGCAGCTTGCGGCGCTGCGCCAAGAGCTTGCTACCCGGCAGCGGCAGCCCGCGCTCGCCCGTCGAGGACAGCAGGTACAGCGCGTTTCGCGCTCCGCGGTGCACTGCCAGCACGCGACGCATGTCGGCCGCGATGGGCTCAGGCGTCGGCTGCGTGTACGAAACGAGCGCGTACCACTTCTTCCGTCGCTCGTCGTACATGATCTTGCAGTCGCCGTGCTCCCAGTCGACTGCCGGTCGCGGAGCCAGACGCTCCTCGCCACGCGCTTTCGCGCTGGCCGCTGCCACCTCGTGCTGCGCATTGGCTTGCTTCGCCAACGGCTGGCTCGCAATGATTTTACGCAGGGTAT
>Ga0209415_10019779_pt1 | contig 10512 bp, 9 predicted proteins | sample PeaSoiSIISIP2007_FD_187696 | JGI IMG/M metagenome (GOLD analysis project Ga0209415, IMG submission 187696) | Peat soil microbial communities from Weissenstadt, Germany - SII-SIP-2007 (SPAdes) (version 2) | ecosystem: Environmental > Terrestrial > Soil > Wetlands > Peat | place: Germany... | reverse complement strand
CTCGGCCGCCGGCCCGTGGCGGCAAGCGGCGCCTCGCGCATCTGCCGGCCCCACCCGCACGGCGACAGTCCCGACGTATGCTCCGTGGTGTACGAATATGCCGACGGCCTGGTGCACAACCATTTCGGCCAGGCGCTGCCCAACAACAGTAGTTACGAAGGCGGCGGCCTGCTGTGCCACATTTCCGGGCGGGACGCCAATGCGCTCCTCGCTTACGAAGGAAAGGTCTCGGTGCGCGGTGGTCCCAGGCATTACGTTGGCACTGTCGACAATCTCTACCAGAGCGGCGTTGAGCGAAACATCGCTGAGTTCTACGATAACATAGTCGGGTGCCGTTTTGAAAACGTGACGGTGGCGCGCGCCGTGGACAGCGTGCTGACCGTCTTCCTTGGCCGCGAGGCGGCCCTTCGCCGCAAAAAGCTCACGATGGACGACCTGTTGAAGGAGAACAGGAGGATCGAGGCCGACCTCCGTGGCCTGACAGCGTGACCCGCCGGCGGCGCCGGGCGGTGCCTTGAGGTTCAGCCGCGAAGCTCGCGCCAACGACCGGCACAGCCATCGAAGGGGCCGAACACAGGCTGGGGTCCGGGTCCCCACGGGCGCCAACCCTGTCGCGATCCTCGTGGGAGAATGAACCGGAGCGGAGGCCCTGACGCCAAGAATTGCGCAACCTTGCGCAAGGTGCGCGGAGCCCCGGGGGCGAGAACGCGCTATGATTGGGCCATCAACGCTCTGCCATGCCCCAGCCTAGCGTAGCCGCCGGTCCAGCCAGCGGCGTCCCCCTCGACTTTTGCGCGGGCCCCGAGTACGGGTTCGGTGCCGCGGATCTGATCCGGTTGCCGCGGTCCCTACCAATGAACGGCGTGCCCCAGTGTCCCTTGCCCATCTTTGAAAGGTCCGAAATCACAATCGGCCACGGCGGGGGCGGACGGCTGACGGAGGAGCTGATCGACGGGATCTTCCGGCCGGCGTTCGCCAATCCCGCGCTGGAGAGCCGGCAGGACGGCGCCGTGCTGGAGGCCGGCGGGGCGCGGCTGGCGTTCAGCACCGACGCGCACGTGGTGAGCCCGCTCTTCTTCCCGGGGGGCGACATCGGCAAGGTCGCCGTAAACGGCACCGTCAATGACCTCGCCATGTGCGGCGCCCGGCCGCTTTGGCTGAGCGCGGGATTTGTGCTCGAGGAGGGCCTGCCGATCGAGACCCTCCGGCGGGTGGCGGCGTCCATGAGCACGGCGGCCGCGGCTGCGGGGGTCGCGATCGTCACCGGCGACACCAAGGTGGTCGAGCGGGGCAAGGGAGACGGGCTCTACGTGACGACCGCGGGCGTCGGGCTGATCGAGCACGGCCTCACCATAGGGCCCGCGCAGATTAGGGAGGGCGACGCGGTCATCCTGAGCGGGGATGTCGGCCGCCACGGCATGGCTATCATGGCGGTGCGGGAGGGCCTGGCCTTCGAGAGCCCGATCGAGAGCGACTGCGCGCCGCTGGCTGCGCCGGTAGGGGCGCTCGTGGCGGCGGGGCTGCGCGTGCATTGCCTGCGCGATCTCACGCGGGGGGGCCTGGCGACGGCCCTGGTCGAGCTGGCCGAGACGCGAAGGGTCGTGATCGCGGTCGACGAGAGGGCCGTGCCGGTCAGCGAGGAGGTGCGCGGGGCTTGCGAGATTCTCGGGCTGGAGCCCATGTATGTCGCCAATGAGGGGCGCTTCGTGTGCTTCGTGCCGGAATCCGACGCGCCCGCGGCGCTCGAGGTGCTCTCCCGCACGGCCCCGGGAGGGCCGGCGGCTGTCATCGGCCGGGTGCGGGGGGCGTCCAACGGGGAGGTCTGGCTCCGCAGCGTCGTCGGAGCGGAGCGGGTACTCCATCGCCTGAGCGGCGAGCAGCTGCCGAGGATTTGCTAGGGGAACCGGGGAACAGAGGAAACCCAAATCAGGAGGATGGAATCATGAAGTCGCAAATCATTGGCCTCAAGGTCGCAAGCGCGCTGTTTATGCTTATGGCGCTGGCCCATGCGGTTCGGCTGATACTGGGCTGGAAGGTGCAGGTCGGGGATTTTTCCGCCGGCGTTTGGCCGAGTGTCGCCGCGATCGTGGTCACGGCCGGACTCAGCATCTGGCTGGGGAAGCTCGCGTGCGGCTCCAGGACGGACGCGGTTTCTCCGCCGCCGAAGTCCTGACGCCGCCCTAGGCCGCGGAATCCGAGCGCACCCGGAGGCGGTAGCGGAAATAGGCGGCGCAGGCGCCCTCGCTTGAGACCATCGGAGCGCCGATCGGGTGCTCCGGGGTGCACCGTGTGCCGAACGCCGGGCATTCGAGCGGATTCTTCAGTCCCCGCAGGATCTCGCCGCTGATGCATTCGCCGGGGGGCGCCGCCGCGGGGGCCCCGAGGCTGAACTTGCGCGGCGCATCGTATGCGAAGTATTTCTCCCTGAGGCCCCAGCCGCTCCCCGGTATGGAGCCCAGCCCGCGCCAGCTGCGGTCGACCACCTCGAACACCTCGTCCACAATCGCGCGCGCCGCCGGGTTGCCCCCGGCTCGCACCACCCGGGCGTAGGCGTTTTCGACCTCGGCACGCCCAGACTCGAGCTGGCGCAGACAGCGGTGCAGGCCCTCGAGGATGTCCACTGGCTCGAACCCCGTCACCACGATGGGCGCCTTGAATTCCCGCGCGATCGGCCCGTATTCGGCCGTGCCCATCACCGCGCAGACATGGCCCGCAGCGAGGAAACCCTGCACCAGGTTGTCCGGCGCCCCGAGGAGCGCGCGCATGGCGGGCGGCACCAGCACATGGGAGACCACCATGGAAAAGTTGGACAGGCCCTCGCGCCGGGCGCGCAGGACCGCCATCGCGTTGGCCGGCGCCGTCGTCTCAAAGCCGACGGCGAAGAAGACCACCTGCCGCTCGGGATGCTCGCGCGCGAACCGGACGGCATCCAGCGGCGAATAGACCATGCGCACGTCGCCCCCCCTGGCCTTGGCCGTGAGCAGGTCGACGCCCGATCCCGGCACGCGAAGCATGTCGCCGAAGGAGCAGAGCGTCACGCCGGGCCGGGCCGACAGCTCGATTGCCTGATCGATCATCTCGGCCGGGGTCACGCAGACCGGGCACCCGGGGCCGTGCACCAGGGTGACGCCGGGCGGCAGCAACTCGTCCAGCCCGAACTTGACGATGGCGTGGGTCTGGCCGCCGCAGATCTCCATCACGGTCCACGGGCGCGTCACCGTGCGGGCGATCGCGTCGGCGAGCCGCCTCACCAGGGCGCCGTCGCGGTACTCGTCCACGAACCTCATGGCGGTCCCGGGGGTGCCGCCGCCTCGGGCTCCAACCCGTCGAGTTCACCCATGGCGCGAAGGTAGCGGAATGTCTCCTCGGCCTCCTCGGCGTCGACGACGCTGATGGCGACGCCGACATGAACGAGCACGTAGTCGCCCGGCTGCGCCTCGGGAGTGCAGGCGAGGCTGACCTCCTTGATCACCCCGCCGAAGCTCACGCGCCCGCTGAGCTCCAGCGGGTCTTCGCCTTGGATGCTCAGAAGCTTTCCTGGGACGGCGAGGCACATGGCGGCGGGCTAGCTCGGTTGCACGGTCGTGAGGTTCCAAAGGGCGCCGAGCGCCTGGCCGGCGGCGATCGCGCCGTCGTTTGGCGGCAGTTCCCGCGGAATCAGCACCTCGAAGCCCGCGGCCCCGAGCGCGGCCGAGGTGAGGTCAAGAAGGAGCGCGTTCTGAAAGCAGCCCCCGCCCAGGGCCACGGTGCCGGCGCCGGCCTCGCGGGCGGCGGCGACAATCCCGCGCGCGAGCGCGGCGTGGAACGACGCGGCCAGTTCGGCCGGATCGCGTCCCGCGAGGCGGCCCGCTTCCAGCGCGGCGACCAGCGGCTCCCAGTCGAGCTCGGCCGCCACCCCGGCGCCGCCGGGCGCGGGGCGCAGCGGCAGGGGCAGGACCGGGGCCGCGCCGGCGCGGCCGCAGGCGGCCGCCTCGAGCGCGAGGGGGATCTGGCCCTCAAAGCGGTTGTGGGCGCCGAGGCCGAGGAGCGCGCCCACCGCGTCGAAAAGGCGGCCCGCGCTTGTCGTCACCGGCGAGTTGACGCCGCGCGCGAGCATGGTTGCAAGCAGGCCGGTCTCGGCGTCGGAGAATCCGAGGCGGCGGCCGAGCGCCCCGAGGCCCGGGTCCCCGGCCGCGTGGGCGAGCCCGAGCGCGGCGCGGCGGCCGTCGCGAACCGCGGCTTCGCCCCCGGGCAGGCGGAACGGGCGCAGGCGCGCGAAGCGCCGGGCCTGCCTGTTGCGCAGCAGAAGGAACTCCCCGCCCCATACCGTGCCGTCCTCCCCGTAGCCTGTGCCGTCCCAGGCAACGCCCAGTATGGCGTCCGCCTCGCGCCCGTGCTCGAGCAGGCAGGCGAGGACGTGCGCCAGGTGATGCTGCACGGCGACGCAGGGCAGGCCGGTCGCCCGGGCATACTCGCTCGAGGCGTAGTCGGGATGGCGGTCGCAGACGACGCGGGTGAACTCCGAACCGTGGACCTCGCCGAGCATCGTCACGGTGCGCCGGAAGACCTCCCGGGTCGCGGCCGCGTCGAGGTCGCCGATGTGCGGACCGAGCACCACCTGGTCCCGGGCCGCCACCGCCACCGTGCTCTTCATCTGGGCTCCGACGCACAGCCAGCATCCCTCGATCCCGCCGGGAAGCCGCAGCGGGGCGGGCGCGTAGCCCCGGGCCCTGCGCAGCAGGATCGGACCGGCGGCGGCCGGCCGAACGACCGAGTCGTCGACCGGGTGGGCGATGGGCCGATTGTGGTCCAGGAAGGCGTCGGCGATTGCGGCCAGCCTCACATGGGCCTCGTCTTCGCCGGTGCACAGCGGCTCCTCGGCCAGGTTGGCGCTCGTGGCGACCACCGGCCTGGCAAACGCCGCCAGGAGCAGGACGTGAAGCGGCGCGTAGGCCAGGAGCGCGCCGACCCAGGGGTTGCGGGGCGCCACCGCGGGCGCGAGAGCCGCCTCGGGCCGGCGCCTGAGCAGCACGACCGGGGCGGCGGGGGAATCCAGGAGGGCCTCCGACTCGGTCGATGTCTCCGCGGCCAGGCGCACCGCGGCCAGGCTGGCAAACATGACGGCGAACGGCTTCTCGTCCCGGTGCTTTCGCCGGCGCAGCTCGGCCACCGCGGACTCGCTGGCGGCGTCGACCATCAGGTGGTAGCCGCCGATGCCCTTGACCGCCAGGACGCCGCCGCGGGAAAGGACGGCCACGGCCCCGACCAGGGCCACCTCTCCTTCGATCTCGACGCCGGACGCCGCGCGCAGCGCGATGCGCGGCCCGCAGGCCGGGCAGGCGTTGGGCTGCGCGTGGAAGCGCCGGCAGCCGCCATCCGCGTATTCCGCAGCGCAGGCCGGGCACATCCGGAACGCGCGCATGGTGGTGTTCGGCCGGTCGTAGGGGAGGCGCTCAAGGATCGAGTACCGGGGTCCGCACTGGGTGCAGTTGATGAACGGGTACCGGTGGCGCCGGTCCCGCGGGTCGAGGAGTTCGCCCCTGCAGTCGGCGCACAGCGCCAGGTCGGGGGGGACCGCGGTGGAGACGGCCAGCCCGCCCGGCCCGCTCGGCGCGATGGTGAACGAGGCGGCCGGCCCCTGGTCGGCCTCCCCGGCCGGGCGCGCCTCCACCTCGCGCACGCGCGCGGCGGGAGGGGCCTCCGCCCTGAGCGCGCGCACCAGCTCGGTCACGGCCAGCGCGGGGCCCGCGGCGCGGATCAGGACGCCCTCGGAGTCGTTTCGCACCCAGCCGCGCAGGCCCAGGCGGGTCGCCACCCGGTGGACGAACGGCCGGAAGCCGACCCCCTGGACGACGCCGCGCACGCGCAGCACCATGTCGGACGAGGCGGGCGGCGAGGGGAGGTGGGCGACCATGGGATCATCCCTTTCCGGTCAGGTCTCCGAGCAGGGCGTACCACTGTTCGATTCCCTCGCCGCTGCGCGCGGAGAGCTCGATCAGCTTCGCCTGCGGGGCGATCCGCCTGACGTTCTCGGCCGCGGCCGCCCGGTCGAAGCCGAGCACGCCGGCGACGTCGATCTTGGTCAGCAGCACGACGTGGGCCGACTTGAAGATCGGAGGGTACTTGAGCGGCTTGTCCTCTCCCTCGGCCGCGGACAGGAGCACGACCCGCAGTCTCTCTCCCAGGTCGAAGGAGGCGGGGCAGACCAGATTGCCCACATTCTCGATGAAGAGCAGGCGCGCGCCCGCGAGGTCGAGCTGGTCGACCGCGCGCGCCACCATGCCCGCATCTAGGTGGCAGGCCGAGCCGGTTGTGATCTGCGCCACCGGCGCCCGCGAGCGGCCGAGCCGCTGGGCGTCGCGGTCGGTCGCAAGGTCGCCCACCACGGCCGCGCAGGGCGTCGTCCGGCCAAATTCAGTCAGCGTCCTCTCGAGGAGCGTGGTCTTGCCCGCGCCGGGGGAGGACACGAGGTTGAGAGCGGCCAGCCCCAGCTCGTGGAAACGGCGGCGGTTTCGGGCGGCCTGGCGGTCGTTGCCCTCGAGCAGCGACTGGCGCAACTCGACCGTGCGGATGGCCGTCCTGGCAGGCGATTGGAGGGGTTCATTCATGGCGGGGGTCAGGACATCTCTATCCGGGCCAACTCGAGCTCGCGCCCCTGAACCAGTTCGCCGGATATCCGCCCGCACCGGGGGCAGGTGAAGATGAAGTCCGACTCGACCCCGAATTCCAGGTCGCAGTCGGAGCAGCGGCCCCGGGCCGGCACCGCTTCGAGCTCGAGATCGGCGCCGGCTGCGGGCGTGTCCTTCACTGTCGCGTCAAAGGCGAGCCGGAGCGCGTCGGGTTCGACCCCCGAGAGCGCCCCGATCCGCAGCACGATGCGGTGGACCTGGGTCGCGTCGTGCTCGCGCGCCTGGGCAAGGACCGCCTCGATCGCGGTTTCCATGATTCCGACTTCATGCACGGCGTTGGTGCCTCCGCGCTAGGGCTTGATTCCGGCCGCCATGACCAGCAAGGCCAATCCCGCGGCGGCGACCACCCAGCCCGGGACCCTTGAGGCGTGCGCCGGCATACGGGCAGCCAGGCGCCCCGCGGCGACTCCGGCCGCGAGGAGGACCGCCGTGGCCGCGACAAAGCCGCAGCCGTAGGCCACAGCTCCGGCAGAGGCCGGCATCTCGGCTCCGTGGGCCGCGCCGTGCAGGATGGCGAAAGCCCCCACGCATGCCGCGCCAGCCGCCGCCGGCATTCGCGCCTGCCGCGCGATCATGAGCCCCAGCACCAGGACCGAAGCGGCAATGGCCTGCTCCACGCCGGGCACGGGACCGGTCCAATGGCCGGCCAGCGCCCCGAGGGCCATGGCGGCGAGGAACGCCGCGGGAAGGAGCCGCGGGGCCCGCATCTGGGCCGCCCAGAAACCGACCGCGACCATGGCTAGAATGTGATCCCATCCGCTGAAGGGATGGGCCAGGCCGCTGGCAAGTCCGGTGGCCGGTTCGAGGCCGGGGTGGGCGCTGGCTGCCGGGATGGCGCCGAGGAAGAGCGAGGCTGCGACGAGGAGGTTCGATTTCGATTTCATGTGGTCTTGCTTTGGGAAGCGGGCCGGTGGGCCTCCTTTTCTTGGCTGGGCACGACCACGACGGGGCAGGGGCACCTTTGGATCACGCCGCCGGCGGTTCCACCGACGAAAAGATGATAGAGGGCCCCGTGCCCGTGGGAGCCCATGACGACGTAGTCGGCATTCGTTCGGGCCGCCTCCCCGAGAATCGTCGCGACTGGGGGTCCGTGCAGCACGGCGATGTCCGCGTCCACGCCTGTGCGCTCAAGGCGCTGGCGCCAATCCACCAGGGCCCGCTCGGCCCCTTGCCTTTCCTCCTCGGCCAGGCGCTCGGCCTCCGGCGCGTATTCGTTTATGACCGCAGGCGGCGCCACGACATGCAGGAGCAGCACCCGGCCTCCGAGGTCCCTGGCCAGGGCGCCGGCCTCGTCAATCACGCCGGCCGCCGCTTCGGAGAGGTCGATCGGGGCGAGGACGGTTTTCATGGCGCCTCAACCTATCATCTTGGCGTGGCGCGGGCAACGCATGGATTGCGCATTGCTGTGCGATCCTTGTGCTGGCGTTTGCCGCCCCAGCGCAATTTTTGTGCTGGAATTGGCAATAACTGCGTAGAGGGGATGCGCCGCCGGTGGCATCATGCTACGCATGGCCGAATCACCGTCGACTTTCGAGTATGTAACATGCGATGGCAACGAGGCTGTGGCCTCGGTGGCCTACCGGCTAAATGAGCTGATCGCCATCTACCCGATCACGCCCTCTTCGCCCATGGCGGAATCATGCGACGAGTGGGCCGCCGCCGGCCGGCCGAATCTGTGGGGCCAGGTGCCCCGGATCGTCGAGATGCAATCCGAGGGCGGTGCGGCAGGCGCGGTGCACGGGGGGCTTCTGGGCGGCGCGTTGACCACGACCTTCACGGCTTCCCAGGGGCTGCTGCTTATGATCCCGAATCTCTACAAGATCGCGGGAGAGCTGCTGCCTCTGGCGGTGCACGTGAGCGCACGCGCCCTGGCGGCGCAGGGCCTGTCAATCTTCGGCGACCACCAGGACGTCATGGCCTGCCGGGCGACCGGCTGCGCGCTGCTCTGCAGCAACTCCCCGCAGGAGGCCCACGACCTTGCCCTGGTCGCGCACGCCGCGAGCTACCGGTCGCGCGTGCCTTTCATCCACTTCTTCGATGGCTTCCGCACCTCGCACGAGGTGTCCAAGATTGCGCTGCTCTCCGACAGGGTCCTGCGCTCCGTCCTGGACGAGGCGGACATCGCGGACTTCCGGGCCCGCGCGATGACGCCCGACCGCCCGAGCCTGCGGGGCACGGCGCAGAACCCGGACGTCTATTTCCAGGGCCGCGAGGCGGTCAACCGGTTCTACGAGTCCCTGCCGGACACCGTGCAAGCCACGATGGACCTGCTGGCCGCCGCGACCGGCCGAGTCTACCGCATCTTCGACTACCACGGGCACCCCGAGGCCGAGCGGGTCATCGTCGCCATGGGCAGCGCAGTCGAGACGATCGTCGAGACCGTCGACTGGCTGGTCGCCCGGGGCGAGAGGGTGGGGGTCGTCGCCGTGCGCCTCTTCCTTCCCTTCTGCGTGAAGTCGTTCCTGGATGCGCTGCCGGCCACGGTTAAGGCCGTCGCCGCCCTGGACCGCACCAAGGAGCCCGGCTCGCTGGGCGAGCCGCTGTACTTGAACGTCATGGGCGCGTTGGCCGAGGGCGAGCCGTCGCGGGCCGCGCGGACGCGAGTCCTCGGAGGCCGCTATGGCCTCGGTTCCAAGGAATTCACGCCCGGCATGGTGCGGGCCGTGTTCGATCGCCTGGCGGAGCCCGCCGCACCGGCGCATTTCACGGTCGGCATCTGCGACGACGTGACGGGCACCTCCCTGCCCTACGATCCCGACTTCGACCTGGAGCCGCCCGAGGTGCGGCGCTGCGTGTTCATCGGGCTCGGCGCGGACGGCACCGTGGGGGCCAACAAGAACTCGATAAAGATCATCGGCGAGCAGACCACCAACTTCGCCCAGGGATACTTTGTCTACGATTCCAAGAAGTCGGGATCGATGACGGTGTCCCACCTGCGCTTCGGCCCCAGGCCCATCCGCGCCCCCTACCTTGTCCGCCGGGCCGAATTCGTCGCCTGCAGCCAGTTCCATTTCGTCGGACGCTCGGATGTCCTCGCCTACGCCGCGCCCGGCGGGACCGTGCTGCTCAACTCGCCCTATTCGCCGGGCGAGACCTGGGCGAAGCTGCCGAGGGGCTGGCAGGAGGCGCTGATAGAGAAGAAGCTGCGCCTCTTCATCATTGACGCCACCGGCGTGGCCCAGGCGGCCGGGATGGGCCGGCGCACGAACACGGTCCTGCAGACCTGCTTCTTCGCGCTCTCCGGCGTCCTGCCGCCGGACGAGGCCGTGGCGCAGATCAAGGGCGCCATAGCGAAGACCTACGGCAAGAAGGGCGAGCAGATCGTGAGGATGAACTTTGCCGCAGTGGACGCCGCTCTTGCCGGCCTGCACGAGTTTCCGATTCCCGCCAGCCCCGATGCCGGGGCGGCCGCCACCATCCCGCCATCGTACGCCGGGGCGCCGGAATTCGTCCAGAAGGTCACAGCCCGGCTTCTGGCGGACCAAGGGGACCTGATGCCGGTCAGCGCGATGCCGTTCGACGGATGCTGGCCGACGGGCACCTCGCGCTTCGAGAAGCGCAACATAGCGCTGGAAATGCCGGTATGGGATCCGGCCGTGTGCATCCAATGCAACAAGTGCGTGCTCGTGTGTCCGCACGCCGCCATCCGCGCGAAGTTCGTGGCTCCCGAGGACTTGGCGCGCGCGCCGGCGGGGTATGTCACGGTACCGTTCAGGTCCACCGAGTTTCCGGGCCAGCGCTACACGCTCCAGGTCGCCCCGGAGGATTGCACGGGCTGCTCGCTCTGCGTCCAGGTCTGCCCCGCCAAGGACCGCAGCAACCCGCGCCACAAGGCGATCGACAT
>Ga0209415_10019778_pt1 | contig 10512 bp, 10 predicted proteins | sample PeaSoiSIISIP2007_FD_187696 | JGI IMG/M metagenome (GOLD analysis project Ga0209415, IMG submission 187696) | Peat soil microbial communities from Weissenstadt, Germany - SII-SIP-2007 (SPAdes) (version 2) | ecosystem: Environmental > Terrestrial > Soil > Wetlands > Peat | place: Germany... | reverse complement strand
CGGGTGCGCATCGAGAAGGAGAACACCACGATCATCGACGGGTCCGGCAAGAAGAAGGACATCGAGGGCCGGATCGGGCAGATCAAAGCGCAGATCGAGGAGACCACCTCCGACTACGACCGCGAGAAGCTACAGGAGCGGCTGGCGAAACTCGCGGGCGGCGTCGCGGTGATCCGGGTCGGCGGTGCCACCGAGATCGAGGTGAAGGAGCGCAAGGACCGGGTTGACGACGCCATGCACGCGACCCGCGCGGCGGTCGAGGAAGGCATCGTCGGCGGCGGCGGCACGGCGCTGCTCTACGCGACCAAGGCGCTCGCCAAACTCAAGGCGGACAACGACGACCAGCGGGTCGGCATCGACATCGTGCGCAAAGCGATCCAGATGCCGGCGCGGCAGATCATCGAGAACGCCGGCGCCGACGGCTCGGTGGTGGTGGGCAAGCTCCTGGAGAGCAACGACCACAACCACGGCTTCGACGCCCAGAGCGGCGAGTACGTCAACATGGTGAAGGCCGGCATCATCGACCCCACCAAGGTCGTCCGCCTCGCGCTGCAGGACGCCTCGTCCGTCGCGGGCTTGCTCATCACCACCGAGGCGATGGTGGCGGAGCGTCCGGAGAAGAAGGCACCTCCGATGCCCGGCGGCCATGACCACGGCGGCATGGGCGGCATGGACTTCTAAGAAGAAAACGCTTAGGCAGGATCACTCGAAGGGCCGCGGTTCGCCGCGGCCCTTTTTCTTTGCGCCGCGGCTCAGATCGTCATGAACCGCGCACGGGCGCCACGCTCGATGCCGGCGGCGATCAGGCGCTCGATCGGCAGCCGGTCGCGCAGAAGCTCGAGAAAGCGCAGCTCGTCCTGCGAGGCCTCGCCGTCGCTCGCCACCACGTCGCAGGCGAGCGCGTAGGCGGTCTCGCGCAAGCGCGGCGGCAGCGCCGCCTTGATGTCCTTCAAGGCGAGGTCGAGCCCGTTCTCCTTCTGCAGCAGGTCCGAGCAAGCGGACAGCGTCTTGGTGAGCTGCTTGTTGTCGTACTCGGCGAAGATCGGCAGATGCGTCACGATATCGCCGATCGTGCGCAGCTCCGTATCGGTGACGCCACTGCCGGCCGCCGAGGCGAGAACCATGGTGTAGATCAGCGCGGAATGATGATCGAGCATGTGCCACCTCTTGCCACGGTGCGGAGACCTTACCGCGCGAGCCCGCTCGTTGCACCCGTTAGCTATCCCGCAGTTTTCAGAAACTCTCGCGTCCGCTCGACGGCGTCCTTGAGCCCGATCCGCTCGACGGCGACGCCCTCGGGAAAGGCGCCGAGCAGCCGCGAGGGCAGGCGCGAATCCAGGAGCGCGAACACGCCGATGTCGCCGGCGCGGCGCACCAGCCGGCCGAAGGCCTGGCGCAACCGAAGCCGCGTGAGCCGGTCGTCGTACCGCGCGCCGCCGAATTCCTGCCGACGCGCCTTATGCAGGATGTCCGGCCTGGGCCACGGCACGCGGTCGAACACGATGAGCCGGAGCGAGCGTCCAGGCACGTCGACGCCGTCGCGTACGGCGTCGGTGCCGAGCAGGCACGCGTCCTCCTCGGCGCGGAAGATGTCGACGAGCGTCGCGGTGTCCATGGCATCGACGTGCTGCGCGAGGAGCGGCAAGCCCTCGGCCTCGAGCGCCGCCGCGATCCGCGCGTAGACGGCTTTGAGCCGCGAGATCGCGGTGAAAAGCCCGAGCGCGCCGCCGCCCGCCGCCAGGAACAATTCCCGATAGGCCGCCGCGACCTGGTCGACGTCCTCGCGCTTCACGTCGGTCACCACGAAGACGCGGGTCTGCGCGCCGTAATCGAAGGGCGACGGCACGCGGGCGCGGAGCGCCGGCCGCTGCAGATGCCGAGCGCCTGTCAGCATCTCCGCCGCCGCCCAATCGGCCTCGGGATCGCCGGTGCCGTCGGTGAGTGTCGCGGAGGTGACCAGGAATCCCTGGGCGGGCTTCGCGACCGTCTCGACGAAAGGCCGGGTCGGGTCGATCCAGTGCCGATGCATGCCAACGTCGATCTCGTGGCCGTCGATGCGATCGACGGCGAACCAATCGACCAGCGTCGCCGCGGGCTCGCCGCCGAGGTCTTTCAGCATGGCGAGCCAGCCCGCGAGCTCGCCGTCGATGCGCCGGCGCAGGCTGCGTTGCGCGGCGTCGATGCGCGTGCGCATGGCGGCATCGAGCTCGGCCGCCTCGTCGTCGAGCCGCTTGCCGAGCCGCTTCGCCAGCGCATCGAGCGGCTCGACCAGCCGGCGCAGCGCGAGGCCAAGCCCCGCCGCCGCCGCGAGCAATCCCTCGACCGGCGGCCGCGCCTCGGTCTCGAGGGAATAGGCGCTCTCGGCCGCCTCGGCGCGCGCCAGCACTTGCCGGCGCATATGGGCCAGCAGGATCTCGGTCTCGCCGTAGGGCGCGCCCTGCTGCAACCGCTGCAGCCAGCTTTCGCCGGGCAGCGCGCGGGCCACGGTCTGCGCCTCCGTGAGCGCGCGCTCGGCTGCGTCATCGCCCGCCACGAGCTCCTCGAGCCGGCGTCGGAGTCCACGGGCGCGCCCGCGTCCGCCCTCGACGCCCAGCACCCAGCGCCGAAGCTCCACCGCCTCGCGCCCCGTGAGAGCCAGCGAGAATGCGTTGTCCGCGGCCTCGAAGACGTGATGGCCCTCGTCGAACACGTAGCGCGTGGGGACGTTGCTGTCGTCGAGCCCGCCCCAGGCCGCCTGCACCATGACCAGCGCGTGGTTCGCCACCACGAGGCGGGCGCGGCGGGCGCGCCGCACGCTCTTCTCGATGAAGCAGCGGTGATAGTGCGGGCAGGCCGAGTGGATGCACTCGCCGCGCCGATCCGCGAGACCGAGCGTGCGGCCGCGGCCCAGAAGATCCGGGAGCCAGCCCGGGAAATCGCCGCCCACGAGGCTGCCATCGCGGGTCGCCTGGATCCAGCGCGCCATCAGGCCCACGCCCACCGCGGTCGCGGGCCGCGCGGGCAGCGCGCCCACCGCCTCCTCGTAATTAAGCAGGCAGAGATAGTTCTCGCGGCCCTTGCGCAGCACGACGCGGCGGGCCTTCTCGGTGGGCTCGGGATAGAGCCGATCGAGCTCGGTATCGATCTGGTGCTGCAGGTTGCGCGTGAAGGTGGAGATCCAGACCGCGCCCTCGTTCTTCTCGGCCCAAAGGCTCGCGGGCGCGATGTAGCCGAGCGTCTTGCCGACGCCGGTGCCGGCTTCCGCCAGCACCGCCATGGGCTCATCGGCTCTCTCGCGCGGTCGAAAGGCCGCGCTTGCCGCGGCGGCGTAGTCCGCCTGCTGCGGGCGCGGCTCCGAGTCGGAGCCCAGCAACTCCGCCAGCCGCCGGCGCGCCTCCGCTTCCTCGACGGGCTCATGGCCCGCGGGCGGCTCGGGCGCGTACTCCGACCATTCGCCGAGCCTGCGCCAGGCGGCCAGCCCGGCAGCCTCCTCGATCTTCACTTGCGCCAAAGCCGCCAGCGCTGCGGCGCCCCAGAGCCAGCCGGCCGCCGCCATCTGCTGCGCCACCGCCTTGGCCTCTCCGTCGCCGGTCGCGCTGAGCTCCGCCAGCAGCGCCTCGGTCGCTTGCATCAATGTCAGCGCATCGTCCTCGAGCGAGCGCGGCGCCGGCAGACTCAGCGCGGCCGCCAGGCCTCTCGGCGTCGGCACCAGGCTGCGCGCGGGCCGCACGAAGGCGTAAAGCTCCAGAAGATCGAGCGCCGGGAAGGCGTCGACGCCGAGCCGGCGCGCGACCGCGCGGCCGTGGCAGAGGATGGGCGGCGTCTTGCGGGCGCGGCGGGCGGCCTCGATGGGATCGAGCCGCTCGATCTCGCCCTCGGCCGTGAGCCAGGCCGCGCGCGCGTAGCCGACCGCGAGCGCGGGCGCCGCCGGCCGCTGTACCGGAACGCGAGCGGAGCCGCGGTCAGGTGCCGTGGGCAAAGGTCCAGTAGAGCTCGCGCGCGCGGGCGTAGACGGGTCCGGGCTGCAGGTGCCGCTGCTCGATCCGGGTGATCGGCAACACCTTGCCGTAATTGCCCACCGAGAACAGCTCGTCGGCGCCCGAGAGCTCCTCGTAGGTGATGCTGCGCTCGCGCACGTCCTTGCCGGCGTCGCGCAGGAGCTGGATCACCCGACGCCGCGTGATGCCCGCGAGGAAGGTGCCGTTCGCGGCAGGCGTGTGAACCACGCCGTCCTTCGCCATCATGACGTTGGCGGTGGCGAGCTCCGCCACGTAGCCGAGGGGATCGAGCATGACGCAATTGTCGAAGCCGTGCTTCTCGGCCTCGCGCAGCGCGCGGCCGGAGTTCGGATAGAGGCAGGAGGCCTTGGCATCGGTCGGGGCCTGGTCGGGCGCCGGGCGGCGGAAGGCCGACAGGCCCACGGAGAAGCCGGTCGGCTTCGGCATCGGCGATTCGTAAACGGAAAGCGAGAAGCGCGTGCTGTCAGGATCGGGATAGATCCAGCCGGACTCCGCGAAGAACATCGGTCGAATGTAGAGCTCGGCATTCTTGGCATGCTTGCGGATGCCGTCGCGCGCGAGTTCCTCGACCTCGCCCGCGCTCAGCATGGGCCGGAGCCCCATGGTGCGCGCGGAATTGATCGAGCGCTCGCAATGCCGGTCGAGATCGGGCGCCACGCCCTCGAACGCCCTCGCGCCGTCGAAGATGATCGAGGACAGCCAAGTCGCGTGGCTCATCGGCCCCAGGAGCGGCGGATTGCCCTGGTGCCAGGTGCCGTCAATGTAGGTAAACGCTTTCATGGCCTTCCTTCGCCATCGCTGGGTCCCGCAAGGAGCATAGACCGGCGATTCCACGGGGGCAAAGGACTCAAGCGCGCAGCAGGCTGGCGATCCCGGCAGGGCTGCGATAGCGTGCGCCGCGAGGGAGCGACGGCTGATCTATCACATGTGCCGCCGGGCGGAATGGACGGCGGCGGAAGCGGCGGGCTCCTACCGCGGCTCCTCCCAAGACGCGGCCGACGGCTTCATCCATTTCTCCACGGCCGAGCAAATTCGGCAGAGCGCGCGCAAGCACCGAGCGGGCCAAGGAGATCTTGTCCTGGTGACGGTCGATGCGGCAAAGCTCGGCGCTGCGCTCAAATGGGAACCGTCGCGCGGCGGTGCGCTCTTTCCGCACCTTTACGGCGCGCTGGCGCTTCGTGCGGTGGTTCGCGTCGAGCCGCTGCCGCTGGGGCCTGATGGCTCGCACAAGTTTCCGGAGACGAGCTAGACCTGGGAACGCGGGCTGAGGTGCCGGCTCGGCTCCATGCGTTCATGCAGGACGCGGACGATTTCGATGAGACCCGGCGTGACCGCTCGGAAGTAGATAACATGCACGAGCCTTCTCACCCTCTCCTCGGGCTCATCGACTCGGACATGCCGTAGATGAAAGCTGCGGATGCCGCGCGCGAGACTGGCGCGATTCTGGGTCATCGAGCCCGCCCGATCGTCCGCCAGTGCCCGCATCGCGGCCGTCAGAAGCTCGGCATACCGCTGCCGGCCGGCCGGCCCCCAGCGTTCGGTGCTAGTCGCAAGGATATGCGCGAGATCGATCTCGGCCAGCCTCGAGAGACGAAAACTGGCCACCACGATCAGCGAGCGTTGTTGCTCGACCGGACGTTCAGCCGGTCGAGATAGCCCTCCAGGTCCTCGGCGTCGACCTCGATGAATTCCCCGCGATCGAGGGCATCCACTCCGGCCTTGATCTGCACGCGAAGCGCCTTCAATTTCAGCGCGTCTTCCCGGCGGCGCTGTTGGAGTGCCCGCAGCGCGTCGCGAACGGCCTCGCTGGCGTTCTGGTACTCGCCCGCCTTGACTATCTTCTCTACGAAGGCATCCTGCTCGGGCGTCAGACTGATGTTCCGTGTCGGCATGTCTGTTCTCGGCTTCTCGGTTACATCCGAGACGATATCAGGCATGGCAAACTTTGCCAATGCCTGAGAATGGCGTATTGTGTCCGCCTGACCGCGCGAGTCGCCTGAACATCTCGACGCATGAGCACTCTATTCGATCTGGCCCTGCCGCTCCTGCGCTTGCTGCCGCCGGAGGCGGCGCATCGCGCGAGCATCGTGGCGCTCCGGGCGGGGATCGCGCCGGGCAACGCCGGGCCGGATCCGCCGAGCCTCGGCATCACGCTTTGGGGCCGGCGGTTTCCCAATCCGATCGGTCTCGCCGCCGGCTTCGACAAGAACGCCGAGGTGCCCGACGCCATGCTGCGGTTCGGCTTCGGCTTCGTGGAGACCGGAACGGTGACGCCTCGTCCGCAGCCCGGCAATCCCAAGCCGCGGATGTTCCGTCTCACGGAGGATTGCGCGTTCATCAACCGCCTCGGCTTCAACAACCAGGGGCTCGATGCCGCGCATGCGCGGCTCGCGGCCCGACGCGGGCGAGCGGGCCTCGTCGGCGCCAATCTCGGCAAGAACAAGGACAGCGTCGACGCCATCGCCGACTACGTCGCGGGCGTCACGGCGCTGGCGCCGCTCGCGGACTACCTCGTCGTCAATGTGTCCTCGCCGAACACGCCGGGATTGCGAGACCTCCAGCGCAAATCAAGCCTGCTGGCGCTGATCGCCGCGCTCAAATCCGCGCGCGCCGCCGCGGCACCCTCCGATCCGCCGCCGCTGCTGCTCAAGATCGCGCCCGATCTATCCGAGGGCGAGCGCGTGGAGGTCGCGGAAGCGGCGCTCGAGACCGGCGTCGACGGGCTCGTCATCTCCAATACGACGGTGGCGCGGCCCGCGGAGCTGCGGAGCCCGCATGCCCGCGAAGTCGGCGGTCTCAGCGGCAAGCCGCTGTTCGCGGCCTCGACCGCGCTCGTCGCGGAGATGCGGCGGCTCACTCGCGGGCGGATACCCCTGATCGGCGTCGGCGGCATCGCCAGCGGCGCAGACGCCTATGCCAAAATCCGCGCGGGTGCCAGCCTCGTGCAGCTCTATACCGCGCTGGTCTACGCGGGGCCCGGACTGGTGCTTCGCATCAAGCGCGACCTCGCGGACTTTCTTGCCCGCGACGGATTTGCCAGTATCGCCGATGCCGTCGGCGCCGACGCGCCGTTTCCAGCCTGAGAGCCCTGCGATCGCGATGACCTCGACCGAGATTCCGTTCCTCGCCGGCATCGGCGACATCGCCGATCGCTACGACGGCTACATCCTCGACCTCTGGGGCGTGCTGCACGACGGGCAGGCGCCGTTCCCTGGCGTGATCGAGTGCCTGACGCGGCTCAAGTCCGGCGGCAAGCGCCTGGTCATTCTGTCGAATGCCCCGCGCCGCGCACATCTTGTCGAGGAGCGCGTCGCCGAGATCGGCATTCCCCGCACGCTCTACGATCATCTACTGTCCTCGGGCGAGGAGGTCTGGCAGCACCTGAAGCGACGCGACGACCCGTTCTACGCGGCACTCGGGAGCGTCTGCTACCACATCGGCCCGCCGCGCGACGACAACATGCTCGCCGACCTCGGCCTGCGGCGCGTCGAAGAGGTGGCGAAGGCGGAGTTCATCCTCAACACGGGACCTTGGGGCTGGGACCAGAGCGTCGCCAATTACGAGGCGGTGCTGCAGGGCGGCCGAGCGCGCGACCTTCCGATGGTGTGCGCCAACCCCGACCTGGTGGTAATGCATCGCGGCAGCCGCGTGATCTGCGCGGGCGCGCTCGCCCAGCGCTACGAGGCGATCGGCGGGCGCGTGCGCTGGCACGGCAAGCCCTTCCCATCGGTCTACGACACGTGTTTCGACCTGCTCGGCATCGCCGATCGGCAGCGCATCCTCGCCGTGGGCGACAGCCTGCGCACGGACATCGCCGGCGCGAACGGTGTGGGCATCGCCAGCCTGCTGATCCTCGGCGGCATCCACGGCGAGGAGCTGGGCGTGGCGCCCGGCGTGGTACCGGATCCGGGCCGGCTCGCGAAAGCGGTAGCGGAAAGCGGCCACCGCCCGACCTACGCGATGGCGCACCTCACCTGGTAGCTCAGCGCGCTCAGTGGCCGCCGCGGTGGAGGATGGTGTCGGCGAGGCCGGTGTCGTAGGCGAGGCCCGCCGGCATGAGCACGGCGGCGTCGGGGAACTCGGACTTGATCAATCCCTTGCGCTCGAGGGCCACCCACACGGCGGGGTTGGCGAGTCCGTTCGCGTCGCGCGCCATCACGACGGCGGCGCCGACGTGGAAATGATCGCCATGGGGATAGGGCAGCTGGGTCACGCGCACGGCGCCGTCGGGAAGCTTCTCCGCATGCGCCGCCGACCGTGCGAGCTCCTGCAGAAGCGTGAGGGTCTTGAGCTGCAGGGAATTGAGGTTGAGCGGATTCTTCTTCGCGGGCATGGAACTACTCTTAGTGCCGCCGCGCCGCTCCTGGCAAGAACCGGGACTGCCCTAGGCGGCGGGGCTGTCGTCTCCGGCGCGACTGCCGAGCTTCGAGATTAGGCGAAGGATATCGGCCTGGAGCTGCGGATCGCGGATGCCGTAATAACCGCGGATCAACGACATCACCTCGCGCCGGTCAAAAGTCTCGTTGGCGGGCGAGGCCTCCTCGGCGATGTTCTTGGCGACGATGCCGTCGGGGTAGCCCTCGAAAAAGAAAGCCGGCGAGACCTCCAATACCTGTGCCACGTCGTAAAGCCGGCTGGCGGAGATCCGGATGTCCCCGGATTCGTATTTCTGCACAGCCTGGAAAGAGACGCCGATCTTGCTCGCGAGCGCGCCTTGGCTCAGGCCGAGCTGAATGCGCCGCAGCCGCATACGCCCGCCGACATAGGTGTCGATGGGATGAGCCTCGTGGTCTTTTCGCGGGACGATCATGTTACCTACCTCTGGAAGCGCCGTTTCGAGACGGCGCCGTTGAAGCGGAAGGTTCGGAGCCGGTCGTCGCGGCAACCGGCGCATCGAGTACGGCTCCGGGAGGCAATCACGAGATCGTGATAACTGTTACACTCTACCAGAGCGTGCGGCCAGGAACGCGCGTGTGGCTGAAATATTTCGGATTGGGTTGACCCTAAAGGAGATGGGTGCCCGGTTTACTTTAACCGCTATGTCATTCCGACGCTGCGTGAAACCGACACTGTCGGCCGCAGAGAGGAGCCGGTCGGAGCCCACCTCATGCGATGCGGCGCCGACGGTGTCCGCACATGTGCGGCCGGGTTGACTCGCCGCCCGGTAGCCGAGATTGGGAGACCCCTGATGCGAGCGATGCTCCTGGAGGCGGCCGGACAGCCGTTGCGCCCCAGCGACCGGGCACCACCGAGGCCCGGCCCCGGCGAGGTGCTCATCCGCGTCCATGCCTGCGGCGTCTGCCGGACGGACCTGCATATCCTCGACGGAGAGCTTTCGTCGCCGCGGCTGCCGCTAATCCCCGGGCACGAGATCGTCGGCACCGTCGCCGGCCTGGGCTCCGGCGTGACGGCCTTCGATATCGGCCACCGCGTGGGCGTGCCGTGGCTCGGCTGGACCTGCGGGACCTGCGCCTTCTGCGCCTCCGGGCGGGAAAATCTGTGCGACAACCCGCGCTTCACCGGCTACCAGATCGACGGCGGCTACGCCGAGTATGCCGTCGCCGATGCGCGGTATTGCTTTCCGATCCCCTCGGGCTTCGATGACGTTGCGGCGGCGCCGCTGTTGTGCGCGGGGCTGATCGGCTACCGCACGCTCCGGCTCGCCGGCGATGCCGAGCGCGTCGGCATCTACGGATTCGGCGCCGCGGCCCACATCGTGGCGCAGGTGATCGTGCATGAGGCGCGCCGGCTCTTCGCGTTCACGCGGCCGGGCGACCGCGCGGGCCAGGAGTTCGCCCGCAGCCTCGGCGCCGAATGGGCGGGCGGCTCCGACGAGTTGCCACCCGCGCCGCTCGATGCCGCGCTCATCTTCGCGCCGGTCGGAGCCCTGGTGCCGGCGGCGCTCGCCGCGACCGCGAAGGGCGGCACCGTCGTCTGCGGCGGCATCCACATGAGCGATATCCCCGCGTTTCGCTACCGCCTGCTCTGGGAAGAGCGGGTGGTGCGATCGGTCGCGAACCTGACGCGCCGGGACGGCGATGAGCTCCTGGCGCTTGCCTCGGAGATCCCGCTCAAGACACACACGGAGGTCTTCCCGCTGGAGCAGGCGAACGAGGCGCTCGAGCGCCTGCGGCAAGGCCGCATCGAGGGCGCCGCGGTGCTGGTGCCGTAGAATCGCGCAGCAAGAGAGGTTGAACCACCAAGACGCCAAGGCGCCAAGGTTCTTCTCAATTGATCAAACGACGGATCCCGTCCCTGATTCGAACCGTGTTGAAGTTGATCAAGAGGCCCAGACGCTTCTGCGACAGCTTCAGATATGTAAGGAGCTGCGCCTCGTGGACAGGGAGTAGTTTTTCCACTCACCTGCTCATTGCGCGCGGCCGCGCTTCAGCGTCAGCGTCCAGGCCTGCAGCGATTCCAGCAGCTGCTTGATCAAACCCTTCGCGGTCTCGTCGGTGAGGTTGCCCTGGGCGTCGAAGCGGTTCTGCGCCTGCGGGATCATCACCTCGGGCTT
>Ga0209415_10019777_pt1 | contig 10512 bp, 8 predicted proteins | sample PeaSoiSIISIP2007_FD_187696 | JGI IMG/M metagenome (GOLD analysis project Ga0209415, IMG submission 187696) | Peat soil microbial communities from Weissenstadt, Germany - SII-SIP-2007 (SPAdes) (version 2) | ecosystem: Environmental > Terrestrial > Soil > Wetlands > Peat | place: Germany... | reverse complement strand
CCCGCCACACCGCCGGCGCAGCCGTCGTCGTCGAAGAAGAATCATGGCGCGCCTGGACGCTGCAGCTCGCGGCAGCGCGCGGGCCCCAGCCGCTGGCCGCGCTCGAGAGACTCTTTGCGGAAAGCTACATGCCGCTCGCGAACGCGGTGTCCGCCGGTCTCGAGGATCCTCGTGCGCGCGCGGCACGGGACGATTTCAGGGCGACGTTCGCCAAGGGGTACTCCGACGCATTTCCCACGTTCGCGTCGACGAGCAAGCGGCCTCGCATGGTGTTCGACGTGCACGACCTCGCGGCGCGGATCGCGCGGCTGCATGGCGCGCGTTCCACGCGGCTCCTGCTGGTGGACGCGATGCGCTGGGACCTCACACGGTTGGTCGAGGAGCGCGTCGTGACCAGACTCGGCAACCGCGCGGCGTTGACCGACGAGCTCGTCCTCTGGAGCGCCCTGCCGACGACCACGATGAGGCAGCTGGAGACGATCGCGCGGGGAGTCGACGCGCTCCGCGCACCCGCGCCGATCGACTCCGACTCCGAAGCGGAGGCCCCTCGCGGCCGCACGTCCGAGTACGTGCGCCGGCTCCGCGTCGGACCGCGCGAGCTGCACAAGCTGGACATCGTGCAGGCGCGGCTGCAGGGGACGGGCGACGCCACGCTCCGGGCGCTCCCCGGGCTCGCGGACGCGACCGCCGAGGTCGTCGCGCGCCACGTCGAGACGCTCGCGCCTCGCACGCTTCTCTTCGTCTTCGGCGACCACGGCTTCGTCATCGACCGCAACGGGGTCGCTGCCCAGGGAGGCGCCTCGCCGGAAGAGGTCCTTGTCGGCGCATTCGCGCTCCTCGTCGGCGACGTACATTAGGGCCTGTCCCCATAACGCTCGTCGCTACCGCGAAACCTCACCCCCCAGCCCCCTCTCCGCTGGCGGAGAGGGGGAGCAGAGACCGAGAGCTGCGCCAAGACACACCCTTGGCCAACCTCTCCTCCCCTCTCCGCCAGCGGAGAGGGGTCGGGGGTGAGGTTTCCGAGACCTCACCCCGCAGCGTCTCCTCTCGGCTGTCTCTTCCCCTCTCCGCCCGGCGGAGAGGGGCCAGGGGTGAGGTTTCACTCGGCGAAGCTTGAAGGCCATCTCGACGGCGCTGCACTAGACTGTCCATCCCCGCCATGGCCGGATCGACGCTCCTCGCACGATGGCTCGGGCGCGCCGACGATGCCCGGCCCGCAGTGCACGACGCCGCGGGGCCGACTACCTGGCGAGACGCCGTGGAGGCCGCGGATCGGGTCGCCGCCGCGCTGCTGGACGGACGCGCCACGCTCGAAGGCGAACGCATCGCGCTGCTCGTCCTTCCCGGGGCGGACTTCGTCGCGTGCTTCTTCGGCGTGCTGCGCGCCGGCGGGTGCGTCGTCGTCCTCTCTCCTCTCCACCCGCGGCCCGAGACGGCCTTCTTCTGTGACGACGCGCGGGTGCGCACGGTCGTCGTCTCGCCGGGGTACGTGGACCGCGTCGCCTTTCTCGCCGGCGAGCGCCACGTCGTGACGACGACCGCGCTCCTCGCCCCGTCGCCGCGCGGCCGCGCTGGAGTGACTGCGGAGCCGGGCGGGGAGGACGCCGCTCTGCAGCTCTACACGAGCGGGACCACCGGCAAGCCCAAGGGAGCCATCATCACGCACGCGAACCTCGCCGCACAGCAGGAGCTCGTCGGCGAAGCATGGTCATGGCGCGAGGACGACGTCCTGCTCCACACCCTCCCCCTCCACCACCTGCACGGCCTCGGAATCGCCTGGCTCAGCGCCGTCGGCGCCGGGGCGGCGACCCGGTTCCTCGGGGCGTTCGACGCGCGCGCGACGTGGGATGGGATGGAACACGCCACAGTATTCATGGGCGTCCCGACCATCCACGCCAAGCTCCTCGCGGCGTTCGACGAGGCCGATGACGAGACGCGCAGCCGCTGGGCCGCCGCGGCTCGCGCCTTGAGGTTGATCACCAGCGGCAGCGCGGCGCTCCCCGTGACGATCGGCGAGCGCTGGCGGGCGCTCACTGGCCACTATCCTCTCGAGCGCTTCGGGATGACGGAGATCGGCGTCGGGATGTCCAACCCGCTCGCGAGCGAGCGCCGGCGTCCGGGCACGGTGGGCCTGCCCCTGCGCACCGTACGAACGCGCATCGTCGGCGAAGGGGGGAACGAAGCGGGGAGCGGCGAGCTCTGGGTCGCGGGCCCGAGCGTCTTCGCCGCCTACCACGAGCGGCCAGACGCGACGCGCGAGGCCTTCGTCGTGCACGGGGGTGAGCGCTGGTTCAAGACAGGAGACACGGTCGCGCGCGATCCCGACGGTTACATTCGCGTGCTCGGGCGCACGAGCGTCGACATCCTCAAGAGCGGCGGATACAAGCTGAGCGCGCTCGAGATCGAAGAGGTGCTTCGCGAGTGCGAGGCGGTCGCGGAGGTCGCGGTCGTCGGAGTGCCGGACGCGACGTGGGGCGAGCGCGTGGTCGCGTGCGTGGTCGCGCGGCCGGGCCTCGAAGCCGGGTGCGAGACGGAGAAGCTGAGAGCGTTCGCGAAGGAACGGCTCGCGTCGTACAAGGTCCCGAAGGAGGTCGTCGTCATGCGGGACCTGCCGCGGAACGCCGTCGGCAAGGTCATCAAGCCGGAGCTCCTGAAGAAGCTCTCGTGATCGGCGTCACTGCTCGCGCATCGCCGTCCGGATCTCGTCGCTCTTCGCCACACGCCCATCCGCGCGCCAGACGACCCTGCCGCTGGGATCGAGCAACACGGTGACGGGCACCGCGCTGACGTCGTGGAAGGCGCCCGCCCCCGCGAGCGTCTCGGCGTCGGCCATCGCGACGGGAAAGGGGATCGACAGCGCCTTCCGGTAGAGCTCGACGAGCTCCCGGTTCTCTCGGGTCTCCAGCGCCACGACGGCGTAGTTCACTCGATCGCCGTCGTTCTTCGCCATGGCGACCAGGAAGTCGACCTGCGCCTGGGCGAGCAGGCTGCCCGTCGTCACGAACGCGATCACCGTGGGCTTCCCGCGCGTCGACTGCGAGCTGACGGGGCGATCGTCGAGCGAGTCGAACGCGTACTCGGCCACCGGGACCAGCGGGGTGGTCGACACACCGGGAGGCGCCGCGACGACGCCGGACGCCGGGCCCGCGCACGCCGCGAGAAAGAGGGCGAGCGTCGCGCCGCTACGTCTCGCTTTTTTGCCCGATGAACTGGTCTTCACGGTTGGCAAAGAGAACGTTGAAGGTGGTCAGCGATCCGTAGCAGCCCGTCACGTACTGCTGCATCTGGACCTTCTCGTCGTCCCCGAGCTTCGGGTGGCCGTTGATCTTCTGCTCGAGAAGCCGCAGGCGGTCGCGGATCATGATGATCTTGTGGAAGAGGGCCTCGATGTCGATTCGCTTCTCCTGCACCCCTTCCTTGCCGGGCTTCAGGATCATCTCTCCCCCCTCCCACTTGCCCGCGATGGCTACCTCCGAGACGCCGAGCTCGTCGCGGATGACATCGGAGAGCACCTTTCGAAATTCGCTTGCATCCATGTCGAGCAGATCCTCCGGCATTGACGGAACAGACGAGCGATGGGGCGAGACCTGGGATGCGCCGGGCGACGGCGCGCGGGCCCGGGGTCGAGGTCGAGGCTCGGGGCGGGCCTCGAATGTGCCCCGGCGGATCCACTGCGAGCAGCTGCTGGTCTCGTACAGGGGCGACGGCCATACGCCCAGGAGGCAGTCGCCTGCGCGCTTGACCTCCCCGGTGTCGGCGATGGTCTCGACGATCCGTACGAAGCGAGCGCACGTCCCGCAGCGGCCGTCGAGGGGATCGGGCACCGGCCGGGGCCTTTTTCAGTGCCCAGGTGGGCCCGCATCCAGGCCGCCTTCGAGGTCCGGAGCGAACAGGTGCGCGAAGGAAGCGAGCGCCGCCGGGGTCTCGCGCTGCCCGCGCTTGTCCGCCAGGATGGCGTGCGCGAGCTCCTCCACGACGACCCGCAGCGGAGTGGCTTCGAGGGGCACCCCGTCGAGGTGGGCGATGGGGGCGACGTCGTCCGAGTGACGCATCGGATCGTGCTGCACGGTGACGAACCCCCCGTCAGGCGTGTACCGGCACGAGAGGACCTGCACGAACTGCAGATATAGCGGCGAGATGATGACGCAGGCGTGCGTGCCGTCGCGCCCCACGCCGCGCAGGGCGAACGGCTCCCTCGCCCCCGGAGCAGGCGCCGCAGGCGACGCGGCGATCGCGGCCTCGATGCGAGCGCGGCGCGGTCCGGGCTCCGCCTCGACGGCGAGGAGCGGCGCGTAGAGCGCGACGGCAGGCACGTCGAGGGCGGGAGCGTCTGCTTCGAGCGCGTCGAGCCACGCGTCGCGCGCCCCTTGAGGAAGGGACTCGTACGCGAGCGCCGCGGCCACCGCCGCCTCCGCATCCGCGGCGAGAGCCGAGAGCCAGCTCCGCCACGCCGCGCGCACCCGATTGTCCGTGCGACCGTTCTCAGCGCCGTCGAGCGGGGCATCCGCGCGCCCCTCCTCGGGCTCCTCGTCATCGACCGGCGTCTGCATCGGAGCCATCACGAACCTAGCAACCTTGAACTGAGAGCGAAAGAGTGCGCGGCCCGTGACGCACCCTTGACGCGCCGGCCAGCTGCATCGATATGAGTCTGGCCGAGGCCCACGTGCAACCGTCCCGCGAAGCACCTCACGATCCTCCGGACGTGCTCGCTCGTTTCAAGTCCGAGATCGACCTCGTCGACCTCAACGCGCGGCAGCTCGTCCGGCGCATGGGATCCTCGTTCGTGACCCTCGACGATCTGCGATCGTTCGGACAGGAGGGGCTGCTGCAGGCCGCGCGCACCTTCGACGAGTCGCGCGGCGTGCCGTTCAGGCGCTGGGCCAACCTTCGCATCCGGGGAGCGATGATCGACGGCGTCCGCCGGTGGGGAAGCGTTCCGCGGCGCGTGTATCGCGAGCTTCACTCGATGTCCGCGGCCGATCAGGTCCAGGAGATTTACGACGAGGAGGACGCCGCGCACCGGACGACGACGCCGGAGGCGGCGGACGCGCGCCTGGGCACGTACCTCGCGGGGATCGCGACCGCGATCGCGATGGGCACCATGGTCGCGGCGCCGCGCGCGAACGTCGACTCCGACGGTCGCGACGTCACACCCGAGGACCTCGTCGGAAACGCCGAGCTGGTCGCACGCGTGCGGGAGATCGTCTCGCGCCTCCCCGATGCGGAGCGCACGCTCATCGAGCGGCATTACTTCGGGGACGAGACGCTCGACCAGGCCGCGGCGTCGGTGGGCCTGTCGAAGTCGTGGGGGAGCAGGTTGCACGCGAGGGCGATCGAGACGATTGCGAGGGAGCTGCGGGAACGAGGGGGGTGACCGGCGACCCCCACCGCGACGCCTGCTTCCTTACTGCGCCTGCACGATCGTCTTCACCCCGCTCGTCACGCGATCGATGAGCCGCGAAGCGAGGTCGACCGCCTCGCCGTAGCGGTACACCCCGGCCTGAAGTGCGATGAGATCCGCCGGATCCATGTTCGCTTTCCCCCGATTCGCGTGGAGGGCGCTCCGCATGAGCGACTCGCCATCCTCGACCTCCCGGCCAAGGCCCGCGAGGATGCGAGCAAACGGAGAGGGACCGTCCAGACCCGCCGGCCCCGACGATGCACGCTGCGTTTGCACGGGGGTGGCCAGGGGGGCCGCGCGGGCCTCGCGAACGGCTTCTATGGACACGATTGCTCTCCCTCCATCTGCCTCCCCATCGACGCCGGCGCGGGCCGGGTTGCCTGAAAAGTGGTAAACGCCGCTCCGGAAACGACGATGCGTACAAGAGAGCGGGTCATCGTGGCGATGAGCGGCGGAGTCGATTCGTCCGTCGCCGCGGCACGACTTCACGACGCCGGGTACGACGTGGTCGGCGTGACCCTGCACCTCTGGGACTACGCCCGGGACGATGGCGACGGTCCCTCGGGGCGAAGCCACGGCCGGTGCTGCGCGCCGGAAGACCAGTACGACGCCCGCCGCACGGCGGATGCGCTCGGCTTTCCCCATTTCACCTTCGACCGGCGAGCGCTGTTCGAACGGACGGTCGTCGTGCCGTTCGTCGACGCGTACGTGGCGGGCGAGACCCCGAGCCCGTGCGCGGCCTGCAACCGCGGGGTCAAGCTCGCCGAGCTCTTTGCTCTCGCCGGTCGCCTCGGAGCGTCGCGCATCGCGACGGGACACTACGCGCGCGTCGTCCCGGGGCAGGAGGGGACCACACACCTCGCGATGGCGGTCGATCGTGACAAGGACCAGAGCTACTTCCTCTACGCGACGCCGCGCGCGTGGCTCGACCGCCTCATCTTCCCGCTCGGCGAGTCGACGAAGGGAGAGGTGCGGGCCGAGGCCATGGCGCGCGGCCTCCCCGGTGCCGGCAAGGGCGAGAGTCAGGAGCTCTGCTTCTTGGGCCCAGGGGAGCACGCGTACGGCGACTTCGTGGCCGAACGAGCAGGTGACAGAGTCCGCCCCGGCATCATCGTCGACGAACATGGGAAGCGGGTGGGCGCGCACCGCGGCGTTCATCGATTCACCGTGGGCCAGCGCAAGGGGCTCGGCGTCGCGCTGGGCCGGCCCGCCTACGTCGCTCGCACCGACGTGGAGAGCGGCACGGTGCACCTCGGGGGAGAAGAACATCTGATGTCCGATCGAGCGGACCTCGCGGACGTCTCGCTCGCCGACGGGCTCACCCTTCCGGCTCGCGCGCGCGTGCGGGTGCGCTACCGGCACGAGGGCGCAGAAGCCACCGTCCTCACGGCGGATCGAGGCCGTGGGGCCGGCGCCAGCGTGCTGTTCGACACGCCGGTGCGCGCGGTCACGCGCGGCCAGATCGCCGTCTTCTACGAGCCGGGAGGAGAGCGAGTCCTGGGTGGGGGGCGCGTGAGCGCCGTCGGTCACCGCGCCGCCCGCGCAGTCACGCTTGCCGAGGGCGGCCGTCGTGCATTCTCTTGAGATCGACGCGACGATCTCTTCGCTGGCCCCCGGCGGCGACGGAGTGGCCCTGGTCGAGCTCGGCGGAGAGCGGCGGGCCGTGTTCGTCCCGCACAGCGCGCCCGGAGACCGCGCACGCCTGAGGGTCGACGCGACCCGGCGCCCGGCGCGCGGCCGGATCCAGACGCTCAACGCTCCCGGCCCCGACCGCGTCGAACCGGTCTGTCCATGGTTCGCGCGCTGCGGTGGTTGCGACTGGATGCACCTGTCCGTCGTGGCCCAGGCGCGCGCGCACGTCGACCACGTTCGCGCCGCGCTGCCCGCGAGCTGGCGAGCCCAGGAGATCGCGCTGCACCCTGCGCCCGACACGCTCGCGTACCGCGCACGCACGCGCGTCCACGTGCGATGCGACCGCGCAAAGCGCGCCGTCGTCGGGATGCACCGGAGCGGCACGCACGAGCCGGTGGAGGTGGCGTCCTGCGCGGTCCTCGACCCGGCGATCGAGGGAGCCAGACGAAGCCTCGCGGCGCTCCTCCACGGATCAAGCGGACGCGGCGACGTCCAGATCGCGCTCGGGGCGGATCGCCTGCCCGTCTACGACATCGCCTGGCGCGGCGACATGGCGAGCGAGTGCTTCGCTCGCATCGAACGAGCGGTCCGAGCCCGAGGGATCGCGGGAGCGCAGGTGACCCTCGCCGGGGCCAGGCGGCCGGCGAGGATCGGTGACCCGGTCCCCTGGATGGAAGGCGCGGATGGCGTCCCTCTGCGCCTCGGACCGGGGGGATTCGCGCAGGCCAACGAGCGACTCAACGGCTCGCTCGCCTCTCGCATCGCGGAGCTCGCGCGATCCTGGGGGGTGGCGAACGCCCTGGAGCTCTACTCGGGCGCAGGCAACCTGAGCGTCCTTCTCGCCCGCCACGTCGGGGCGCTCGTCTGCGTCGAGTCCGACCCCGCGGCATGCGACGCGGCCCGCGCGAACCTGGCCGCGCGCGGGCTCGACGCGCGCGTCGTCTGCAGCGACGCCGCCACGTACGAATGGCGCCCCGGGACCGACCTCGTCGTCCTGGACCCGCCCCGCACGGGAGCGCGAGAGGTTGCTGCGCGTCTCGCCGCCTCGCGCGTCGCGCACGCCGTCTACGTCTCCTGCGACGCGCAGACGCTCGGACGTGACCTGGCCGCTCTCGAGGGGTCGTTCGCGCCTGCGTCGATCGCCGTGCTCGAGATGTTCCCTCAGACGAGCCACGCCGAGATCGTGGTCGCGCTGGAGCGGCGCCGCCCGTGAGGACGCGCGTCGACGAGCGGCTCCTCGACGAGGCGCGGCGTTTCGCGTTTCGCTTCGCCTGCGAGGACTGCGCGCACTTCGACTCCCCGGGCCGGCGCTGCTCCCTCGGATATCCCGCGGCGCCACGGCGCGGGGACATCGACCGCACGCACCTCGTCCTCTGCAAATCGTTCGAGTGCGCCTGACCCGTGGCTCGATCGCATCCGCCAACGCTCATCACGCTCGTGCGCGCCACGCTGCGCGCGCACGCGCTCGCGCCCCGCGGCGCGACGGTGCTCGCGGCCGTCAGCGGAGGGCCCGACTCGATGGCCCTCTTGCACGTCCTGGCCGGGCTGCGCCACAAGGCCGGGTTCGGTCTCTTCGCGCATGGAGTGGATCACGGTCTGCGCGCCGAGGCCACGGCCGAGCTCGACCTCGCGGAGGCCTTCGCGCGGTCGCTCGACGTGCCCTTCGGGCGCAGCCGCGTGGCGCTCGCGCCCGGCGGGAACCTCCAGGCGCGCGCGAGAGCGGCCCGGTGGGAAGCCCTCGTGGCGGCCGCGGCCCGGGTCGGCGCCGCCCGCGTCGCGACCGGCCACCACGCGGATGACCGCGCCGAGACGCTGCTCATGCGTCTTCTGCGCGGCACGGGGGGCAGAGGCCTCGCCGTGATGCCCTTCGAGGACGGGCCCAGGATCCGCCCCATGCTCTGCGCCCGCCGGCGCGACGTGGAGGCCCACGTCGCCCGACACCGCGTCCCGCACTGCATCGACCCGTCCAACCGAGACCCTCGCTTTCTGCGGACACGCGTGCGCTACGAGCTCATTCCTGTGCTGGAGCGGCTGAGCCCCCGTGCCGTCGAGCACATGTGCGCCCTGGCGGACGACCTCTGCCTCACGCGTGGAGCGCGCCCCTCGGGGAACGCTCCGCCTGAACTGGCTGCTACCCGGCGCTGATGGTACGCATCCTAGGTGTAAGGTACGCTTGACGCTGAGGCGCTTGCCCCGCCCCATCCCAGGTAAAACGAGGTCGAAGTGAAGCAATCGCACAAAACGCTCCTGCTCTGGGTCCTCTTGATCGTGATGTTCCTCGCGATCTGGCAGGTGTTGCAGCCGGGGGAGAGGAAGCAGCAGGTCAGCTTCAGCGAGTTCGTCGGATGGGTTCACCAGGGCCAGGTGCCCGACGTCCGCATCAAGGACCACGAGTACACGTTCACGCACGTCACCGACGGCAAGAACCAGCAGATGGAGACCCTCGGCCCGGTCGCCGACGAGTCGCTCGTGCAGGACCTGCAGAACAACCCGCTCGCCAAGGACGGAAAGTTCAAGGTCTTCTTCGAGAAGGAAGACGCGACGCCCTTCTGGTCGTCGACGCTCGTGACGCTCCTGCCGATGCTCTTCATCGGGATCATGTTCTTCCTCTTCATGCGCCAGCTCCAAGCGGGCGGTGGCAAGGCCATGTCGTTCGGCAAGGCCAAGGCGCGCATGCTCAGCGATTCGCAGAACAAGGTGACGTTCGCGGACGTCGCGGGGATCGACGAGGCGAAGGACGAGGTCGAGGAGATCATCGCCTTCCTCAAGGACCCGAAGAAGTTCCAGCGCCTCGGCGGTCGCATCCCGAAGGGCGTTCTCCTCATCGGGCCGCCCGGGACGGGCAAGACGCTGCTCGCGCGCGCCATCGCAGGAGAGGCGGGCGTCCCGTTCTTCAGCATCTCCGGGTCGGACTTCGTCGAGATGTTCGTCGGGGTCGGTGCGAGCCGCGTGCGCGATCTTTTCGAGCAGGGGAAGAAGCACGCGCCGTGCATCATCTTCATCGACGAGATCGACGCCGTGGGCAGGCACCGCGGCGCCGGTCTGGGCGGCGGACACGACGAGCGGGAGCAGACGCTCAACCAGCTCCTCGTCGAGATGGACGGCTTCGAGTCGAACGAGGGCGTGATCATCATCGCCGCGACCAACCGGCCCGACGTGCTCGACCCTGCGATCCTGCGCCCGGGTCGGTTCGACCGCCGCATCACCGTTCCCCGGCCGGACGTGCGCGGACGCGAGGAGATCCTGCGCGTGCACACGAAGCGCACGCCGCTGTCGCCCGACGTCGACCTCGACGTCATCGCGCGTGGGACGCCCGGCTTCTCCGGGGCGGACCTCGAGAACCTGGTCAACGAGGCGGCCCTCCTCGCCGCCCGCCAGGACAAGGACGCCCTCGCCATGGGCGACTTCGAGCTCGCGAAGGACAAGGTCTACATGGGGACCGAGCGGCGCTCGATGGTCATCAGCGACGACGAGAAGCG
>Ga0209415_10019776_pt1 | contig 10512 bp, 7 predicted proteins | sample PeaSoiSIISIP2007_FD_187696 | JGI IMG/M metagenome (GOLD analysis project Ga0209415, IMG submission 187696) | Peat soil microbial communities from Weissenstadt, Germany - SII-SIP-2007 (SPAdes) (version 2) | ecosystem: Environmental > Terrestrial > Soil > Wetlands > Peat | place: Germany... | reverse complement strand
TGCGGTCGGGATAGAGAAAATCCGTAACCGCCGTCCCTTCCCGCAGAAATTCCGGATTCGAAGCCACATCGAAGTGCGCCGAATCGGCCCCGTTTCTCATGAGGACGGTGCGTATCCACTGGCTCGTATAGATGTGAACCGTGCTTTTCTCCACCACCACCTTGTACCCGTCCACGCCCCCGGCAATTTCCCGAGCCACCGACTCCACATAGGACATATCTGCGTCGCCGTTCTCGGTCGGAGGCGTTCCCACCGCGATGAACACCGCCTCGCTCTCCCGCGTGGCTGCCTGCAAGTCGCCGGAAAACTTGATGCGCCCGCCCCGGTGCCGCGCCAGCAATTCGGGCAGAAATCGCTCATGAATCGGCACCTCGCCATTCCTCAGCGCCGCGATTCTTTTCTCATCGTTATCGACCAGGACAACCTCGTGCCCCAGATCCGCAAAACACGCTCCCGTCACCAGCCCTACATACCCGGAACCGACCACTGCGATGCGCATAGCGAGCCTTCTCTCCTTGAATTTTCATGTGCATCTCCGGCTCGTCGGAGTGCAGTCATCTTAACTGTAGCAGCCTTTCCAGCCCTGGCAGCCGCTTCATTGTTTTCCTGAGCCTGCCAGCCCAGGAATGGGAAATCGAATCTCACAAAGAAGTCGTGACCGCCATCACAGCTTGTGTCGAACGGGCATCGCGCCCATCCAGAATTGCGCAGGGACAGACGCCCCGGCTGTCCAAACCGAGCAGCTCGGCCCGCGCATGCCCGAAAGTTCTAGCGCTCCTGTCCACGGCCTTCGCCCGTGATCACTGTAAAATATCCGAAGGCATCCTCCACCGATTTCGGAGAAATCCATCTGCATCGTGCTCTGATCAGGACCGCACTTGTTTTCCTGCTGGCCTGCCTGCCGGCGCTCGCCCAAGATCGCTCCGGCGAACTGCGCCTCTCCGTCACCGATTCCGACGGCGCCGTCTTGTCCGCCCACGGACTTCTCGTCAGCCAGGCAAGCCATTTCGAACTCAGCTTCGACACCGCCCCTAATGGTGAATACATAGCCAAAGAGTTGCCCCTCGGCGCCTACCATCTGACCCTCGAGCACCCCGGATTCGCCTCCTACAATTCGTTGGTCGAGATTCGTTCCCAGATGCCGCAGAAAATTTCCGTCGTCCTCTCCGTCGCCATTGTCGCTCAGACCGTCGAAGTAAAAGATTCCGACACACTTCTCGATACCACGAACGCCGGCAACATTTACCAGCTCGGAGCACCCACGCTGCGCGATTGGGCAGCCACCATTCCCGGACGCCAAGCCATCGACGTCGTGCAATCGCAGCCCGGCTGGGTTCTCGAAGCCAACGGAGTTCTCCATCCCCGCGGCTCCGAGTACGATACGCAATACGTTGTCGATGGACTCCCCATACTCAACAACCGCTCGCCCGCCTTTTCTCCTGCCGACGATCTCGACGACGTGCAGTCGGTCAAGACTTACACCTCCGGCATTCCCCCAGAATTCGGCCGCAAGGTTGGAGGCGTAGTCGAAACCACGACCGATCGGAATCCTGCGCGCGGCGTGCATGGCACCGCCATTCTCGGTGGAGGAAGTTTCGACACCGAGGACGCCTACCTGGGCACCAGTTACTTCGACGGCCGCAACATCTTCGGACTCACCATGGACGCGTCGCACACCGACCGATTTCTCGATCCACCAGTCTTGGAAAACTTCACCAACCGCGCCACCCTCGACGGAATCAAAGGCAGCTTCGAACGCGACCTTACGCCTCAAGATCGTCTCCGCCTATCGCTCAGTTTCAATCGTGCCGCTTTTACGGTTCCCAATGATCTGATCCAGCAGGGAACTCAGCCAGGAGGGGATGCAACCCAGCGCCAGGATCGCAATAATCAGGAAGTCTCAGGCCAGGTCTCCTATCAGCACACTTTCTCCTCCAACGTTATCGGTACCGTGCAGGGTCGCGTGCGTGACGACGAAGCTGGCCTTACTTCCAATCCCTTTTCCACGCCCATTCAGCCGTTTCAAGACCGCGGTTTCCGCGAAGGCTACGTCAGCGCCACGGTCGCCGCTAACTTTAATCACCACGAAATCAAAGCCGGAGCCGATTCCATCTACAGCTTCGTCCACGAACAATTCTCTTACCAGGTCACTTGCCCCGGTTGTTTGCCGCCCTCCACTCCTCCCAGCTTCGCCTTCCACCAGTCGGGCGACGACCGTGAGCAGGCCTTCTTCATTCAGGACAATGCTCACTTCGGGAACCTCAACCTGAGCGGAGGAATTCGTTTTGACCACTACAGCGTTCGCGTCGCCGACTCTGCCTGGAGCCCGCGTTTCGGTTTCGCTTGGTACGTCCCCAAACTCGGCATCGTATTCCGCGGATCCTACGACCGTGCCTTCGGCACGCCCGCGATTGAGAACCTGTTGTTGAGCACCTCGCCCGAAGCCCGCGCTCTCAACCAAGAAGTCGCCCAACTCCCGGTGCGGCCCTCGCGCGCCAATTACTACGAACTGGGCGCCACCAAGGAACTCCTCCACAAAGCGCACATTTCCGCCAACGTCTTCCAGCGCGACATCCGCAATTTTGCCGACGACGATGTTCTCCTCGACACCGGAATAAGCTTTCCCATCGCGCTCAGTTCCGCGCACATCTATGGCGCCGAAAGCCAGTTCGCCCTGCCGCAGTGGGGACCGTGGTCGGCCTGGTTCAACTATTCCTACATGGTTGCCTCCGCGCGCCTTCCTGTCGTCGGCGGATTATTCCTGGGCGAGGATGCTTCCGATCTCCTCAACTCCAATTCCCGCATCTGGGTTTCCCAGGACCAGCGTCACACCCTGCACGGACAGCTCCGTTACCAGCCCTGGTTGCGCTTTTGGACCTCCGCCGGCGCCTCCTATGGCACGGGTCTTCCCGTCGATCTGAACGGCGAGTCGGCCGCAACCCTGGTCGAAGAATTTGGCCAGGCCGTAGTCGACCGCGTCAACCTCAACGACGGACGCGTGCGCCCATCCTTATCTGTCGATCTCTCCGCCGCCTTCGACCTCTACAGGAAAGAATCGCGAGCCCTGCGCCTGCAGGGCGATATTCGCAATCTCAACGACCGCATCAACCTGATCAATTTCGCCAGCGTCTTTTCTGGAACCGCGATCGCTTCCCCCCGCACCGTCTCTCTTCGCCTCCGCTTCGATTACTGACGCGCTGGCCTTGGCCGACGCCCTTCGGGCCTGCCCTGAGTAGCCTTGAAGGAAAAAGGCGCAATATGTGCAAGAGTTTGCGACTGCCACGAAAGTGGAATTGTGATGCCTTGGCTCTCAAGTGTATAAAAGCCGATAACTGTCGCAGTTCCATTAAGTTTGTGGCTACCCGAAGCGTCTCCCACGGTCTCGTAAGTGCAATGGAACAGGGCAGGTCCCGGCAGTTTTATCCTAGAAGGAACAAAGACGATGCGCCACTTTTTGTCACAACAAACTGGAAAAAGTGTTTCCGATGTCTACCGGTCCGCAACTCGTTCGACATTTTCCAGTGCGGCGTTGGCCCGAAACCTTTGGCTGACCCTGCTTGTAGTCTCCATTGCTTTGCTGTCGTCTTCGTTCGCGCAGTTGCCCTTTCTCACCAGCCGTGGCGATAACGCCCGCGACGGCGCCAACACCAATGAGACTTTGCTCACCCCCGCTAACGTCAACCAGAACAGCTTTGGCCACCTCTTCAGCTTTCCCGTCGACTATGTGGTGATGGCCCAGCCCCTCTACATGCCCGACGTGAACATTCCCGGCCAGGGCACCCACAACGTGATCTACGTCGTCACCCAGGCGGACTCGGTCTACGCGATTGACGCCGACACCGGCGCCCAGCTCTGGTGGATCAACTTCACCAACGCTGCTCAGGGAATCACCACCGCCCAAGTCAGCGACAAGACCCTGCCCTGCGGCAGCGGCCCTGGTTTCTACCAGGAAGGCATCATCGGAACCCCAGTCATCGATCCCACCACCAACACCATGTATCTGGTGGCCAAGACTGTTCTCAACGGCACTGTCCGTCTCCATCTCCACGCCCTCGACATCACCACCGGTAATGACCAAGCGGGCAGCCCCGTCCTGATCACCGCGCAGACTACCAGCAACAAGGGACACACAATGGTCTTCAACGGCAAACAGCAGAAAAACCGCCCCGGCCTCTTGTTGCTCAACGGTGTCCTTTATCTGGGCTTCGGCTCGAACGATTGTGACGGCAGCCTCATTAGCGGTTGGGTGCTCTCCTACGATCCTGTCAGTCTGTCGCAACTCGCTGTCTTCAACACTTCGCCCGACCACGGATCGACTTCGATCTGGCAGGCCGGTACCGGTCTCGCCGCCGACGAAGCCGGTAACATTTTCGTGGAGACCGCCGAATCCTGTGATAACTGCTACGATGTCCCAAACGGTGGCCAGACCTACAGCAACAGCGTGGTGAAGCTGGCCCCCGATCTCACGCTTGCCGATTATTTCAGCCCGTATACCGTGGCCTTCCTCAACCTCAACGATCTGGACTTGAGTTCCACCGGAGCTCTCGTCCTTCCCGATCAAGACGGCCCCTATCCCCATGAACTCGTCGCCAGCGGCAAGCAGGGCTTCGTCTATGTTCTGGATCGCGACAACCTGGGAATGTACTCCGCGAACGATAGTGGGGTTATCCAGGAATTCCCCCTGATTCCGGGGGAAAGCGACAGCACCGTCAAGGACGTCCAGTTCGGTTCCGCCGCCTACTGGAACAACACCGTGTACTTCGCCCCCAATGCCTCTCCGCTCCTGGCGTTCCCGCTGTCCAGCGGATTGCTCGGCACTCCCCTCACCACTGCCAAGAGCTATTCCGGCAGCCACTCCCCATCCATTTCCGCCAATGGCAACAGCAACGGAATCATGTGGGCCATCACCGGTCAACTCCTCGCCTTTGACGCCGTTTCTCTGCAACTGCTCTACAGCACGAATCAGGCGCCGAACAAGCGCGACACGTTGCCCCCCGTCGGCCATTTTGTCACTCAGACCGTCGCCAACGGGAAGGTCTATGTCGGCACCCAGAATAGTCTCGAAGCCTACGGATTGTTTCAAGTCCTCAACGTGACCGGCGGCAACGCCCAGAGTGCCACGGTGGGCACCGCGCTGGCGGTTCCCATTCAGGTCCAGGCCGTGAACCCATACACCGGACAACCCGACGCCGGCGCCACCGTCAATTTCAGCGATGGCTGCAGCAAAGCGGGCGCCAACACCTGCGGCTCATTCAATCCGCCATCCGCCGTCGCCGACTCCAACGGCAATGCCTCCACGATCTACACTGTTCCTCAAAAAGATGGGACCTATACGCTGACAATTTCCGGGACGATCTCCGGGGCCACCTTCGGCAATACCACCACCACTGCCACCGCTAAGGTCGCCGCCGCCATAAAGATCCTTTCCTTCCGAGGAGCGAAGCAGACCGCCGCCGCCGGTTCCAACCTCGCCAACCCCATCGTTGCCCAAGTCCAGGACACCTACAAGAACGGTGTCCCCGGTGTCACCGTCAACTTCACCGCCAACAACGGTGCCGTTCCCACTCCGTCTTCCGTGGTCTCCGACGCCAATGGCTTGGCCAGTACGACCCTGCAATTGCCCACTACCGTCTCCAAGATTACGGTTACCGCCAGTTCCACCGGCCTCAAGAACATCTCCTTCGTCGAGTACTCGGTTGCCGGGCCCGCCGCCAGCGCCACCATCACCAGCGGCAATAATCAAACCGCTTCCGCTGGAACACAATTACCCCTGGCTCTGACCGTGCTCGTCGCCGACCAGTATGGCAACCCCGTTTCCGGCGTCGGCGTTACTTTTGACGATGGCGGCGCCGGTGGCACTTTCTCCAACCAGAATCCCGGCGTCACCGGCACCGATGGAACCGCAACCCAGTTCTATACGCTGCCTGCGTCTGCCGGAACCGTCACCATCAATGCCACCGCCGCCGGAGTAGCCAATCCCGCCGTCTTCACCGAAACCGGCCAATAGTTTGCGCCCGTGTGGACGCGGGCGACCCTGCCCGCGTCACTCTACCCCGAATTGCGAAATTACCCGATTGCCCAGCCTTCCAGCCGATTGACTTCCCCTTCGTTTCGGGGGAAACTCGCTCTGAGCCTGCATTCCCCCGCATAGCGCAGGCTGCCGGAACAAATCATGTTCCCGCAACCCATGTCGAGGTCCGAGTTCCGCGCTGACGATTCGCATCTTGACCTGACCCGTGCCCTCGAGCAGTACCTGCTCGCCGGTTTTCCGCCAGACCTCGCCCTCGATTTAGTTCTCAACGAACTCGTAGTCCGCGCTGCCGATGCCACCGGCGCCAGCTCCGCCGCCCTCGCCCTCTTTCGCGGAGAGGAAATGGTCTGCCGCGCCGCTACCGGAAACTTGGCCCCCGATCTCGGCGTCCCCCTTAATACCCGCGACGGTCTTTCCGGCGCCTGCCTGCAAACCCGTCAACCGCAGCTGTCAGCCGATACCGAGTTCGATCCGCGCGTCGACCCCTCCGTTTCGGGCCGCCTCGGCATCCGTTCCATCCTCATCGTTCCCGTCTTTGACAGTAACCAAAAGAATGCCCAGGTCAGCGGAGTTCTCGAAGTCTTCTCCACCTCTCCCTCCGCCTTCTCGGACTCCGACCAGAATTTGGTGGAAGGTTGCGCCCGGGAGTGCACTCGCATCCGCGCCGCCGCCGCCGAACTTAGTAAGTGCCCGCCCACCCCGCCCGCTTTGCCGGAGATCGTGCTGTCGAAACCCGTCCCGTCCAAGTTCGAGACGTCTGCCCGTTCACTGTCCACTCGCCGTACTCCCTACCAAGGCTGGACCCTCCAAGCTTGGACCCTGATTCTCGGAACTCTAGCCATTCTCGCCGCTCTCGCCTTCAGCTTCCTCATCGGCTCCCGCATCGGATGGCCGCATCCCAGCGCTTTTCGCGCCCAGACCACCCTGTCCCCACCCATCTCGACGCCGAGCCAATCAATAGAATCTGCCGCAGCGACTAAATCGGTTGGGACAAAAACAACACCCGCCGCGCCCTCCACGGACGATCTGGTCGTTTATGAAAAAGGCAAAGTCATCTTCCGCATGAAACCGGCTCCCGCCACACGCGACCGGGCGCAGCATCAGCCAGCCACGCCCGATGCCGCCAGGCAATCCAGCGATGCGATCGTAGCAGCCTCGTCGACCGCGAAGGTCGCTCCATTCCAAAGCGTTTGGCTCTCTCCGGCACAAGCCGAAACCCTCCTCCTCAGCCGCACTGAACCCCAATATCCCCCCGACGCCATCGCCGCCCGCCAGGCCGGCAACGTTGTGCTTGAGGTCCAAGTCGCCGAAGACGGTTCGGTTTCCAACATCCGCACTCTAAGCGGAGAGCCCGTGCTCGCCGCCGCCGCCACAGAAGCCGTCCGCAGCTGGCGCTACCAACCCTACCGGCGTCACGACCACCCCGCCCAGTTCCAGACCGATGTAACTCTCAGCTTCGTTCTCCCCAACTGATCGGCCACCGCATCCCGGATTCCCAGGCGCTTCCCGCCCCCTTGACACCATTCTGTTCTCGCCCCAAACTGACTTTCAGCACGGACGCCCCACGTCCGTTGACTCAGGGTCCCCGATCTACAAGGAGAAGACATGCCCCGAATGGTAAGAATTCTTTGCACTGCATTGCTGACGATTGTGGGCTTGGTCGGATCGTCCGTCCCGGTACGCGCAGAGGATAGAGATGCATGTGAACGGCAAATTCACCAGGCAGAGGACAAGCTGCGCGATGCGATCCAGCGCCACGGCGAGGACAGTAAACAAGCCCGCAAACGCCGCGACCAACTCGAGGACGTAAAGCACCGTTGCGGTGACCCCCACGACAAAGACCATCACGACGACCACGATCAACACTGAAGTCCTGCGTCTGAGGGTGCCGTGCTTCTCGAGAAGTGGGCGGGGCCAGACGGCTGACACTGGAGCAGGTTCGGGTTTACGGGGCTGGCGGCCTTAGGACACGGTTATCGCATCGACCGGCCCCATCAGGGGGGCGTCCTCAGAAGCGATGCGGTCGCACTCCGCCGAAAAACGGTTGTACCAGGTGCGAATGAACTCGGTAAGCACCTCGCGAACGTCGCGGCCTTCAAGAGTTAAAGTCGTGCCCACCAGGTCCGCCCAGGTGTGGATCTCGGTGCCGCCGGTTGGGACCGACCTAAAGTGCACCCACTGCTCCATCGTGTTGCCGTATACATGGTCAATCCAGGCCACTAAATGAGGAGCGGAGCAGACGGTAATTACGTGGTCAACCACGGCTCCCACCGGACTCACCAACTCGATCTTCAGGTGGCTTCCCGCTGCCCAAGGCTCACCCAGCCAACGGATGTCCCCGTAAACCTCGGAAAAACGCCGCCACAGATCCACATTGGAAAAGACCTTCCATGCCAATTCGCGATCGGCCCGGGTTACAACCGTGTGCTCGACTCGCACCAGTTGAGTCGGCTCTTCCCCTTTTCCATTCCCAGAATGTGAATTGCGCAGCAACTGGTGCACCTCTCCTTTTTAGGGGCTGCCCATCAGATCTTGAGTTACAGGGCGAAGCAGGTGGGGGCAAAGTGAATGGCCGTTTTCGTAGTGCGTACGACCTGCAGTTATTCCGCGAATTCGATTTGCACTACTTCAGTGGTTTCCTGGGATGCAGGCTCAAACTTCCACTTGCGGACCGCGTCCGCGGCCGAATCGACCAGTACCGGGCTGCCCCCCAACACCTTGGCGGACTTAACGCTCCCATTTTCCCGGATGACAACTTCCACCTTTACCACACCTCGAATGCGGTTACGCTTCGCAAGTTCCGGATAAACCGGAGCAACTTTGTCGACCGCTCTTCGTCCCGCGTGGCCCTCTGCCTGAGCCCTGTTGGTCCACGTGAACACACCGGCAGCCAGCGCTGCCGCAACCATTAAAATGCCTATTCGACGCATTGGGGGAAATATCGCCTTTCCCTTTCAATCTATAGACATGCGCTGAGGGTGGAAAGTGTCAGAAGTAACCGGTAACCGGATGCCTTCGGTAACATGCAGCGTCGGGCGCACTCATTCGCGTTTCTTGCGAATGAGTGGGTGACTCTTTCCGCTCTAAGAAAATGCCAATTCCTTGGCCCGCTGCACTGCCTTTACCACCGCCTTGATCAAAGTCACGCGCAGCTTGCCCTCTTCCAGTTCCATGATGCCATCAATGGTGCAACCTGCCGGAGTGGTCACGGCATCCTTCAGCAGTGCCGGATGATCCCCGGTCTCCAGCACGACCCGCGCCGCGCCCATGGTCGTTTGAGCCGCCAGGAGCGTTGCCACATCACGTGGCAGTCCCACCTTCACTCCCGCCTCCGCCAGAGACTCCAGAATGATGTAGATGTACGCCGGCCCGCTCGCCGACAATCCCGTGACCGCATCCATATGTTTCTCGTCCACGCTGACCGTCCGCCCCACCGCGTCGAAAAACTTCGTCGCCGTTTCCAGATGCTGCCTGGTCGCGAACTTCCCCTTGCACAGCGCCGTCATGCCCGCGCCCAGCACGCAAGGAGTATTCGGCATCGCCCGCACAACGGGCACTTCCTTCTCCATTGCCCGCTCGATCATCTCCGTAGGAACCGAAGCCGCCACCGAGATCACCAGTTGCTTCCCGTTCAAGTGCGCGCGAATCTCCCGCACCACATCCGCAACCACCTGCGGCTTCACGCACAGAAAGATAATGTCCGCGTCCTTCACCGCCTCCGAGTTGTCGGTGCCCGCGTGCACCTTTAACTTCTCCTTCAGCAGTCGCGCCCGCTCCGGATGCGCTACCGTCGCCCAGGTCTGCCCCGGCGACAACAACCCATCGCGCAAAAAAGACTGCAGCAGAATCGACCCAATCTTTCCCGCCCCCAGAACCGCTACTTTTTTCTTCGAACTTAAACTCGTCGCCATGCGAATTCTCCCAACCAAACGTAATGAGAAGCCCCCAGATTACACGAATGCCAAGGTTTCAAAGTTCCAGAGTAAACCCTCCACGCCGCGCGCTCTTTCCTTGAAACTCTGAAACCTTGAAACCTGCTGTCACCCCGTAATCTCCGCCGGCACCATCTTCAGTATCTCCCGTCCAATCGGCAACGATGCCGTCGCCGCCGGAGACGGTACATTCAGCACATGCAAGAACCGCTCCCGCCCGGCAAACCGGAAATCATCCACCAGCGCCCCATCCGCCCCCACCGCCTGCGCTCGCACTCCCGACCCGCCCGGAGTCATATCCTCCATCCGCACCTCAGGCACCAAGCGTTGGCAAGAGCGCACAAACTCCCGCTTCCGCAGCGACCGTCGAAACTCCTTCAGTCCATTTTTCCAGTGCTGCCGCGCCATCGCCTGAAACCCGGCATCCAGGAACACTTCCATCGCTTCGCCCAAATCGAAATCCGACCACCGGTATCCCTCGCGCCGGAACGCCAGCACCGCATTCGGCCCCGCATCCACATTCCCCTGAATCCGCCGCGTGAAGTGCAC
>Ga0209415_10019773_pt1 | contig 10514 bp, 6 predicted proteins | sample PeaSoiSIISIP2007_FD_187696 | JGI IMG/M metagenome (GOLD analysis project Ga0209415, IMG submission 187696) | Peat soil microbial communities from Weissenstadt, Germany - SII-SIP-2007 (SPAdes) (version 2) | ecosystem: Environmental > Terrestrial > Soil > Wetlands > Peat | place: Germany... | reverse complement strand
TCGGAGGTTCGGTCACATGTCGAGAACGTACACGGCTGCCTTATTAGCGATCACTTGTCGTATAAGGGTCCGGTTCGCCTGTGGCGGACACAGGACGATGTCCCGGGAGTCAGCCCGTACCCCTACGTTTTAGAGGAGTCTCCAGACTCGTTGGAGTCTCCTAATTCTGAATTGGACGCGTGGTGCCGCGCCCGCTTTACTACTCCGCAATCGGGCACCGCCGTGCTCGTTGAACTGCGCTATATCGAAAGGGAGAGCTTGCGCCAAACCTTGACTGAGTTTGGCAACCAGCATCGCCATTTCGAGTTGTGGCCGCTATTGCGGTCAAATGAAGCGCCGGCTGAGTAGCACCATCACAGCTCTCCGAGCCTCCCTCCCCAATCGCATCCATGCGTGGGGGTACTCCGCATAAACCTCGTTCGACTTCCTCGGAACGCGGTTTTGCACCCGCCTACCGCCAAAATGTGTGAGCAATGTGTGAGCAAAATGCTCGTATTCCCAAGCATCACGCGTTTGAACTAACGGGAATTAGGTCGGATCAGCCTGTAAGTGATTGAAGGGATGGTAGCGCTAACGGGAATCGAATCCGATCGGTGGTAGTCTTTGCGGGTTCGATTGGGTGTAAGTCTTTTGTTTTCGGTCCACTTCATTCGGCTAACGGCGTGTTTGACGCGGTACGGACGCCGAACGTGCTGCCCTGGTGCTGCCCTGCCTTGGAGACGCTTCCTCTAAGTGGCTAGCCATTGCGAAGCAGTTCGTTGGCAACGATCTCCGCTAAATAATTAGTGCACGAGCGTGGCCGTCTGCGCGAAGCTTGCGAGTGGGGATGCAAGTTTCTGCTCCACGATCAACTGCGCCGGCGTAAAATTGTTGGCGAGCAGATTCGCCAGAGTCACATTGGGTTGGACGATCGAGATACTGAACAGCGCCGACGGCGGCGTGTTTTGAGGGATGATGATTCTTCCGCAGCTCTGAGGAGTAGAAGCCACAGAATAGGCACCGATAATGCAGATAACAGGTGTTGCCCGTTTGTTTCCGGCACTTCTCAGCATGGGCGACTCTTCGTCCAACTGGGCCGCCATCAAGTCGCGGTCGCGAGCTGTTTTCCAAGACCGAGAACGTCGCAAACCTTAGAGTGGCCGGAGCGCTGCTCCAATAAGACGAACCTGTACAATTCCGGGCCGACGGCCGATCTGAAACATATGACCTGCCAAAACTGCGGCGCGCTGGTACGCTTGGACGGCGAACGAGGCCTACTGATCTGCGATTACTGCGGCAGCGAGTGCACGCCGCCAGTCGATGAAGATGGTGTTCAGGTAACCGGCGAAACCACTCGCCCCTGCGCCGTCTGCCATATCCCGCTGTCCACAGGGCGCATCATAATTCGCGATGTGCTGTATTGCACCACTTGTCATGGCCTTCTGGTCAGCATGGACGATTTCGGGCCCCTGCTGGAGGATTTGCGCGATCATCACAGCCGGGCCGCGGCTCTCCTGCCGCCCGAAGCCGGCGCCGATTCCGCCCTGAGCCTGTGTTGTCCCCTGTGCACGGGCGCGATGGATCATCATGCATATGGCGGTGGGGACCTCGGAAACGTCATGATCGATTCGTGCGAAGCTTGCTGCCAGGTTTGGCTGCACCGCGGAACACTGGGCAAGATCCTCGCCACTTCGGCCCCCGAGCCCGTAAATCCCGCTGGCGAAACAGCCTACCCGGACGTGCTGGCCCCACCCATCCCTGAGGAAGTGCAACTCGTAGCGGCAGCTCTCAACCGCTTGTTGACCCGGTTGCCCCGGACTCGGTAGATCGGACCCCCCGGCAGCCGGCTCGCGCCAGACTACGCGACGCAGGCTTGGGGTCGGATCGAGTCGCGTAACCGCTCGAGTCTCAGGCCGTTTGCTGTACAAGTCGCAGGCCTGTGCCCGCGCCCTTCAAGGACATTCGACACTCACGGGCACCTTCTGCGGGCTGCCGCCGCCGTCGTCCTTTATGACAACGTTGAAGAAAAAACCGCCACCGAAACTACACCCCTTCGGATACTGGTAAGAGACGGTGAGGGTGCAGGACATTCCTGCGGCCACGCTGGACCCGCAATTGTTGCGCACCTCAAACAAACTTATGGGGAAATATCCGTGCGTGATGTAGGTGATGCTCAACGCTCCGGGCCCAACGTTGGTAAGCGTCACGGTGCTGGAGCAGACCGAGTTCGGGCAACTAGGACCGTAAAAACCGAGGCTGGGCGGATACAGATTCACCACCGTCCCCGTGCCCGTGAGGGAGACACTTTGCGGGCTGCCGGTTGCGTTATCGGTAAGCGACAAGGTCCCGGTTCGCGGTCCGCGTGCCGACGGGGTGAATGCCACGCTGATCGTGCAGCTTGCCCCGGCAGCGAGACTCGACCCGCAATTGTTGCTTTCAGCGTAGTCACCGCTCGGCGTTATGCCGATTATATTGAGCGCGGTGTCACCGTAGTTGCTTAGCGTGATCGGCTGCGCGGTGGTAGTACGCAGAAGCTGGAGACCAAAGGTCAGGCTGTTGGTTGACAGAGTAACGTTCGGTCCTGAAGTCACCCCGGTGCCGGTCAGCGCGATCGACTCTGGCCCCCCCGCCGCGTTGTCGGTGATGCTAACCGAAGCCGTGCGCGGCCCCAACTGAGCGGGCGTGAAGGTCACGCTTATGGTACAGTTCGCGCCGGCGGGCAGGCTCGTCGGGCAAGTGTTGGTTTCGCTGAAATCGCTGGCGTTCTTGCCGGTGGGCGCTATGCCGCTGATGCTCACCGGTTGCGCGCCGATATTGGTGACTGTCACCGTCTGCGCAGCGCTGCTGGTCCCGGTCACCTGGTTGCCGAAGTTCAAGCTGGTGCTCGAAAGCTGAACCGGACTCAACCCGGTGCCGCTCAACACGACCGACTGCGGACTTCCCGCGCTATCGGTGATGGTGACCGAGGCGATGCGCGGCCCGACCTGAGTGGGTGTGAATATCACGCTGATCGTGCAGCTTGAACCGGCCAGAACACTCGTGCCGCAGGTATTGGTTTGGCTGAAATCGGCTGCGTTGTGTCCGGTGGGCGCGATACTGCTAATGGTCAAAGATGATGCCCCGATATTGGTGAGAGTGACCGTCTGTGGAGCGCTGCTTACCCCGACCAACTTCGAACCAAACGTCAACCTGGTCTTGAAGAGAGAAACGGCCGGCAACAAAATGGCAAGCGTATTATCGGCCACGTTCGCCACGGCCAGGCCTGGCCGGCCCTTCCCGGTAAAGTCCCCCACTGCCACCGCGTTAGGGTTCAGTCCTGGCGCATAATCCGTCTTCGCCTGGAAAGTGCCATCGCCGTTGCCCAGCAGCACGTTGACCGTGCTGTCGTTGTAGTTCGCCACCGCCAGGTCCAGCTTGCTGTCCCCGTTGAGATCCCCCAGCGCCAACCACACCGGATCGGCTCCTGTCCCGTACTGCGCGTACGGCTGGAAGGTCCCATCCCCGTTGCCCAGTAATACGCTAACAGAGTTGCTGAACTGGGTAGCCACCGCCAGGTCCAGTTTGCCGTCCCCGTTGAAGTCCCCCGTCACCACGAGTCGAGGATTGTTAGCGGTCGGGTAGTCTACCTTCGGCTGGAAGGTGCCGTCGCCGTTACCCAGGAGGACGCTGACCGTGTTGCTGTGGGCGTTGCCCGCCGCCATGTCGAGCTTGCCGTCCGCGTTGAAGTCCCCGATCGCCAGCCCCGAGGGCCAAGCACCCGTTGCATAGTCGGCGTGAGGTTGAAAAGTGCCATCCCCATTGCCCAGCAGCACACTCACGGTGTAAACACTCACACCGTCGCTGCACGCCACGGCCAGATCCAGGTGGCCGTCCGTGTTGAAGTCACCCACCCCGACAATGCCGGGACCAACTCCAGTGCCGAAATCCACGCGTGACTGGAATGTACCATCGCCATTGCCCAACAAAATGGAAACCGTGTTACCCGACGAGTTCGAGATAGCCAGGTCCAGTTTGCCATCACCGTTGAAGTCGCCGACAGCGACAGTCACGGGGTTGACGCCCGTGGGATAGTCCACGTGGGGCTGAAAAGTGCCGTCTCCATTTCCCAACAGCACGCTTACCGTGCTGCTGCCGTTGTTGGCCGCGGCCAAGTCCAGCTTGCCATCACCGTTGAAGTCTGCTGTCGCAACCGATGTGGGGTTTAAACCGGTTGCGAAGGTCGTTGGCGTACTCAGGTAGATCGAGGCAACCGGGCGAACCACGTTGAAGAAGGCTACGTTTGACGTGCCGCCGCCGGGATTGGGACTGACCACGGTTACCGACGCCGTGTGGGCCGTGGCGACGGCGGAGGCAGGGATATCCGCGGTCAACTGTGAGCTGCTCACAAAGGTAGTGGCCAGCGCGATGCCGTGCCATTTCACGACGGAGCCCGAAACGAACCCCGTGCCATTCACCGTCAGCTTGAATCCCGCCGCGCCCGGCGCGAGGGCATCAGGCACTAGCGGCAGGTTGATCATGGGTACCGGGTTTGCGGCTGCCAGTTGAAGCGGGGCGCCTAATAACATCATCGCGGCAATGCAGGTCAATATTCTGGATTTCATGTTGACTCCTTGGTGGCTGGGTTCACCTCAGCGGGCATAGAGCGCGCAGAGGACTCTGCGCTGTTAACCAAAAATCGTCAGTTACCTGGTTGGCCCACTGCCGGGCCAAGAGTTCGAAGGCCAGGGAACCGCCAGGCGCGAAGCCGATCCCGCAGGCTGCGGCCGCTCGGAGCCGGATTCGAGGGCATCGCCGTTGTGGGCCGTTGAGTGACCGGCGCCGGACCGCTCTGAGTTGTGGCACTTGCGATGCTGTCCTCGCAGCCCGTATCACCCTCCCCGCACGGGATCAGCACGAAAGCATGGGCACATTCCTTGTAGTTGAGGCACCCGAGGGCGTTCCGACACCAGCAATCTCTCCACGATCATTGATGGCGAAGGCGCGCGTGAGTGACAAAGTAGAATCAGATGGAATCCGCGTGTTGAAGTCGATGACCTGACCGTCCTGCCAAAGAACGGCGTGTCTAACGGAATCGTCACACGCATTCGAATCGCCCACGATCTGTCCGCTCGAATTGATTGCCGCGGCGTAGCTGCATCCGTCACCATCCAGCGTTCCGAGGTCCGTCATCACGTTACTCTTCCACAGAAATGCGTGGGGTGTTTGACCGCAAGGCCCCGGCACATCAGCCTCGCCGACAACTTCGCCGGCGTCGTTGATCGCGTTTGCCTTGCCGCAATCCCCTCCCAAGGTGCCGAGATCCTGCATGGGCCCGGGCTTCGTCCAAAGAAACGGGTGAACAATCAGGTCTCCGGCCAGCGTGGCTCCGCCAGTGACCTGACCGCGGTTGTTGAGCGCACCTTGGATGTTCGCGACTTCCGAACCCGCCAGAGTGCCTCCCAAGCTTCCGAGGTCCGTCATTCCCTTTCCTTCCTCCCAAAGGAATGGGTGCGTCGTGGGCAAGCCGGTGGCAGGATTCGGGGTTGAGTCTGTATAAACGAATCCCGAGACTTGCCCATGATCGTTAACAAAGTCGCCCCATGCGTCGTTACCGGTGCCGAGCGTGCCCAGATCTTGCATCCCGTTGTGTTCATCCCACAAAAAAGCCCGCGTTTGCGTTCCGTTGGAAGAACCAAAAATCTGAAAGTCATAGATGGAGAAGGGATCGGGGACGCCGTTCAGCGCAAATCCCACCACTTGGCCCCGGCTATTGATGCCGCCCCCGCGCTGACGCCTCCCCCGGGAAGAGTTCCCAGGTCTTGGATCACGCCGTCTTTCCAACGGACGGCACGCGGTTCATAGAAGCCCAGCACGGGATCAATGATGCCGTTCTCCGATTGTCCGGCAATCTCTCCATACGCATTGATCGAGATGGCGACGCTGCAGTCGTTGACGCCTGCGAGACTGCCCAGGTCAGTCACAACACCGTTCTGCCACTCGAACCCGTGATTGACGAACGAAACGACTCCTTCGAATCCTCCACAAATGGCCGGGTTGTTGTTCGTTGTTGTGGGAATGGACGTCGCCGCGCCGCCGACCGTCGCCCCCCTTCTGTTTACCTGGTTGGGACTTCCGATGGCGCCCGTCGGGTTGATATCGCTCTCGGGACCGCCTAACGTTCCGATGTCGATGAGCTTGTATCGAATCTGTTGTTTGTTCTGTTGCTGTCCCTGCGCGCCCAGCCGCACCGGGGCCGCCAGCGCAGCCAATAGCGTCATCGCGGCGAAGCACGCTGTCAAATTTGTTCCCATGTCGTCCTCCTCAACATTCATCGCGAAGTAGTTCGCGGTTTCGACCTAAACTCTGCTCCCGCATGGCGTGCGGGTCAATGTTCTGCGAGTGACCTGTGAGGGATTTTCGGATGATCGGCGTAAGCGATTGCTGCGCAACGGCTTGCTGTCATACTCCGAAAGGCAATCAACTGCGGTAGTGGTCAGCGGCGCCATAAATTCAGGCATGAGGCGAAAGTTTGAAGACCGCCTGCCGGATTGGTAAACTCAGGTGCCACGGCTCCGCTGACGATAATGCGAGCTTCACCTTCTTCCAACGCCGCTTACTTCGGCCCGTTCCAACTGGACCTCAAAGCTGGAGAACTGCACCAGGATGGGCGCAGTTTCCGACTGCAAGAGCAACCTTTGCAGATTCTCAGGATGCTGCTGGAACATCCCGGTGAAATGGTCACCCGGGAGGAAATGCGGCGCACCCTGTGGCCGAACGACACCGTCGTAGAGTTCGACCAGAGCATTAACTCAGCGATCAAGAAGCTGCGTCTCGCACTGAACGACTCCGCGGAAGAGCCGCGTTACGTGGAGACGGTTGGCCGGCGCGGGTACCGGTTGATGGTGCCAGTGGAGTGGGGCGAACCCCTGCACGTCGACGCACCGGCTGCGAAGGTCGAAGGCGCTGCTCAGTCCCAAGCCGCTGCCGACGGAACCCTGATTGGGAAAAAGGTGTCGCACTACAGGGTGCTCCAAGTATTAGGCGGTGGAGGTATGGGTGTGGTGTATAAGGCGGAAGACCTCAGGCTGGGCCGCCGAGTGGCTCTGAAGTTCCTGCCCGGGGAACTAGCCAGTGACCCGCTGGCGCTGGAGCGCTTCGAGCGGGAAGCGCGTGCAGCCTCAGCCCTGGAGCATACCAACATCTGCGCCATTTACGAATTCGGGGAGTACGAAGGCCAGCCCTTCATTGTGATGCAGCTACTGGAGGGACAGACGCTGCGCGAGCGCATTAGTGTAGGGGCGCCACTACCCCTGAACCAAACGCTGGATCTGGCTGTTCAAGTAGCCAACGGTCTGGATGCCGCTCACCAGAAGGGCATCATCCACCGCGACATCAAGCCCGCCAACATTTTTATCACCCACCGTGGTGAAGCCAAGATCTTAGACTTTGGATTAGCCAAGTTCGTCGAGGGTGAGCACGATGGTGTCGCTACTGAAGCCAAACACGACGGTACACGTGATGCATCAGCCTCGTGGCCGTTGAATCTCACCAAAACCGGAATAGCCATAGGGACGACCGCTTATATGTCACCGGAGCAGGTAAGAGGGGACAAGCTGGATCGACGGACGGATCTGTTTTCTTTCGGACTGGTGTTGTACGAGATGGCCACCGGACAGCAAGCTTTCGTAGGTGATACAGTGCCGGCAATTCACGACGCCATTTTGCACAGGACTGCACGACCGGTCCGGCAACTGAACGCTGCGCTGCCGGCCGAATTAGAAGAGATTATTAGAAAGGCACTTGAGAAGGACCGCGACGCCCGATATCAACACGCTGCCGAAATATGCGCCGATTTAAAGAGGCTTGGGCATGACGAATCAACGCAGGGCCGGCGTTGGCCCCTGCTCGTCGCAGGGACCTTGGCACTGCTCGCGATCGCTGCTGGCATTTTCTCGGTTACGAGGCGCCAGCCGTCTTCACCGCTTGAGCTGAAACAGTCGCAACTCACCGCCAGTTCCAGTGAGAACCCCGTGCGGTACGGCGCGATTTCCCCTGATGGCAAGTACCTGGCCTACGCAAACCTAGAGGGGATTCACATCATGCTGATCAAGACCGGCGAGGTACAGAAGGTCCCCCAACCCGAGGCCTACACGGGACGCCGGGTGGACTGGCATTTTTTCCGCTGGTTTCCCGACGGAACCAAGTTTCTGGTCAATCAAAACCCGCCTCCTGAGCGTGAGGTTGGCTACGACGCGACCATCTGGGCCGTGTCCGTACTAGGCGGAGCCCCACGAAAGATTCGCGAAGTAGCCGGCGTCGAGTCCGTGTCCCCCGACGGGTCCTTGATCGCTTTTACTACCAACACTCAGGACATTTGGTTGATGGGGCCCAATGGCGACCAAGCCCGGAAACTCTATGACATTGGTGACACTTCCGATTTCAAGTTTTCGCCAGATGGCCAGCGGTTGGCGTACCTGAAGCAACCCGACCTTGAAAGTCGCGCCCTAAAGGGCGGGCCTCCTGTCAAGATGCTCTCCGGAGTGGGACGCCGCTTGCAAGATTACCTGTGGCTGCCGGATGGGCGGGTGGTCTATGCGTTAGCCGAACAGAGTCCGAACGGCGACACTTGCAACCTCTGGGAACTGCGAGTTAACACGAGAACCGGCCAACCTCGTGAAGCGCCGAGGCGTTTGACCAACTGGGCCGGATTCTGCGTGGACAATCTGAGCGCTACAACGGACGGTAAGCGGCTCGCATTCCAGGAGTGGGCTGGTCACGCCAGTGTTTACGTTGCGGATCTTCAGGCGAACGGGACGCGCATCACAACTCCAGGCCGCCTTACGGTAAGCGACAGTTGGAATGTGCCTTCGGCTTGGACAGCGGACGGGAAGGCGGTCGTTTTCAGCTCGAAATTCAACGGTGAGGTCGGGATCTTTCAGCAGCGCCTCGACGAGGACACGCCTCAATCCATCGTAACTGGCCTGCTGAATGTCTCCGATCACACGCCTCTTAGTCCGGACGGTTCATGGTTTCTCTACACAGCCAAAGGGAGCGGACCCGCGACAACGGAGCAAATTATGCGGGTTCCGACAGCCGGAGGACCTCCTCAGCTTGTAATGATAGGACACAGATACAACAGCGACGGAGTACGCTGTGCGAAGCCCCCCGCAACCGTGTGTGCGATTGCAGAGTGGTCGCCGGGTGGCAGTCAGCTCATCTTTACCACCTTCGACCCATTGAAAGGGCGCGGCCGCGAGATCGCCAAGCTCGACATAAACCACGAGTCTCAGTTGCATTGGGATCTCTCGCCCGATGGTACGCGTTTGGCGGTCCTCGAAAGCTCAGATGGACAAATCGATGTTCTCTCCTTAGTAGACCAGGCGGCAAGCAAGGTAAGTGTTAAGGGTATAGCCAGCACGAACTTCCTGGATTGGACGGCGGATGGGAAGGCTCTGTTTGTATCACGTCCAACACGGCGGGGTTTCGAGCTGCTATATCTGGACCTGGACGGCAACACCCACGTCCTTTGGGAACAAACAGGAAGCCTCGGCACCTCGGCTCTGCCTTCCCCGGATAGTCGACATCTCGCTATAAGAGGGTGGACCGTTAATAGCAACATGTGGATGATAGAGAATTTTTGAACTTCGCTCCAACGAGTCGCGTGAAGCCACGCTGTTGCCCGCATCGCTATCGGAACTAAAATCGCAACTTGGCCTTCAGCTGAATCATCCTCGGCGATACATTGCTTGACCCGCCACCACCCAGCAGGCTAGTGGGGGGCTGGTCCAGATAAAAGATCTGGCCCAACGTTTGGTCCAGATAGTTATCCGGAATGCCAAAATTCGGATGGTTGAAGAAGTTGAAAAACTGGAAACCAATCCCGAGCACGGCGTTCTCCCAGCGGATATTAGTATTCTTCATGATGGCAAAGTCAGTATTGAAGTAGCTTGGCCCGCGGAAGCGGTTGCGTCCTTGGGCGAAGGTTACAGCAGGGCCGCTACACGGGCCTGAGGGGCCCGGCAAGTTGCCGCGATTGAATCCAGTTTCGCATCCCGCTTGCACGAAGTCCGCGTTCGGATTGGGTGTGATTCCGTCGGCCGACTCTTGGGACGGTAAGCAGGGATGAGGAGCGAGAGGAATGGCTGCACCTTTCCCGCATGGCAATCCTGGACCGAGAGGACCGGCGGGCACCGCATAGATACTTCCGAAATAGTTATTCTGCGCAAGATTGCGCGACTCGAAGGTGTCGAACACCGTGTATGGAAATCCAGTGCGAAAAAAAATCGTTCCTGAGACCTGCCATCCCCTCACCAGAGAATCCGGGCCGTGTCCGCGAAAGACCGCTTTCATCGGAACTTCCAATACATAGTTTGCGTTGAAGGAGTGCCGCACATCGTACTCCGCCGGACCATAAGCGCCCCGAAGATCGTTCGGGTCTTGTGGACTCAGCCAACTGCCTTGCGAGAAGGTAAAAAGACCACCGTTGGAAACCTCATCGAAGGCATGCCCGTACGTATAGTTGGCCTGAAACAGGCCGACGCCCCAACGGCTGAACT
>Ga0209415_10019772_pt1 | contig 10515 bp, 10 predicted proteins | sample PeaSoiSIISIP2007_FD_187696 | JGI IMG/M metagenome (GOLD analysis project Ga0209415, IMG submission 187696) | Peat soil microbial communities from Weissenstadt, Germany - SII-SIP-2007 (SPAdes) (version 2) | ecosystem: Environmental > Terrestrial > Soil > Wetlands > Peat | place: Germany... | reverse complement strand
CAACTGAAAGACGAGTCCCAGCGCCGTCCCGAAGACGAGAGCGTAGATGCCGTAGCTGTGGTTGAGGATCACGACTGTCGCGATGGTGACGACGTTGATGGCGACGCCCTGCAAGGCCGCCGCAGCGAAGCGGTGGTACGCATTCAAGAGCGCTGCCGCCACACCGGCGAGGCTCGTAAAGATGATGCTCGGAATGAGCAGTTGCGTCATACGTACGGCGACCGTCATCTGCGGGCCCGGAAAACCGTGGGCGATGATCGGGACATAGTATGGGGCGAGTATCCAACCCGCGACGGCGCCGAACGTCAACAGGATAGCAAGCCCGTTGATGACGGTACTGGCGAGACGCCACGCCTCTTCCTCGCGGTCGCGCGCCAGGTACTCGGAAAACGTGGGGACGAGCGCGCTGACCAATGCGCCGTTGAAGAGGCCGAAGATGATCGTGGGGACCGTCGCAGCGGCGAGGAACGTGTCCATCTCCCACTGCGTCCCGTAGTAGGCCGCGTTGACGACCTCTCGCCCGAACCCGAACAACGTCGAGGCTAGGGTCGCACCCATCACGATCAGCGTGGGGAGCCCGATCTCACGATCGGGCAGTTTTTCGACCGAACGCAGATGCGCCCGGTTAGTGTGCGCCATCTCCTCGCATCACCGCCGGGATCGTCCGGGCGATGATCGCAAGATCCCCCCACGGCGTCCAGGTATCGATATACCGGCGATCCAACTCGACCCATTCGTCGAACGAGACGTTCGAACGGCCGTTGATCTGCCACAGGCACGTGACCCCGGGCTTTGTCGTCAGACGGATCATCGCGCGTTCGTCATAGTGCTCGACTTCTTCGGGCAAGGGCGGTCGCGGCCCGACGACCGACATATCGCCGACCAACACGTTGACGAAATTCGGAATCTCGTCGAGGCTAGTGCGCCGCAGAATCCGGCCGAGAGCATGCACCCGCGGATCGTTCTTCGTTTTGAAAACCGGTCCGTCGGCTTCGTTGAGATGCCGGACGTTATCGAGCATCAGATGCGCGCCGTCGACCATCGTCCGAAGCTTGAACATCTTGAACCGGCGCCCGTTTTCGCCGACGCGCTCCTGAAGAAAGAGCGGCGAGCCGGGCGACGCTAAGACGATCATCATCATCGCCAAGATCAGAAACGGCGAGGCCAACGCCAGCGCGAGCAGCGAGACAGCGATGTCCGTCGCGCGCTTGGCAAAAAGCCAAGTGCGTGGGATCCGGCGAGTCGGCGACGGCGCGGCTTCGACGAGCCGCGGCGATTCGGCCAGCGTCATGCGCTTCCCAAGACGGCGGCTGCCTCCCGCCCGACCTGGTCCAATCCTGCGATCGTCCCAAGGTCTTCGGGGTTCGGAGCTCCGAGCTCGATGAACGGAACGTACTCGCGTGTATGATCGGTCCCGGGCGCCGTGGGATCGCAGCCATGATCGGCGGTGAAAACGACGCGATCGCCGCTGCGTAGACGCGCGGTCAGGTCGGGAAGCTGTGAGTCGAGTCGCTCGAGGGCGTCTGCGAATCCGCGGACGTCGCGCCGATGACCGTATTTCGTATCGAAGTCGTTCAAGTTGACAAAAATGAACCCATGGTGGACACGATCCAGCAGCTGAGACGTTTGCAGCATCGCGTCGGTGTTGTCTACGACCCGTACGGACGAAGCGATGCCGCGCCCGCAGAAGATATCCGAGATTTTTCCGACTGCATGGACCGGGATTGCCTGGGCCGCAAACCGATCGATCAGGTTGATAGGGGGACTGACCGCGTAATCTCTCCGGTTTGGCGTTCGAGCATACGCGTCGGGGGGTCCTTCGAAGGGCCGGGCGATCACCCTGTTCACCTGGTCTGGGGGGACCAGCATGGCCCGGGCCTCCTCACACCAACGATAGAGCGTCGCCAAAGGGACCGTCTGCTCGTGAGCTGCGACTTGGAACACAGAATCGGCGGAAGTGTAAAGAATCGGTCTCCCGGTGCGCTGGTGCTCCGCGCCGAGCTCAGCAATGATCTCTGTCCCCGACGCCGCCTTGTTTCCGAGGGGCGGCTTGCCGGCGATCGCCGTGAAACGCTCGACGACTTCCGGCGGAAAACCGTGCGGATATGTCGGGAACGCTTCCTGAGTGATGATGCCGACCATCTCCCAGTGACCGGTGATCGTGTCTTTTCCGTTCGATCGCTCGCTGAGACGCGCTATCGACGCGCTGAGTTGTTCGGCCGGCGCGACGCCGCGAATCGCGGTGAGGTTCCCCAGACCAAGACGCGCGAAATTCGGCAGTCGCAGGCCGCCGACGCGCTCGGCTATGTTCGCTACGGTGTTCGCACCCGGCGCGTCGCCGAACCGTTCCGCGTCGGGCATTGCGCCGACACCCGTACCATCGAGCACGATCGCAACGACACGCGCCATCGCCTCCGGCGGTTCTGGTCCTCCGAAAGCAAGGCCTTCCGCCGCAACGACGAACGAACACGCTCACGTGACTTTCAAGCTGTTGAGCGGCGCTCTCTTCGCGCTTGCCCTTTCGTTCTTGAGTGCGTTCGCGGTCGTTGCACAGCCGGCGCCCGCGCTGGCCCCCGGCGCTGCGGCGACATCGTCACCGCCTGCGGCTGCCCCGGAGGCGACGCCGACCGTCAATCCGTACGTGATGCCCACGGCAGCGCCGTTTTCCCGTGTCAACCTCGATGCGGACTCGATCGACTTCTATTGGAATCGGTACGTCATCGAAGCCAACGGACACGTGCGCGTTCAGATGAGCGACGGCACCTTGGTTACGGGTGACACGTTTTCGACCGATCTCCGCCTCAATCGCTTTCTCGTCGCGGGACACGTCCATATTGCCGCCAAGGACGTTCAATACGACGGTGCCGCGTTTGCGGAGAACATGGATGACGGGCGCGGCTATTTTCTTCCGGTCTTCGACGAGCCGGACCGCTGGACGTTTCTCAGCGGCAACTACGCCGTTCCGTATTTAGGGCGGGAGATACCGTACGACGCGTTCATGTTCCCGGACACGAACGGCACCGCCGTCTTCCTGAACGCAACGGCCGCCGTGATCTGGCCGCGCGACGCACTGCTCTTCAAGGGCACCGAGGTCCACGTCCTCGGCTTCAAAGCGCCCGGCGGACAGATCTACTTCAATTTCTCCAACAACATCAACTTTCGTCAGAACTCACTCGTAGGGGCCGCCGCCGACGTCGGGTACCCGTTCGCGGGCGGACGGTGGTGGTACTCGACGTTGCACCTCCGTTACGACGGCGGCCCGAACAACATCGGCACCTACGGCGCATTCGAGCAGCACTTCGCCTGGGACAACGCGTACGCCGTCGCTTCGGTCAATCCGTTCACGCAGTTCAGCAAGCAATACAATCTCCTTGCTTCGACGAAAATCGGCCCGAAGTTCCAGCTCGACACCTTCCAGCAGATCAACCTCTCGCAATACGGATGGACGACGCCGGCCAATGCCGCATGGTTCGGCTCCTTCACGGCGACGACCGCGCTGCACAATTCGTTTACGAAGGTCGTGTACAACACGTATGCCGCGTCCATCGCAAACAGCGTGCCGCCCGTCGATCCGGATCACCCCTCCAGCGTCGAGCTCGATTGGATCGGCTTCGATCATCGGATCGGCCTTTTTCCCCTGACCTTTCGCCTGCGCTCAGGCGGCGCCGTCTACAACGACACCTACGGTCTGGGCAGCTTTGCGGGGACGCCCTACACGAATTTATGGTCGACGTGGCTCGGCGGGACGCTCTACACGACGTCGATCAAGCTGTTCAAGGATACGTACCTCGTCGGCAGCTTCGACATGCAACGGACGTTCTACAGCCTACCGCACTACCTGAACACCACCACGACGACCGGCTCGATCTCAAGGCTCATCGGAACCAAGGCGGCATTCTCGGTCACCTATCAAAACGTCAATGCCGGCGACTATGCCGGTTCGCAGCAGCTCGCGATCTATCCGCCGTCGACGCCCGTGAATCCGGCGACGGGGCTGCCCGACACCGGCTATGCGGCGTTCCGGGGGTTGGCAACGTCTCGAACCATGTCGTACCTGCTCTCGTACACGCCGAGGCCTGCGATGGCCCTCAGCCTCAACTATCAACACTACACGGACTTTCCGCCGCCGATCGGCGTCATCTCCGGACGCCCGCCGAACTACTTCAATGCGGACCTCAAAGTGCGCCTCACCCCGCAGCTCTCGGTGGAGGTTGGGAGGCCGTACTATTTCAACTGGTATGGAGCGAAGTGGGCGCCATACATGCTGATCCAATTCGGGCCATGAGACTACTTGCAAGCCTCCTCGTTAGCGTGATCCTCGCGACGCTCTGTGCCTCGGCCTCGCGGGCACAGTCGAACGCTGCGCCCGGCTCGAGCCCCGCGCCGGTCCTGCGCGTGATCCCGCTTGGGCCGAATGGAAGGCCGGCGGTTACTCCGGGTCCCAACCAAGTGGTGGTTCGCTATGCCGGCCAACTGCTCGACGTCGAGAGGGGCTACGTCTTCTTTACCACGGGCGACGGCTTCAAGCTCGACCCCAACGCGAAGATCGTCGACTACACGACAAAGGAAACGGTGAGCCAGCTCCCCACCTCCCGCATGTACGCCGACGCGTCATTCGACAAGACCACGGGGCGCATCGTCGAGCTCGCCGTTTCGAAGCGTGTCATCAAACCGGCGCAAGACTACGATAACCGGCAAGCCTACGAACAGGTTCAAAAATTTGCCGTCTCACAGTCAACCCTGACGCCGAATACCGACCAGCGGCTGCCGAGCGGATACCAGGGGCCGCCGACGACCGGGAAAGCCGTCGCGGTGACGTTCGTCGTGCAAGTCCCGCCGTCGACGCCGTTGACCGACAGCGTCTACATCACGACCGACGTCGCGAATTGGGATCCGCGAGCGATCCTCATGACGCGCATCGACGCCTTGCATTATCGGGCAACGACGTCGTTCGCATCGGGCACGTACTTCCGCTACAAATACGACCGCGGCAACTTCCGCACGATCGAAATCGGCCGCGACGGTCTCGACGATCCTCCGCGCACGTTCTCGGTGCGCGAATCCGATGCGCTTCGGCGCGACGATATCGTCTATCACTGGAAAGACGAATCGCTCGGACAGGGCATTCAGAACATCGGCCCGGGGAGTATCCCCACACCATACAATCCGAGTGGGATATTGAACTTGCCGACGCCGCCGGCCGGCATCGCACCCTACCCGGTGAAAACTCTCCCGCCCGGCATCGGCCCCGCGCCGCCAAACGGCGTTCGGGGTCCGGCCGCGAGCCACTAATGGACGTGGAAGCTGATCGTCTTTGAGACCCGCTCGCCGGTCGCGTTGCGCGCAACGAATTCGACCGACTGCGGTCCTTTGAAGAAGAACGGCACGGGAGTCGGAACCGTAAAGTAGATCGGGAAGTGACCGGTGCGCTTACGCGTGAGGTCGATCGTTTGACCGATGAGCAGGACTTTGACGCTCGCGACGTTGTCGCTCGTCACCACTTCCCCGGTGACGTAGTCGCCGGCCCCGATGTCCGATTTAGAAAGATCGACGCGCAGGATTTGCGGGGGCACGTGCGTCGCCGCGGCCTTCGGCGTCGGCTGGACTGCGGGCGTCGGCGTGGGATGCGAGAAGATGCCGGGGAAAAACCACCAGGTAAATGCAAGTATGCAGCATGCGCTACCGACCGATTGACGTGACACGCTTGCGCACAACATCCCTTGACGAGCGGCCCTCAAAAGTCGCGCAAGCGGATGTCGCGCGATCGACTGCGGCAGGAGCCTCATTCGCTGGGTGGTTCGACGCGCTTCCAAACATCCTAGCCGGTGCAGCGCTGCATGAGCTCGTCGACCGAACCGCGCAAGCGATCCGCGGCGGGCGACCGGTGCTCGTCGGGATGGGCGGCCACGTCATTAAGGTTGGCTTGTCTCCCATTCTTTGCGATCTCGTCCGCGAAGGGATCGTCACGGCCGTCCTTTCCAACGGTTCGGTGACGATTCACGACGTCGAGCTTGCACTGGTCGGGAAAACATCCGAAGACGTCGATGCATCGCTCGGCGATGGGACATTCGGGATGTCGGCCCAAACGGCCGACTTTATTTTGGGTGCAGTCAATCGCGACGCTCCAAAGTTGGGGATCGGCCGGGCGCTCGGTGAAGCGCTCCTGGATGCGAAGGCGCCGAACGCGGCGACGTCGATCCTCGCGACCTGTGCGAGCGCGGACCGCTCCTTATGCGTCGCCATCGCCGTCGGCACCGACATCGTGCACGCCCATCCGAATGCCGACGGCGCCAAACTCGGAGCCGGCGCGATGTACGACTTTCGCGTCCTGTGCTCGATCGTCTCGGATCTGCTCGACGGCGGCGTCTATCTGAATTTCGGCTCGGCCGTCGTCCTGCCCGAAATTTTTCTCAAGGCCGTGAGCACCGCGCGGAACTTGGGCGCGCGCGGCGACTTCACGACGGCCGATTTCGATTTCATTCGGCAGTACCGCCCCTCGACCAACGTCGTGCGCCGGCCGCACATCGGGACGAACGGCCGAGGCTACTCCTTTACGGGCCATCACGAGCTGCTCTTCCCGCTCTTCTGGCAAGCTGTCCGCGAACGGCTGAAATGATCAGCGTCGTCGTCCCCGTTTACAACGAAGAAGGGAACGTCGAAGAGCTCGCTCGGCGCGTCGCACGGATCATGGCATCCGTCGACGGCCGGCCGGCATACGAGCTGATCTTCGTCAACGACGGGAGCAAGGACGGGACGCTGGCGGCACTGCGCCGCCTGGCGCGTGAAATCCGCGAAATCATCATCGTCAATCTCTCGCGAAACTTCGGGCACCAGCTCGCGGCGACGGCCGGTCTGGATTTGGCTCGCGGCGATGCGATCATCTTGATGGACGGCGATCTGCAAGACCCGCCCGAGCTGATCGTCGAGTTCATCGCCAAGTGGCGCGAGGGCTACGACGTCGTTTACGCGATCCGCCGTTCGCGCAAAGGCGAGAGCTTTTTCAAACGCGTCACGGCCCGGATGTTCTACCGCGCCGTCCGGCGCTTGACGAAGGTCGACATCCCGCTCGACACCGGCGATTTTCGCTTGATGAGCCGCCGCGTCGTCGATTCGCTCGGACGCTCGCGAGAGCGCCACCGTTTCTTGCGCGGCCTCGTGAGCTGGGTCGGCTTCAATCAAATCGGGATCGAGTACGACCGCGACACGCGATTCTCGGGAGCGACGAAGTATCCGCTCTCGAAGATGCTGCGCTTTGCGCTCGACGGCGTAACCTCGTTTTCGGACGTTCCGCTGCGGCTGGCGTCGTTGCTGGGTTTCGTGACCAGCATCGTCGCGTTCGCGGTCGGCATCTACGAGGTGCTCTTGCGGCTCTTCACCGGCTACAACTTGCCCGGCTACACGTCGACGATCTTTGCGATCTTGTTCTTGGGCGGCGTGCAGCTGATCGGGATCGGGATCCTCGGCGAGTACGTCGGGCGGATCTACGACGAGATCAAAGGCCGTCCGCTCTACTTGGTCGCCGACGTGGAGCGGGCGAGCGAACCCGAAAGGGTCTCGACGACGAGCTGAGGCGCGAGCACGCGCTCGGCCCCGACGGAGAATGCGGCACCCAGCGCGAGCCCGTCCGCTTCGGTCGCGCCGATCGCGTACCCGAGCGGTTCGTCACGGCGTACGGAATCGCCGATGCGCTTGAGGATCCGGATGCCGCTGCACGGGACGCCGCGATGCTCGATCGCGCGCGCGAGCTCGCCGATGCGCACGGCGTCGATTGCGCTGACATACCCGTCGGCAACGGCGCGGGCCGCGGATGCACCCGGAGCGGGACGCAGCGACTCGAGCGCCGCGCGCGAACCGCCCTGCGCCTGCGTCATCGCGATGAAGCGATCGTAGGGTCCCTCGCCTGCGAGCGCGTCGATCACCGCACCGCGTTCGCGTCCCGCAAGCTCGAGCATCGGACCGGCGATCGCGACGATCAACTCGTGCAAGCGCGGATCACGGCGCTCGCCGCGCAGATAGTCGCGCGCCTCGATCGCTTCCAAGCCCGAACCGACGACCGGCCCGAGCGGTTGGCTCATGTCGCTGATCACGGCCGCGGCGCTCCGCCCAAAACTCTCGGTTATGCCGATGAGCATCCGCGCGAGCGTCCACGCGGACTCGGCGTCCTTCATGAACGCCCCGTTCCCGCATTTCACGTCGTAGACGATCCCGTCGGCGCCCGCCGCGATCTTCTTCGAGACGATCGAGGCGGTGATGAGCCCGGGGCTTGGGATCGTCGCGGTCCGGTCGCGTAGCGCATAGAGCGCTTTGTCGGCGGGGACCAAACGGTCGCTCTGCGCGGCGATCGCGCAGCCGGCGTCGCGCACGATCGCCGCAAATGTCGCCGGCTCGATCTCGGTGCGGACGCCGGGGATCGCTTCGAACTTGTCGAGCGTCCCGCCGGTATGTCCGAGCGCGCGGCCCGAGACTTTCGCGACATGGACGCCGCATGCCGCGACGACCGGGACGACGATGAGCGAAACCGTATCGCCGACGCCGCCGGTCGAGTGTTTGTCGATGACGAAGTCGGCGAGCCCCAGATCGATCCGCTCTCCGGATTCGATCGTAGCGGCGGTCAGCGCAACCGTCTCGTCGTGATCGATCCCGTGGAAGACGCACGCCATTGCGAGCGCTGCCATCTGCGCTTCATCCACCTGCCCGCGAGCGAAATCGAGGACCAGCTCGCGCCATTGCGCGGGATCGATGCGGCCGCCGTCGCGTTTGCGCTCGATGATGTGCCGCATCGCATCAACGTTCATTCCTTGTAGAGTTCGCAGGCCGAATGGAGAAGCATGTCGGATGCACAGCCCGGCGGGAATGTTGAATCAGTGCTTCGGTTAGTCTCCTTCGTCGTCGGGATCATCGCGTGCATCGCCGGTTGGGCTGCTTCGGTCGATGCCCAAACCACGCCGCCGCCGGCGCCGTCGCCCGCGCCGCAGATCATCCTGACGCCGCCACCGCCCTACACGCCGCCGCCCACGGCGGCCCCGACGGGCGCGCCTGAAGGCCAAATGAGTGCTCCGCCGCCGTTCGCAACTCCGTCACCGATTCCAGCGCTCACGCCGGCACCGCCGGCGACGCCGAGTCCCTATCGCTTCGTCTTCACGCCGACGCCGGTCCCCGGTGCAAGCGATCCGGCGAGTGACGCACCCTCGATCATCGAGATCGATCTGACCGACAAGATTCTGCGTGCGCCCGGTCCGCTCAACATTCGCGTCGTCACCAGCATACCGGTGTCGAAGGTGACGATGCGCGTTCTCGGCCGCGATCTCGCGCTACCGAAGACCGGCGATGGACTGTTTTCCGTCGACAATCAGATTCCGTCGCTGCCGTTCTGGCTGCACAACAAGACGTACGATGTCGACTTTATCGCCGCGGTCCCCGACGGCCGCAGCGTCAAAGTCACGGTCCCGGTGACGCTGCGCTGAAATAACGCTCGAGGAACGGGATGTACGGCGTTCCGGCGATATCGAACTGGGCATCGGCGATCATCTTTAGAGCACCATTCAGACCGGTGCCTCGCCGTTCGGCTTCAATGATTGCGGCCACGACCGCGGCCCGCGTCCCGCCCGCTCAATAAATGAGGACGGTGCCACCGGCCTGATCGACCGCTTCGCGGACTCGGCGTACGTGCTCCGCGCTCAATGTTGCGCTCGTATACGGCACCTCGGCGTAGTCGACGCCGACCGCGTCGATCGTCGTTTTGTCGAGCTGCCCCTCCTCGTCCGGCATGCGCACGTTGATGACCGTGCTATGGCCGGAGGCGGCGAAGCGCCGCAAATCATCTTCGGAGGGCTGACCGCCAACCGTGAAGGGCCCGACGCGTGCTTCGTTTCTCATGCAGCCTCGAATTCACGGTGGCACAGCGGGGTTGCGTTTCCAGGCTGTGGGAAGTGTGATATCCTCGGTCTCCGTGGCCACCCTCGCCCCCTCGCTCCCCGGCTCCAGCCGCTCGCTGGCCGGGCTCATCGATCGCCTGCGCTCGGCCGGGACCGACCGGGGCGCCGCCTTTGCGCTCCATGAGACCACCTCGGGGGCCCGGCCCTACCTCGTCGCCGGCCTCTTCCGGGCGCTGGCCCGCCAGATGCTGGTCGTCGTCCCGACCCCGGACGTCGCCGAGCGGACCTTCGCCGACCTCCTCTACTTCTTGGGCGAGGACGAAGCGCGCAGCGTCGCCCTGCTGCGTTCGCGCGACGAGACGATCGGGGCGCTCGAGAGCCCTTCGGAGCGCAGCGCGCGCATGACCCTGCTAGCCGATCTCGCGGCCCGGGCGACGCAGATCGTCGTTGCGCCGGTCGCGGCCGTGCGCCAGTACCTCGTGCCGCGCGCGATCTTCGAGGCCGCGACGTTCACGCTCGAGCGCGGCCAAGAGCCGGGCTTCGATGCACTGCAAGCGCGACTGTTCCGCTTGGGCTATCACCGCTCCGACGTCGTCGCAGCGGCCGGCGAGTACGCGGTCCGCGGCGGGATCGTCGACGT
>Ga0209415_10019771_pt1 | contig 10515 bp, 7 predicted proteins | sample PeaSoiSIISIP2007_FD_187696 | JGI IMG/M metagenome (GOLD analysis project Ga0209415, IMG submission 187696) | Peat soil microbial communities from Weissenstadt, Germany - SII-SIP-2007 (SPAdes) (version 2) | ecosystem: Environmental > Terrestrial > Soil > Wetlands > Peat | place: Germany... | reverse complement strand
GACTTTCCGAACCTCCGGGTGCATCGGGCAGGTATAGAGGACATCGTCGGCGGCGGGCGTATGCGCCGGCGCAGCGGGGACGTCACCGCCGGCGGCGCGCGGCGATGATGCCGGCTGCAGATACCTGCCCGGGTCTGCCCGGAATTTCGTCAGGCAGCCCTGGCAGCAGAAGTAATACCGAGTACCCCGGTACTCGAACGACTTGGCATCATCGGGGGCAACCGTCATGCCGCATACGGGGTCGGTGTGCATGCACACGCATCAAGTGCGCATATAAGTGTGCAGTCAAGTCGTCGTCTGTCACAGCGGTACGACCCGCGGCGGTTGAAGCCGAAACGGCGGCGAATCTGCGCTCGAACCTCGGATGAGACAGTGCCTGAGTTGTCAATCAGAAGGCCCTGAAATCTCTACTCGGATAAAAACACAATTGTCTATAAGCGGCGCAGCTGTCGCGCGCACCACACAATGCGTCGATAAAAATAATCCCCGAATAATGAATTATTAGCTTCCAATCTGTGGCCTAGCCGAGTAGCGCGAGATATTGTCCCGTCATGAGCGCGCCATCGCCAAGGATCCTGCTGATCGGCCCGTACGACCCGAATTGCGGCGAGTACACCTTTCTCGCGCCGCCACTGGGTGTTTGGCGCCTGGCCGGTGTACTTGAAGCAGCGGGCGTCAGGGCGCAGGTATTCGATCCCAACTGCTGCGCCCGCTCACCTCAGCGCGCGCTGGAGCACGAATTGCTGCGGGAACCCTGGGACGTCATTGGCGTTTCCACCACCGGCATGACGCTGAGATTCGATCTGGAGCTGGCGCATATCGCGCGCCGTGTGACGCCCCAAGTCCTGATTGTGGCGGGCGGGATGGAGGCCACCTTTCGACCCGAGCTGATGTTCGAGCTCGGGCCGTTCGATCTGGTCGTGCTGGGCGAGGGCGAGCGGCCGCTGCTCGAGCTGGCCGATAGAATCCGCAAGGGCGCACCGACGCGTGGCATCGCCGGTACGGCGCAGCGCGCGGCGGACGGCAAAATCCTGCGCATGCCGCAGCCAGCGCTCGATCGCGCAGAGCTGCGTGGCGCGATCTTCAGCACCCCTTACGAAAAGATGCCATACGCAGCCTACTGGGACCGCCTCGAGAGCGCTTATCGGATCGGCGCACTGCCGTCCAAGGCGGCGCGCGAAGCGCATCTCGCCGAGATCCGTTCCGTGCGTCTCATCACGCTCAACTACTGTCCCATGGCCTGTACCTTCTGCTCGGCCACGAACTTTCTGCACGAAGCACAGGGGAGTGTTGCGGCGTTAGCGCGACTCGACGCGAACGAGTGCCTGAGCATGATCGAGCGAATCATCGCGGCACACCCCCTGACACGCACGATCATCTTCCAGGACGACATCTTTGCGTTTACCAGGGACAGCCGCATCCTGGTGCTCTGCGAGGCCATCGTCGCGGCTAAGACGCGCGGCGCAATCCCGCAGCAGCTGCAGTTCATCAGCACCAACCGGATCGATGCAATGTCGACCGAGCGGCTGGCGGCGATGCGGCGCGCCGGATTTCGTGTACTCGGATTCGGCATCGAGAACTTTTCGTACCGCGTCCTCGCCGAGTTCAACAAGGCGCACATTTACCCTCACATCGAGCCGATGCTTACCGCGGCACTGGCAGCGGGCATCAAACCGTTTCTCGATCTGATCCTGAGTTCGCCTCGATCGGGACTGCAGGACGTCGCCGAAACTCTACGCGAAGCTTACCGGTGGCTGCGACGCGGATGCGAGATCGGCATGTACCCCTACGTGATTCCCTTTTCAGGCTCGGCGCTGGCGCAGGACAGGCAGCTGCTGCCGTACACGACATCCATCCGTCGTCGCGTCGCGGGAACCAATGTGCAGTGGAATCAGCCCTCGAAGATTCTGCCGATCGATCCCACGGTCAGTGCGGCGATACTGCAGATCGAGCAGGACTTCGAGCAAATGATGCGATCGCTCGAGGGCTACGAGGCACACGTGCCTTCCCGGGTGCGCTCACTGGTGTGGATCCTGTGTTCGTTGCCGGTCATGGCCGGGCACGGCATGCACATCGCCGATGAGGGTGAGCTACGCGCCGAGCTTCACGAGCGGCTCCCAACGCTACGGAGGGTGACGGCCCGGACAGCCATCGCAGCGCAGTGACGACCCAGCGATCATGGACAGTGCTCGCGCCTCTTGCCGTGTGCGTGCTGCTCGGCGGCTGGATCGCGCTGTCCGCAGCGAGCGTCGCGACGGCGAACTTCTCGATCCTGGTCTACGGCTTGGCCAATCTCATTGTCTATACCGATGCGCTCGACTATGCGCTGCGGTTGTACATGCGCCGCAGGCATACCGCGACCAACCGCGAAGGCGATGAAAATCGCAATCTGTCGATCAATCTCTCCGCGGCCCTGCCGCAAGGCGCGCGGCGGGTCGTGCCGACTGCGCCGTACGCCATCATCGCCTCGGTGTTCAATCTCGAGCAAGATCTCGAAGCGTTCATGGAAGCGTTCGGTCCGTACCGAGATCGGGTGTGGCTGGTGAGTGACGGCTCGACGGACAATACCGTCACGCGGCTACGCCAGGCGGGGTGGCGGTGTTGGGACGGGGGCATCAACCGCCGCAAACCGGGCGCGATACGTGCATTGCTGGAAAGACTGCCGCCGCATATCGCGACTGTTCTGGTGGTTGATCCGGACATTCGCATCCGTGGACGCAACGCCGGCAGCACGATCGACCTGGAGCGCTTTGTCAGCGATTTCCAGCAGTCGGGCGCCGCCGCCGCCTGCCCGCGAATCATGATCGAGCCTGACGGATTCCTGGCGCGCTTTCAGGCGTTCGAGTATGCGCTTGCATTCCGTATCGGACGCGCAAGTCTGGCGGATTTCAGCATCACCTCAGGGGTGTCGCTGTATCGCCGCGATGCGCTGCAGCGCGCGTTGCAGGAGCATTCGCTGTCGGTCTATGCCGAGGATTTCGAAAACGCCATCATTCTGCTCAGCCACGGCGAGCGCATTTATTATGATGGCCGTCTGGTCGTCAGTACCGAAGGGCCCGGGTCGCCGCGCCGATGGTTCTCGCAACGGGTGGGCTGGTACCACGGCCTCATCAAGGTCTATACGGAACGCTTCGGCAGGATCTGGCGCATCAGTCGCCAGTCACCGTTCGCCACCTATCACTTTATCATTTACGTCGGTGTGTTGTCGCTGGCGCTGCACGTGGCCAAGATGGTCAGCGCGACGCTGCTCGTCGTCAGCTTTGCCAGCGGTGTGCACCGGCTGCTGTTCGGTGATTGGATTGACGCCGGTGCATTGGCCAATCCCGCGTACTTCACCGCTGCGATTGGCAGTTACCTAGCGCTCGGGGTCATCGCCCTGTTTACCACCATCCCCAAGAGTGAGCGCAGCTACATCGCCCCGATCGTGCCGCTGTACCTGTTCTATGCGATCGCGCACATCGCACCGATGTCGGTCGGCTTCGGCAACTGGATTTCGCTCAAATTGTGGGGCCGCCGGCTCTATCAGGACCATTACGAGCCCAGAGCAGGCGGCGGTGACTCCGCCGACAAAGCACCGACTTCCATGCGGGGGGCCGCATGACGCCCCGTGGAGTTCGAGCCCCGGAGATCTATCGGCCCAGCGTGTATTGGGAAGATCGGGCCCGCCGTTTCGCCGGTGAAGGCGACGGCCTCGCCGCGGTATGCGCCTATGGCATGCCTGAGTTCTACAACCGGGCCATCGATTTTACCCAGCGGCTGGCGCTGTCACCGTGGTTGCGGGTTCGTTCCGGCACACGGGTTCTGGATGTTGGCTGCGGAGTCGGGCGTTGGAGCCGGCTGCTGGCGTCGCGAGGCGCTGAGGTCACCGGCATAGATCTTAGTGCCACGATGATTGCAGAAGCCAGGCGAAGGGCGGCCGCCGCCGGTCTGGGGAGCCGATGTCGCTTCCTGGTACAGGATTTGGCGCAGCTGAATATCCGTGAGCATTTCGATCTGGTGTTGGGCGTGACCGTTTTGCAGCACATCCTCGATTCCAACTGTGTTCGCGCCGCATTGCACCGTATGTCCGCTCATCTCGCCCCCGGAGCTCGCATCGTCCTGCTGGAGGCCGCGCCCACGTCAGCCGCCAGTCGTTGCGATTCGACAGTGTTCCAGGCCCGCCACCGAAACGCCTATCTGAGGATGTTCGGCGACTGTGGGCTGCGGGTCCGATCGATCACCGGCGTGGATCCGGCGCCGTTTCGAACGTACCTGTTGCCGCATCTGTCGCAGTTGCCGCGTCACGTTGCCATCGCCGCCCTCGCGCTCGCCACCGCACTGTCGGTACCGGTCGACAGCTTGTTTGGACGGCTGGCCGTCGAGCGATCCTGGCATGCCGTCTTTGTGCTGCAGGCATCGGGCGACGGAGAAGCGTTATGCGCATGAGTCGCAGATCCGCAGTCGCAATCGCCGTCTTCGTGCTGCTCGGCGTCATTTTGATTCTCGGCAGATGGTACGAAGGCCGGCGCGCGCTGCCGCACCACGGCGCCGACAGCACCGTGGTCGATGTCACGAACGGCGCCGATCGCGGACCGGGCAGCTTGCGCGAGGCTTTGTTCATCGTCGCCGGTGCGGCAGGCCGGGCTACCGTTTCGATCAAGGTGCCAAAGATAGTGGTCGAAACGCCGCTGCCCCCGCTCGTGAACCCGCACGGTATGAGCGTCATCGCGCAGCCGCCCGGCACCGAGGTCGACGCGCACGCCCTGAGCGTCGGGCCCGTGCTCGATGTCGGCGGTGCGGACACGTCGATCGACGGGCTGCACATCGTCAGTTGCACCGCCGCCGCCATCCTGGTGCGCGCGGTGCGATTTCATCTGCAGTCCTCGGCGATCGAATCCTGCGATGTCGGCGTCGACGTGGCAGACAATGCCAGCGATACGCTGCTGGAGCACAATCAATTCATCAAGAACAGACTCGCCATCCGCTTCGCCGCCGCCGGTCAGCACACGGCAGTCGATCAAAACAAGTTCTCGGAGGACAAGGACGCTGCAGTTTGGGCCGTGGGTGGCGACAGCGCTGCGCGCGGCGACCCGATCAACCTGCACGACAACCGCTTCGCCGACGAACGCACTGGCATCGTGGCGGGGAATATCCCAATACTCGTAGAGCGCAATGAGTTTTCCAATTCGCGCGAGGCGGCCATTCACCTGGTCGGTGCGGCGGCGGTGATTCGTGGCAACCGGATCAGCGGCGGCGAATCGATGGGCATCATCGCGGAAAATGCCCGCGGGGCGATCGTCGACAACAATGAGATCGACGGCTTTGCCGCCTATGGAATCATGGTGCGCGGATCGGCCGGCGTCCTGGTACGCAATAATCGGCTGCACAATTGCGGTTACGGAATCGCATTCGTGCTCGGCGACGCGAACGCGCCCAGCACGGCGGTCGAGAACATCATCATCGAGCCAAAATTCAATGGTATCGATGTGGTCGGAGATTCGCCGATCCTGCGCAAGAATCAGGTGCTGCGGCCGCACGCCCTGGCATTGCACGTCGACGGCTTCCAGCCGTCGACCGGTCCGAAGGTGCAGGCTCATCCTTTTCTCGACAACAACAACTTTGGCGCCGCCGGCGCGAGTGCGGACGCCGACACCGTCGCTGCCAGCAACGCCGCTCAGCGGCCGGCGCAATGAAGGCGCTATGAAGCCGAGCGACGCGACTCAGTTGCTGCCGCGCCTGGTCTGGGATGACCCTCGCGTGCATCTGCTCGATGATATCTGGCTGCTGGCCATCTTCGCGATCCTGATCGCCATCGGATTGCCGTGGTTCGTGAGCGGATTTGACCTACAGGTGGGCGCCGCGTCCTGCGGCCTGCTCGCACTCGGCGCGATCCATATGATCTTTACGCGCATGGCGGAGCAGACACTGCCGCAGACGCCGTGGCGACATCGCGCTCTCGCGCTGTTGCACGTCGTCGGCGTGCTGGTCATCGGATTCATCTGGCAGCACGCCGGTGGCCTGCAGAATCCGCTGTTCCTGTCGGTATTTGCATTGCCGGTGATCGGCGCGATCTTCCTGTCGCGCTGGCAGCCCTACCTGACCGCCTTGATCGCCATAGCCGTGGTAATGGCGGGGGCTTTTACCCAGGTGCCCGAATTGCGCTGGTATGCCAGCGGGCTCGGCGCTGGCGGCGCGTGGCTCGCCAGCCTGTTTGACGGCGAAACGGCCCGGGTCAACGTTCCCTTCTCCGGCTTTTATGCGCCGGCCAGCTATTTCATCGTGCTGCTCGAAGTGTTCGCGGTGCTGCTGTTTGCCTGCGCAGTCGCGGCGGAGTATCTCGGAACGATATTCGAGCGGCTCTATCTGCACGTCAGAGTCGCGCAGGAAGAGGCGGCGCGCGGCCAGGAATTGTGGGCGATGCTGCTCGAGCAACTGCCGCTACCTGCTCTGCTGGTCGATGCCGACACGCTGCGCGTGGTCTGTGCGAGCGAACTTGCGACGCAGGCGTTCTGCGGCGCCGATACGCCGATCGCCGGCCTTAATCTGTTCGAAGCGATCCGCCTGTCCTACCCCGAAACCGTGCAGGAGCTGATCCTCGGAGAAGACGGGTTGGTGCCGCACGCCGTGGTTCGCGCGGGCGGCGAGCTTCGGGTCACCCGGATCCGCGTGCACCACCTGGCGCAGAGAGGGCGCCGATTCGCCCTGGTATTGATCGAGGATGCGACCGAGGCGTTCGCCGTGAAAGCGGCGCTCGACGCGGCCGAGCATGCCGCGCTGATCGTCGACGGCCGCGGTCAGGTGCTGGCCTTCAATAGACCCGCCGTCGGGCTATTTGTCGGTGTCGCGATCGGTATCAACGCCTCCTCGCTGGTGGCGCAATCCGCAGCGGGCGGCCCGTGGTGGCATCCGGGCGTTTCCAGCCGTCGCAAGATGCATCTGGAGATAGCGCCGCACATTTACCAGGTTACGAGTTCCGCCGTGGTGATGCCGGGGGAAGAAGAGCTGATCTACGTGATCGCCCTGCTACCGGTAGCGAAAGCGCAACTCGCCGAACAGGCGGCGACCGACTCAACCATGGGCACCAGAATGCTCCTTAGAACGCGATGAGCAGACGACTGGCGCGGTTATGGCTACTGCTGGCCGGCACGGTTTGCGCCGGCTATGCCATCGCGTCGGATGCCGCCACCGACGATCGGTTCGCCTTCAGCGCCAACGGTTCATGGCTGTCAGACGATCACAGCGGCGGCGGCGGCTCGGTCGGCTGGCTGCACAACTTCACCGAAGCGACATTGGCGGACGCAGAGGTCGAATACGAGACGCTCGCGGATGCGCACTGGACGTTCGGATCCCTGAGCGCCTCGACGGCGTTCGGGTCGCCTGACGGCAAGCTCAACCTATACGCCGAGGGTCACGAGGGCGCGGGGGATATCGGCACACATCCATTCGATTATTCGATCGTCGCGGCAGGGGCCGTACGAACATTCGGCTCCCACTTCTCGCTGCAACTCGAGGACCGGCAGTTCGACATCGACACTACGCACGGCAATCTGCCTAAGCTTGGGGCGTCGATTTTGTGGAGCCCGAAGTTGCAGACGGCGGTCGCGTACGCGCACACCGTGGCCGGCAACCTCGGCACCAACCTGCTATCGGTGCGCATCGATGCCTATTCGACATCCGTGAACTGCTTGGCGGGCGCCGCCTTCGGCACGGCGTCGCCGGCGGTGGTGAATCTGGAAACGGGCTTCGTGCAGCCGGGCAAGAGGCTCAACGAAGGCTTCGTGGGTGTCTCCACGCCGCTGTCTCGCGGCAAGCTGACGCTGGTGGCGGACTACCTGGATCTGGCTGGAATCAGACGGTCGACGTTGACCGTCAGCTATATCGTGGACCTCGGTGCGGGCGGGCACGCGAGATGAGTCCCAGAATACTAAAGCGCAACCGCGGATGGCTGCCGGCGGCAGTGGTACTGGTCGTGGTACTCGTGGCCGGCTCCAGACTCATCATGTCGAGTGTGCAGCAGCACGCGCAGAACGCGCAAAAGGCGGCCCGGGACGAAGCCACCAGCGCCGCCCGTGCTGTTGAATCTCAAATTCAATCGCTGACCGATGTCGCGAATCGTGAAGCCAAGCGTGCCAGCGCGGCAATTTCGGCGGCGAATGCGCCGACGCCGCTGACGTCTCTTGTGCCGCTGCGAAACGCCTTCTGGATCTCAGCCAGCGGGGTGGCGGCGGCGTCCGATAACTCCTCTCCGACCGCGGTGAACGGCATCGTTAGTGAGTGGTTGTCCGCGCAACGAAGCGATGCGAGCCCGAGCGTGCTCGGCCCCACCCGCCAGGGCAGCCAGTGGCTCATTGCCGCCTTGGTGCCGATTCTGCCGGCGGCTGCCAGCGATCGAACTCAGGCGGTCGGCTGGTCGGTCGTCTATACGGATCTGGATCAGCTGCTGTCGGCGATACAACTGGGCCGCGTCGTCAATGCCGGCTATGACTTTGCATTCTCGCAGATCGATCCCAAGAGCGAGCAATCGCGAACCTTCGTCAGTTCGAGCTCGGCGCCGTTAGCCGCGGCGATCGCGCTGCCCATCCAGCTACCGGCCGGTTTTACGCCCGCAGTTTCCGGCAGCTATCTGCAGCTCTCGATCCGGCCACGTGCCGGCTGGTACCCGGCGGGCGCGATAGCAACCGAGATTGGGGTGCTCGCAGTACTAGCCTGGCTGCTGGCATTTGGCGCCTATGACCTGACGCATAGCCTGCATCGCCTGCGGGCCGGGGTGTCGATATACCGGCGGCGGCTGCACGGCATGCGCGAACAACTCGCAGCCGAGACCGAGAAGCGGCGCGAGCTGCAGAAGCGCATCGATCACGCGCGCTATCACGATGGCTTTACCGGCTTGCCGAATCGACGCTATTTCGTCGACCAGCTCGATCGGGCGCTGCGCGAGGTGAGAACCCGCCAACGGCAGCGCATCGGCGTGATTCTCATCGACATCGGTCGCTTCAGAGTGATTAACGACACTCTGGGTCACACGGTCGGGGATGAACTCATGGTGCAGGCAGCGCGGCGCTTTGAGAAAGCCGCGGCGGCGTTCGAGTGCGTGCTCGCCCGCTGGAGCGGCGATCAGTTCGCTTTGCTGATCCTGGACGTAGCATTCCCCGACGCGGCGGTCGCGTTTGCGGGTGTATTGCAGGATGCGCTGCATGCACCATTCGATCTGCGCCGACATCGACTCAGCGTGACCGCGAGCATGGGCCTTACCTGTGTGGACTTGGGGATTTCGCGCGCGGAGGACGTGCTGCGCGAGGCGGATATCGCCCTTTCCGTGGCCAAGAAGCACGAGACGAGAAGGGTGGTCTTGTACGCTCCGGCGATGGGCGGGGACGCGGCAAGCCTCATCAGCCTGGAGGCGGAACTGCACCTAGCCCTCAATCAAAACGACCTGCGACTGCTGTTCCAGCCGATCGTGGATCTGCGCAGCTATCGCATGGTCGGCGCGGAAGCGCTGCTGCGCTGGCAGCATCCCGTGGAAGGCATGGTGACGCCCGATAAGTTTCTCGCGATCGCGGAGGAAGCGGGGCTGATGGTGAGCATCACGCGCCGGATCATTATGCGCGTCTGCATGCTGGCCGCGGAGTGGCGCCGTAGCCTGCCGCAGGCGCAGTTCTATCTGAGCATCAATCTGTCGGCGTCGGCGTTGCGCGATCAGGACCTGAGTGACTACGTCGCCCAGGTGCTGCAGGAAACAGGCGTGCCCGCCGCCGCGCTCAAGTTCGAGGTGACGGAAACTGCTCTGATCAGCAATGTCGGCGCCGCGCGCGAGGCTCTCGAGCGGCTGCATGGCCTCGGCGTTCAAGTGATGCTCGACGATTTCGGTACCGGCTTTTCGTCGCTGAACTACCTGCAGCTGTTCCGCCTGGACTACGTGAAGATCGATCGACCGTTCGTGACCCGTACGTTTTCGGATCGTGCCAACAGCGGCATGGTACTGGCGATGCTGCAGATGGCATCCAGCCTGGGTCTGACCACGATCGCGGAAATCGTCGAAACCGAAGCAGCCGCCGATGCCCTGCGAAAGATGGGCTGCGAGTTGGGTCAGGGATATGTCTTCAGCGAGCCGGTGAAGGCCGACGTTGCGCTGCAATACCTGCGTGGCAAACGGTTTGTCAGACGTCAAAGCGCGGCGGCGCCGGTCGCAGCCGCCGCCCCCATGGGCCTGCAGCCCACCGCTTCTCCCGACGACGACTCGCCCACCTTGATGCTACCGATCGTATCGGGGGCGGAAGAACTGCATGAGGGCTCCTATCTGAGGGAGCAGTCTCACTAATTTGAGGCGCCGCGTCAGTGACCCCGATCGGCCTGTCCGAGTGCGTCTCAGTTTGCAGCTTTATCCTGCGACCGGCCGGAAGCGAGACTGGACGTGGCAGGCCGGCACGCCTACACTCTTGAATATGAACGAAACATCAACGGCAACCGTCCCCGAGACCGGCGAGGCGCCGCTGCTCTTCACCGACGCAGCGGCCCGCAAGGTCAGTGAGCTGATTG
>Ga0209415_10019770_pt1 | contig 10515 bp, 9 predicted proteins | sample PeaSoiSIISIP2007_FD_187696 | JGI IMG/M metagenome (GOLD analysis project Ga0209415, IMG submission 187696) | Peat soil microbial communities from Weissenstadt, Germany - SII-SIP-2007 (SPAdes) (version 2) | ecosystem: Environmental > Terrestrial > Soil > Wetlands > Peat | place: Germany... | reverse complement strand
AGCCACTCCCTGATCGTGCCGAAGGTGCGCCGCCCGTCGGGTTCGCGTCCGTACGAGGCAGCGCCACGAACGGTGAGCTCGCGCGCCCAGATCAAGGACCACTCGATGTCGTGGCGTCCGGATCTGCCGCACAGCACGAGCGTCCCGCCGGCGCGGAGCAGACGCACCGCGAGGTCGATGCTCAGCCCTGAGGCATGGCAGTCGAAGACCACGTCGACGCCGCCGTCGAGCACGGGGAGCCCGCCGCCGGCCGGACGCATGACGCGAGCCTCCATGTGCTCGGCCGTCTTCTGGATCAGCTGCTCGGACGAGCCATGCCAGACGCGGTTGGCGCCGATCGTTCGGATCGCCATGAACGCGGCGTTGGGATCGCCGTTGAGGGGTGCTGCTTCGCGATGCCGGCGCCCCAGCCGCGGGCGGCTGTCGTTGCGGGCGTCGTGGAGCACGATGATGTCCAGGTCCGGATGCAGTCGCCGCAGCGTCGCGACGATGAGGCGGCTCAGCGTGCCCGAGCCGATCACCACCGCGGTGTCACCCCGGCGGGTCCAGCGCATCACGGCGTGAAGGGCGGTCGCGGCAGGCTCGGCGAGGACGCCGCGTTGATCGGAGATGCCGTCGGCGGGGACGAGCATGTCCTCGTGGACGAGGAAACCCTCGCTCCAGCCGCCCCCGGCCCTCTCGCTCGAGCCGACCGACCGGCCGGAGCAGAGCGCCCCGCCCCGGTCGGCGTTCTCGCAGAGGTGGGTGTCGCCGGCGCGGCAGCGGCGGCACTCGGCAAGGCCCTTGTGGGCGCAGCGGAGTGTCGGTTCGACGAGGACCCGATCTCCTTCGCGCGCCCAGCGCGTGGTGGCGGCGCGTTCGATGACGCCGACCACCTCGTGGCCGGGGATGAAGGTGCCGGCGGCACCGTACGCGGTGAGGACGTTGGGCAAGGGGTCACGCTGGACGAGGGCGAGGTCGGTGCCGCAGATGCCCGCGAGGGCGGGGCGGACCAGCACCCATCCCGGCCCGGGTGGGACCGGGGTGCGCACATCGCGAACCTCGACCGGCATCGAGGAGCTCGCGGCGTTCCGCCGCCGGCGCCGTCCCCGGCCGGAGCGAGGCTCGGTCAGCGTCGGATCGACGACGAGCGCCCTCATCGGCCGTGCCGGAAGCTGAGATGGCCGCGCTCGAGCGCGACTGGGAAATCACTCATCGCTGGACTACTCAGGATAGCGTTGCTCCGGGCCAAGGTGCAGCAGCGACAATGATCGGCGATGGCTGATCTGCCGCCGCCACCCCCGCCGCCGACGACGGGTCAGGGATCGCAGCCGCCCGGTTGGGGCCCTCCGCCGTCCGGGTGGGGATCGCCGCCCCCAGGCTGGGGAGCGCCGCCACCGGGCTGGGGCGCCCCGCCCGGGTGGGGTCAATCGCCGCCCGGATGGGGACAGCCGCGACCTGGTTGGAACCCCGGATTGATGCCGTCGCAGGTCGGCTCGGGACGGTTCCGCTCGATGTCCGTCGGAGAGTGGCTCGACGCGACGTTCGCCATGTACCGGCGCAACTTCGCGCTGATCGCCTCGATCAGCGCGGTGGTCCAGATCCCTTATGCGCTGCTCACGCTCGTGCTCTTCGAGATCTCCGGGATCGGGGCGTTCGTGCGCTCGCCCCTCGCCTCGTTGAATGGTCAACCCCTGACGTCGGCGCAGGCACACGCGTTGCTCAACTCGCTGTCGGGAGCCCTGGCCGTGTCGGTCGGCCTCCTCATCGTCAGCCTGCTGATCGTGCTCCCGCTCGGCGAGGCGGCGACGACCCGCGCGGTGAGCGATCGCTACCTCGACAACAAGAGCTCGCTCCGGTCCGCGTACGGCGCCGCGTGGAAACGGCTGCCCTCGTTGATCGCGCTGATCCTCATCCTGATCGCCGGGTATATCGGGTTCATCGCGGCACTCGTCGCGGTGATCGTCCTGATCGCCGCCGTGGGCGGAGGCGCCCTCGGCGTCGTCCTCGCATTCGTCACGATCGTCGCGCTCGTCTCGCTCGCCGTCATGGTCGTTGTCCGGACGGTGATCGCCGTCCCGGCGATCGTCCTCGAGCGCACCTCGGGATGGGGTGGCCTCAAGCGCAGCTGGGCGCTCGTGAGCGGCCGATTCTGGCCGACGTTCGGTCGGTACCTGCTCCTCTTCCTCATCTCGGGGATCATCTCGGGGGTCGTCTCGACGGTCCTCGAGCTGCCGGCCTCGTCGCTCGATCCGAACAACACCTTCGTGTACGACCAGGTGGCGAGCGCGGTCGCGGCGGTGTTCGTCGGGCCGATCACCTATGTGGGCGTGACCCTCCTCTACTACGACGCTCGGATCCGGAAAGAGGGATTCGACATCGAGATGCTCGCGCGCTCGCTGTGAGGCGCCTCTTCGCGGGAATCGCGGTCGGCGCTGCGCTGCTCGCCGGCGGCAGCGCCGGAGGCGCGCCCGTGACGGCGGCGCCGCCGTGCGTCACGCTCGCGTACCTCGCGCTGCTGGGCAACGCAGAAACCGCGCTTGCGGCGGTCCCCGCACAGACCGCGTCCGCGCTCACCGCGCTGGGCGAGGCTGAGCGACTCGCTCCGTCAACCGATCAGGATCTCGGCCCGATCATCGCCGGGCTCACCGCGACGCCACCTGATCTCGCCGGCAGCCACGAGCGGTTGACCACGATCGCGACGACGCTCGCATTGCCCGCCAGCTCGGCCTGCCACGTCGACTCGAGGGCGTCGATCAGCGCCCTTCACCAGGTGTACTCGTCGTCTGTTTTTGCCGATCTCGACCAGAACCAGCAACCGTCGCTCCTCGAACGCATCGGAGCGGCGATCAACTGGCTCCTCTCTCACCTGTTCGGGCTGCTCGGCACCGGCGGCTCGATCGCCCTCGGCCTGCTCGTGCTCGCGGCGGTCATCGCGTTCGTCGCCTACCGGCTGCGTGGTGTGGCCGGGGCTCGCCGCGCGGCCGTCGCGGACGAGCCGCGCACGGCGGGGGACGACCCGGATCATGAGTGGCGCCTCGCGCTGGCGGCTGCGCAACGGGGCGATCATCGCGAGGCAATTCGTCGCGCGTTTCGCTCGGCGCTGCTCGAGGTTGCGGGGCGGCGAGCGCGCCTCGACCGCGCGTGGACGACCCGCGAGATGCTCGCCACCCTGTCCGCGGATGCGGACCTGCTCGCGGTGCTCGCGCCGGCGGCAGCTGCGTTCGACGCCGCGTGGTATGGCGCCGAGCCGGTCGCCGCCGGCGATTGGGACACCGCCCGAGCGCGGTGCGAGGCGGTCCGGCGGGTGGCGCGCCACGGCGCCGCGGCGAGCACGGAGTGAGCAGGCCCCCGTTGCGCGCCGTCCTCGTGCTCATCGCCGCGCTCTGCATCCTCGTGGTGATCTCGGTCGCGGCGGCGATCCCACCGAACGATCAGAACAATCCATCGTCACGCTCGGCGGGGACGCTCGGCACGCTCGCCCTGTACACGTGGTTCTCGAGTCTCGGTCTCGACGTCGGCCGGATCAGCGGGAGCTTCGACCTCAAGGGGAGCGACCTGGTCATCTGCTACGACCCCACCGTGCCGCTGAGCGACGCGGACGTCGCCTCGCTCATGCAGTTCCTGCGATCCGGTGGCGACCTCGTCCTCGCGATCTCCCCTGACAGCCTCGGCGACTCGGCATCGCTGCTCAACAGCCTCGGGGTCAACCCCGCCGTCTCTCTCGGGGGTGGCGCCGCGACCGTCGCCCAGCCATTCGACAGCACCGACCGGGTCCGGTCGGTCCCGGTCGCGGCGGGCTTGACGTTCGCGGACCAGCAGCCGCTCGTGCCGATGCTCGTCGAACAAGAGCAGGTGATCGCCGGGGTGGTGCGGGTCGGCGAGGGCCGTGCATACGTGCTCGGCGACACGCAGCCGCTGTCCAACGACGGCCTCCGTCACGGCGACTCGGCGTTCTTCGCGCTCAGCCTCCTGCAGCGGTCTCGTGGCGGGCGCGTCAGCTTCGACGAGTACCACCACGGTGAGACCAACACCACCTCGGGCGCCGCGGCGATCTTCGACGGGCCCGTCGGGATTGCCGCGATCCTGGCGCTGCTCGTCGTGCTGCTGACGCTGGCGATCAACGGCCGCCGCCTCGGCAAGCCGGCGCAGGACGCCGGGGCGGCGTCGGTCCCGAGCGCCACCGCGTACGTGACGGCGATGGGCCAGCTTTTCGCGCGCAGCCGGCAGCGCGGGCCGATCGCGGCGCGCTACGCCGAGGAGTTGAAGCGACGGATCGGCGCGGCGACGGGTGTGGACCGGCATCTGGACGACACCGCCTTCTGCTCCGCGCTCGCCATGACAGGCATTCCGGCCGCCCCGGCGACCGCCGCGTTGCTCGCCCGCGCCCGCACGCTCGCGGCAGGACGCCCCGACGAGGGCCAGCTGCTGCGCCTGGCACGCGACGTCGATGCCTGCGAGCGCGAGTGGTCCGGCGCTCCGGTCGGCTGATCTGGTGACCGCACAAGGCACAATGCGCGCAGTGGCCAATCAGGGCGATGCCGCGGCACTGCGAGCGGCGCTGCACGACACGATGGGACGGGCGGTCGTCGGCCAGCTGCAGGTGATCGACGGGCTGTACATCGCCGTGCTTTCCGGCGGGCACGTGCTGCTCGAAGGCGTGCCCGGCACCGCGAAGACGTTGATGGCGCGAACCCTCGCCGCCGCGCTCGACGCCCGCTTCATGCGCATCCAGTTCACCCCGGACCTCCTGCCGTCGGACATCGTCGGGACGAGCGTCTACCGGCCGGACACGGGCACCTTCGAGTTCCGTGAGGGACCGATCTTCACGGACACCCTGCTCGCCGACGAGATCAATCGCGCTCCCGCGAAGACGCAGTCGGCACTCCTCGAAGCGATGGAGGAGCGGCAGGTCACGTCCGACGGGGTGACCAGACCCCTCGGCGACCGCTTTCTCGTGGTGGCCACGCAGAACCCCATCGAGTACGAGGGCACGTACCCGCTGCCCGAGGCGCAGCTCGATCGATTCTTCTTCAAGCTCGAGGTGAATGTCCCCGAGCCCGCGACCGAGGTGGTGATGCTCCGCCGAGTCGACGGTGGCTTCAACGCGCACGACCTCGTCGCCGCCGGTGTCACCTCGATCATCGACGCGAGCACCCTTGCGCGGGTGCGGGCGGAGGTCACGGCGGTTCGCGTGTCCGACGAGGTGCTCGGCTACATCTCGGCGATCGTCACCGCCACGCGCACGAGCCCCGACCTCTCGCTCGGGGCAAGCCCACGTGGATCGATCGCCCTCCTGCTCGCGGGAAAGGCGATGGCCGCGATCCAGGGGCGCGACTACGTCGTTCCTGACGACGTGAAGGATGTCTGCATCCCCGCGCTTCGTCACCGCATGATCCGCCGCCCCGAGGCCGAGATCCAGGGCGTCTCCGAAGTCGCCGCAGTGCAGCGGGCGGTGGGAAGGGTCCCGGTTCCGCGGTGACCTGGCGCGGCGCCGGGCTGCTCCTCGCGGCGATCGCGGTCGTCGCGGTGGGTGCGGCGGTGCCTGCGCTCCTCGTTGTGGGGCTCGTCCTGCTGGTCATGACCGTGGTGGCCATCGGGATGGATTCCCGGCGCGCTCCCGGCAGGGCGACGCTGCGCCTGGAACGCAGCTGCGACGAACTGCTCTCCGTCGGCGTCGCCAACCGAATCGCGCTCGACGTCGACTGCCGCCGGCCCGGGGCTTCAGTGGTCATCCAGGAGCGTGTTCCCCCGGGTCTGCACCCATCCGCGGTCCGCTGGCGCCTGCACCTGCCCGCCCACGTCGAGTACACCGTCACGCCCTCGGCGCGCGGGGATCGGCTGCTCGGCCCGGCGGTGGTCCGGGTGACCGGTCCATGGGGGCTCGGCTGGCGTCAGACGACGGTCGGCACCGCTCGCGCGGTGCGAGTGGATCCGAACCTTGCGGCCATCGACGTGTACGAGGCGCTGGCGCGGCGGGGTCAGCTCGCGGAGCTCGGGCTTCGTACGCTGCGGCTGCGAACCGAGGGCAGCGAATTCGAGCGCGTGCGGGAGGCGTTCCCCGACGATCCGCTGCGCTCCATCAACTGGCGCGCCACCGCGCGAACCGGACGCCTGATGGCAACCGAGCTCATGCCGGAGCGGGCGCAGCCGCTCATCGTGTGCCTCGACCACGGCCGGTTGATGGGCATCGGTGCGGGCGAGCTCACCAAGCTGGATCACGCGATCAACGCGGCACTGCTGCTCGTCCATGTCGCCCTGCGCAGCGGCGATCGTGCCGGCATGCTCGCGTTCTCCGACACCGTGACGCACACGCTGCCACCACGAGCGGGGACGGCTCAACTGCGCCGCTTCCTCGACGCCACGCGGCCGATCGAGCCCGGCGAGACCGAGGCCGACTACGACGACGCCTTTGCGTTCTTCAGCCGATGGCAGACGCGGCGCGCGCTGGTGATCATCTTCACCGACGTTCTCGACCCCGACCAGGGTCAGGCGCTCATCCGTCAGTGCGCGCGCCTGCGCCGCCGCCATCTGCCCATGGTGGTGACGGTGCGCGATCCGGCACTCGACGACGCCGCGTACACGGCGCCGCGCAACGGTGACGACGCCTACGCGCGCGCCGTCGCCGGCGGGCTCATCGCCGATCGAGAGGACACGCTGCGCGTCCTCAGGCGATCGGGCGTCGAGACCATCGACGCCGACGCGCGCACGCTCTCGCCGCGGCTCGTGAACCGCTATCTCGACCTCAAGCGGCGAGCGCGCCTGTAGGGCGGCTTCCGGCTAGTAGGCCTTGCCGGCGAAGTTCCTCCGGGTGGCGGGGTCGATCGCCAGCGCGTAGAAGACGATGACCTTGCAGACGAGCAGGATCAGCAACACGAGCGTGTACAGCCCGCCATGCGGGCCGTTCGCGAGGCCGTCCAGGACGTAGATGAGGCTGAGCACGTCGAGCACGATGACGATCCAGCGCACGACGTTTGACGGCCGCCCGACGATGATTCCGAGAATCAGGTCGACGACCCCCGTCACGAGCCAGTACGCGGCAAACGCGAACAGCACGGCGGACAGAACATTCAGCACGTCGTTGCCGAGATTGGCGAACGCCTGGTCATATCCCGGCAGTGACGCGATGCGGGAGCGGCCTCCGGTGACGAAGAGCACGCCGAACCCTGCTGCGGCGAGGCCGATGAGGATGCGCAGTATCGCCAGCGTGATCATGATGAACTGCGCCAGCGTGAGAAAGAAGGTGCGCTTGTGGTGCTTGGGCTCGGCCACCACCGGCTGCGCTCCATAGGGTTGCGCCGGCATCTGTCCGGAATACGCTCCGCCCGGATAGGGCGTCTGCGGCGGCGCCACCACCGGTGGTGCGCTGCTCGGCATCATGCTCGGTGGCTCGACGCTCGGCGGTTGTGGGGGCAGGGCTCCAGGCGGTTGGGGCGGCAGTGCTGCCACGGTTGCTCTCCTCCTCAGTGTTGCCGCCTCGTCCGGCGAGGACGGATGGCGGATTCTAGACTTTGCGGACCACGAATGTGCTGGCCATCTTGTCGTGCCACCCCTGTTTGCGGGAGTCGAACGCGGCCCAGATGAGGCCGATGTCCAGGACGGCGGAGCTGATCACAAAGCCGACGTAGCGCCCGATGGCGCGGCCGATGCCGATGTTGTGCCCCGTCGCGGCATCCACGACATGGAGACCCAGCATCCGCTGGCCCAGGGTGCCCCCGAACAGCGACCAGAGGAGGACGGAGTACAGCGCGCTGGTTCCCAGCGCGAGCAATTCGAAGATGGCGATCGAACCGAGGTACGTGGTGTTGCAGGTGGTGACGAGCAGACCCGTTTGCACGCATGCCGTGTAGTTGCTGAGCGCAGGTCCCTCGGTCGCGAAGAAGATGATGATCAGCGGTACGCCGAGGATGATCTCGTCGATGACGATGGCGACGAACCGGATCCAGAACCCCGCATAACCGATCCCCGGTGCCGGGCCGGCCTGCAGCGGTCCGGGGTAGTACGTCGTCGGGTATGCGGGCGGCGGGAGGTACGGCGCCGGCGGCGGGTACTGCTGCCCTCCTCCCCACGGACCCTGAACCGGTGGCGGAGGAGGAGGCCCTTCCGAGGTCACCGCGACAGAACCACCACGGACCGCACAGTAGCAGGAGGAGGGAGTTTGTGACGCACGCAGGCGAAACGTGACGTCAGGCGGTGGTGGGCATCGCCTCCAATGCGGTGATGACCGCTCGCGTCAACTGTGTCGGCGTCGACGCGCCCGACGTGACGCCCACCCGGCGAACGCCCTGGAACCATGCGGCGTCGAGGTCCGCGGCCGTGTCGACCAGGTACGCCGGCCGGTGCCCCTTCTCGCGCACCACCTGGACGAGGCGCTGACTGTTGCTGCTGCGCGCGCTCCCCACGACCACGACGCAGTCGACGTCGTCCGCGGCGAGCACCGCCGCCTCCTGCCGTTCCTGCGTGGCACGGCAGATCTCGTTGTGCACCTCGATCGATGGAAAGCGCTCCACGAGCCGCTCGATGATCGATTGCGTGTCCCACATGCTGAGCGTCGTCTGGCAGGTCACCGCAAGCGGCCGTCCGTCCGGTGGATCGAGCGCGTCCACCTCGTCGATGCTCTCGATGAGCGTGGTGTGTTCCGGTGCGATACCGAGCACGCCGGCGGGCTCGGGGTGTCCGCGCTTGCCGATGTAGATCACGTGGTGCCCGCTCGCAACGAGCTCTCGCACGAGGTCGTGGGTGCGGGTCACATCACTGCACGTCGCATCGACCACGTTGAGCCCCCGTGCCCGCGCCGCCTCGACCACCGCAGGCGAGATCCCGTGCGCCGTGAAGATCACGGTTCCCTCGGCGACCTGGTCGAGCGCCTTCATGCGGTCCGGCTCGGCGACCAGCGCGACCCCCGACTCCTCGAGCTCCCTGGTCACGTGCTCGTTGTGCACGAGGTATCCCAGCATCGTCACCGGCTCCTGTCCGGCACGAGCGGCACCCTCGCGTTTCGCGATGCGGATCGCTTCGACGACGCCGTGGCAATAGCCGCGCGGCGTGATCCGGACTACCTCCATCGAGATCCAGTCTACGCGGGGGTCTCCGCAGGGCGGTCGAACCCGAGCGATCGCCGCCGGCGTCCGGGACGACCCGCCAGCAGCAGCCACGAGTACAGGAGCACGCCGACCATTCCTCCGATCGCAAGCTTCACGCCGTCGGGCAGCGAGCTCGGTGAGACGAACGCCTCGAGGGTTCCGGCGATGACGAGCAGGCTCGCCGCGCCGAGGGCGAGCAGCACCGCGCGCACGGCCACCCGGGCGAGCGCCTCACCGCGTCGCAGCTGTCCGGGACGAAGGATCGCGTCACCGAGCATCAGCCCGGTTCCCCCGCTGATCACGATGACGCTGAGCTCCAGCACGCCGTGCGGGACGATGAGCGACCAGAACTGCACGTCGTAGCCACCGAGGCGCACCGCGGCGGCGATGGTGCCGAGCATCCACCCGTTGCTGAGCAGGACGAGTGCTGTGGGGATCCCCAGGAACACGCCACCCGCGAAGCAGATCAGTGCGACTCGGATGTTGTTCTGGATGATGAACGCGGCAGCGAACGGCGCGTCCTGCACGCCGGCGCTGATCTGGCCGCGCGCCATCTCGTCGAAGAGCGACGGCGGCACCAGGGACGCGCGGAGATCGGGCCGGACGTCGACCGCCACCCAGCCGGCGATGGCGCCGATGAGCATCAGCGCAAGGCTCGCGGTGATGTACGGCCATGCCGCCCGAAATGACCGCGGCAGCGCGGTCGTGAAGAACGGCCCGAGCGCGCCGAGACGCCACGGCGTGCCCCGATAGAGCAGCGGGTGCGCCCGCGCGCAGAGCGTGTTCAAGTACTCGGTGACCGGGGCGTCGGGGTGGTCTCGACGAGCGATCGCGAGGTCGCTCGAGGCCTGGCGCAACAGGGTGCCGAAGCGCTCGATGTCGCTCGCCGATTGCGCGCGCAACCGTCCGCGTCGCGAGGTCGTGATCGCTGCCTCGAGCGCGGCCCAGCGCGCCTGGCGCTCGGCGATGAAGGTGTCGAGCGTCATCGATGTCGCTGCTCGAGCTGCAGGTAGACGCGCTCGAGGAACAGCTCGGGCGGCCAGAGCCGCTCGGGCGCGCCCGGGGGCAGTGCCATGCGGTCGAGCAGGCGCCTCGTGATGTCGGCGGCGAGGCTCGCCCGCAGCGTGGGCGTGAGTCCCTGGCGCGAGAGGAACACGCGCAGCGCATCGTGCTCGACGTTCCCGAGCCGGTCGATGCCGTCGATCCCGGGCCCGGCGTCAGGGGTGCGCAGGATAATCGGCGGCGGCGCCACCGCCGCAGCAAGGCTCACCGGGGCGCGATCGCGAACGACGAGCGTCCCCGCGGCGAGGTCGCCGAGGCGTCGTGACTGTGGCTGGAAGAACATGATCACGATGCCGATGAGCACCACGCCGACATCGATGACGCGGACGACGTTGCGCACGGCGATGGCGGGGAAGTCGGCCGCCGAGCCGTCGACGCGGATCACCCTGAG
>Ga0209415_10019769_pt1 | contig 10515 bp, 11 predicted proteins | sample PeaSoiSIISIP2007_FD_187696 | JGI IMG/M metagenome (GOLD analysis project Ga0209415, IMG submission 187696) | Peat soil microbial communities from Weissenstadt, Germany - SII-SIP-2007 (SPAdes) (version 2) | ecosystem: Environmental > Terrestrial > Soil > Wetlands > Peat | place: Germany... | reverse complement strand
AGACCCGCGAGCGCTTTCTCGCCCGACATTTCCCTCCGATAGCGCCGCACCTCGCGATGATCGCGGACGAGGCGCTGCACATGAAGGTCGATGAGCCCGGCGGCGCGCAGGTCGCGCAGATCGCGCCAGAATGCCCCCCATAATCCCAGCCGCAGGTCGGCGACCAGTGCCTTGGTAGCGAGATAAGTGCCGACCTTACGGTAGCGCCCGGTGATTTCTGGCCGTTCGCGCGCATAGGCGATGAGCCCGCCCGCGGCCTTGCCCCATGCGTTGGAGAGATTGTCGTCGCCCCAGAATTTTTCCCACAATAGCTCCGGCAGAAGCTGCGCGCAGCCAAGTCGCGCGAGGCGGATCAGGAATTCGCGGTCCTCGGTGAGCCGCAGCCGCTCGCAGAAGCCGCCGGCGGCGAGTGCCGCCTCGCGCCGCACCGTGATGCTGGTCGCCTCGACCGGAATGAGGTCGCAGATCAGCGCCCATTCGAACGCCGGCGCCGCGAGCTTTACGGCCGGCACGCGCGCCTCGCGCGCGCCCTTGCGATCGTGCTTGACGGCCGAGCTCAAGGTGCAGACGAGCCCCGCATCCGCCGCAAAGGCGGCGAGCGGAGCCGCGAGGCGCCGCGGCCGGTAGGCATCGTCGCTGTCGAGGAAAGCCACAATGCCGGCGCGCGCCACCTTGAGGCCGAGATTACGCGCCGCACTCGGGCCGCCATTGCGTTGGGCCGCGATCACCCGGATGCGCGGGTCCTCGAGGGTCGCGAGGTAAGCGGGCGTGCCGTCGCGCGAGGCGTCGTCGACAACGATGAGCTCGAAGCGAACGCCGTCCTGCGCCAGCACGCTCGCGATCGCCCGCGACAGTACGGGCCGGCGATTGTAGGTCGCGAGCACGACGGAGATCTCGGGTTCGTCGTTCGCCGGAACGTCGCTCATGAACCGGGCTGTACCAGCCCGGTCCACGAAATTCCAGCGTCACGCCGTCGCTTCGGCGGGCCGCACCACCGGCTTTTCGACGATCGGCAGGTTGAGCAGCGCCGACATCACCCCGAACAGGATCGAGAGCCACCACACCACGTCGTAGGAGCCGGTGTGCTCATAGGCGATGCCGCCGAGCCACACACCGAGGAATCCGCCGACCTGGTGGCTGAAGAACGCGAAGCCCGCCAACATGGCGAGCCATTTGGTGCCGAACATCATGGCGATCAGCCCATTGGTGGGCGGTACCGTGGAGAGCCACATCAAGCCCATCACGGCGCCGAATATGATTGCGCTCGCCGGCGTCACCGGGAACGAGATGAAGGCCAGCACGGCGAGCGCCCGGATGAGGTAGATCACCGAGAGGATGTAGCGCTTGGGCAAACGGTTGCCGAGCCAACCTGCCGTCAGCGAGCCGACGATGTTGAAGAGGCCGATGACCCCGATCGTCACGGCGCCGACGTCATTGGAAAGGCCCTTGTCCACCAGGTAGGCGGGCATATGGATGGTGATGAAGGCAAGCTGGAAGCCGCAGGTGAAGAAGCCGAGCACGAGCAGCATATAGGAGCGATGCCGAAGCGCTTCCGACAGTGCTTGCGTGAGCGATTGCGGCGCCACGGCGCCGGGTGTCGCGACATTGCGCGGGGTCGCGAGCGCGAGCGACAGCGGCACCATGACGAGGCACAGGCCGGCGAAGATCATCAAGGCGTTCTGCCACCCATAGGCGTCCTTCAGGGACACCGCGAGCGGGGAGAACAGGAACTGGCCGAACGAGCCCGCGGCCGTTCCGGCGCCGAATGCGAGCGAGCGCCACCGCTCGGGCAGCAGCTTGCCGAACGCCGCCAGCACCACGTTGAACGAACAGCCGGACAGCCCGAAGCCGAGCAGCACGCCGGCCGAAAGTTCCAGCATGGCCGGCGACTGGGCGTGCGCCATCAGAAACAGCCCGAGAACGTACATGATGGCACCGCCGGACAGCACCCGAAGCGCGCCGTAGCGGTCCGCAATCGCGCCGGCGAACGGTTGGGCGGCGCCCCACAGCAGGTTCTGCACGGCGAGCGCCAGCGAGAACACGTCGCGGCCCCAGCCGTTGTCCTGCGACATCGGCGTCAGGAAGAAACCGAGCGCCGAGCGCGGTCCGAAAGACAGCATCGCCATCGCGCAGCCGCAGATGATGATCACCGCCGGCGTGCGCCAGGTCACGCGTGAAGGTGCAGCCTCGAGGGTGGCCATGGACGGGGGTTCCCAGCTTTCTTAGATCCGCAGGTGCAAGTGAGTTTGAGGTTCGGCGCGCAGCCCGAAGCATCCTCCGCGAGAATTTTCGCGGACATTACGCTCCCGCGCGCGTGACGAATTATTTAGGGTCTCGCCGCTGCGAGCCAAATCGAATCTTTGGAATAGTGGCCGAATTTGCGCATGGCTGCCATCCCGCCCCCGCTTGCGCTTGGCTGCCATTCTGAGCCGCCTCCCGCCGGACGGCGATATTCGACGTGCCCGAATGCCAGGGCGCGGATCATTTCGTCCGGCGACGAGATGGGTTATTGAACGTCCCCCACCTCCACGCGCGGTGCGCCATGGCGAACACGATCTGCCCCGACGCCTTCCTGTCGCCACTCGCCATCGAGGAAGCGGTTGCGCGCGCGCTCGCCGAAGATTTCGGCCGCGCCGGCGATGTGACGTCTATCGCCACGGTGCCGGCCGATCTCACCGGCCGCGCCTTCGTGGTGGCGCGCGAGGCCGGAGTGATCTGCGGCCTGCCGCTGGTGGAAGCGGCGTTTCGCCGGCTCGACGCGGACGTGAGGCTTGACGCGCACGCGCGCGACGGCGAGACCGTCGCCGCCAAGACGGTGCTGATGACGGTCGAGGGCAATGCCCGCGCGCTGCTCGGTGCCGAGCGCACCGCGCTCAATTTTCTCGGCCATCTCTCCGGCATCGCGACCGCGACGGCCGCGTTCGTGCGGCTGATCGCCGGCACTCGCGCGCGTGTGTGCTGCACGCGCAAGACCACGCCGGGCCTGCGCGCCTTGCAGAAATATGCGGTGCGCTGCGGCGGCGGCTTCAATCACCGGTTCGGCCTCGATGACGCGATCCTCATCAAGGACAATCACATCGCGGTCGCAGGCGGCGTCCGCGCCGTGCTGGCGCGCGCCCGCGCCGTGGCCGGCCACCTCGTCAAGATCGAGATCGAGGTCGACACGCTCGACCAGCTGCGCGAGGTGCTCGACGCCGGCCTCGCCGACGTGGTGCTGCTCGACAACATGGATCCGGCGACGCTCACCAAGGCGGTCGGCCTCGTGGCGGGCCGCCTCGTCACCGAGGCTTCCGGCGGCATCACCCATGCGAGCGCGGCCGCGATCGCCGCGACCGGCGTCGACTACCTGTCGTCGGGTGCGATCACGCATTCGTCGGTCAATCTCGACGTCGGGCTGGATATCGAGATGTAGTGCCGGGACCGCGGGCGTCCCGCCCGCTTCTAACCTCAAGCAAGAGCGGGCGAGACGCCCGCGGTCGCAGGGCACTACAACGCCTTCGCGGCCGTGGCGGTGGCTTCCGCATCGCCCCAGATCGGCGAGGCCGCACCGTCGCCCCAATGGCGCGGGCGGTAGAAGGTGTGCACGCCGATGCGGTCGAGCTTGCGCATTTCGCGCACCCACCACGGATGCACCCAGTAGGCGTGATAGTGGGTCGCCTTGCCGATGTCGTTGAGCCAGAATTTGCCGTCCAGCGCGTCACGGGCGATGTTCTTGGCGCGCTCCCAGGCTGCCGGCTCGTTGATGCGGTCCGGGATGCCGTCGCACGCGAAGGTGAACTGGCAGGCCAGGTGGCGGTGCGAGTTCTGGTAGACCACGCCGCACACATTATTGGGATAGTAGCCGGAAAACACCCGGTTCACCACTACCTGGGCGACCGCCATCTGGCCCCGCACCGACTCGCCCCGGGCCTCGAAATAAATCGCATCGGCGAGACATTTCTCATGCTTGGCACGCGCTTCTCCGGTGAGGCCGAGGCGTTCGGCGGGGCTCTTGGGCCGCAGTCCCTCGCCGGTCACCTCGCCTTTGGGTGCGATGGTTTCGTTGCGCGGTGGCTCGGCCAGTGCGGTCGGGTTGAGCGCCGCGACTTCGGTTTGGCCTTCGGGCGGCTCGAAAATGGGGGCCTGACCGGGCGCCCATGGCTCCATCGGCGCCGGCGCGCCGCCCAGCGGGGCCGCGCCGAAATAAACGCGCGCCGCGCGGATCGGCGCGCTCTCCTCGTCCACCACGGAGGGCGCCGCCGTGTCGTGCTCGGAGACCTCGACGTCGTCCGGATCATCGGTCGGTCGCAGAGCGGCCGGCTCCTCCGGCGCGCCGATGGTCGACGGTTGCGCCTGGTCGAAGTCCGGCCGGACCCGCGGCACCAAGCGTGGTCCCTTCAGGGTGCGGTCGATCTGCGGAAAGTCGTGGTGCGAAGACGCCGTCAGTCCGTCGATGTCCGCGGCCGCGAGCCCCGCGCGCGAGATCGCGCCGGTGACGTCGCCGCCTGGGTCATAAGCCGCAAGGTGAACGGCGGCACTAGCCGGAATTCCGGTTCCGACCGGCTGCGGGAAGCTGAAGGTGGCGGCGTGGATGGTGCCGAACGGGGAGGCGATCAAATGCGCACGAAAGCCGTCGCCCGCCGCCGGCCGGCGGGCGATCAGCGCCGCCATGTCCTGGTCGCCGATCCGCGCCGGCAACAGGGTCAGCACGAGCACTGCGAGGCCGAAGGGGGCCGCGCGCCCCTTCGGTCTCCGACGCAACGCGTACTTGTTACGCTGACGCAACGCCACACATTCCGACCCAAGAGGCTTTCCCCGGTGGCATTGCGCGATCGGAGATCGGCAAGATTGCGGCCGGCTTCTGCCAAGCCGGAGCTTTATGCGCGATTATGCTTGATATCGCGTTAATGGCCGGCGAGGGCGAGCCGGAACGGTTGCGCCTCGGGGGCGACCACGCCGGGGCCGATCGCTTCCACCGCCCTGACCATGCGGCCGCGGCGCGCCAAGAGATCGTCGGCGAGCGCGACGATGCGGATGTTGGGCGTTGCGGTCGGAGAAGCGTGGCGCAGTGCGGCGGCGACGGCGCTTTCGTCGCTTGCGGGGTTCAACGCACACACCGACACGAAGGCCGCGGCGGTCGATCGGCTGACGCCCGCCCAGCAATGCACCACCAGCGGCGTCTCACGCGGCCAGCGCCGCACGAAACCGATGAGCTGCTCCACATGCTCACTTTCGGGCGTCACGTAGCCCTCCAGCGGCGCGCTGATGTCGTGGAGCTGCAGCCACAGATGATTTTCCGGTGCGATCGCGTCCGGGCGTGCCAGACGGTCCTCGCGGGCGAGCAGGGACACGACGTGACGGGCGCCGGTCGTCGCAATCGTGTCGTGGAGCCGCGCAAGCGAACACACGTGGATCATCGCATCGTCCTTTACGGGGCGCCGCCGGGGCCCGCCGTTGCATCAGCTTTCCGGCAGCGCCGCGAAGCGTTGCAGGAACCGCCGCTTCGCGGTGTCGGCCGGCCAGGGGGTGAGATAATCCTTCTCGGCCGTGGCCGGCAAGGTCGGCCGCGGCCCGAAGAATCGTCGCGCTTCGCTCGCCCCGAAGCCCGCGAGCGCCGTCGCCTCGAGAAAGGCGGCGCCGCGATCAGCGGTCTTGATGATGGCGACGATTTCGGGCGGCAGTTCCGGCGGCAGTCCGAACCGCACATGGATCGCGTTGAGGAGGCGACGCTCCACCGCCTTGTAGGCGCCGCCGATCACCACCTTGAACGGCGAGATCATGTCGCCGATCACATATTCGGGGGCGTCGTGCAGGAGGAGCGCCAGGGCGAGCCTGCGATCGACCGCGCCGGTGCGGCGGCGTGCGATCTCCTCGGTCAGCAAGGTGTGCTGTGCCACCGAGAAGATATGATCCCCGTGGGTCTGGCCGTTCCAGCGCGCTACCCGGGCAAGCCCGTGGGCGATGTCCTCGATCTCGATGTCGAGCGGAGAGGGATCGAGAAGATCGAGCCTGCGCCCGGACAGCATGCGCTGCCACGCCCGCGGCGTCGCGCCCGATGCCTTTGCGGCCGGTCCGGCCGCCTTGCCGCCAGCCGATCGGGATGCCGTCACTGCCCGTAGCTCTGCACCAGGCTGCCGGCCACCAGGCTCCAGCCGTCGACCAGCACGAAGAAGATCAGCTTGAACGGCAGCGACACCACCACCGGCGGCAGCATCATCATGCCCATCGACATCAGCACAGAGGCGACCACGAGATCGATGACCAGGAAGGGCAGGAACAGCAGAAACCCGATCTCGAAAGCGCGCTTGAGCTCGGAGATCATGAACGCCGGCACCAGCACCCGCAACGACAGATCCTCCGGGCGCGCCGGTGCCGCCTCGCGCGACATGTCGACGAACAGCTTGAGATCCTTTTCGCGGACGTTCTTGAGCATGAAGGCGCGAAACGGATCGGACGCCCGCTCGAATGCCTGTTCCGCCGTGATCTCGTTGTTGACCAGCGGCTTGACGCCGAGGTCATAGGCGCGCTCGAACGCCGGTCCCATCACGAACGCGGTGAGGAACAGCGCGAGCGAGATGATCACCGTGTTGGGCGGCGCCGTCGCGGTCCCGAGCGCGGTGCGCAGCAGCGACAGCACCACCACGATACGGGTGAACGACGTCACCATCACCAGGATGGACGGCGCGAGCGAGAGCACCGTCATCAGCGCGATGAGCTGGAGCACGCGCTCGGTGAGCCCGCCGCCCTGGCCGAAATTGATGCTGATGTCCTGCGCCCATGCGGGCGCAAGCGCGCCGGCCGCGAGCGTTGCGGCAATCGTCAAGCCTGCCAATGCAACACCAGCCGCCACCGTCGAAAGACGAACCCGGCGGCCGGACAGAGCTTTCGTCACGTCTTTCCTGGCGTTCGTCCGAGCATCTTCGCCATCTCGTCCTCGAGACTCTCGAACGGAGCTTCGGAGCCCGCGGCCGCGGGCGATTCCGGCGCCTTGGCGGGCCCCTTCGGATTGGGCGGCTCGAAATAGGCGGCGGCCCGCGACGCGGGGGTGATCGGGCGCGCGGCCGCGGGCGGCGGGGCGGGCGGTGGAGGCGGCGGCTCGACCGGCTTGGTCGGGCGCCGCAGCGCTGCCTCCAGCCGCTGCGCCATCTCGGCGAGATTGCTTTCGTCGGTCTGCGACGGCCGCTGAGCGGCGGCTGGCGCGCGTTTCGGCTCGGCGGCGCCGGACTGGAAAACCGGTTCGTGCACCGGCGGAGCAGGCGGCCATTGCGGCTCCGGTGCCGCAAGGGAAGCAGGCTCCTGGCTCGGCGGGACGGGCGCCCGCTTCGGCTCCGCGTTGGTTTGGAACACCGGCTCATAAGGCGGCGGCGGCGGCGTGACGCGCCGCGGCGGCTCGGGGGCGGTCTGGAAGACCGGCTCGTAGGCGGGCGGCGGTGGGGGCATCGGGATGGGCTGGACTGCCGTGCGCCGCGGCTCAGCTATGTTCGGCGCCGGGAAATTCAGGTCCGGCGGTGCCGGGGGCGGGGTCAGGGCGGGGGCGGTGATCTCATCGTCGGGTTCGTGCCGGCTCGGCGCGCCCGGGACCGCCCGGGCCGTGGGCTCGGACCGCATTGCCCGCATGGTGTCGGCCATGGCTTCGCGGGCGGAACGCGGCGCCGGCTCGGGCCGCCCCTCGTCGAGGTCTTCCATGGAGCGAATCGGGCGCCCCGCGGGCTCGAAAGGCTGCGTCCACCCCGATGCTTCGACGGGGCTCGACTGGCGCGGCGGAATCTCCCCGACCGGAATCGGGCGCGGCTCGCGGGCCGCGTTCGACCCGGCGCGGTTGATGTTGGGCTCGATCACGATGTCAGTCGGGCCGCCAATCATCAGCAGGTGCTCGGTGTTGTCACGCCGGATCAGCACCAGCCGGCGGCGGCCGTCCAAGGTGGCGTGATCAATCACGGCGAGCCGAGGCTGCCGGCCGCGCGGTCCGGTGGTGGCCAAGGTCCCGGTCCCGAACTTCCGCCACAGGAACGCGCAGCCGAAGAACAACACCAGCACCAGCACGAAGGCGACGACGAATCTCGCCAGCTCCGGCATGCCGCCAAACAGTAAATCCATCGACGTGCTCCGTATCCATCGCGCCGCCGCCGACCCCGCTATCGGCAGTTTGGGCCGGGTTAATGGCCTCGGCAGATTCTGCCGGTCTCGGCCCCCGTGCATGGTTAGCCCGGATCGCCGATTCGGGCCATAAATACCCCAAAACTCCCGGATTCTCCGCTTGGCCTATTTGATGGCGCTTTCATGGCGCCACGGTCCGCCCGCGGGCTTAACCGTTCGTTAACCATACACCCGGCAAAGTCTGCCTACCGGCCGATGCCGGACAGACCGGGTCCCTCAGGGGACCCAACCGGGAAGGCGACATGGGCATAGCCGACATCGGGATTTTTTCCATGCTGCGGACCCGGATGCAATGGCATCAGGAGCGCCAAAAGGTCCTGGCCGACAACGTCGCCAATGCGGATACGCCGAACTTCCGGCCGCGCGATCTCGTGGAGCTGAAATTCGATTCGTTCGGGCCGAGGGTGCCGGGCGCCCCGCTGATGCTGACCGATGCAGGCCATCAGCCCGGCGCGGAAGGCGAAACCACCTTTGCGCGCACCAACAGCGGTTTCCAGATACGGCCGGCCGGCAATGCGGTGAGCCTCGAGGACGAAATGACGAAGGTGGCGGACAACCAGATGGACTTCCAGGCGGCGAGCGCGCTCTACACCAAGGGCCTCGGCCTCATCAAGATCGCCGTCGGCAAGAAGTGAAGCGCCGCCATGGACTTCCTCAAATCCCTGGCGATCGCGGCCGCCGGCCTGAAGACCCAGTCCGGCCGCATGCGGGTGATCTCGGAAAATCTCGCCAATGCGGATTCGACGGCGACCGATGCGACCGGCGACCCCTACCGCCGCCGCATCCCGACCTTTCGCAACGAACTCGACGCCAAGCTGGGTACCCGGGTGGTGGCGCTCGGCCCGGTCGCCACCGATCCCAGCGACTTCCACGCCAGGTACGAGCCCGGCCATCCCTCCGCGGATGCGAGCGGAATGGTCAAATACCCGAACGTCAACACCATGGTCGAATTGGCCGACATGCGCGACGCCCAGCGCTCCTACGAGGCCAACCTCAATGTCATCACGGCGACGCGGCGCATGCTCCTGCGCACCATCTCCATTCTGAGCGGCTGAAGCCAAAGGGAACCAACCTATGCCGACACCCGGAATTGCCGCCAACGCCTATGCCCAGCTTGCCCGCATCACCGATCAGGCGGGTGGCCTTGCCAAGACGATCGGCGACGCCCCCAACGGGGGCGGGCCGAATTTCGGCGCGCTGCTCAAGGATGCCCTCGACGGCGTCGTGGCGGCCGGCCGCAAGTCCGATATGCAGGCGCAGTCGGTGGCAGGCGGCAAGGCCAACGTGATCGACGTCGTCACCGCGGTGGCCGAGGCGGAGACCGCGGTCAGCGCGCTGGTGGCGGTGCGCGACAACGTCATCCAATCCTACCAGGAAATCATGCGCATGACGATCTGAGCGCTGGTATTCCGGCGCGCGCCAACCGCACTGCCGGGTCGGGCGCGAACCTGGAATCCTCGTCGGATGGACTCTGGACCGCGGGTTCGGCGCCGGTGGCGGCGTGCCTGGATGACAAAGGCGACACACCATGATGACCGGGCCCGAAGTTCTCGATGTGGCGCGCGACACCATCTACACGCTGGTGCTGGTGTCGAGCCCGCTGATGCTGGTCGGGCTCGTGGTCGGCGTGATCGTTTCGCTGTTCCAGGCCCTCACCCAGATCCAGGAAACCACGCTGGTGTTCGTTCCCAAGATCATCGCCATGTTCCTCGCCATGCTGATCGCGATGCCGTTCATGGCCGACGCCATGGCCTCCCACATGGCCCGGCTGGTGTCCCGCATGGTGGCGGGCTGAGCCGGTGGGGACGCGATGACCATCGACATTTCGTTCCTGCCGGCGCTTGCCGCGGCGTATCTGCTGATATTCGCCCGCATCGGCACCATGCTGATGCTGCTGCCCGGACTCGGCGAGCTCAGCGTTCCGCCGCGCATGCGCCTCTCGGCGGCGCTCGCGCTCGCGATCCTGATCATGCCGCTGCACCGCGACGCCTATCGCATCGATCTCACCCAGCTCACGCCGGCGCTGACGATGCTCGGCGAGGAATTGCTGATCGGGGCGCTGCTCGGCCTGACGGCGCGGCTGACCATCGGGGCGCTGCAGGTCACCGGATCGATCGTCGCCCAGCAGCTCGGCCTCGGTTTCGTGACAGCGGTCGACCCGACCCAGGGCCAGCAGGGCGTCCTCGTCGGCAATTTCCTCACCATGACGGGCGTCATGCTGGTGTTCGCCACCGACCTGCACTACCTCGCCATCACGGCGCTCGACGACAGCTACATCCTGTTCGCGCCCGGCACGGTTCCGCTGTCCGGCGACATGGCCGCCCATATCACGTCGATCGTCGCCGGCGCGTTCCGCGTCGGCGTGCAGCTGTCGGCGCC
>Ga0209415_10019768_pt1 | contig 10515 bp, 9 predicted proteins | sample PeaSoiSIISIP2007_FD_187696 | JGI IMG/M metagenome (GOLD analysis project Ga0209415, IMG submission 187696) | Peat soil microbial communities from Weissenstadt, Germany - SII-SIP-2007 (SPAdes) (version 2) | ecosystem: Environmental > Terrestrial > Soil > Wetlands > Peat | place: Germany... | reverse complement strand
CCGTCGTCACCGCACACCGGGCTGGCGGTGGATTCGAGAATGCGCCAGCTGCCGTCTTTGTGGCGCATGCGATATTCGATTCTGCGCCCAGCCCCGCCGCGGAAGGCCTCTCGCGATGCTTCCTCGAGCTGCTGACGATCATCGGGGTGAACCTGCTCGAAAGCGGGCGAGCTCTGCATTTCTTCCGGAGTGTAGCCGAGAATCTTTCCGTAGGACGGGCTGTTATATATGCGGTGGCCGGAGGCATCCACCAAGGCGATCATGTCGGCGGCGTTTTCACTGATCAGGCGGAAGAGTTCCTCCCGTAACAGCAATTGGCGGCGCATGCGGTAGATCTGGAGCTGCTGATAGATCGTGTAGATATCGAACAGCAAAACCAGGCCGACGAGCGCGCGCACCGCGGTGGAAAGTTCGGCGGGATCCAGCCTCGCGCTGGCGAAAGGCAACGAAGGCAGAGCGAAGGAAAGAATGCCCAGGGTTAAGAGCAGAGTGATAAAAATGGCGGTGGCCCAGAGCCACCACTCGCGGCGCTGGATTCTGCGGACGCCGGCGTCGATCTTGGCGCCGTCGGCTGCAATCGTAATCGGGTCTTCCGGTTTCGCTCGGCTCATGGAACTCCGAAGTGCAGTTTACGGACGCAGTTCCTTGGTCCTTGATGCACGCACATCGCCCCATGAAAACGATGAGGGAGAGCTGCATGGCGCGATGCAGCCCCGTAAGGTTGGCTCGTCAGCATTCCCCTCGTTGCCAGAGCCTGAACCTCTAGACAAATAGTTCCAAGTTTGTACGATAATACGGACCCAAAGATTACTAAGGAAAAGGTAGCACTGTTACAGTTTCAGAACGAAAGTACAGCGCGCGGCGGATCACCTCGGTAATCGGGGGTTTGCTGTACTTCCTTGCGGGCCGACTGGCCAAAGGATTCGTCGCCAGTCCCGGTAATGCCGGCGGGGAGATGCATAGATCCCTCGTCAGTGGGCTGCCACTTCGCGGAAGCCCACACTTCCTCAGGATGACAATCGATGTTGTCTAATCGCCCAGCAACCATCCTCACGACTGTCATCCTGAGGAAGCGTAGTCCCGCGCGTAGCGCGCGGGACTACCGACGAAGGATCTATGCTTTGCCTCGGTGTCCGGGCCCCCAAAAGCAAAACGGGGCAGCTCATGCCGCCCCGTCATAGCTAAGTGCCAAGTGCTAACTGCTGACTCCTACGTTCCCTCGCTCCACCCCGCCAGATACTCTTCCTGCTCCGGAGTCAGGCGATCGATCTTGATGCCCACCGACTCCAGCTTCAGCTTGGCGACGCGCTTGTCCAGATCCTCGGGAACACGGTAGACCTTTTTCTCCAGCGTCTTGTGGTTCTTCACCATGTAGTCGACGGAGAGGGCTTGGTCGGCAAAGCTCATATCCATGACCGACGGCGGATGGCCTTCGGCGGCGGCCAGGTTGATTAAGCGGCCTTCGCCCAAAAGGTTAATTTTGCGGCCGTCTTTCAGAGAATATTCCTCCACGAAATTGCGGGTGGTGCGTTTGGAAGAAGACATCTTCTCCAGCGCCGGGATGTCGATTTCCACGTTGAAGTGGCCGGAGTTGGAGATGATGGCGCCATCTCTCATCAGCTCGAAGTGTTCCTTGGTCAGCACGCTTTTGTTGCCGGTGACGGTGCAGAAGACGTCGCCGAGCTTAGCAGCTTCGGTCATCGACATGACGCGGAAGCCGTCCATCACAGCTTCCAGGGCTTTGGTGGGATCGACTTCGGTGACGATGACCTCGGCGCCGGTGCCGCGGGCGCGACTGGCGAGTCCGCGGCCGCACCAGCCGTAGCCGGCGACCACAAACTTGCAGCCCGCGAGCAGGAAATTGGTGGCGCGGATGATGCCGTCGATGGTGGATTGTCCGGTGCCGTAGCGGTTGTCGAACAAATGCTTGGTGTCCGCGTCATTGACCGCGACAATGGGGAAGCGGAGTATGCCTTCCTTCGCCATGGCCCGCAGGCGAATCACGCCGGTGGTGGTCTCCTCGGTGCCGCCAATCACGCTATCGAGAGCATCCTGGCGTTTGGTATGGAGAATGGTGACCAGGTCGGCGCCGTCATCCATAGTGATGTGCGGCTTATGGTCGATGGCGGCCAGAATGTGGCTGTAGTACGTATCGTTGTCCTCGCCCTTGATGGCGAAGACGGGGATATTGTGGTCGCGCACCAGGCTGGCGGCAACGTCATCCTGGGTGGAAAGCGGATTGGAGGCGCAAAGCACCACATCCGCGCCGCCGTCGCGCAGGCAGATGGCCAGGTTTGCGGTCTCAGCGGTGACATGCAGGCAGGCGGAAATGCGAATGCCTCGCAGCGGCTGGTTCTTGATGAATTCCTTGCGGATGATCTGCAGAACCTTCATGGACTGGTTGGCCCAGTCAATGCGCTTCTTGCCGAGATCGGCCAGTTCGATACCCTTAATGTCGCTATGTACTTGCGTCGGTGTGGTGGCCATTACTTCTCCTCTGGCGCTGACGAATTTGTTTGGATTCTATCCTAACTGCTGGTTGAGGATTTCAGTACTGTGATTTGTGGTTCCGGGCCCGCTGGGCAGGCCCGAAGTGGCAGATTGGGATCGTGCGTCGATAGTTTCGTTTACTTCCGCCCTGCGTGCGCGTGGTCTCGCAAGCCAGCATCGCTGGCCAACTGAGCGGCTTTGCCGGTGGCCTCCCAGGTGAAATCCGGGTCATTCCGGCCGAAGTGGCCATAGGCCGCGGTCTTGCAGTAGATGGGCCGCCGCAAGTTGAGCGACTCAATAATGCCCTTGGGGTTGAGCTTGAAGTGAGCCCGCACCAGGTCGGGAATGATCTCCGGATCGATTTTGCAGGTATCGAAGGTTTCGACCAGGATGCTCACGGGTTCAGCTACGCCGATGGCGTAGGCCAGTTGGAGTTCGCAACGCTCCGCCAAGCCCGCGGCAACGATATTCTTGGCAATGTGACGCGCCATGTAGGCGGCGGAACGATCCACCTTGGTCGGGTCCTTGCCGCTGAAGGCGCCGCCGCCGTGGCGGCCCATGCCTCCATAGGTATCGACGATGATCTTTCGGCCGGTCAGGCCGGTGTCGCCCATGGGTCCGCCGATCACGAAGCGGCCGGTGGGATTAATGTGGTATTTGGTGTCTTCATCGAGCAGGTGGGCTGGGATCGTGGCTTGAATCACGTGCTTGAGGATGTCGCTGCGCAGTTCGTCATTGCCTACGGTCTCGGCGTGCTGGGTTGAGATTACGACGGCGTCGACACGAACCGGCTTGTGGCGCTTGTCGTATTCCACCGTCACTTGCGATTTGCCGTCGGGGCGAAGATAGGGAAGGCGGCCGTGCTTGCGCACTTCGGAAAGACGCATGGTGAGCTTATGCGCCAGCGAAATCGGGGTGGGCATCAAGTCCGCGTTCTCGTTGCAGGCGTAGCCGAACATCATTCCCTGATCGCCGGCGCCACCGGTATCGACCCCCATGGCGATATCGCCGGATTGCTTGTTAATGCTGGAGATGACAGCGCAAGTATTGGAATCGAAGCCATACAGGGCGTTGTTATAGCCGATCGCGGAAATGGTGCCGCGCACCAGAGCCTGGAAATCCACGTACGCCTTAGTAGTGATCTCACCTGCGATCACCACCAGACCGGTGGCGGTAAGCGTCTCGCAGGCCACGCGGCTCATGGGATCCTCGGCGAGGCAAGCGTCGAGGACGGCATCAGAAATCTGATCGGCGATCTTGTCGGGATGGCCCTCAGTGACCGATTCAGAGGTAAAAAGATAACGGTTTTTAGCGGGCAATCGGCTTCTCCTTACAAACGACGCCTATGGCTGGAAAAATAGAGCACAACGGTCACAAAATAAACCAATTGGGACCTGCCAAAAAGCTATCAGAGAACGGCGGCTGGGCGCAACGTTATTGGGCTAGACGGTAAACCCTGGCAGCAAGAGGGAATCCGAATGGGGCGGGCGGGAACAAGGAATGTCCAGATGAGAAAGGCAGATGCGTGACTGTGCCGCTTGGAACTATCAGAAAACTGGGATGGCGGGGAAGTGGCACGATTTCCTAGGGTTGGGACGGGGCTTGCTCTGCAGGAAGCTGGGCTTTGGCAGCCAGCTTTTGCAGTCCGGTGGCGGCGAATGCCAGGGTCTTCACTTTGTTAGGGCCTCCCTGGGCTGCGAGTTTCTTGCCATTGAACCAAAAATCCAAGCCTTTTGCATTGCCTGCCTTAACCACAATTTCTTGCTGAGCCTCGATGGTGTTTTCCGACTGGGCAACCAGAAGCTGGTGTCTGACCTGCTTGCCGTCGGCGGTAATCAAGACCCAGGAATCTTCGCGGGCCAGGATCCGCACCGAGAAGGTTCCCGGTTGGGAGATCGCGCCAGGAGCGGGGGAGGGACTGGGCGGGTTGGCGGAGGCTGCCGGTTTGTCGTTTCGGAAGGCCGGAGGCAGGGCTGTTGATGCTTGGGCGCCGGCTTCCCTTGGGCTCCGGCCCACGCTCGCAGCGGATGGGGTTGCCGGCTGGCTTGCGGCCTGGGCCCTCCCCTCTCGTGTGCGCGGTTGAGACTTGCGGGAATGAGCATTCCACAGTGCAAAACCTAAGGCGATGAGCAGAAGCAGGATGGCGAGCCTTACCCAGGGAAGGCCTTCGCCGCGGCCGGCACGTTCCGTCCGTCGGACGCGCTCGGCGTGGGTGGCGAGAGCCGCCAAGACCACCTCAGGTTCTTTTGCCGGTACCACGACACCGGTCGCGGTCGTGTAGTCGGCCAGGGCTTGGCTTTCGTCTAGACCAAGGTGGCGGGCGTAAGCGCGAACGAAACCTTTGTTGAAAATGCCGCCGGGAAGGCGGTCGAAGTGGTCCTCCTCGATGGCTTGCAACATGCGCACGCCAATCTTGGTCGCCAGGGCCACCTCGTCCAGCGTCATGCCCTGCCGCTCACGCTCGCGCTTGAACCGCGTGCCCAAGGTTTCCACACCAGGCTCCCTTCGTGCAAACCGGCTCGGACCAGCAAGCCCATGATATGGCAAGCGTGTTTGCGGGGACATGAAAAATTCTGGCGTCGAATCGAGTCGGCCAGCTGAGCCACCGGGTTCGATTTCCGTCTCGGAGGGTTCGCGGCCAGGGCACCCGGGCAAGAGTGCCCGTGCCGCACCCTCCTCGCCGGTAGCTTCAAGGGTTCACATTACCTTGGTTGGTTGCCCGCCCTTTGGACCGCCGCATATAATTCGAGCACTTCCTCCCAAACTATTGAGGATGCAGTTCATGACCAGTAAGGCCACGGGCGCCGCCCGTAACCGGCATATTCAGGAATTGAACATCTTCCACGGCGTGGCCAAGGCCCTGACCTCCTCGCTCGATCTCGACTCTATTCTGCAAACCATCATGGACAAAATGGCGGAATACTTCCGCCCTGACACCTGGTCGCTGCTCATGGTGGATGAAGAATTGAACGAGCTTTACTTTGCCATCGCGGTGGGCAACGCCTCCGAGTCGCTGAAGGACGTGCGCCTGAAAGTGGGAGAAGGCATCGCCGGCTGGGTGGCGAAACATGGCGAACGGCTCATTGTGCCCGACGTCATGGCCGACCCGCGCTTCGCCAAGCGCATTGACGAAATGACCAAGATGGAGACGCAGTCCATCATCTGCGTGCCCTTGCGTTCCAAGCACCGCGTCCTGGGAGTGATTCAACTGGTCAACGTCAATATGGACGGCTTTGGCGAGCAGGAATTGTTTTTTCTGCAGGCGCTCTCCGATTACGCCGCCATTGCCATTGAAAACGCGCGCTCGGTGGAGAAGATTCAGGAACTCACCATCACCGATGACGTGACCGGGCTGTACAACGCGCGGCATCTCTACAAAACGCTGGAAACCGAGGTGTACCGGTCGTCGCGCTTCAACTACGAGTTCACCGTGCTGTTCATCGATCTCGACCACTTCAAGCAGGTCAATGACACGCACGGGCACCTGGTGGGGAGCAAGCTGCTGGCCGAGATCGGGTATCTGATCAAGGCCCAGCTGCGCTTGATTGACTACGCCTTCCGATACGGAGGAGACGAGTTCGTGATCCTGCTGCCGCAAACCGGGAAAGACGCGGCTTTAGTCGTGGCCAAGCGACTGCGGGACAGCTTGCGCACCAGTATGTTTTGCAAAGAAGAAGGATTGAACCTCAATGTGCGCGCCTCGATTGGAGTGGCGACGTATCCGCACGACGCCAAGACTCCGCATGACGTCATCCGCCAAGCCGACGAGATGATGTACATGGTGAAGAACAGCACGCGGGATAATATCGGGATTGCGCAGCGGGGGATGATGAAGTAGGAAGGCAGTCCGCGCTTTCCTCCCGCTCCAGGCTGCAGAAACGGGAAGGGCACGAGTTTCACTGGTGCCGCCAAGCTGCTGCAAATACGCTCGCGTTTTAGCGCCTGAGGCCGAAAGCCAGTTGCCAGGAAGCGAACCGCAGCCCGCGGACAGGAGTGTCCGCGCCACACTCGGTCAGTCTGCCGGCACTATGGCGGGTTGGGTCGTGCGCGGCTTGCGAGCTTCTGCGAAACCAGCCTTTTCCGTCTGCAACCACTTGCGAATTTCAGGGAGGGCGGCACGGGCCGCTATTTCACCGGCGCGGATGAGCTCGGCGGCGTGCTCGAAATCGTCATACCCGTAGCCGTTGAGGTCAGGCTCGATGACCAGGTCGGCGGCGGCTCGCCATACGCTGCTGTTCATTTCCTGGGCGATGGAGAAGCACTGGCCGATTACGTCGAACAAGTGGCGCGGGCCTTCTCCGTTGACCCAGTTTCCCTTCAGGTGAACCGCGAGCACGCGCGTGGCGCCCATTTTGCGTACCGGAACGGTGGGGACGGCGTAGGCAAGCATGCCATCGATGAGCAGCCGTCCGTCAAACTTTACCGGGAGAAACATTCCGGGATACGTGCAACTGGCGCGGACCGGCTCGATCAGCGGACCGGAGCGGAAGACCACGCCGGCGCCGGTGGAGAAATCGGTAGCGGTGACGGCCAGCGGGATGCGCAGCTCTTCAAAAGTTTTGACTTTGAGGATGCTGCTGAGAAAACCGATCATGCGCTGGTTGCTGGCGAAACCGTAGCGCGAGAGGGTCCAGCGGGCAAAGCTGCGAAAGCGTACGCGGAAGGCAACAGATTCCAGTTCGGCTGGGCTCAGGCCGCTGCAATAGGCTGCGCCGATCAGCGCGCCCACACTGGTGCCGGCGACAAACTTGATGGGGATGTTTTCTTCTTCCAGAACTTTGAGGACGCCGATATGCGCGATGCCACGGGCAAAACCGCCGCCCAGGGCCAGTCCGATGGCCGGAGCGGGCTGCGGCGCCGCGCCAGAAACAGCCGAGGCTGCGCGGCCAAGATCCCGCACCGAGCGGATGATTTTACCTAAACCCTTCATGGGGTACTCCACATCCTCCCCGGATTTGCCCGGGGCCCCAACATTTACTAGCAAGTAAGATGCCAGCGCCGGGGGAATCGTTACCGGGCGCTGGCACAGCCTAGACTCTCCCCCCAGGCCGGGCAAGGGTTTTGGCGGCTGGCGGTGACTAACTCCTCTAATCCTGATAACTTGGGGCGCATGGTACGGGAGATCTCGGCGGGGGGAGTGGTGGTGCGGGCGGGGGCGGAAGGCTGGCTGGTGGCGGTGATTGAGCCGCAGCGGGAAACCTCGGTTCCGGTCGCATCTGGCAAGCGAAATTCACAAAAAGTGTTACTTGCCCTGCCCAAGGGATTGGTGGATCCAGGCGAAAAACCCGAGCAGGCGGCTCTTCGCGAGGTGCGGGAGGAAACCGGGTTGACGGTGACGCCGGTGCGGAAGCTGGCGGATATCAAGTATGTTTACGTGCGTACCTGGGGAGACCAGCAGCGGGTTTTCAAGATTGTCACCTTCTATCTGTTGCGCTACCAGTCGGGAAACATCGACGAGATCTCTCCGGAGATGCGGATCGAAGTGAAGCGCGCGCTTTGGATCCCTCTGGAGGAAGCGGCGCGGAAGCTTGCCTACAAAGGCGAGCGGGATGTGGTGCGCGGCGCGCAGGAGTATTTGAAATCCCACTCCGAGGTCTGACGCCATGGCGATTACTCCGCATAGCGAGAAACACTTCACCGCCGGGAATTTTGTTCGCGACGTGGTGATTGGCATGGCGGACGGCCTGACCGTGCCCTTTGCGCTGGCTGCGGGGCTTTCAGGGGCGGTGCAGAATACACGGCTGATCGTGGTGGGCGGCCTGGCGGAAATTGCAGCGGGCTCGATCGCCATGGGGCTGGGCGGGTATCTTGCCGCGCGCGGAGACGCGGAACACTACGAGCAGGAGCGAGAGCGCGAGGAACGCGAAGTCCGCGAAATCCCCGATGAGGAAAAAGCCGAGGTCAGCCGCCTGTTTCATGCTTACGGCATGACGCCGGAGCAAAGCGTTCCAGTGGTGGAGGCACTGAGCCAGCATCCCAAGGCCTGGGTGGATTTCATGATGCGCTTCGAACTGGGGCTGGAGGAGCCTGATCCGCAGCGGGCTGTCACCAGCGCGGTGACGATCGCGGGCGCCTACATTGCGGGAGGATTTATCCCGCTCTCGCCTTACGTCGCGCTGTCGAGCGCGGTGCGGGGGCTGGAGGTTTCAGCAGTGGTCACACTGGCCGCTTTGGGCATCTTTGGGTTTATGAAGGGGCGTTTCACTGGCACAGGACCCTTGCGATCTGCGTCACAGACCATGGTGATCGGAGGCCTTGCGGCGGCGGCCGCATTTGTGCTTGCGAAGCTGATTGCATGATGCTGAATCCAAACGATTTCGCTTGACTCCGAAGCTCCAGGCTCCTAGCATGAAATTAGCTTAATGAGGGCGCGTGCCGGTGCCATCCTCACTCCACATCTAATCGGCACGCGCCCGTTCTGTTTTGGGGCCGGTCTCTTTTCCGCGTGGCTGTCCTTCCCGCATAATGGAGTTGTGACTTCTGTTTGGGCGCACTTTCATGAAGAACCGACGTCATGCTGGCGGTCGGCTGGGGTGGTGAGAGCGCGTTGCGTCCGACAGCTCATTGAGTTTTTTCTCCTTCCTGGGTTTCTTTCTATTTGTGTTTTGGGTTCGGCGCCAGCAGAGGCCCGGACGCGAGCGGCGTCCGTTGGCGTAGACGGTGATTACGTCTCTGCGCTGGCGGCTGCGAATCGGTTCCTTTCGGCTTGGCAGACACAAGACCAGGAGAATGGGTTGGTCATGCTGACCGACGCAGCCAAGGAACATATTTCCGTAGATCAGTTGCAGGAGTTCTTCTCGCCGGGAGCGGAGGCGGCCTATGAAATCAACCGCGGAAAAAAGTTGCAAGACGGGCGCTATGTCTTTCCGGTCGCCTTGTTTGAGATTGCGGACGGCCAGCGAGTACGTCCACGGTTTTCACGGATGGTGGTGGTCAGGACTGGTAAGGATGACTGGGCGGTCGATCGACTGCCTTAGCGGTGCACTATTCATGAGAGCCCGGAAAAACCGTGGAAGGGCGCGGCTTCAGCCGTGCCGTGAGTGCTCATTGCTCCGCGCTTCAGCGCCTGAGGTTTTCGCGGCTCGTCTGGCGGCCGCAGCAGTTGCGCCGTACCGGCGCGTGCTTTCAAACGGGCGCCGCTTGCGGCACGGCTCGAAGCCGTGCCCTTCCACCTCAAGCTACTCGTGACTAGTGCAGGTTCGTGTTGAAGCAGGAAGGGAGCATCTATGAAGCGCATCCACAAAGTCGCTGTTCTCGGTGCTGGCACGATGGGGGCACGCATCGCCGCGCACTTCGCCAATGCGGGCATTCCCAGCCTTTTGCTCGACATTGTGCCGGGCGGGGCCGCGGGAGCGGCACGCAATCAAATAGCTGCGAACGGATTGGAGGCGGCGCGGAAATCCAAGCCGGCGGCCTTCTTTGAGCCATCCCTGGCGCGGCTGGTCACGATTGGCAACTTTGAGGATGACCTCAAGCGGCTCGGAGAGGTGGATTGGATTGTTGAAGCCGTTGTCGAGAGGCTTGACATCAAGCGCGAGCTGCTGAAGAAAGTAGAAGCGGTTCGTAGACCAGGCACCATCGTTACCACCAACACGAGCGGGCTGCCGGTGGGGAAAATTGCGGAGGGTTTCTCCGAAGATTTTCGACGCTGCTGGTTTGGGACCCATTTTTTTAATCCGCCGCGCTATATGCGGCTGCTGGAAATTATTCCCACACCAGAGACCGATCGGGCAGCGATTGACGCCGTGGCTCAGTTCGCAGATGTCCATCTCGGCAAGGGTGTGGTGTTCGCCAAGGACACGCCTAACTTCATCGCCAACCGGATTGGGACGTTTTCCGTCCTGAACGTGATGCGGCTGATGCAAGAAATGGATTTGAGCATCGAAGATGTCGATGCGCTGACGGGACAGGCCGTCGGCTGGCCGCGGTCGGCGACGTTTCGGACAATTGATTTGGTGGGACTGGATATTTTGGGGCATGTGGCGGGAAATATGGCGGAGCCGCACGGCGGGCGTGGGCGCCCGC
>Ga0209415_10019767_pt1 | contig 10515 bp, 10 predicted proteins | sample PeaSoiSIISIP2007_FD_187696 | JGI IMG/M metagenome (GOLD analysis project Ga0209415, IMG submission 187696) | Peat soil microbial communities from Weissenstadt, Germany - SII-SIP-2007 (SPAdes) (version 2) | ecosystem: Environmental > Terrestrial > Soil > Wetlands > Peat | place: Germany... | reverse complement strand
GGCGCTCTACTCCGACGTGGTGCTGCCCGCGGCTAGCTACTACGAAAAATCCGATATCAGCACCACGGACTGTCACAGCTATGTCCATCCGTTTAACAAGGTGCTCGACCCGCTTTACGACTCCAAGCCCGATTGGGAGATTTTCCGCGACCTGGCGAAGAAAGTGGCGCAACTCGCAGCCGAGCGAAATCTAGCGCCCTACCACGACCAGCAGTTCGACTGGCGCCGCGACTTCACCAAGACCTACGATCTGTGGAGCGGCAACGGCAAGTTTCAGCAGCCGGAAGACGGCGCCAACTTCATCCTGGATGGCTCGCCGGAAACCAAGGGGATGACCTTCGAGCAACTGAAGCAGCATCCGCAGCGCTTCAAGAAGATCGACGAAGAAGCCTGGAACAGCGAGATTAAGGAGGGCCAGGCCTACACGCCGTTCCAGCACCAGGTGGAGAACAAGCGGCCCTGGCGCACCCTGACAGGCCGGCAGCAGTTCTACCTGGACCATCCCTGGTTCCTCGAGTTCGGCGAACAGCTCCCGGTCTACAAGGAACCGCTCAGCGATAGCACCAAGTATCCGTTCTTCTGGAATACACCGCACGGCCGGTGGTCCATCCATTCCACATGGCGCGACGCGCGCTACCAGTTGCGGCTGCAGCGCGGAATCCCGATTTGCTACATGCACCCGGACGATGCCAAGGCGCGCAACATCCTGGACAACGACTGGGTGAAGGTGTTCAACGATAACGGCAGTTTCGTCAGCAAGGTGCAGATTCTGCCTGGCGAGAAACGTAAGCGCCTCACCATGTACCACGGTTGGGAGCGATACCTGGGCTTCCTGCAGGGCGGGTGGCAATCGCCATCCATGATCAAGATCAAGCCTACGCAACTGGTGGGCGGGTACGGACACGTCAACTTCAAGCTGAACTACTGGGGACCCACCGGCAACAATCGCGATGTGAGGGTGGACATCGTGAAATACACGCCGACGGCGGCCGATCTGCAGGCCATCCACAGAACCGGAAAGGGGCCCGGTAAGGGGAAAGCGTAGCGATGCCGCAACATCAAATCTCGATGGTCCTGGATCTCAACAAGTGCCTGGGCTGCCAGACCTGCACCATGGCCTGCAAAAAGCTGTGGACCGACGGCGACGGCATGGACTACATGTACTGGAACAATGTGGAGACCCGCCCCGGCCAGGGATATCCGCGGAATTGGGACAAGATCGGCGGCGGCTTCGAAGACGGAAAGCTGCGGCCTTCGGAACTTCCTACCAAGGAGGACTACGGCCAGACCTTCGAATACAACTACGCCGAGCGCCTCTTTCAAGGCGGCATGCAGGCCATGCCGCAGGAAGAGGTGCGCAACACGCCGAACTGGGACGAAGATGTCGGCGCTCTCATGCTGGGCGAGAACTACTACTTCTACCTTCCCCGCTTGTGCAACCACTGCACCAATCCGGCGTGTCTCGAAGCCTGCCCGCGCAAGGCCATCTATAAGCGCGCCGAGGATGGCATTGTGCTGGTGGACCAGGATCGTTGCGAAGGTTACCGGTACTGCATGAAGGCGTGCCCGTACAAGAAGATCTATTTCAACGAACTCCTGGGCAAGGCGCAGAAGTGCATCTTCTGCTATCCGCGTATCGAGAAGGGCGAGGTCAACGCCTGCGCCAAACAGTGTCCAGGACGGCTGCGCTTCGTGGGATACCTGGATGACCCGGAATCCGCCGTCCACAAACTCGTTCACGTATACAAAGTCGCCCTGGGACTGTTTCCCGAAAAGGGCACCGAGCCCAACGTCTTCTACGTGCCGCCCTTCAACCCGCCGCGAACCGGCAGCTACGGGAAGAGCGTGCTCGAAGACCCCCGCATGCCCATGGACTACCTGAAGTATCTGTTCGGCGACGAAGTGATCGATGTCATTCGCCGGCTGGAGGGCGAACTGCACCGCGCACAGAGCGGCGGCACCAGTGAAGTCCTGCAGCTTCTGATCGGGCGCGACGAGCATGTCCGCTATCAGATCCCCAAACACGAAGACCTCATTCAGATCCAGGGAGTGCACAAAGCATGAAACGCCTTGAGTGTTTACTGATTTGCTCCGCAGCCGCCTTCGCGCAGAACGCGCTCGATCCGGCGGCTGCCGAATGGAAATCCGCCGCACCTGTGACATTGGCGCTGCATCGAACGCCGCCCCTCTACCCCACGGATGCGCCCGCGGCACTGGAAATACCATCCGTGCAGGCGCAGATCATCCACAGCCCCGCGGGCAACTTCGTGCGCCTCGAATGGGCCGACAAAACCCGCGACAGCGCCGTGCTGCCGAAGGCCGAGCACGCCTGGCAGGGCGACCATCTCGTGACGCAATCGGCGGCCACGGATCGCTTCTCCGACGCCTGTGCCGTCATGATTCCGGCCAAGCCGATCACTGGCGATCTGAATCCCTCGCTGCAGATGGGCGATCCCGATCATCCCGTCCACATCTTCGTGTGGGATGGGACGCGCGGCGCCGCAGTCATGGAAGCCAGCGGCCGGGAAACCACCAAACGCACCGGACAATCGTTCCCCGCACAGGCTCAATACGCCGCCGGCAAGTGGACCGTGACCATGCAAATCCCCGATCTGCAGGCGGGCACGCCGTTCGCAGTCGCCATCTGGAATGGTTCGCAACAGGACCGTGACGGCAGAAAGTATTTCACGATATGGTATCGAGCACAGTAAACACCTGGGCGGTCTTCCGCTTCGCGCTGGGCTATCCCGACGGGCGCCATCTCGATCGCTTTGCCGACCTCTGCGAAACCGTCCCCGGGACGCTCGCGGAACTGCGCTCGCTGTACATCGACCTGTTCGAAGCGGGCCTGCCGCAGCCGCGATGCCCGCTGCTGGAAAGCGCATGGCTGCTGAATCGTCCGGCCGGCGACGTGGTGCTCGAAAACAAGCTCTACTATCAGAACTTCGGCCTCGAGATCGACAGCCGAGCCGCTCCCGATCATCTGCTCACGCAACTGGAATTCCTGGCCTGGCTGGATCACTGCGAGGCCGCCGACAACGCGGACCTGGAATCCGTGCAGCGTGCGCGCGCCGAGTTCCTGGAACGGCACTTGTCACATTGGGTCGGCAGCCTCGCTCACCTGTCGGAAGATGCCAACGGCGGCTGCTACGCGGAGCTTCTGGAAGCGCTGGCGAGGGAAGTCGAATCCGCACTAGCCTGAGGCGTGGTACAGTTGGGCCGGTGTTACCGGATTTGGATTACAATCAATACTGTTCACTATGGGTCGCGAGAGCACAGACGATGCCAGCGGGCCGATGAAAATCGGCCTGGAGGTTGAAACCCGCCCCAGGTATGACTGCAGAGTGAACAGTTTGGGATTACAATAAACGTGACGTGAGTCCGGGTCGACCCTCCGGCCGCTGGTAACTTCGGCCGGGAAAAAGACGCCTAAGTTTTAAATACGCGAGGTGTATTTAGTATGGCTATTTCGCGACGACATTTCTTCTACGGCACCCTGCTGGCCGGGGCTGTCCCTGTCGGGGGATTCGGCAGCACCCCCTCCCTAAAGATGATGGGCTACAAGTCGCCCAACGAGAAATTGAATATCGCCTCGATCGGCGCCGGCGGCAAGGCTTCGAGCGATATCCGCGGGTGCGCGCAGTCGGAGAACATTGTCGCGCTGTGCGACGTGGACGACACCTCCGCCGCGAGCATCTACAAGGCTTTTGAGAAGCCGCCCAAGTACAAAGACTGGCGCAAGATGCTGGACAAAGAGGCCAACAACTTCGACGCCTGCATCGTCACCATCCCGGACTTCATGCACGCCACCGTGGCCATGCACTGCATCGAACGCGGCAAGCACGTATACGTACAGAAGCCGCTGACGCGCACCGTTTGGGAAGCCCGCATGTTGACCGAGGCCGCTGCCAAGTACAAGGTCGCCACCCAAATGGGCAACCAGGGCTACTCCAACGAGGGCACCCGGCAGTGCGCGGAAATGATCTGGGGGGGCGAGATCGGAGGCGTCACGGAAGTGCATGCCTGGACCAACCGGCCGATCTGGCCGCAAGGGCTCACCACCATTCCGGCCGAGACGCCCGTGCCGCCGACGCTCGATTGGGACCTGTGGCTGGGAATCGCCAACCAGCGGCCCTACACTTCGGGCGGCGAGGGGTACCCCGCCGGCTACGCGCACGGCAATTTCTACCAGCCCGCCAATTGGCGCGGCTTCTACGATTTCGGCTGTGGCTCCCTGGGCGATATGGCGTGCCACATTCTGGGCGCTCCCAACCTGGCGCTGAACTTGAGCAAACGGGCGCCCACCAGCGTGGAGTGCATCAAGCGGGAAGGCGCCAGCAGTTTCATGTTCCCCAAGCAGTGCGCCATCCGGTTCGACTTCCCGGCTTACGGATCGATGCCGCCTTTGAAGCTGTTCTGGTATGACCTCATGAAGGAACAGCCGAAGATTGCGGGAGTTCCCGACGGCGAGTACCTGGGCGATATGCCGTCGCCCGCCCGTCCGCAGGGGCAGGGCCAGGGCGGGCGCGGCCAGGGCCAAGGCGGCCGCGGTCAGGGCGGCCGGGGTCAAGGCGGCCCTCCGATGCCGCGCAACGAAGGAACCGGGCGCGTTTTCACGTGGGCGCAGGAGGAAGCGCTAATTGCAAATCCCCCCACGACCACCCAGGCCAACGGCAGCCTGTTCGTCGGCGAAAAGGGCATGCTCACCACCGGGACTTATGGCGAGGAGACGCGCCTCATCCCCGTGGAGAAGATGAAGGACTACAACTTCCCACAACCGGTGCTGTCGCGGTCGCCGGGTCACTATCACGATTGGATCCGCGCCTGCAAGGGCGGGGAAGCGTCGTGCTCGAACTTCAACGTGGCCGGTCCGTTTGTGGAGTGGATGCTGCTCGGCGTGATCGCGTTGCGAGTTGAGGGCAAGATCGAGTGGGATCCGGTGAAGATGCGGATCACCAATAACGCCGACGCCAACAAGTACCTCAAGCCGACCTTCCGCAAGGGCTGGTCGTTCACGGGGTAGGCGATTCTTTTCTTGGGGGCAGACCGGCGGGTCTGCCCTTCGGGTCCCTGCCGTCGCCGTGCCGTCTCGACCTATGCCTGGTGAATTGACCGTCGGAGAATTCCTCGCCGGAATCCTGCCACGTTTGGCCAATGACGCTAGTTTTCCGGACTGGCCTCCGGATTGCTTTGCGATTTGCCTTTCCCTGCTGAAGCGGGCTGGATCATACGCTGAGCTTTTCAAGGAATGGCCACCAGGCAGAGGCACAAAGGGAGGGCTGCAGAAATGGACTGACAGCGCTCGCGAGTTCGGTAAGAAATGGAGGACGGAGTTCAACTCTGGCCGGGGTTTCGATGATCTGCGGGGTGAGTGGCAGGTACTTTGTGACTCGTTTCGGTTGCCTGTCGAGCGCATAAGTCGCAATCGCCCGCTGTGCGAGGCCCTAATGAAGCTCGTGGCGGTTGCGGACGAGGCGTCGGAGGGAGTCGGAGCCCCCGAGAGCGAGGGCGACGACGTGTTTGGGAACACGGCGTCGACTGTGCTGGAAATGTACGTCGGCACCTTGTGCCACGAAATTGATCGTACCCGGTTGCGAGTGCTTCCGAAGATGCACACCCCGCAGAATGGTCTGACTGACCGATCACTCTCGCTCAACCTATCTCTCTGCGATTCCACTCCCGAAGTGGTTCCACACTGGTTGTCCACTCCTTTCATTCAGCGCGACTCGTTCAACCTGCTGCTGATTCCGTGGCCGCATGAAGTGCTGGTCAGCCAATTCCGGGACGTAACGGATTTGGCTCCTGATGCGCTGCCGGAGGGCTTCGGCTTTTTCATCTACGAATCCTTACGGCCGGACGAAGATCTCGCCGGGTTTGTCCACTCCCTGTGGGTAGAGGCCACGCGCAGGCTGGGTACGGTACATGGCGTTATCCTGCCAGAGATGGCACTGGCGGAAGAGCAGTTTCACAATGTCAGGAGCAAGCTCCCGAAAGAGTGTTTTCTGGTCGCCGGCGTTGGGGGCAGTGCAACCGCCGTGCGGCGCGGTATCAACGAGGTGAGGCTATCGTTTCCACTGCTTAAGGAGGTCGTCCAAAGGAAGCATCACCCTTGGAAGCTGAATGAGGCACAGATTATTCAGTATGGCTTGGGTGGCGTTCTCACGCCCTTCCGGGAGTGGTGGGAATGTGTCGACATCACCGACCGGCATCTCAACTTCATATCTTTGAGTGGCGATCTGGTCCTCGCCGTGCTCATTTGCGAGGATCTGGCGCGGCCCGATCCTGTAGCCAATCTCGTCCGTGCGGTCGGCCCCAATCTTGTGATAGCCCTGTTGATGGATGGACCCCAAACCAAGGAGCGCTGGGCCGCGCGGTACGCTACCGTTCTCGCGGACGATCCTGGCTGTTCAGTGTTGGCGCTTACCAGTTTCGGAATGTCGCAGCTCAGCCGCCCTCGGGCGGGCCCGAGCCGTTCGCGCGTGGTGGCGATGTGGAAGGACGCGTTTGACAGTGCGACTGAAATCGAGCTTCCGCCGGAAGCCGATGGCGTCGCCATTTCGCTATCGATGCGCTACCGGAAAGAGTACACAGCAGACGGCAGGGGCGATGATTTGACCGCGGCATTTCCGATCCTTTCGGGAGTGCATCCAATCAGCACTCCAAAGCCAGGCGAGCCGCGGTAGACTTAGGATATGGTGGAGTTGACACCGCACGAATCGTCAGTTCTGACCCGCATCATCGTCTACAGCCGGGTGCCGGGACGAGAGAAGGCTGTCGAGGAACTGTCCGGGGACGCCCGGAAGGTGGGTGAGGTTTTCCTGGATCCAAGCAAGTACTCCGAAATGACGGACGATGTTCGTGAGGCGGTCGACCACTTTCGGCTGTGGTTGGAGAACAACCGCCGGCTCCGCGAGAAACGTCTAGCCCGCAGCCGTCGCGCGCGATAAGAACAACACAGGCAGGAATGCCCGTGCGACTCTGCTATCATGGCGCCCATGGTGTGCCGCTTCGCCGCCCTCTTCTTTCTAATCCTCATCCGCGCCTTCCCGGCGACCTACCACTTCGCCGCCATCTGGGACGGCGCCAAATTGTGGAAGGACGCCTGCATCACCACGCAGGGAGATCGCATCCAAAGCGTCGGCCCTTGCAGCGGCACCCCGATCGACCTCTCGCGCTTCACCGCCATCCCCGGCCTCATCGACGTCCACACCCACATGACCTATGTCCTCGATAACCGCGTGAGCCAGGCCGGACGCGGCGCGGCGGTCGTCTACCTCGCGCAGGAGAACGCGCGCAAGACGCTCGAAACGGGCGTGACCACCGTGCGCGACCTCGGAGCGTCCGAATACGCCGACATTGCCATGCGCGATCTCATCAACAACGGCCAGATGGCCGGTCCGCGCATGTTCGTCGCCGGATACGGTCTGCAGATCACGCGCGGCGGCAGGAACCCCTCGCCCAACACGGCCGATGGCGTGGCGGAAGTGATGCGCGTCGTGCGGCAGCAGGTGGGCGCCGGCGCGGATTGGATCAAGATGTACGGCTCGACCGGTTCGGGCCGCGACGTCACCGGCTACCAGACCTTCACCTTCGAGGAGATGAAGGCCGCGGTGGATGCGGCCCACGCCCTCGGGAAGCGCATCGCGATCCACACCTACGGTCCCGATGGAGCCCGCGATGCCGTGCGCGCCGGCGCGGACTCCGTGGAGCACGCCACCGACATGGACGACGGGACCATCGCCGAGATGGCGCGCCGCAAGACCTTCTACGTCCCCACTATCGACCACAACCGCTACTACGTCGACAATGCCCGCCGGCTCAACTATCCGCCCAAAGCGGTGGACGACCTGAACGACTACATCCAGCGCAATCTCGCTACGGCGCGCAAGGCATTCGCCGCGGGCGTGCGCTTCGCCATGGGCTCGGACGCGGTCTACACCATGTTCGGCGAGAACACGCGCGAACTGGGATGGTTCGTCAAGGCCGGGATGACGCCCGAACAGGCGCTGCGAACCGCCACCACCAATGCCGCGGAGCTGATGGCCATGGAGAAGAGCGTGGGCGCCATCCGCGCGGGGAGCCTGGCGGACCTCGTAGCGGTGGAGGGCGATCCGCTGGCCGATATCGACGTGGTCATACACAAAGTGAGATGGGTCATGAAGGGCGGGGAAGTGGTGGTCGACAAAACCAAGTGAGGAGGAGCCAATGGCTTTGGGGGCTTTGGGAACAGTCGCCGAAATGTGGCGGTATCCGGTGAAGTCCATGCAGGGCGAAGCTCTGGATTCGGCGCAAATCTCCGAGCGCGGCATCGCGGGCGATCGCGCGTACGCGCTCATCGACCAGGCCACCGGCAAGATTGCCAGCGCGAAGAATCCGCGGAAATGGCCGTCGCTCCTGCGCTGCAGCGCGGTGTTTCTGGAGGCTCCCGCTAACAGCCCCTCTAACGGTGAGGTACCGCCGGTTCGGGTGACCTTTCCGGACGGCACCGCGCTCGCCAGCAGCGAGCCCGGCTTCGATGAACGCGCCTCGAAAATTCTGGGCCGCGACGTGGTCCTCACGCACGTGCCCGTGGAGTCGCCGGTGCTCGAGGAATACTGGCCGGATATCGACGGCCTGGCTCACCGCGAGACGGTTACCGATGAGGGCTTCTCGGCGGGTACGCCGTCCAGTTCGTTTTTCGATTTTTCGGCGATCCACCTGCTGACGACGTCCACGCTCGCGGCGTTGAGCGGCGCCCATCCCGATGGCCGCTTCGAGCCTTGCCGGTTTCGCCCCAATGTGCTGATCTCCGGGGCGGCCGATGGGTTTGCGGAGAACGATTGGGTGGGCCGCCAGATCCGCGTCGGGGCGGACCTCTTGCTGGATATCGCGATCCCATGTGCGCGTTGTGTGATGACGACGCTGCCGCAGCGCGATCTGCCCCTGGATTCCGGTATCCTGGCCACTGCGGCCCGGCACAACACCGTCATGATTGCGCCGTTCGGCATGGCGATGCCGAGCGTAGGCGTGTACGCAAAGGTGGTCCACGGCGGCGCCGTCCGCCCCGGCGATGCGGTGAGGTCCTGCACTACACTGTAAGCAGGAGGGGAGTCCCTATGCTGAAGTCGTTTTCGCGCTTGCTGGTCCTCGCAGGTGCGGTCATGCTTTCGAGAGCCGCCGAGTTTCCCGCTCCGGCGGTCGATATGTCCGGCGCCGTCCCCCGGCAGGCCGTCGCCGTTTTTGCGGGCGGATGCTTCTGGGGAGTCGATGCCGTGTTCAAGCAGCTCAGGGGCGTGTCCGATGTGGTCTCGGGCTACGCCGGCGGCAACGAATCCACCGCGCACTACGAGATGGTCGGCACCGGACGCACGGGGCACGCCGAATCGGTGCAGGTGACTTTCAACCCGTCGCAGATCACTTACGGCAAACTGCTGCAGGTCTTCTTTTCGGTGGCGCACGACCCCACCGAGCTGAACCGCCAGGGGCCTGACGAAGGCACGCAGTACCGGTCCGCCATCTTCTACAACTCCGACGAGCAGAAACGCGTGGCCGAGGCCTACATCCAGCAGTTGAACGGCGCCAAGGTATTCCGGCACCCCATCGTCACCCAGGTGGCGCCGCTCAAGGGATTCTACCCGGCCGAGGAGTACCATCAGAATTTCATCGAGCGGAATCCCAACTATCCCTACGTGGTGTACAACGACCTGCCCAAGCTGGAGCAATTGAAGAAGAAGTATCCCGACCTGGTGAAGCGATGAAATCGACCTGGCTGGCGGCGATCGCCGGTATGGCATGGTTCGCCACGTCCCTGATGGGGGCCGACGGCAAACCGTTGTTCAACGGCAAGAATCTGGATGGCTGGGAAGTGATCGGCGACGGGCAATGGACCGTGATGGCGGACGGCACGCTGCTGGGCCAGCGCATCGGCGACCTGCGCAAGATGCTGGCGCCCGGCGGTCCGTTCACCACGCCGCAGCAATTCAACGGCTGGGTGAACACGCAATCGTGGCTGTACACCAAGCGCAACGATTTCGGCGAGTTCGACCTGCACCTGGAATACTGGACCAAGACCACGGGCAACAGCGGCGTCTCGATCCGCGATACCTCGCGCGCCAAGTGGGCCATCGTGACGCCGCCCGATTACACGCGCACGCCTTCCAAGATCGGCTACGAGATCCAGATCAACAACCGGTTTCCGGACCCGCATCCTTCGGGGAGCATCTACGGCTTCGTCGACGCGCCCAAAGACGCGCAGCGCAACGACGACTGGAACGCCATGGACATCGTCTCGCGGAACGACAAGATCAGCGTGTCGTTGAACGGGCGGGTGGTGGCCGAACACGGGGGCGATCCGCAGCGGTCCAAGACCGGTCCCATCGGGCTGCAGATGCACGACCAGTTTTCGATCATCATGTTTCGCAACGTGCGGATCCGCGAGATTGGGCGCTGAACCCGCTGTTGTGATACGATGCTTTTACAGACCCATGCATCTACCGGAGAGGTGGCTGAGTGGTCGAAAGCAGCGGTTTGCTAAAC
>Ga0209415_10019766_pt1 | contig 10516 bp, 12 predicted proteins | sample PeaSoiSIISIP2007_FD_187696 | JGI IMG/M metagenome (GOLD analysis project Ga0209415, IMG submission 187696) | Peat soil microbial communities from Weissenstadt, Germany - SII-SIP-2007 (SPAdes) (version 2) | ecosystem: Environmental > Terrestrial > Soil > Wetlands > Peat | place: Germany... | reverse complement strand
TCCGGCCGGTCGTCCGCCACCGAGTAGTCGTACTCCAGCGTCGGCAAGAGCGCGGCCAGCGCATGGGCCACATGCCCGCCACCCCACAGAAGAAGATTCGGGCGCGCCGCCACGTACTCGAGCGCGATTTCGACCGAGCCGCCGCAGAGACTGGCAAGCCCTCCCGGCTTCCAGGCTTGCAGGTCGAAGTGGTGCAGGTCTCCCTCTCGGCGGTCGAACGCCGCTTGGGCGAGTCCCTTCACCTCCTCATCGAGTTGCGCTCCGCCCACTGTACCGATCGTCGAACCGTCGGACCGAACGATCATCGCCGCCCCCAACTTTCCGGGAACGGAGCCAACGGTCTTCACGACGGTCGCACGGACGAACGGCTGATGGCCCTCCAGGAGGCGCAACGCCTCGCGCGTTAAACGACGGTCCATCAGGGCTCCGTTCGAGCTTGCCAGTCGTCGAGCGCGGCGCGATACTCCTCGGGCGTGTCGACGTTCGCGACGACGCCGGGGTCGTTCACCGCCACCCGGCGGACCTGAACTCCGAACTCGGGCAACAACGAGCGCAACGGGGCGTCGTTGCGAAGGTCGAGGATATCGGCCCGTACGCCGGCGCGCCACAGGACGGGGTGGCCCCCTCGACCTCCGAACGTCGGGATGAACCAGACCGCGAGCGGGTCGGTGTCCCGCGCTCGTTCGAGCACATCTACGGTGGACTCGGAGACGAACGGATGGTCCACCGGCCAGAACAGGACATCGCGGTCCGCAGGAATCGCTTCGAGCCCGGAATGGATGGACGCGGTTCGGCCTTCGTACCAGAGTTCCGAATCGACGAGCGTTACGTCTAGGTCGCGGAGTTCGTGGGCGATCGGACCCCGATGCGGGCCCACCACGACGGCGACCGGGTCGAAGTTACGAGAAAGACAAATCTCCGCAAGGCGACGAACTGCGGCGGTCCCCCGGAGGGTCATGAGCGCCTTCGGAAGGCCCCCGAACCGGGTCGATTCTCCCCCACTCAAAAGCAGCGCTGCGGTGGTCATGGGTAACGAGAGGGCCGCCTTCGGCGCGACTTACGTCGACCGGGTTAGTAAAGGCCACGCTCGGCCGCACGGCGTTTTCGAGTCGGCGGCCGAATCGGGAACGGCCACCGGGGCCCGGTCCGGGGAGAACGAGCGGCTTTTCTCCTCTGACTTTAAATACCCCGGCACGGTGGGCGCGCCACCTCATGACCCACCCGAACGACGTACCTCCGTCGGCGCTTCTTCCGAAGCTGGCCACGGAGCTGCGGGCTCGCAACGCCGTCGCACCGCCCCCGTGGGCGACGTTCGCTAAAACCGGGGTCCACAAACAACGAGCCCCGACGCAAGTCGACTGGTGGTATCTGCGCAGCGCCTCGGTCCTGCGCAAGATCTACCTCAAAGGATACGTCGGCATCGAACGGCTGAGTTCGGAGTACGGCGGGAAGCGCGATCGCGGGAGCGCCCCGTACCATGCGCGCAACGGTTCCCGATCGATCCTCCGGGAGATCGTTCATCAGCTCGAAAAGGCGGGCCTGGTCCAACCCTATAAGACGAAGGGTCGCCGAGTAAGCCCCGAAGGAGCGAAGCTTCTCGACTCGCTGTCCCGCGATATTCTGAAGGGGATGGCCGCGGAACGACCCGAACTCGCCAAGTACCTCTAGGTTCCATTCCGGGGCGAAGGAGTTGGCGGATGGCATACGGGGAAGATTCCGAGCTCGACGAACTGCGCCGCCGACGGATGCGGCAAATCCAGGACATGCAGGTCAACGAATCCGCGAACGCGCAAGCCTATGCGGCCCAGGAGGCCGAGATGGCGCGACGCGACCAGGAACGCAGCGAGATCCTTCGTCGCATACTCACCCCCGAAGCCCGCGAACGGCTCGCCCGAATCCGGCTCGCCAAGCCCGAAGTGGCGGGCGCCGTCGAGCAGCAGCTGATCGCGCTCGCAGCGAGCGGTCGGATCCAGCGCGCGATCGACGACGCGACGCTGCGGGCGCTCCTCGAGCGGATCGCCCCCGAACGCCGGGAAATCAAGATCACGAGGCGCTGACGAGGAGAGGAAATGGCGAACCGTAGGAAGAGCCTGGCTCGCAAAACGCGCCTGTTCCGGGTCGTGAAGGGAAACCGCCGAGTGCCCGCCTGGGTGATGCAACGGACGAGCCGGCGGGTCACCCGTCACCCGAAGCGCCACACGTGGAAGCGCGGCCACTTGCATAAGTGAAAGGACGAGGGAAGTTCCGATGCCTCCAAAGACCTCATCCCGTCACACCGAAGAACTCGAGCGAGAGTACGTCATCCCGCTCCGGGCGAGCATGCACCAACCCTCCCGTCGCCGGCGCGCTGGCCATGCTCTCGAGACCGTCCGGCGCTTTGTCGTGCGTCACATGAAGGGCAAGCCCGAGGACGTCTGGATCGACCCGCGTCTCAACGAGCACATCTGGGAGCGCGGGATTCAGCACATTCCGAGTCGCGTCCGCGTCAAGGCGATTCGCTTCGAGGACGGCCTCATCGAGGTCGACCTTCTCGAAACCGACTAGTTTCAATCGCCGGAGACCCTTCGCGTGCCGGTCGGACGGACCCTCTTCGGTGGCAGTCCCTACCTCGGGGTGTACGTCCGGGTCGGGGACGGCTACGCCATCGTTCCGGACGACACGCCCGGAGCGGCCGAACGCGACATCGCCCGCCTGTTGGGGGTGGAGGTGGTCCGCACGACCGTCCTCGATTGCGAAGTGGTGGGTGCGCTGGTCGCCGCCAACTCCCACGGGATCGTCGTCGGGGGCGAGGTGGACGCGGAGGAACGGAGGACGCTCGAGAAGATCGCCCCCCTCACGGTGATCTCGCACCGGCAGAACGCGATGGGCAACAACATCCTCGCGAACGATTCGGGGGCGCTCGTCCACCCCGAGTTCTCGGACGCCGCCGTCTCCGCGATCGGGCGGGGCCTCGGCGTGCCCGCGGCGCGCGGCACGGTCGCCGGTCTCGGAACGGTGGGAATGGCCGGGGTCGCGACGAACCGCGGCGTCGTCGTCCACCCGCGAGCGACCGAGAAGGAGGTCGCCGTCGTGTCGGAATTGCTCCGAGTCCCGGTCCATCGATCGACCGCGAACTTCGGCGTCCCGATCGTGGGAGCTTGCCTGATCGCGAACTCCCGCGGGATCATCGTGGGCCGCCCGACCACTCCGGTCGAGGTCGTCCACTTGCAAGAAGGGCTCAGTATCTTCGACTAGCGGAGGTCGGGCGAACGGCGCGCCGAACTACGTGCCGCGCTTCCGCTTCACGTACCGCGTCGCGTACCCGGCGATACGGTTCGCGAGTTTCTTGTGAGTGGCCTGGAGATGGCCCTCGACGGTCACCCCGAGGTCGGTGAGCTGGAGCACCTTGAGCTTGTTCTGGGCGAAATCGCCGGTGAAATCTTCCGGGTAGTGCCGGATCAGTTCGATCGCGACCCGCTTGATGTAGGTCTGGCGGATATTGCCCATGCGGGCGGGGCCGACCCGGGTCGCAGTTATAACCCTATCCGGACCGAACCGATTGGCCCGCCGGCCGCCGGTGGCGGTCAGGTCACACCGGCGATACCCACAAATACCCTGGCCGAGGTAATTCATCGCGTGCCTCAGTGCGGAGCCGCCCGGGGGGGCTCGCAATCTCGCTTCTGAGGACCCTCCTTCTCCCGTAGGATATCGCACTCAATGCCGAACGAAGCTGAGGACCCCCCGCCCCCTCCCCCACGGGAGAGAAACGTTCTGCTGCTCGACCTCTCGAAGAGCATGCTCGCGCCCCTTCCCGACCCCCAAGGAGGGGGTCCCGAGCGACAAAAGATCGAGGTCGCCCGGACGGCGGTCTTCCGGATCCTGCAGGACGCCGCGACGAACGGTACGCTCTTCGGCCTCGTGACCTTCACCGAGACCGTACGCGTGCCCGTCCCGCTCGGCGAGATCCACCGGGAGAATCTTCCGTACATTGAGAACTTGATCTCCATGCTCACGCCGAGCGGGCGGTCGGCCATCTGGGACGCGATCGGCGTGGGGGCGGACCTACTGCGAATGGGCACGAGCGGTGTCCAGGGAAACCTCGTGCTGGTCACCGACGGATGGGACAATGCGTCGGCCCGCTTTGACGTCAAGACGGAACCAACTGCGAAGGCGCCGGAGGGAAAGGTCGACCTGGTACCGTACATCCTGCCCGACCACTCGCGGCTCACCCTCCGGATCATCGGGATTGGGAACGGGGACGAGCGGGACAAAGGCGTCGACTCGGGCCGGATGAACCAAACCGTCGGGCAGCTAACCCAGCGGGCCCAAGAGCTGGGCCTTCCGCCGGCGTTCAGCTTCCAGCTCGTGACGACGGGTTCGCAGCTCTTCGCGCAGATGGTGAACGCGTTTCTCGACGTCGGATACGACGACGACCGCCCCATCGAGGAACTTCACCCCGAGGAGCTCGCGCGCCACGCCGGGAATGCCGCCCGCGCCCTCAAGGAACCCCAGCAGCACGCGACCGTGTCCCGGATCAAGAACGCGCAGACCGCCGAGAAGAACGTAGGGACGGTCGCCTACTCGGAAGCCCCCGACATCGAGGTCGATTTTCTCGTGAGCGGACCCGGGGGACCGCCCGCCTACCTCAAGGAACGCTACGGCCCCCTCGGAGAGGTCGTCGAGGCGTATCTGGCCGGCAACCTCGACCGCGCCCTTGAGCTGATCCAGAAGACGGCGGCATTCCTGCCGCCGGTCACCCGACTGTATTGGGAAGCGCGGATCCAGTTCGCCCGGCGCGCGGTCGTGGAAGCGGCGCGGGCGCTCCTGCAGGCGTGGGCCGAGGCCGAGAAGCTCCCGATGACGGCCCAAGCACCGATCCTCCGACGGCTCGCGATCCTTCAGGCGAGGATGCAGAACGACAAGGAAACCGAGACCCTCGTACGGTTCATCGACGAGACGGAGCACCATCTCACGAACCGGGACCCGAAGACCCGGCTGCGTCTGATGGACCTGTTCGGGAAACTTATGGAACTACGGGGCACCTACCAGCTTACCCGGCTCGCCGGCGAAGGCGACCTTCAGGACGCCGCGGTCGCCCACGAGGCGGCCGTCGAGGAGGTCTTTGGGTTGCTCCAGGATGCGCGGCTCGACCTCTCCACCGAAGGCGCGACCGTCGAAGGCGCGCTGGACTTCATTGAAATATGCTTGGCGGAGATGCGGTAGGGAGTACCTGAATGCCCGAAGTCAAGGTCACGACCCGCCGGCGGACCGGGGCGAAGAAGGAAACCAAGCCCTCGGTCGACACGACGCGCATCGCCGTCGTGGGCATCCCCGCCTCCGGAAAGACGACGTACTTCCGGTTCCTCTCCGGACACTTCGGCCTCAACCTGCCGATCCTCTACATTCCGGCGCGGGCCGACAGCGGCAGCCTGCCGCTCTACGGGGACCTCGAGAACGACGTGGCGCTCGAGGAGACGACGTACGAGACGACCGACCCCACCGACCCCGAGGGAAGCCTCGAGACGACGACCCGCTACTACGTCAACCGGCCCATGGAAGACCGACGCAAGCTCTGGGTGGAGCTGAGCGCGGGGCGGGACGAACAAGGAATCCTAACGAAATACCCGCTGCCCACCAAATTCAACCAGTTCGTCGAGATGAAGATGCGCTTCCGCTACGCGGCGCCCGAAGGGGAGGCCGGCTCGCGGCCGATGGAGCTGTCGACCGTGGACGAGGCCGGGGGCATCATCGCCGACTACTTCACCTACGACCGGCTCTGGCTCGACTCCGTCGAGGACGAGGTCACCGAGAAGACGTGCCGGGTGATCCCGCACTTCGATTCGTGGCGCCCGGACCGGCGCGACCTCTGGAAGCGCGGGCTGACGCTCCTCGGAAGGTTCGTCTGCGGGGCCGACGCGATCATCCTGCTGCTCTCGCCGGGCCTACCGTCGCTGCGCGACCAGGCCCAGCAGGTGAACCTCGCGCGCGGTGTCTTCCGCTATACGCACGCCCGGAACCTACCGCTCGTCATCGCGGTCTCCAAAGCCGACAAGCTGAAGGAATTTTATAGCGAGGTCGAACAGTCCGTTCGCGAGCGGACGTTCCGAAGCGCCTTCGACCCGGTCGACTTCCTGCTCCGGCGCGACGGCGCCGGTATGGGAACGATCCTCGTCGCCCAGGAGGGCCGCGGGATCTCGGCCAAGGAAGACGTGTTCCTCATCTCGAGCGCCGTTTCGACCGGCGAGGGCCACCCGCTGTTCATCGGAGAGTCCGGGGACGAGGCGCCCAGCACCGGTACGGCCACGATGGGCGTGCCGGTGATGGTCAACACCACGCTCCCCCTGGCCCGCGCTTGCGAGCGCGTCCTCGAGCGCCGCGCTACGAAGGAGAAGTAATGCCTCCCGCGGACGGCGCCGCGACCGGAAGCCTCGCCCCGGTGGCGGTCGTCTGGTGCCGTCAGGTCGACAACGAGGCCGAGAGTCCCGGCTACACCACGATCCCCGAGGACTTCGCGGGCCGGCGCGAAACGATCGAGTCGATCCGCGTGGTGGGGAACCTTACCATCAACATCGCCGACACGCACGATTACTGGGACCCGGACCCCGCGCAACCGCTCTCGTTCTACCCGAATCTCTTCCTCTACCCGGCCGCGAACGGACGCTACACCTGCGTCGGTCGCATGTTCCTTTCGACCGAGGACCGCCCGCGCCTCGGAATGAAGACGCTGGTCTTCGAGACGGCCCCTCTGCTCGCGAGCGGGGACTTCGGAGCGGCGATCCTTCGGGCCCACGCGACCATGAGCGGCCGCACCGACGGCGGCAAGCCTCCCGTCGAACCCGACCCGCTCGTCTATCAGACCGTCGGAGAGGGTTTCCTGTTCCACCGGGGGACCACCGAGCCCGTTGTCGTCGTCGCGGCCGACGCGTGGGAGGCCAGTTGCCAAGCGGTCCTCGAGCTCGTTCGGGTGATGCCGACGTCGCTGGTCGCCCTCGGCGCCTTCCTCGTCTTCCCCTACTTCCTTCCCGAAGCCAAGGTGAACCTTCACGAGTTCACCGAGCAGTTCCCCCTCGCGCTTGCGGTCATGCGGGTCCCCCGGGGGGAAGCTCAAGGAGACCGCCACGCCAAGCGGCTCGCCAGCTGGGAGTCCGCCCCCGTCACGCTTCGGGACCTGACGCGCGCCAGTCGCGGCCGGGAGGCGCTTCCGCTCGTCCTCCAGTACGTCCGGGAACATCAGGACGCGAAAATCCGCGAGGTGACCCGCCGGGTCGACCTCGTCGAAGGCCCGCGCATGCAGGCCCATCTCCACGACGCCGAGCGGCAGGGGGGTCGAGACCGTCGGAAGGAGATGTGGCGCATTGGCACGGCGATGGAGACGGCGGCGCTGCTTCTCACCCGCCCAAAAGGCCGCTCCGTGCCGATGACCGGCGAGGCAGCGAAGCGCGCGAATGAGTACCTCCAGGCCCGACCTTCCGATTCTGTGTTGTTGCCCGCCGAGCCCGCTCCCGTCCTGACCTCGGCCCCGACGATCCCTACCTCCGGAGTCCTCGGAGGAGAGCACCCGCCGTGGCTCCACAAGCCACCGGAGATCTCGCTCCCGCCCCCCGGCCCCGTCGCGGTCCCGGTCTCCACGAGCGACGACCCTTCGACTCTGCCGGTCGGGGCGGTCGCTCCCGTCCCTCCCGCTGCCGCCGGTTATACTGCACCGCCTCCCTCGAACGGAGAGCTCGAAACCCTACTGAGGAGCGAGATCGACCGCCGGTTCGTCGAGCTCGCGAAGGGACGCCCGGCAGCACTCCAGGCCTCCGACGTCGATTCCCGGATCGCGACGGCGACGATCGACCTCCAGACGAAATGGTCGTCCTTATTGGACGGCAAGATGAAAGAAGTCTCGGACACGGCGGCCCGCTCGCTGGTCGCATTGCAGACCGACCTTGCCTCGCGGCTCGTGGCGGTCGAATCGCGTCCGGTGGTGAGCCCGTCCGACGTCGCCACCCAGGCGGAACAGAAGCTCCGCGGCGAGGCCGACTCGAAGTTCCAGGCGATTTCGACCAAGGTCGAGGAGTCCGTCAAGGCGGCCGGTGAGATGTGGGCCTCTCGCCTTCGCGACGAGCTGCACCAGTCGGTGGACGAGCTCCGGGCCCAGGCCACCCATGACGAGGAGGAGATGCGGGCCGCCCTGGTCGCCCAGATCGACCTTGAGCTGCGCGAGGCGAACGAACAGGGCACCGTCCTGCGCGAGGAGATCGAGTCTCGCGTTCGAGAACTCTTGCAGGAGCGTCTCGTCGAGCTCGACGCGCGAAGGGCGAAGGAGACTCGGGAGCTCGAGCAGCGGTTGGGCCTCTTGGTGGACGGGCGGACGAAGGATGTAGAGGCCCGTATGGTCGCCGCGAACGCGGAGTCTCGGGAGAAGCTCTCGGGCGCGCAGGAAGAACGGGTCCGTCAGGCGGAGAAGCGATGGTCCGTGGACGGAGAGGCCCGGATCGCCCAGACCTCCGAGGCCCAGACGCAGGCCCTCGCCGGCCTGCAGGTTCGCCTTCAGTCGTACTTCGAGCAGAAGCTCCGGGAGAATCAGGACCGGGAGCGAGACAAGTACGTCGAGCTCCTCGCCCGGCTCAAGTCCGAGGTCGACCAGTCGCTGTCGAAGACGATCGATTCCAACAAGTTCGATGCCGTCATCCGCGACCGGGTCGCCCGCGACCTCGGCGCCGCCCGGGACGAGCAGGAGAAGCAGATCCGCCAAGCGGTCAGCGACGCCGAGGTCCGGCTGAACTCGACCCAGGAAGAAGGGGTCCTGCGGCTCGAACGGCTCGAGGCGAAGATCCAGACCCGGGAGACCGACCTTCTGCGGATCGAGCAGACCCTCCGGCACGAGGTCGATGACCTCGACCGACGGATCCAGGTCGTGGCCGACCGCGCGCTGCCACTCATTCGCCGAACGTGGCTGCGGGTATCCGAGATGGAGAAAGAGGGGCCCGGAGGCGCGGAGACCGAGGCGCACGTCAAAGAGCTTCGTCGGGAGATGGCGCGCGAGATACGTCGGGTCGAGGGCGAGCTCCTGGAGCAGACGAGCGACCTTCGCGACCGGCTCGAGGCGACCCTCGCGAGCCAGGGCCGGATCTGGCTCAACCTCCTGAAGCAGCTCCAGAACGCGAGCGAGGGACTCGTGCGGACCGATGCGGCCGCGGGGGGGCGCACTTCCCGGCGAGGCACCACGGAACGTGGGGACGAGAGCCTGGACGAGCTCCTGGACGAGAATCTCCGCGATGCCACGGGATATCCCGCGTTCGCTTCCGACCCCCCGAACCCGCTCGACCCCCGTGCCCAGCCGTCGGTCGACGTGGAAGGCCGCGACGCGCGCCGCCGGCCGCGCCGCTCCTGAGCGTTCGCCCCCGAGCGGTCAACGCTAAACCTCCGCAGGGAGTGCGACCGGTCTCATGACCACCGAGGAAGACCACCGTCACTGCAAGGTCTGCGGCCGCGTGTGCGGGGTCGGAGAGGAGACGTGCAGCCGGGCGTGCCGCGAGAAACGGGCCGCCCAGATGGCCTCGCGTCGGAATTATCAGTATCTCCTCTACGGGGCCATCGCGATCCTGCTCATCGTCTTCCTGAGCAGCGTGGTCCGCTGAGGTCGGCGGGAACGTGCGCCGATCCCGACTCGCCGTTCTCGGCGGGACGTTCGACCACCTGCACATCGGTCACCACGCCCTCCTCGCCAGCGCGTTCGCGGTGGGCGATGAGGTCGCCATCGGACTGACCACCGACCGATTCGTTGCCCAGCATCCGAAACCGGGCGCGGGACGGATGCAAGGCTACCGCACTCGCCGCTCAACGCTGGTCCGTTGGTTGCGCGACCAGTACCCTTCCCGAAAGTGGCGGGTCGTTCCGCTCGAGAACCCTTTCGGCGGCTCCGTCGCGCCGGAGGTCGGCGTCCTGGTGGTTTCCCGCGACACGGAGAGGGGAGGACGGGCGGTCAATCGTGAGCGACGCCGTCTCGGACGACCCCCCGTGCCGATCGTGAGCGTCCCCCTGGTTCTCGCGGACGACCTCGAAGCCGTGAGCTCCCGGAGGGTCCGGGCGGGTACTATCGGTGCCGACGGGCGGCGACTCGGTCCGATCCGCGTGGCTCTCTCGACGACCGACCCTCGCGACCGGGACGTGGGCAAGCGGGCGGTCGCCGCGGTCTTTCCCCGGGCTCGATTTGTGAACCTCGTTGCGGACCTACACGGACTCTCCGCTTCTCGGACCGTTCGCGCTCACCCGGCGCGAAGAGCTTCGAAGTACGATCTCGCGATCCGGGTCTCTCGTCGACGGGACGGGGGCTGGTCGGCGGTCGAGCGGACACCTCGGGTCCGACTTCGACCCCGACCCATTCGCGGCTCGCAGCCCGAGGAGCTCGAACGGGGGCTCATCTCCCTTCTTCGGCCGCGACCGTAGCGCAAGCTCTTTGGACCCCCTGACCCCTGCCACGCTCGATGGAAACGTACCTGCGCGTCACGTTCGACAGCGAGGGAGCCAAGCCCTCTGCGATCGCCGACCG
>Ga0209415_10019764_pt1 | contig 10516 bp, 9 predicted proteins | sample PeaSoiSIISIP2007_FD_187696 | JGI IMG/M metagenome (GOLD analysis project Ga0209415, IMG submission 187696) | Peat soil microbial communities from Weissenstadt, Germany - SII-SIP-2007 (SPAdes) (version 2) | ecosystem: Environmental > Terrestrial > Soil > Wetlands > Peat | place: Germany... | reverse complement strand
CTTTACGGCTGCTTCGGGAACAATGACGGCGAGAAGGCCGGCATCCGCGCGCTCTGGCCGGCGGTGGCCGAGCCGCCCTGCGAGCTGCAACTCGGCGGACGGCGCATCCTGCTGACGCACGACGAGGAGGCGCTGCGGAAGACGCCGGAACTGCTCAAGCGCGCCGAAGTCGTGATCTTCGGCCATTCGCACAAGATCGTCCCCGGCGAGCGCCGCGGCGGCGGGCCGGTGCGCCTGAACCCGGGCGAGTGCGGCGGCTGGCTGACCGGCGTGAGCACCGTGGCAATCCTCGATACCGCGACGCTGGAAGTCCGCATCCTGGAGATTTGACGGGGTTGGGTGATTGGGAGATAGGGTTATTGGAGATTGGGGCTTTCGAGCATGGCGCTTTTCGATCTTCTAATCTCCCAATTTCCCAATTGCCTAATGTCCCAACAGAAGGAAGGACCGTGAAGCCGCAACACATTGTGCTCTCAATTCTCGCCATCCTGGCGTTGCTGACCGGCTGCGTCGAGCGCACGCTGATCCTGCGTTCCGATCCGCCCGGCGCAACGGTGGTCGTGGACGGCGACGAACTCGGCGTCGCCCCGGCGAAGCTGCACTTCGAGACTTACGGCACGTTCGAAGTCGTCATGAGCGCCCCGCACTATCACCGGCTGCGCGCCCTGGTGCCGGTGAAGCCGCCCTGGTACGAGCAGATTCCGCTCGATTTCTTCTCCGAAGCTGTCTGGCCCGGCAAGGTCCTCGACGAGCACCTCGTGACGCTCAAGCTCGATCCGCTCGTGGGCGGCGAAGCCGCCGGCGCCGGTCTCGATGAGCGCGAGAAGCAACTCCAGGAGCGCGTCCTCGAAAGCCCGCAGACCGCGCCGCAGCCTGCGCCGGAAGGAAAGTGACCTTGCCGCCGACATCCGACCGCGAGGATAAGGAAAGCCCTTTACCGAAAACAGGACCGGCTGCGCCGGGGCGGCTGATCCTCTGCACCGACGGCGGCTCGCGCGGCAATCCGGGGCCGGCCGGCTTCGGCGCTGTGCTCCTCGACGACTCCGGCCGCGTCGTGCGCGAACTCTCGGAGTTCATCGGCCGGGCCACGTGCAACGAGGCGGAGTACCGCGCGCTCATCGCGGCCCTGCAGGCGGCCCGCGAACTCGGCGCGCGCGACGTCCTCATCCGCGCGGACAGCCAGTTGCTCGTGCGCCAGCTCAACGGCCAGTACAAGGTCAGGAGCCGCAGCCTGATGCCGCTGGTCATTCGCGCGCGGCGGATTCTCGAGGAGTTCGCCTCCTGGAAGGCGGAGCATGTCCCGCGCGAAATGAACTCCCGCGCCGACGCCCTCGCCAACGAAGCGATGGACCGCGGCGCCTGACCCGCCGGTTGAAAGCCCGCCCGAGTTTGCTCTATCATGGAAGAGGAAGCGTCACGCATTCTCCTGGAAACGGATCGAAGCGATGAAGAAGTATTCGGTGGTGGTCGTGGGCATCGGGCTGGTCGGGACGCGCATTTTGCAGGTCCTGCGCGAGCGGAAATTCCCCGTGTCGAGCGTCAAAGTGCTCGCCCGCACGGCACGCACGGAGACGGTGGACGGCGTGGATTACCCGGTCGTGCCCGCCTCGGCGGAGGCGTTCGACGGCGCGGACATTGCGCTGTTCGCCGGCACCGAGGGCGCCAAGGGCGCATCGCAGCTTTACGGCTGGGAAGCGGTCAAGCGCGGCTGCGTGGTCATTGACAACGGCGACGATTTCCGCATGGACCCGCGCGTGCCGCTGGTGATCCCGGAAGTCAACCCCGAGGCGCTGCGGCAGAGCCAGGGGCTGATCAGCAACCCGAATTGCAGCACAATCCAGATGGTCGTCGCGCTCGCGCCGCTCCACCGCGCGGCCCGCATCCGGCGCATCGTGGTGACCACGTTCCAGTCCGTCTCGGGCACCGGCGGCGCCGCCGTCGCGGAGCTTGAGCGCCAGGTGCGCGACGTGCCCGCCGGGAAACCCGCGCGCCCCGAGCAGTACCCGCATCCGATCTTCGGCAACGTGATCCCGCAGGTGAGCACGTTGAAGGAGATCTATCCGGGCTACTACGGAGAGGAAATCAAGATGATTCGCGAGACGCGCAAGATCCTCTCCGAGCCGGACCTGGCCGTGACGGCCACCTGCGCGCGCGTGCCGGTGGCGCTGGCGCATTCGGAGGCGATCAACGTCGAGTTCGAGGGGAAACTCTCGGCCGACCGCGCGCGCGAAATCCTCGCCGCGTCGCCCGGCGTGATCGTCGTGGACGACCCGGCGAAGAGCCGTTACCCGATGCCGCTCGACGCGGCCGGACGCGACGAAGTCTTCGTCGGCCGCATCCGCGAGGATCCGTCGCGCGCGAACACGCTGGACCTCTGGTGCGTCGCGGACAACATCCGCAAAGGCGCTGCGACGAATGCGATCCAAATCGCCGAGAAGGTGATCGAGATGAAGTTACTCCGGGGCAAGTGAAGCGAGGATGATCTCCGCCGCTCGGGCGAGATCGCGCGTCTCGAAATCGGCCCGCGGATCGGACGCGCTCCAGTCCGCGTTCCCCACGCGGATGGTCCGACATCCGGCGGCTCGGCCGGCGCCGATGTCGGCGGGGCGGTCGCCGACCATCCAGGATTGCTTGAGGTCCACGCCCAGCTCCCGCGCCGCGCACCGCAGCAGGCCCGGCTGAGGCTTGCGGCAGATGCACTCGATCGCGTACTCCGCGACCTTTCCATCGAGATAATGCGGGCAGTAATAGATGCCGGTGAACCGCACTCCATTCCGCTCGAACCGGCTCAGGAGATGTTCGTGGAAGCCGCGCAACGCCTCCTCGCTGAACCGCCCGCGCGCCACGCCGGACTGGTTGGTGACGATGACGAGCAGGTAGCCGGCGTCCTGAAGCCGCCGCAGCGCCTTCAGCGCCCCCGGAAGCGGACGCAACTTCGCACGGTCGGTGGAGAACTCCATGTCGGCGATGATCGTGTTGTCACGGTCGAGAAAGATCGCCTTGCGCTTAGTCATTTGGCGAAGTACCGGCTTTCGACGAGATCGCAGAGCACATGCCCGCACGTGATGTGGAGTTCCTGGATGCGCGGCGACTGGTCGTCGGGGGCGACCAGGCAGAGGTCGGCGGCTTTCAAGAGCTTGCCGCCGCCGCGACCGGAGAAGCCGAGCGTCACCGCGCCGCGCTTCTTCGCCGCGGCGACGGCCCGCAGGACATTCGGCGAGTTGCCGCTGGTGCTCAGCGCGATGAGCGCGTCGCCCTTGCGGACATGCGCGTTCACCTGGCGCTCGAAAACACTCTCGAACGAGTAGTCGTTCGCCAGGCAGGTCAGGATCGAGGTGTCGGTCGTCAGCGCCACGCACGGCAGCGGCGCGCGCTCCATCATGAAGCGCCCGACGAATTCGCCGGCGATGTGCTGGCTGTCCGCGGCGGACCCGCCGTTGCCGCAGATGTAGACGCGCTTCCCTTTGCGCAGCGCCTTCAGCACCGCAGCGGCCATCCTCTCGAGAATCTTCGCGCCGCCGGAGGCGAGAAACGCCTGCTTGACCTCGATGCTGCGCCGGATCTGCCGTTCGACTTCGCCCATGCGTGGACTCCTTTTCGCAATCGTCCTCGTCGTCGTCCTCGTCGTCGTCCTCGAATTTACGTCCCGAACGGCCGAGGACGAGGACGAGTACGATCGGCAAGAACCTGTCACGTTTTTCCGTACCGCTCCACGATCTTCCTGACGATGTCCGTCGTGCTGAAGCCCTCGACGAACGGCGCGATGACGACTTTGCCGCCGTAGGACTTGACGGCTTCCCAGCCGACGACCTGGTCTTCGCGGTAGTCGCCGCCCTTGACGATGACGTCGGGGCGGATGACTTTGATCGCCTCAAGCGGCGTGTCCTCCTCGAAGATCACGATGCAGTCCACCACGTCGAGGGCCGCCAGCAGCCGCGCGCGCTCCTCCTCGCCGGTGATCGGCCGGTTCGGGCCTTTGAGCCGGCGGACGGATTCGTCGCTGTTCAACCCGACGATGAGGAAATCGCCCTCGTGGCGGGAGGACTTGAGATACTCATAGTGGCCCATGTGCAGGATGTCGAAGCAGCCGTTGGTCCAGACCACCTTGCCGTTGCGGCGGCGCACCTCGCGCGCAGCCTCGGCGGCGGCCTCGAGGGTGCGGATCTTGAACTGCGGCCCGCCGCCGACGAGCTCGTTGCGGATCTCGTCGCGCGAGACCGGGACCGCGCCGACCTTGGTGACCTCGACGCCGGCGGCGACGTTGGCCAGCATCGCCGCGTCGCGCACGTCGGCCCCGCAGCCGAGCAGCCAGGCCATGACGCTCACGATGATGTCGCCCGCGCCGGAGATGTCCACCACGTCGCCCTTCGGCCGCGACGGGATCTTCAGGCTCTCGGTCCCCCGGCCGGCCAGGTAAAGTCCGTCGCGGTCGAGCGAGATCAGCACGTAGGGCAGGTCGGCCATGCGGATGAGGGCGTCGGCCGCCTGCCGCAGGCTCTCATCGTCGCGGATGGCGATGCCGGTCGCCGCCTGCGCCTCGTTGCGGTTCGGCTTCAGCAGCGTGCTGCCGCGATAGACCGAATACGGCCGCGCCAGCTTCGGATCGGTGACGACCGGGATGCTGCGTTTCGCCGCCCACTCGGTCGTGAGCTGGATGAGGCGGTCGGTCAGCAGCCCCTTGTCGTAGTCGGTCAGCACGACGCATTCCTGCTTCGGCAGGACCGACTCGATGAAGGCGAGGAGCTTCTCCTCGGTCTCGCGCGTAATGGGCTGCCGGGATTCGCGGTCCACGCGCAGCATCTGCTGGACGCCGCGATGCGCGCTCTGCACGTAGCCGATGAAGCGCGTCTTCACCGTGGTCGGCCGGTCGGAGGCCTTCAGGACGCCGTCGCAGCGCGCGTTCAGCTTCTTGAGCTCGCGCACGATCAGTTCGCCCTCTTCGTCCTCCGCGCCGATGACGCCGCAGACGGTGACGCGCGCGCCGAGATGCGCCAGGTCCGAGACCACGTTCCCCGCGCCGCCGGGACGGCTTTCCTCGCTCGTGACTTCCAGGATGGGAATCGGCCCTTCGCCGGAAATGCGGCGCGTCTCGCCCCAGACGTAGCGGTCGAGCATGAGGTCGCCGACGACCAGCACGCGCGGATTCCCGGCCGTCTCAACCAGTCGAACCAAGTGATCCGACATCCGCTTTCCCTTTCTGCAAGACGCTCGCCGGCGGCGTGCGCCAGCGGCGGTGCATCCAGAGCCATTGATCCGGGAACTGCCGGACGTAGCCCTCGAGCCGGCGGTTGACCTCGATCGTGGCCTTCCGCACGTCGGCCGCGCGGTCGCCCGTGGGCCGGACAAACAGCGGTTCGTCGCAGAAGACCTCGAAGCGATACAGCCCGGGCAGCCGGCGCGCATAGCCGGTGAAGATCGGCACGCCGGTCCGCAACGCCAGGAGCGCCGGCGCCGGCGTCGTCGAGGCCGCCCGCCCGAAGAACGGCAGCCAGAGGCCTTCGTCCTTCGCGTGCTGGTCCGCCAGCAGGGCAATATATCCTCCGCGCCGCAGGACGCGCAAGAGCGCCGGCGCGGCGCCGTACTTCGGGATGAGCGTTTGGCGGTGCGCGGTCCGGTACCGCCACATGAACCGGTCAATGTACGGGTTCTTCATCGGCCGGTAAACGGTGGTCAACGAGACGCCCCAGTGACGCGCCAGCATCCCGAACATTTCCCACGGCCCGAGGTGCCCGGTGACGAAAATCGCGCCCTTGCCCGCGGCCACCACGTCGCGCAAGTAGTGTTCATTGCGGACGACGATGTGGTCGCTGAACGTGGAGGGCTTGAGCAGCCGGTCGCCGAGCGCCACCTCCACGGTGGCCCGGCCGAAGTGCTCGTAGACGCGCGTCGCCAGCGCTTCCGCCTCCGCCCGGGACATGTGCGGGAATGCCTGGAGGACATTGTCCACGGCGGTGAGGAAACCGCGCCGCGACCAGAAGATCGTTCGGCGGCCGCACCACTCGCCGAATTTCACGGCCGCCGGCAGCGGCAGGCTCAGCGCGACGGTCACGAAGGCCCTGCCGCCCAGGTATTCGGCCAGATACGCCGGATGCTGCCGCCAAGTCACCTTCTTCAAGGCCCAACCGCCTTCAGCATGCTCTCGAGCTGCGCCTGGCCGGCGGTCAGCGCGATCTCCACCTTCAGGACGCGCAGCGGCGCCAGACCCGGCCAGGCGCCGATCTTGACGGCGTCCTTCTCCGTCGTCAGGGCGCAATCGGCTCGTTCGTTCACGCATTCCTCCGCCAGCGCGGCCACGTCGCGCCCGCGGTAGGCGAAGTGGTCCGGGAAAAAATGCGCCCCGGCGATCTCCGCGCCGAGTTTCGAGACCGTGTGCAGGAACCCGTCCGGGTTGCCGAGGCCGCAGAAGACAAACACCCTGCGGCCGGAGAGCCACTCGACCGACTCCGCCTCGACGCCGGTCCCGAGCGTCAGCGCGACGGCGCGATGCGCCGCCTCGATAATCGGCTTGCCCGGCAGGAGCGCCCGCGTCTGCTGACGAACTTTCTCCAACGCCACGTGGCCGAGCGCGTCGGCGCGCGTCAGCACGACCGCGTCGGCGTCCCGCAGGCAGTTGAGGGGCTCGCGCAGGGCTCCGGCCGGCAGCACGCGCCCGCCGCCGAACGGGTCCAGCGCGTCCACCAGCACCAGGTTCAGGTCGCGATGGAGCCGGAGGTGCTGAAACCCGTCGTCGAGCAGCAGGCAGTCCGCGCCCGCCGCGATCGCCCTCCGGCCGGCCGCCATGCGATCCGGGTCGGCGTAATGCGGCGCCTGCGGAAGCTCCCGATCGAGAAGCAATGCTTCGTCATTTTTCTTCCCGGCCGCGGCGTCTCCGCGCGCGCCATATCCTCGGCTGAGGATCGCCGGCTTGCGGCCGTTGCGCAGGCACCAGCGCGCGATCCATTGAACCATCGGCGTCTTGCCCGTGCCGCCGACGGTGACGTTCCCGACGCTGATCACCGGCGCGCCGAGCTTCCGCGCTTGAAAAGTCCCCTCGCGATACGCCTCTCTTCGAAGCCGCATCGCGAAACCGTAGACGAGGCCGGCCGGCGCCAACAGCAGCAGCAACGCCGCCGGAGCGCCGCTGCTCCGCCGGACCGCACGCACCCAGAACTCCCTCGAATCGGTCAGTCGCATGGCGCCTTTCTGGCCTGGCAGCAGATGATCCGAGCCGAATCCAGTGGAAAATATCCGGTCGAGCGCGACCTGTCAAGGCAGCCCATCGCCGCCGCGCGACGGATGCTTTGACAGCCATCCGGCGCGGACGTAGAATTCCTGCCAGCCATGAGCGATAAGGCGACTTCGATTCCGTTCACTACAACACGGGAGGAATGGCGGGTCATTTGGACCGCGCTGGCCTGTGCGGTGCTGGTCCTCGCGGGATTGGCCGCCTACAGTGACAGCTTCAACGGACCGTTCATCTTCGACGACACAGTTTTCGTGGATCGGCCGAGCGCGAGGCACCTGTGGCCGATCTGGCCCACGCTGGTTGGACAGCGGCCGGTGGTCCAACTGACACTCGCTCTCAACTACACTCTCGGCGGCGCCGGCGTGGGGGGATACCACGTCTTCAATGTGGCCATCCATCTGCTGGCCGGCCTCACGCTCTTCGGCGTCATGCGACGAACGCTGAGGGCGCCGCGCCTGGCGGGCCGGTTCAGTGAAAAGACCGCGACCGCGCTCGCGTTCTGCACCGCGCTGCTCTGGACGCTCCATCCGCTGCAAACCGGGGCTGTCACATATATCATCCAGCGCATGGAGTCGTTGATGGGGCTGTTCTATCTCCTTGCGCTATATTGTCTTATCAGGTCTGAATCCGCGCCGCGACCGGTTGGATGGGCGACCGCCGCAGTAATCTCCTGCGCGCTGGGAATGGGCTGCAAAGAAGTCATGGTATCCGCGCCGGCGATGCTGCTGCTCTATGATCGCGTCTTCATCACCGGCTCGTTCCACGAGGCGCTGCGGCGGCGATGGCCGCTGTATGTCGGGCTGCTGGCGACAGGGTTCCTCCTGGCCGGATCGGTCCGCCAGGCATTCGTCAAGAGTCCGCTCTCGGCCGGGTTCAGCCTTGAGAGCGTCACGCCGAGCCAGTACGCCCGGAGCCAACTCGACGTAGTTCTTCATTACCTCGTGCTGGCATTCTGCCCGACAGGTCTCTGCCTGGACTACAACTGGCCGGTGGCGAAGATTCCGTCGGATATCGTGCCCGGCGCGATCGTGATCGGAGTCCTTCTCGCGGTCACGGTCCTGGCGCTTGTGCGGCGGCCGATGTGGGGATTCGCCGGCGCGTGGTTCTTCGTGATCCTCGCGCCATCCTCGAGCTTCCTGCCGATCAGGGACCTGGCATTCGAGCACCGGATGTACCTGTCGCTGGCGGCGATCGCGGCGGTGATGGTCGTCGCGATCTACCTGATCGGCAAGCAACTGGCGCGCCGCCTGGACAAGACCGAAGCGGAGCGCGCGCTCTCGGCCGCGTTGCTGGCGCTGGTGCTGGCGATCTCCGCCGCCGCTGTGCTCGGCGTTCTGACCTGGCGCCGCAATGCGCTGTACCAATCCGGGATCGCCATCTGGCAGGACACGGTCAACAAGCGACCTGACAACCCGCGCGCGTGGAACAATCTTGCCGATGCGTTGATCAACGCCGGCGACTATGCGAAGGTTCTCCGCTGCTGCGACGAGGCGATCCGGCTGAGGCCGAATTTCCCCGAGCCGTACAACAACCGCGGGCTCTGGTACGCCAATCAAGGGCAGTTCGAAGAAGCGGTGAAGAACTACGCTCTGGCCATCCGGATGCGCGAGAACTTTCCCCTCGCTTACAATAACCGCGCCTCCGCCTATATCCACCTCGGGCAGTACGAGCAGGCCATCCAGGACTGCCTCCGGGCGGTCGAGTTGGACCCGCAATTGGCGATGGCCTATTACAATCTCGGGAACGCGTACGCCAAGGCCGAAGACGACGCCGAGGCCGTCGCGGCCTACAACAAGGCGATCGAGCTGAAATGGAACTACGCCGAGACATACTACAAGTTGGCCGGAGCTTTGCAGCGCATCGGCCGAAGCGACGACGCGCTCGCCAATTACGACAAGGCCATCGCAATGTATCCGGACTACTCCGACGCGTACTTTGACCGAGCGAACCTGCGCGTCGCCGCCCGGCGCTTCGCCGAGGCCATGAAGGACTTCGACGCCGCGATCCGGCTGAGGCCGGATTACGCCGAGGCATACAAGGCTCGCGCTGCTGCGCATTATTACATGAAAGATTACGATCAGGCCTGGGCCGATGCGCAGGCGTGCGAGAAACTCGGCGGGCGCATTGAGCCGGATTTCATCCGCTCGCTCAGCCGCGATTCAGGACGGTCCCGATAGACGAATCACGCGATAAGATGGCTCGACCGATTCCGCCGTTCCTGCTGCACCCGGTCGCCGCACAGGAGCCGGTGCGCCCTGCGGATTGACGTCCCGCGCAATCGGTGCTATATTATAATTCGTCGGGGGATTAGCTCAGTTGGGAGAGCGCTAGAATGGCATTCTAGAGGCCAGGGGTTCAACTCCCCTATCCTCCACCAGTTAACGAACGGCGTGAGGTGAAGTTACGACTCACGCCGTTTTCGTTCCCCCGGCCGAATCCGCCCCTCGGTACGATAACCGGATCATCCTTCCCATCAAGATCACCGCCACCGATATCCGCCAGCGTGCGGCCGACCTGGTTAAGCGCGAGAAAGCAGTCCAGCAGGCGCTGGCAGGCTTGAAGCAGTTGAAAGTTTTGGCGACGTAGTTCACGATGTGAGGACATGGAAAGGGTAACTTGCTTTGATAGGCGAGTGGTCTACTCTTCCTTGTTCAGGGGAAGCCTCTCTCGTCAGAAGGTAGCGGAGGAGGGTTTTTCCGCTGTTAGGTTCCGAGGTTTTGGTATAATCACTTCACGGCGTGAGTCTGTCCGGAGCCAGGGATGATCCATTTCTACAGCACCAATCGGCAGTCCCCACGGGTGGATTTGGGAGAGGCGCTCCTGCGGGGGCAGGCTCCGGACAAGGGTCTCTATATGCCGGAGGAACTGCCGCGTTTCTCCAAGGAGTTTCTGCGCCGGGCCAAGGATCTGAGCTATCCAGAACTTGCCGTAGAAATCCTGGCGCCCTACGCGGAGAGCGTCTTCTCCCGGGAAGTGCTCTCTGATATCTGCCAGGACGCTTATGACTTCCCCGTGCCTCTGGAGCAGGTCAGTGGCCGTTATTACGTCTTGCGCCTGGATCAAGGCCCCACGGCCTCCTTCAAGGACTTCGCAGCGCGCTTCATGGGCCGGGCCCTAGGCCGCCTAGTGCGGGAGAAGGGGCAGGAGTTGCTGATCCTCACGGCCACCTCCGGAGATACGGGCAGCGCCGTGGCCCACGCCTTCCTAGGCGTAAAGGACGTCCGCGTGCTGGTGCTCTACCCCATCGCCGAAGTTTCGGATCGCCAACGGAAACAGATGACGACCTTGGGC
>Ga0209415_10019763_pt1 | contig 10517 bp, 11 predicted proteins | sample PeaSoiSIISIP2007_FD_187696 | JGI IMG/M metagenome (GOLD analysis project Ga0209415, IMG submission 187696) | Peat soil microbial communities from Weissenstadt, Germany - SII-SIP-2007 (SPAdes) (version 2) | ecosystem: Environmental > Terrestrial > Soil > Wetlands > Peat | place: Germany... | reverse complement strand
GATCGACAAGGGCTTCGGGTTCATCCGCGACGAAGGCGGGATCGAACACTTCTTTCACCGCAGCTCGGTACGTGGCGCGGTGTTCGAACTGCTGCGCGAAGGCCAGCGCGTGGAATTCACCCCGGAAGACTCCCAGAAAGGGCCTCGGGCCGGCGACGTGCGGCTCATCGAAGGCTGATCACCGCATCCAACTCGGGCCCGCTCGCTCACGGGCCCGTTTTCTTCTTTCAGCGCAGCGCTCCGAGACGGTCGATCTCTGAAATGACGGACTGCGTGTCGCTCAGATCCTCGAACACCGAGTCGGCCCCGGCGGCGCGAAGCTCCGCACTCTTGTAGCCACCGGTTGCCACCGCGATAGACCGCGCGCCTGCGCTTGCGGCACACTCGACATCGCGCGGCGTATCGCCGATGACAATCGCCTGCGAGCTCGCAATGGCCGGTCCGCCAAGCGCTGCCACCGAGATGAGCGCCTCGTGCAGCAGGCTGTTCCGATCCAGCGCGGCATCGCCGAAGGCGCCGCCTCGGAAATAGCGCCACAAATCGAAGTATTCCAGCTTGGCCCGCGCGCCATGCTCGTAGTTGCCAGTCAAAAGCGCCAGGTGCAGGTCGTCGCGGCCCGCGAGAGCCTCGAGGAGGGGGCGCACGCCGGGCATGACGCCCTTGCGTGGACCAGGCTTCTGGAGCTCGGCGGGAAGATGCTTCAGATAGGTCTCGCGAAATTTCGCTCGCTCTGGCGCGCCAACCGACAGGCTGTGGGCCGTGGCGATCTCGGCGAGAATCCAGGCATCCGTGCGGCCGGCCATTGTGATCTCGCCGGCCGCGCCGGTTAGGCCAAACGCCTCCTCAAGCGCGCGCGTCATCGCACGGACACCGGCGCCGCCGGTGAGCACAAGCGTGCCGTCGATGTCGAAGAGGAGGACGTTGGTCACGACCGGGGCGCGATTGTACGTCGCAACACCGTCGCGTGTAATCCGCCGATCGTCAGCCCTCGCTACGAACGTTGCCCGCGCGTGGGCCTTTGGCGGAGGGCTCTTCGTCGAAGTTGACGCGTTGACCTTCGTTCAGTTGGTCGAAGTTGCCCTGCACCGAACTGCGGTGAAAGAACCACTCCTGACCGCCCTCGTCACGTATGAATCCGAACCCTCTGTCACGAACGAGTCGTTTGATCGTGCCGATCGGCATCCGAGTCTCCTTGGGCGCGCGTGCCCAGAAGCTGCCAATATCAATTTCCGTTCCACCTCAGCCTCCGAACAGTTTGCGCCATTTATCCCATGGTTCCCAAGCTCGGCCGGAGAGCACGGCGCAAACCCTGAACGGCTGTGTACAATTCGGGGTCCAGGAACGAGGTACATGAAGACACTGCGGTGGATGACAGTGGTGGTGGCGGGGCTGCTCGTGGCCGCGGCGGCTTGGGCACAGGCGCCGAAGTCGTCCGCCACACCGGTGGCGAAAGCGAAGCTGTCGCCGGCACCTTTGGCGCGCGGTCCGGTCGTCGCGCAGGCGCACGCGGACATCACCGGCCAGGGCATCAAGGGATCCGCCGACTTCACGGAACACAAAGACGGCACGGCGACGGTTGTGGAGGTGCGCCTGACGGTGGCGGGCCTCAAGCCTGGACTGCACGGCGTGCACCTGCACGCGGTGGGCAAATGCGATCTGGATTTCGCCTCCGCCGGCGGACACTTCGACCCCGGCCCGGCCGGCAATACCGACCCTGACGCGAATCATCCGTATCACATGGGGGATCTGCCGCAGCTCCTGGTCGGCGAGAACGGACGCGGCACGCTGGACACCGTCACGACGCGAGTCACGTTGAGCGACGGCCCGTTGTCGTTGTTCGACGCCGACGGCTCGGCCATCATCATTCACGCGAATCCAGATCAGGGAATCACCGGAGAGTCGCGGTCGGGCGTCAGTGGCGGCCCGCGCGTCGCCTGCGGAGTGATTCGGAAAGGTAACGCGCCGGGCTAAGGACCAAAGAGCCGGCCAAACAATCCACCGCCGCGCTCGGTCAGCCGGCCTGTCGCCGGCTCGAGCGTCAGCACGCGTGTCGCAACTGCGTCGGCAAAGTCGCTATCCACGGTCGCCGCGATGAGCGCGGTTCCACGGCGCGAGGCTAGCTCCCGAATGACGGATCCGTACCGTGCCGCTTCCTGACGCGGCACGCTCGCGCTCGCGTGCTCGAGGAGCAGGACCGCTGGATCGAGCGCGAGCGCGCGCCCCAGCCGGATACGAAGACGATCCGCCGCATCGAGCTCCGCCACCCGGCGCGGCCAGTCGCTTTGCCGAAATCCCAGCTCGCCGGCCAGCGTCGCGGCCCGCTCCCGCACATCGTCGGGAACGGGATCGATCTCCAGGGTGAAAGGCAGCGAGAGATTCTGGATGACCGAGAGCGCGTCCAGCAGGACCGCTCGCTCGCTCACGATGCCGAAGCGGTCGACCACCGCAAGCCACTCCGCGCTGGTGTCGATCGATGCTGTCGAGCGGCCGAAGATCTTCACCTCGCCGCGATCGGGCAACGTCGCACCGGTGACCAGATTGACGAAGGTCTCCGCCATCGGCTGGTCCAGTCCCAGGATCGCCGCATGCTCGCCGGGCGCGAGGACCAGCTTCGCGATCCTGAGCGGCCGGAGGCCGTGATACTCCTTGGAAATCCCGGAAAGCTCGACGACGGAGCCTGTCAGCTCTTCAGGCGGTATCACGACCCGAGCAAACGATTGACTTCGTCGACGATGCGGGAGGATTCGGCGAGGGCGGCAATCTCGATCTTCAGCGCGGCGAGGTTGCAGGCGATCGCTCCGTAGGCAATCATCGCGTGCACGACGGGCGGCAGCACGCCCGTGTCGACACTGGCGCCGAGGATGGCGGCCACCATCGTGACGGCCATAGCCAGCGTCCCGACCGAGAACACCGGCTTGCGGGCGACGGCGATCCGGCGGTACTGATCGCCGGCAAGGCCGCCTTCGGCCATCGCATCCTTCACGGCCTTTCCCTTGCCGACGAGATAGAACATCATCATCGAATGAGCGAGCAGCGTCACCATCGTGGAGAAAAAGCCGAACGACACGTGCCGCGCGACGTCGGTCCCGCGCAGACCGAGCACGGCCGCGCTGACGAGGCCGAGAAGTCCGATGCCAACGGCGGTGAGAAGCGCTTGGGCCAGTATGCCACTCCAGGCGGACAGTCGCCGCAAAAGAGCGCCGCGAGCGAACGAGCGAGCGGTGACAGGTCGCGGGGCCCCGCGACAAGATGATAGACGATCCGCCGTCGCCGTTCGTCGTCGAGTGGCTTCCGCGCGTAGCCGCGCTCGTCGAGCCATCACCGTGCGCGCTCGACGTCGCGATGGGCCGCGGACGTCACGCGCGGCTGCTTGCCCGCAGCGGGTTCCGCACCTTCGGCGTTGACGTGAAGCTGGCTGAGGTCCGCGACGCGGTCGCGCGAGCGCGCGCCGACGCGGTTGTCGTGCGCGGGTGGTGCGCCGATCTCACGACGTCGGACCTGCCGCGCGGCCGGTTCGACGTGATCCTCGTCACCCGTTACCTGCAGCGCGATCTGTTTGCATCAATCCGGGAAGCGGTGAAAACCGGTGGAATCGCACTGTACGAAACGTTCACGGTCCGCCAGCTCGGCCACCGAGTCGGCCCGACCTCGCCCCACCATCTGCTCGAGACGGGCGAGCTGATCCGGCGCTTCGAAGGGTTCGAGGTGTTGTTTTACGAGGAAGTCTCATCGCCCGAGGCGGTCGCTCGCATCGTCGCGCGCCGGACGAGGCGGTCGTAGCCATCGCGCGGGAGCGAGACGGCGCCCGGCTGAGCCGGGCCATGCGACGGATCGCCGTGGTAGTCGGATCCGCCTGATACGGCGACACCGAGCGCGCTCGCCATCGCCAGATACCGCGCCGTCGCGGCCGCGTCGTGCTCGCTGTGATACGCCTCGAGCGCGTCCAGGCCGTCGAGCGCCAAGCCGCCAATCCATTCATCGTCACGAACGAGAGCCGGGTGGGCGAGCGACGCGATGCCTCTCGCATCGTGTATCCGTGAGATCACCTCCGCCGGCGATGCGCCGAGCCGCGGGACAAACGCCGGCTTGCCGCGCTCCAGCCAGCGCTCGAACGTCTCGTCCGAGTTCGATGCGTATCCGGCCGCGACCAGCGCGCGTGCAATCCACGGGCGTCCGGCCGACTTCCCGGGATCCTCGATGGCGGGCCTGAGGATGTCGTCGGCGTCGAGCGCGATGCCGAGCGTCGCAAGCCGTTCGAGGATCCGCCGAAGGCGATCGATCCGTTGACGGCGTTGCTCGGCCAGAAAGGCGTGGAGGGTTGGAGAAGTGCTGTCGAAGAAGTACCCAAGCAGATGGACATCAACTCCGGCAACTCCATCGACTCTGGCGTCGCCATCGCGGATGGCGGTGATTTCGATGCCCGGCACGAACTCGATACCCGCGTGGGCGCACGCGGTCGCGGTTGCCTGGCAGCCGCCCACCGTGTCGTGATCGGTCACGGCGAGCACCGTCACGCCTGCCGCGGCCGCGCGGGCGACCAGCTCGGCAGGCGTGCACCGGCCGTCTGATTCAGTCGTGTGGGTGTGAAGATCGATCAAGGCGCAGACTTGGATGCGGCGCCCGGACGAAGTCGACGCCGTCCCTGTCTCTGACGCAGCAAGCGGTACTCGCGGACGAGCAGATCGAGGTGCGCGCGTTCCTCGTCGGCGAAGTCCAGGAACACCTGCTTCCCTTCCGAGTCTTCGAACCGCTCGCCGTAGCGTTTGAAGAACTGATGAGATCCGCGCTCGCACTTGATGCCGATGAGCAGCGCCCGGGCGTCGTCGACGCCGTGGCGGAGCCGCTCGGTGCCGGCGTCGAACAGTCCGCTCGCAGCGCCCTTGAAAAAAAGAAATGTCGGACGCGACTCGAGCTGCGGATCCTTGGTGGTCAGGTCGCGGTACCGCTTCTCGAGGATGCCGAGATGATGGCGTTCCTCGGCCGCGAGCTCCTGGAACACGGTGCGGCCTCGGTGATCCCGGGTGAGCGTCGCCGCGCGCGTGTAGAACTCCAGGCCGCTTCGCTCCGTCGCGATGGCCATGCGAAGCGCGTCGCGCGCGAACACCAGGCCGGTGGTCGCGCCGTCAATCGGCGGCGTTTTCTTCCCGGTCCTGCAGTCTTCACAGATCCCGTAAATCTGGACGACCGACTGGCTGGCCGTGAAGCCACGCGCCGAGGCAATCTCCTCCATGAACGCTTCAACGTCGGAACTGAGGAACTCCGATGACCGGTGGCACCTGGTGCAGATGAGATGGAAATGCCGCGGGTGACGGTAGGACGGTTCGTACCGCGATCGACCCTCGCCGAAATCCACTTTGCGGGCGATGTCCGCTTCGACCATCCACTGCAGCGTGCGATAGACGGTGGCGCGTCCGACGCCTGGCTCGACGCGACGGACGAGGTCGAACAGATCGTCGGCGCTGAGATGCCCTTCCTGACGCAGAAAAATATCGAGGATACGGTCGCGCTTGCTCGAACGTTTGCCGCCCGCCGGTCGAAGACTGGAATAGTCGGGAAGGGGTCGATCCATGGCAGAAGTGGTGGGTCGGCGGTTTGGTGAGTTGGTGATTTTCACTGGTTCACCAACTCAACCAACTCAACCAACTTACCAACTCACCAACTCACCAGTCGCCAGTTTGTTGTTCAGTCGACTGAGAAGGAGCTGCCGCAGCCGCAGGTCGAGGTCGCATTCGGATTCTTGATGGTGAAGCCGCCGCCAGTGACGGTGTCGATGAAATCGACCTGCGCACCGCTCAGATAGCGGATGCTGATCGGGTCGACGAAGAGCTTCACGCCGTGCGACTCGAAGACCTGGTCGCCCGCGCCCTGCCCGTTTTCCTCGATCATCAGGCCATACTGAAAGCCAGAGCACCCACCGCCCTGAACGAATACGCGCAGGCCGCTTCCGGCTTTGTTCTCTTCGGATAGCAACTCGTTAATCTTCGACGCCGCCGTTTCGGAAACATTAATCATCGGAACCCTCTCCAGAACATCTCTCCAAGTCTTCTCCAAGTCCTTCGGGATTGGCTTTTATTATAGCAGGTACCACCGTGCCCTACCTCCCGGTCGCCCAACCTCCCCGACATGAGCTGGTTGCTTCAGCGGAGCGCCGCTGGCAGGTCCTGACGGACGCCCGGCCCGACCTTCGGCCGGCCGTCGAGTTGCAGCGAGGGCTCCTGACACTGGTCATCGATCTGGCCGCCACCATCGACGGCGGCCGGCTGCCCCGCCTGTCGCTGCCCCCGAAATACCTGGCCGCCAAGCTCACGCGCGGCGTCCCGATCCTGGCAGGCGAACCGATCCCGCTGCCCGCGCAACTGCTGAAATCGTCGCTCGTGCGGTTCTGCGACGAGCTTGCCGCCGGCGGAGCTGGCGAGGTGGCCAGGCACATCGGCGTCGCGATCGACACGGGCAGAATCGACGCCGGCTCGCTGCTCACCGCCTCGCTCTCTCGCGACGAGAATACGATCCGGATCGGCGCCGCACATCTGGACCTGGCGCCGGATCTGACGTGGCTCGTCGCCGAGCTTACCGTGGGGCCCCTCGCCCATGCGCTCCAGCGGACGTTGTTCACAACCGCGCCCGGCACTCCTCTGGCCGACGCACTGGCCGCGTGGAATCGCGGCTACTGCCCCGCCTGCGGCTCGTGGGGGGCACTGGCCGAAGTCGTCGGCGGCCACCGCCTGCTGCGCTGCGCTTTCTGCGCCGCGACGTGGGAGCGGACAATCTATGCGTGCGTTTACTGCGATGAAGAGGGCGAAGCGTTCGTCACTGCGGCGCCGGACCAAGAGCGCACGGACCGGCGGATTGAGGTCTGCAGCTCCTGTGGCAGCTACCTGAAAACGATCGATGTCGACGAGATCTCGCCGTTTCCCCTCATCGCGATCGCCGACATGGAGACGATGGACCTCGACGTCGCCGCGATGGAGCACCACTATGGGCGCCCACCACTCAAGGCCTTCAAAACAGGGCCAAGGGCCAAGGGCTAAGGGCTTCTCCCTCTGCCCTACACCCCGATCGCCTCGAGGTGTCGTCCCGACTCACGTTCGATGTCCTGGTGCAGGCTGTTGCCGTGCGCATCCATCGTGACGATCGCGGGGAACCCTTCGACCGTGAGATGCCACATCGCCTCGGGCGTGCCGAATTCGAGGAGCGACACGCCGTCGACCTGCTTGATGGCTCGTGCGTAAAACTGCGCCGCGCCGCCGATCGCGTTGAGGTACACGGCGCCGTGCTCCTTCATCGCGGCGAGCGTGTTCGCGCCCATGCCGCCCTTGCCGATCACGGCGCGCACGCCGTAGCGCTTGATGATCTCACCCTGATAGGGCTCCTCGCGGATGCTCGTCGTCGGCCCGGCGGCAGTGACGCGCCAGCCCGATCCGGAGGTTCCCGCCTTCACGACTTCCTCCTTCACGACGACCGGACCGCAGTGGTAGAGCACCGACCCTCGCAGATCGACCGGCGACTCGTGCGTCATCAGATAGGAGTGGACGGCGTCGCGTCCGGTGAACATCGGCCCCGAGAGGAGCACGACGTCGCCGACTTTCAGGGACCGAACCTGCCCGTCGGTGAGCGGCGCCTTCAGCGTCACCTCCCGGCCGGTCCTCGTGAAGCCGGCCTGGTCGAGCATCGGGATGATCGGATGCGCCGGATCGCGATACAGCCATTTCGTGATGGCGCCGCTCGACGAGTCCAGATGCACGCCGAGCCGGCGGAACGCCCAGCAGTCGTACGCGACCGACACGAAGAAGCTTGCCGGCAGCCGATTGAGCGCGCCGATCTTGCAGCCGATCAGCGTCACCTTCCCGCCAAATCCCATCGCCCCGATCTCGAGCTTGTTGACGCTCGCCATGATCGACGCCTCGAGCGCCGCCAGTCTTGGATCCGGGTTGACATCGTCGAGCGAACGAAACAGCTGCTCCTTCGCGTGGAGGTATCCCGACGTGCGATCCCCGCCGACCGAGACGCCCACCGCGCCGGGACTGCACCCCTTGCCCTGTGCCTGCCAGACCGCGTGCAGGATGCACTTCCTGACGCCGTCGAGCGTCCGATCGGCGCGGCCGAGATGCGGCAGCTCGACCGGCACCGAGTACTGCGCGTTCGTGTTTTCGCACCCGCCACCTTTGAGAATCAGCTTGATCTCGATTTCGTCTTCGTCCCACTGGTCGAAGTGGATGATCGGCGTGCCCGGACCGAGGTTGTCGCCGGAGTTGCTGCCGGTGATCGAGTCGACCGAATTGGGCCGCAGCTTGCCGCGCCGCGTGGCCTCGGCGACGGCTTCGCGAATCTGCTGGCGCATCCAGATCTGATTGGCACCGACGGGAACCTTGATCTCGAAGGTCGGCATCCCGGTGTCCTGGCAGATGGCGCCTTCGGTGTCCACGGCGAGATCGATGTTCTGCGCGATGATGGTGAGCGCCTGCGAGGAGCGCGTGCCCGTCGGCTCGGAGCCGAGCGCCGTTTTCATCGCGGCACGCACGTCCGGTGGCAAATCGGTCGACGTCCGAATGATGAGCTGAAGAACGCTATCGGCGAATGATGGCAGCATAACGCACAAGTATAATCAAGTCTGATGTCTCACGTCTGAGGTCGCCCGGGCGCGCGGCGGTTTCCCCCGAACGCTAAGACTTGAGCCTTGAAGTCGAGCCCTGATGTCTTTCCGCACCGAACGCGATCCCCTCGGCGAGGTGAAGGTCCCGACCCACGCCTACTACGGCGCCCAGACGATGCGGGCGGTCGAGAATTTTCCGATCAGCGGCCTGCACGCGCCTGCTGATCTCGTCACGGCCACTGTGCTCGTCAAGAAGGCGGCGGCTGAAGCCAACGCGTCGCTCGGCCGGCTCGGTCCCGACGTCGCGCGCCTCATCATCACCGCGGCTGACGAGATTCTCTCGGGTCGCCTTCGCGATCAGTTCGTCGTCGACGTCTACCAGGCGGGTGCCGGCACGTCGCACAACATGAACGCAAACGAGGTCCTGGCCAATCGCGCGGCGGAACTGGCCGGCGAACCGCTCGGCACGTACCGCCGCGTGCATCCAAACGACCACGTCAACATGGGCCAGTCCACGAACGACGTCTTTCCAACGGCGACTCGACTCGCGCTTCTGCTCGGCGCTCGTCCGCTCGTGGCCGCCGCACGCTCGCTCGCCGACAGCTTCGCGGGCAAGGCCGGCGAGTTTGCGGCCGTCCTCAAGACCGGCCGCACACATCTTCAGGACGCAGTGCCGATCACGCTGGGCCAGGAGTTTGGCGGCTATGCGGCGTGCATACAGAGCGGCGCCGAGGACGTCGCGGCGGCGGTCGAGCAACTCCGCGAGCTCAACATCGGTGCCACGGCGGTCGGCACCGGCTTGAATGCCGGCGACGATTTTCGCAGGCTCGTCGTGAGCTATCTCGCGCGGGACACGCAGTCGCCGCTCTCGCCCGCCCGCAACCTGTTTCGCGTCACCCAGAGCATGGGCGACGTCGTCGCCTATTCCGGCGCGATGCGACGGCTGGCAATCGAGCTGGGCAAGGTGGCGAGCGACCTGCGGTTGCTCAGCATGGGGCCGCGCGCCGGACTGGCCGAGATCACCCTCCCCGCCGTGCAGCCGGGATCGTCGATCATGCCCGGCAAGGTGAACCCCTCGGTCCCGGAGATGGTCAACCAGGTTTGCTTTCAGGTGATCGGCTGCGACATGACGGTCGCCATGGCCGCAGAAGCCGGACAACTCGAGCTGAACGTCATGATGCCCGTCATTGCGTGGAACGCCCTGCACGCGTCCACGATTCTGCGGGAGGCGATGAAGGCGCTTCGCACGCGCACTGTTGACGGGATCGTCGCCAATGCCGACCGCGCCCGAGAACTGCTCGATCGGACCACGGCAACTGCGACCGCGCTCAGCCCCTACATCGGGTATGCGGCGACCGCCGAGATCGCCAAGGAATCGGTGAAGACCGGCAGGTCCATCCGCGAGCTTGTGCTCGAACGAGGATTACTCGACGCGAACGATCTCGACAGCGTGCGCGCCTCCATCGACGAGACGACCCGCGCGCTCTACGTCGAGACGCTCGGCAATCCGAAGCTCGACGTTCCCGACTTCCGCGCGCTCGCCGACATCGCCCACGCCGCCGGCCTGCCGCTGGTGGTCGACAACACCTTCGCGACCCCGATCGTCTGCCGTCCGATCGAGCACGGCGCGGACGTCGTGCTGCACTCGGCCACCAAGTGGATCGGCGGCCACGGGACGTCGATCGGCGGCGTGGTGGTGGACGGCGGCACGTTCGACTTCGGGGCCGCGCCGCGCTTCAGGTCGTTCTACCAGGATCCCGATCCGGCGTACCACGGGCTGAAGTTCGCGGAGGCGTTCGGCGACGTCGACGGCGCGAACATCGCGTTCGCCATCCGGTTGCGGGTGACGCTGCTGCGCGACGTCGGCGCCGCGCTCTCGCTGTTCAACGCGTTCCTCTTCCTGCAGGGACTCGAGACGCTGCACCTG
>Ga0209415_10019762_pt1 | contig 10517 bp, 7 predicted proteins | sample PeaSoiSIISIP2007_FD_187696 | JGI IMG/M metagenome (GOLD analysis project Ga0209415, IMG submission 187696) | Peat soil microbial communities from Weissenstadt, Germany - SII-SIP-2007 (SPAdes) (version 2) | ecosystem: Environmental > Terrestrial > Soil > Wetlands > Peat | place: Germany... | reverse complement strand
CTAAAACTGGCCATTGCGAGAAGACAAAATCGCACGACCGCAAGGCCTTCACAGCCAATTTTCGGCCCCGTTTTCCACACCCGGAACCACTCCCGTCACTTTCTCGCCCTTCGCTATCTGTTTACCTTCAACTCCACCGTGAAAGAAGCGAGGAATCAGCAATCATGTTTCGCAAGACTGTGTACGGCTCCACCTTCAAGGACGTTAGCTTTGTCCCTTTGCAGTCCGCTACCTTCTGCGTCCAGTGTGAGCTGATCAGCACCAGCACCAAGCCTTTCTGCCTGGCCTGCGGCAGCCACGCCCTGCTCGGTCTTTCGCGCGTGCTCGGCGGATCGCTGCGCCACCAGCAGACCGCGCATCTCATCACCGACATGGAACTGAATAATCTCGTGCGCGACTTGCTGCGCACCGTGCCAGACCCAGATGTTGTAAGCATGGCCGACCACACCCGCATGCCGTCGCTGGCACAGCGCAGCCAGTTGCGCGTCGCCAATGCCGCCCATCCCGTGTCCGGCTTCCGCGCGGTGGCGGTAGGGGAAGACATCGAGATTCATCCCGCGGAACTGGATCTGGAACCCGCCATCAGTGCCATTACCGAACGCGCCCAGCATCTGACCGGAGCGACCGGAGCGGCCATCGCCCTGCGCGCCGGGGACGAAATTGTCTGCCGTGCCCGTACCGGCCGTACCGCTCCCGACCTCGGAGTTCGTCTGCAAACCGACGCGGGCATCTCCGCCGAAGCCGTACGCTCCGGCGAGATCATGCTTTGTCACGATGCGGAGCGGAACCCCCGCGTGGATCTCGCCAGCTGCCGCCGCCTCGGAGTGCGCTCGATTCTGGTTTCGCCCTTGCGTCACTACCGCCGGACCCTCGGAGTCTTCGAGGTGCTGTCCTCGTCCCCCGGAGCCTTCGACGAGCGCGACGTCGCCACCATGCAGCTCCTTTCCAGCATGATGGTGGCCGCGATTTCCCGCATCTCCAGCCTGCACCACGCCCGGACAATGCGGCTGGCCGGTTAGGCCAACCTCTACCGCTGGCGGTAGAGGCCTGCCTGACGCCGTTTCGAAACCGCCGAACCGAGCCGCTAACGTTTCTTTTTGGGAAAGTCGCACCTACGCTTATCCCGCGCTTATCCCGCTTGAATTATTTCCTTGCGATTGAAGCGCTCCTCGCAGTTGAGGTTGAAGCTGTTTACCAACACAACTAAGGTTGGGCGAGCCAGTTGCCGATACTCTAATGGATTGGAAGGGACTGGCGATGGAAGCCGTGGGGGTAGGGTAGGTGATCGGAATCAGCCGCGATCTCGACCAGAGTACCGAATCGGACGCGAAGTATCGGGGGCTATTGGAAGCCGCCCCGGATGCCATGGTGGTCGTGAATCAGGGTGGAGAGATCGTCCTGGTGAACGTCCAGACGGAGCGCCAGTTCGGGTACGGGCGCGATGAACTGGTCGGCCAAAAGGTAAGAACAATCATTCCCGAGGGCTTTGCGGAGCGGCTGATTGCGGACGCTACCCGAAGCGTGGCCGACGCCCTGGCGCAGCAGATGGGCATGGGGATCGAACTGTCCGGGCGACGCAAGGATGGCAGCGAATTTCCTATCGAGATCATGCTGAGCCCGCTGGAAAGCGCTGAAGGAATCCTGGTAACGGCCGCCATCCGCAACATCAGCGCGCGCAAGGCCGCGGAACAGCATCTGCTGGAGGTGCAGGGCAAGTATCGAGGCCTATTGGAAGCAGCTCCGGATGCGATGGTGGTGGTGAACCAGACGGGCGAGATCGTCCTGGTGAATGTTCAGGCGGAGAAACAGTTCGGATACCGGCGCGATGAACTCCTGGGCCGGATGGTGAACAGCATTATTCCTGCCGGCTTTGCGGAACGGCTGATCGCTGACGCTACCCGAAGTACGGCGGAGGCCCTGGCACAACAGATAGGCATGGGGATCGAACTCTCTGCGCGACGGAAAGATGGCAGCGAATTTCCGATCGAAATCATGCTCAGCCCTCTGGAAAACACCGAAGGAATTCTGGTGACGGCTGCGATCCGCAACATCAGCCGGCGCAAGAAATCCGAGGCGGACAACGCCGAACTGGAACGGCGCGTCGAGGAGCGCACCAAACAACTCGCGGTCGCCAATCAAGTTCTGGAACAAAGCAACGCAGAGCTGAAGCAATTCGCCTACGTTGCATCCCACGATCTACAATCTCCACTCCGCAGTATCAGTGGATTCGTCCAATTGCTCAAGTTGGAATACGAAGCCAAGTTGGACGAACGAGCCCAGGACTGGATCCGACGTACCGTCCAGTCGGTCGAACAGATGCAAAGGCTAATCCGCGACTTGCTTTCCTATTCCCGGGTGGAAGCGCACTCCCGGGCACTGGCGCGGACACCGTTCCTCGATGTTGTCAACGACGCGCTCACTCTCCTTGAGTCGCCCATTCACGATTCCGGGGGCCAGGTCACTTGGGGTCCGCTGCCAGACGTTATGGGTGACCGTTCGCAGTTGGTCCAGTTAATCCAAAACCTGATTGGCAACGGGCTCACATACCGCAGTGGCGAACCACCACACATCCACCTCTCAGCCGAACACACTGGAAAAGAATGGACCGTTTCCGTTCGCGACAACGGGATTGGCATTGACGCTAAGTATCACGAGCAGATCTTTGAAATATTCACACGGTTGCATGATCAAAAAGACTATCCCGGAACCGGCATTGGGCTCGCCGTCTGCCGTCGCGTCGTAAATCGTCACGGGGGCAGAATTTGGGTCGAATCTGAACCCGGCCAGGGCAGCACATTTTACTTCACCATTCCCGAAGGGACGGAACAAACCAATGCACAGTGACCTGGCTCTTAGCCGGCCGGCGGAAATCCTGCTCGCCGAAGATAACGACAACGACGTGGAACTCACCCGTCAAGGTTTTAGACGCACTAAGCTACTCCTCAACCTGCACCGCGTGAGAGACGGAGAGGAATGCCTGGCGTTCCTGCGCAAGCAGGGTGAGTACGCCCATGCTCCCACGCCCGATCTGATACTCCTCGACTTAAATATGCCTAAGATAAGCGGGTCGCAGGTGTTGGCTGAGATGGTAAAGGATGAGAGCCTAAGCAGTCTGCCCGTCGTTGTCTTGACCACTTCCGAGGAGGCAGAAGAGGTCTTGCAAATGTATAAGCTGCGCTGTAGCTCCTACATCGTCAAGCCGGTCGATTTCGACCAGTTCCTTAAGATCATTCGGGCAATCGCTAATTACTGGTTTACCGTTGTGGTTTTGCCCAAACCAGCCTCCGCCGAAAAAGCAACCGCCGGCGCAGGAGCCTAAGGAACCGGGGAACTCCGCAGGGCAAGAACAGTCCTCTCCAGATCCTCCTCTTCTCGGTGAAGTGGCTGGCCCCACGAATTCCAACCGTTTGGCCGGTTCGCGGCCCCCCAACGCGCTCTGCCTTGCATTAGCACTTATCGGCCCCCTGTCGTCCTTCTGATTTCTCTTCTTTTAATTACTTTTCTCCCATCCCGCGCTAATATGGAGCCACAAGAAGTTTGGGCCCTCTCCATGGCTGCCATCACCTCGTTGCATCGGGGTTCCTCCAACCGTCGCCGCCGTGTGCGACACAAGATCCAGACGCCCGCCTACGCCACTTTCACCTCGGAATCCCAAGGCGCCATGCTCGATCTCCACGAGATCGTGGACATCAGCGAAGAAGGCGTTGCCATTCAGTGCCATTCGCCTCTCGAAGTCAACACGCGCGTCAACCTGTGTCTGGATCTGGCCGATTGCGCACAACACATTTACACCACCGGGCAGGTGGTCTGGTCCAATGCTTCAGGACGCGCCGGGCTACATTTTTCCGAGTTGTCTGCAGAGTCCGTATCCCGCTTGCGCGAGTGGCTCTTCGTCAACGTGATGGCCGGAGTGGCCAACGGCGAGGCTGAGATTGCTCTTACCGGCCCCCGCGCCGAGGCTCCCCGTCCCGACTACACCGGCACGCTCGCGACGCTGACCGCTGTGCAGCGCCAGGTGGAAGCGCTCGGTCCCGACCTTGCCGCGGCGCTGCAGTTGATTTCGGAGCGCGCACAAACCCTGGTTCGCGCGTCCGGGGCAGCCATCGCGCTTGCCAATGCCGATCCAAATTTCATGATCTGTCGTGCCAGTTCCGGCCCCGATGCTCCGCCCGTCGGCGCGCCCCTGCAGGTGGGATCCGGTTTTTCCGGGGAGTGCGTCAGGACCGGAACGCTGCTGCGCTGCGACGACACCGAGGTCGACGTCCGCGTCGATCGCGACACCTGCCGTGCCCTGGGCCTGCGCTCCATCCTCGCGGTTCCCGTGCGCGTGGGTGAGAAGTCGATCGGAATTGTCGAGGTGTTCTCGGGTCAGCCGAACTCCTTCTCAGAAAACGACAGCCGGGTGCTGCAGCGCCTCGCCGAGACTGTGCTGGCGGCCGTGAACCGTGCCGCTCGCGCCGAGAATCTTCCGCCCCTGGTCGCCCCCAAGCCTGCCCCGCGGTTTGCGCCGGGGCCGGGAAGCGTGCTCTTTGCTTCCGCTCCCGAGGAAGAAAAGAAAATGGAGACTTCGGAAGAGAAACTCTCCGGCGGCATCAGCCTGCCCCGTTCGCACCTGATAATTTTGGTCCTTGCCGCCGCCGCGATCTTTCTGGTGCTAGGTGACGTCTCGGCCCCGTGGATCCAGAGCAAGCTCAAAGATCGTGGTCACAGCCCGTTGCAGACGGTGCTGGCGTCGTCGCAACCGCCGGCTGCTCCCGCGATCGAAACTGCATCCTTAGAGCAACTTCGCCAGATGGCCGACAACAACGACCCAGCGGCCGAGAATGCCTTGGGCCTTCGTTATGCTACTGGCGTGGGGGTGAAGACGGACGTGGAAGAGGCGGTTCGCTGGTTTACAAAAGCGGCGGAGCAGGGCAACGTGGCGGCTCAGTCCAAGCTGGGAACTCTTTATCTTAGTGGGCGCGCGGGCGTCCGCAAGGATCCGAACCGAGCCTATTTCTGGATGGTGTTGGCGCGCGCCAATGGTGACGATACCAGCAAGGCTCTTGCGCCCGTTGCTACAGCGTATTTGACCCCCGAGCAGATCACCTCAATCGAACAGGACGCCGACCGCTGGCTGCAAAAGCACTGGGCAACCGCAAAACCAGTCGCCGGCCACTGAAGCTCTCGTAGAGACGTTGCTTGCAACGTCTCTTCTCGCCACCAGCTGACCTTCCTGCTCCAGCAAGACGTAGCAAGCTACGTCTCTACGTGGGCGCTGGCGTTAGAATACCCCCAGAGGCTCCTGTGCCCACCCTCCGCGATATCCTCGACCGCAGAGTTCGCGAGGCGGACCCTTCTCTCTACGAAAAACTCGATAACCAGCGCGTCCGCTGTTTTTCCTGCGGCCACTGCTGTCCGATTCCCCAAGGCCAGCCCGGGGTGTGCAAAGTTCGCTACAACCGGGGCGGCACCCTCTATGTCCCCTGGGGATACACCGCCGGCATGCAGTGCGATCCCATCGAAAAAAAGCCGTTCTTCCACGCCCATCCGGGCGCGCTCGCATACAGTTTCGGCATGCTGGGCTGCGATCTCCATTGCGGATATTGCCAGAACTGGGTCACGTCGCAGGCTCTACGCGATCCCAATGCAGTGTCGCCTCCGTTGGAAGCGTCTCCCGAAGCCCTGGTGCGCGACGCCCTCGAACAGGGTGCGCGAATTCTGGTCAGCACCTACAACGAGCCGCTGATCACCAGCGAGTGGGCGGTGGCCGTCTTCAAAGAGGCGAAAGCCGCCGGCCTGCTCACCGGATTCGTTTCCAACGGCAACGCCACGCCACAAGTTCTCGAGTACCTGCGATCCCACCTCGATCTCTACAAAGTCGATCTCAAGAGCTTCGACGATCGCCACTACCACGAACTCGGCGGACGCCTCGCCCCCATCCTAGACAGCATCCGCCGCATTCACCAGATGGGCTTGTGGCTCGAGATTGTTACGCTGCTCATCCCCGGCTTCAACGATTCCGCCGACGAACTGCGCCGCCTGACGGAATTCGTCGCCGGCATCTCGCCCGACATTCCGTGGCACGTGACCGCCTTTCACACCGACTACAAAATGCAGGGAGATGACCAGCGCGACACCACTGTCGAGGATCTGCTGCAAGCCGCCGAAATCGGTCAAGCCGCCGGGCTGCGCTACATCTATGCCGGCAACCTTCCCGGCATGGTCGGCCCTTGGGAGGATACCCGCTGCCCGCAATGCCATGAAACTCTGATCCGCAGGTACGGCTATCTCATCGAAGACTACCGCCTCACTCCCGAAGGCCGTTGCCCGCGCTGTTCGTGCCAAATCCCCGGCCGCTGGGCCGCCAATTTCGACGGCCAGATCACCTCTCATCCTTTCCTTCCACACAAACGGTCGCGTTTATTTACAATCACAAGTCGTTGAACTTGACTCTTGGATTTTGACTATGTGTTGATTTTGACTGTGTGGGGACAGCCGCCCTCGGCTGTCCGCCGGGCGCAGCCCGGCAGCCGTCGCGGCAATGTGTCAACCGTCCGAATGCGGAAACTACTGATCCTCGCTCTCTGTGCAGCGCTCGGCCTCCTGCTCTCCTCCTGCTCTCCACGCGACTTCCTGTCGCGTCGTCTCGCCACCGACTTGATCTCCGCTTCCGAGCCGTTCCGGACGCAACAGCATTTCCCCCTCCAGACCGGCACCGTCTCCAACAAAGACTATGTCTCGCCCGAATATCTCGTTCTTCAGCAGCACGGCTGGATTTCGGCGAGCGCGGCCCGTTGCTCCCCGGGCATGGCGCCCCCACCCTGCTGGGACGTCTTCCTGACTCCCGCGGGCGTGGACACGGTTCGAGCCCTGGTCCCCGCGGACGAGGCTGACAAGACGTTATTCTTTATTCCCGTCGCACGAAGGGAACTGGTGGGCGTCACCGGTATCAGCAGGCAGGGCAACCAGGCCGACGTCGACTTCACATGGAGATGGGTCCCGTTGAACGAAGTCGGGGCCGCGCTCTACTCCGGCGACCTGCGCTACACCTCGACCGTGGGATTTCGCGAGTACGATGACGGCTGGCGCATCCTCGCCGCCCGAACCGCTCCTCATCCCAATCAGACGCTTGACGACGCGCTCAAGAACGCCGAGCCTGCCCAGTGATCCAAAGAGTGAAGATCGACAGAGTAAAGATCGACAGAGTAAAGATTGGCGCGTCCGCCTGGATTGAGTCCGCCGCGGCGCGGCTGACCCCACAACGCATTCGCGCCCATGCGGTCATCCTGGCACTTTGTTTGTGGGGAGTGTGCGCCGTAGACTTCTCAACCCCCGGCCCGTTGGACCGCGCGGGCAACATCAAGTTCCAGGATTTCCTGCCGCTCTACGTTTCCGCCCAACTGATCGCGCACGGCCGCGCAACCGAACTCTACGACCAGCAGGTCACGGCAAACTCGGTGCAAGCCCTTGTTGGTCAGACCACTGTCGGTCAAACCAATGTTGGTCAAACCACGCGCTTGCGCCTGCCCTACCTCTACGGACCGCAGGTGTCACTCATCTTCGTCCCTCTGGCCCGATTTTCGTTTCCCGTCGCGGCGCGAATCTGGGTCGGGACTTCCCTGCTCATCTTCCTAGCGTGCGTCTATCTTGTCTGGAAGTCCTGTCCAGGCCTCTGCTCACGCTCCGGAATCGTCGTCCTCTGCGCGATCGCTTTTCCTCCGCTATTTCATTTCGTCGTGCGCGGCCAGTTGTCGGCGGTTGTGCTGGCGTGCTTCACGGCCGCATTCCTTGCCTTCCGCTCCGGGCGCACCCTGTTGGCCGGGATTGCTCTAGGATTCCTGGTTTTCAAACCGCAGTTCCTGGTTGCCATCCCGCTCGTGTTGCTGCTGGCTCAGGCCTGGAAAACACTCTCGGGTGTGGTCGTCGCGGCAGCCGCGCAGTTGGCGCTCGCCAGCCTGTATTTCGGCACGCTGGTGATGCGCGCATACTTCGACACACTCTGGCACATCTCACGCGTGATCGGCGCGTTAGAACTCAACCTTGCGCCCATCCAGATGCATTCCCTGCGTTCCTTCTGGTCATTGCTGGTTCCACGGCCGGAACCTGCGCTCGCGCTATGCATCTTGAGTTCCCTTGTTGTCGTGAGCATAGCCGCAGTCGTTTGGAAATCCGCCGCTCCACTGGCGCTGCGATTTTCCGCGCTAACCCTTGCCGCGGTACTCGTCAATCCGCATCTGTTCGTCTACGACGTGCTGGTGCTCGCTCCCGTGCTTCTGCTTCTTGCAGACTGGATCCTCACCCACCCGCAGCATCCATCCTCTGCCGCGCTAGCCCTGCTCACGTATCTCGCATTCGTGTTGCCTCTGTTGGGCCCGATTTCCCAATGGACTCACATCCAACTCTCTGTCCCCACATTCGCCGCGTTGCTGTGGGTCTTATGGCGCGATTCCAGAACTCCGAGTCACAAACTTGCCTCGAACGAATCTGCCGTTGTATAACCCTTCTTCCCGCCGGGAATCCTATGCGAATCCACAAAACTGTCCTCGTTGCGCTGATGTTCGTGAGCTGTGCGCTCACCCTCGCTGCTCAAAGCAAGCCCAAGCTCACGCTCGACGAATTCTTCAACTCCGTCGACTTTACCTCGGTGGAGATTTCTCCCGACGGCAGCTCGGTCGTCATCGGCGCCGAGCGCGCCGACTGGGACCAGCAAATCTTCCGCAGCGATCTCTGGCTCTATCACAACGACGGCCAAGCCGGCTCTGGTGTTGGCAATCTGATTCAGCTTACGCAGTCGGGCCACGATTCCGAGCCGAAGTGGTCCCCGGATGGCCGCTGGATCGCCTTCCTTTCCGAGCGCAAGACTTCCACTGAGAAAGGCGACTCCGATTCCGATGCCGACTCAAAAGACGAACCCGCCAGCCAGATCTACCTCATCTCCCCCAACGGCGGCGAAGCGTTCGCGGTGACGCAGGGAGAAGATGACGTCCACTCCTTCTCCTGGTCGGCGAATTCGCAGACCATCTACTTCGCCACGCGCCAGCCTTGGCGCAAGACGCAGAAAGACGACCACAAGAAAGAATGGAAAGATGTGGTGCAATATCGCACGGCCGAGCGCGGCGACGCGATCTTCGCCCTCGACGTCTCCATAGCCCTTGCCCGCCGCGCAGCCCCACCCGCGAAACCGGGCGCCTCAAAGAGTGACGCCCCAAAGAGTGACGACGACAAAGAACCAGACCTCACTCCTGGCGCGATCGAGATCGCTCAAATGCCCTTACGCGTCGATCACCTGCTCGCGTCGCCCGACGGCACCACCCTCGCCTTCGTGACCAATGCGGTCAACCAGCGCCAGGAAAAAATTGAAGACATCGAAATCTATACGTTCCCTTTGCTGGTCTCGCGAAGAGCCTTCGACTCGCACGGCAAGCCCGATCCCGATCGTCCCTACCCCATGCGCATCACTCAAAACCAGGCCGCGGAAGTCCACCCGCGCTGGGCCAACGACAGCCACCACATCTTCTTCACCGTCGAAGTTGGAGACGTCTCCGGCCCCTACCGCGACCTGCAGCCGCATCTCTACTGGGTGGACACCTTCAGCAAGAAAGTTGAGCAGTGGGCAAAAGACTTTCCCGGTCAGATCGTGAGCTTTGAGCCTTACGCCAACGGGGTGGTAGTGACCGCGCGCCTCGGCACCGAAGTTCAGGTGTACACCTCGGCCAATCCTTCGGATTCGCTGCACCCAGTCGCAGGGCAGAAAGGAACGTACGCGGACCTCTCGACCGGATCGCACACCCAGCGCGTCGCCTTCCAATATTCCTCGTTGACCACGCCGACCGAGATCTACCTTACAGACGGGCCCAGCGCGCTGGCGACCGCCCGTCCCATCACTTCCTTCAACAAGCTGTTCACCGAACGCGATCTGCCGCAAGGCAAGCCCTACCAGTGGAAGGCCGACGACGGCACCACGGTCGAAGGCATGCTGATCTATCCTCCCGGGATCGAACCAGGAAAGCCCGAGGCGAAGCACCTGCCCATGTTCACATTCATTCACGGCGGCCCCGCCGATGCCGACGGCAACCACTTCGAAGCCGACTGGTACCAGTGGGCCGGCCTGGCCGCGACGAATGGATGGCTGGTCTTCGAGCCCAACTACCGTGGCTCCACCGGATACGGCGACAAGTTCCTCGCGCAGATCGTTCCGCAGATCGTCTCGCGCCCCGGCAAGGACATTCTCGCAGGCGTCGACGCGCTGGTGAAAGACGGCATCGCCGATCCCGACCGCCTCACCATCGGCGGCTACAGCTACGGCGGATACATGACCAACTGGCTTATCACCCAGACCACGCGCTTCAAAGCCGCCGTCACCGGCGCGGGCGCGGTCGAGCACATCGGCAACTGGGGCAACGACGACACCACCATGGACGACGCCTACTTCCTCGGCGGACGTCCCTGGGAAGCCCAGCAGCGCTATCACGACGAAGCCGCAATTTTCCAGATCGACAAAGTCCGCACCCCCACCCACATGGTCGCCGGCGCCG
>Ga0209415_10019761_pt1 | contig 10517 bp, 12 predicted proteins | sample PeaSoiSIISIP2007_FD_187696 | JGI IMG/M metagenome (GOLD analysis project Ga0209415, IMG submission 187696) | Peat soil microbial communities from Weissenstadt, Germany - SII-SIP-2007 (SPAdes) (version 2) | ecosystem: Environmental > Terrestrial > Soil > Wetlands > Peat | place: Germany... | reverse complement strand
GGGGAGCCGTATTGGGGCAAGGGATGGATGACGGAAGCCGTCACGAAGTTTACCGAGTGGGCGTTTGAGCACTTTGATCTGCGTCGAATCTTTGCCGAGCCCTACGCGACCAACATCAGCTCATGCCGTGTGCTGGAGAAAGCCGGGTTCGTATTGGAAGGCCGGATGCGCAGCAGCGTGATTAAAGACGGCCAGATCCTGGATCAATTCTTGTAATCACGAATCCGGCCATGAAATGCTCGCGTCGACACGTGGAACAATGGTCCTTGTGATTCGACTCCACGCTTCAGCGTTCATTGGCGGTGCGCTGTTTCTCTTAACAATTTCGCTGCCCGGTGTGGACTGGAGGACCTACAAGCCGAGCCTTCATTCGCAGGTCGCGCCTCTGGGGCTTGTCGAAGGCCGATCTCTGCTGGGCGGCTTCTGCGAAAGCGTGACCGGAACTAAAGGATCCGGCCTCACATGCAAAACCCGGTCCTTGGGGTCGGCGTTCGCGGACATATTTGAAAACCGGTTTCATCCTAAAGGGGTCATCTTTGGCCACTTTCTAGATACCCCTGTCGAATCAGCGGTAATCACCGGATTCAGCCTTGAGACTCATCCTGCGCACTGGGGCGGAACGCTCTTCCTGACAAAGGAAAATGGCAGCTGGAAACCCGCCTGGTACAAGTCCGGACTGATCACCGATTCTTGCGAAAAAGCCGAGCGGCCTGACGGGCGCGAGATCCTCATTTGCGAATACGAAGACGGAGGAATGGGGCACCGAATTCACACGCTTTTCGCGATCGATCTGCGGGAGACTCTGCCGCCCGAGTCACCGCTCGTGTTGGTCGATTCTTTTGAGAGCGATTTTTGCATGGGTCAACGGCAGGTTATGGAACGCGTTCAGTGGGGGAGTAGCCGGCAAAGGTTTTCCGTCATCGTCCGAACACCCGAATGGGAGATACTTCCGGACGGCGCTTGTGGCCCGCAGCCTCCCAAGCGTCCACCGCTGTCGACGCGCTTGGAGTTTGATGTCACCAATGACGGTGTACAGTCGCGGTGAGGGTCAAGTCTTCGCTCTGAGACGATCTGGCGCGGCTCGTCGGTAAGGCGCTACGATGAAAGAGAGGAAGTGATGGCGAATCTCGACTGGTCACAGTGCCCCGCTGTAGAGAGCATTCCCGGCAAGGTTAGCGGCGCCTGGGTTTTTCGCGACACTAGGATGCCGGTGAAGCTCGTGTTTGAAAACCTCGAAGATGGGATGTCCATCGACGAAATCATTGAGCAGTATGACGTCACGCGGGAACAGGTGAAAGCAGTGATCGACTTCGCGGCACGGAGTCTCGAAACCACCCCGCGTTAATCGTGCTGATTCTGTTCGACCACAACATCCCGCGAGGACTCGCCAACGCACTCCGGAGCCACACGGTGGTGGAGGCGCGGGCGCGAGGATGGCACCGGTACAAGAACGGCGAGCTACTGAAGGCAGCCGAAGAAGCCGCATTCGACGTGCTGGTGACCAGCGATAAGAGCATTCGCTATCAACAGAATCTCGCGGGTCGGCGAATCGCGCTCGTTGTTCTCGGTCAGGGTCGCTGGCGGCTGGTACGCCATTGCCGCGGCGGTAAACGCGGCGACGCCTGGAACTTACACCGAAGTGGAAATTCCGGTCGACTAGAAGTACTTTTCATGATGTAGACCGGGAATTTCATTTGGCGGCGTAAAGGACGGATCCGGGCGCCGCGCGGTACGATGGGGGCGATGGCTGCTCTGCCGGATCGTTATGAGGAGCCCGTGGTGGAACTGCGCCGCATTGCGGCGGAGCGGCTGGACCCGCTGCTCGAAGAAGAAACCGCGACGTGGCGCTCGCAACTCGACTGGGATTTCCGGCAGTCGGCTGATCTGGTCCGGCGCTTCGTCCACATGCAGGCGCTGAGCGGATTCGCGCTCATGTCGAACGACAAAGTCGCGGGCTATGCGTATTTTGTTTGCGAAGAGGGCAAGGGGCTGATCGGCGATCTGTACATGCTTCGCGAGCACCGCACCGTTCTGAATGAAAACGTGCTGCTACAAGCCGCGCTGGATGCCATCTGGCTCACTCCGGGGGTGCGGCGTGTGGAAGCGCAGCTCATGATGCTGTCCTCGCCGCTCGACCGGGCCATTCCATATCAGAATCGGTCGCAATGCCACCCGCGATATTTCATGGAAGCGCCGCTGGGGCCTGCCGTCCACCTTCCTCCCAAACGGCAGCCGGGCATTTCGATCGCGCGCTGGGCCCCCAGCCGGCATGACGATACCGCCCGGCTGATCGCGAATGCATATCAGGGTCATCTGGACGGCCAGATCAACGATCAGTATCGTTCCGTGGCGGGTGCGCGGCGATTCCTGATGAACATCGTGCAGTATCCCGGATGCGGCACATTTTTTGGACCCGCATCGTATGCCGCGGTCAGCACCCAGGGGAGCGAGCTGCGCGGGGTTTCGCTCGCCAGCCTGGTGGCGGAAGATGTCGGGCACATCACGCAGGTGTGCGTAGCTCGATCGCATCAGGGAACCGGACTGGGGTATGAGCTGGTCCGGCAATCCCTGCTGGCGCTGGCCGCGCATGGATGCCGCAGCGTTAGCCTGACTGTAACCGCGTCGAACCAGAATGCGGTCCAGCTCTATCGGCGCATGGGATTCACCACGTTGCGCGACTTCGCGGCCTATATCTGGGAGCCGGCTGGTAAACTATAAGTTTGACTGAAATCGAACAGCGCCGCCGGAGTGTGGCCGAACGCCTGGCGGAACTCAAAGTTGATGCGTTCCTGGTAACTTCACCGGCCAATCTCCGCTATCTGACCGATTACACGGGGTCGAACGGGCTCCTGCTGATCACCCGAACGGAAGCGCATTTTTTCACCGATCCGCGCTATGGCCTTGAAGCGTCACAAAAAATGACTTGCCGGGTGCATGTTTCAAAGAAGGGGCTGATTCCGGCAGCAGTCGCGATCCTCAAGCGTAAGAAGCTGAAAAAAATAGGGTTTGAATCGGCATGGCTGCGCTTCGAGGAGTATTCGAAGCTAAAAGACGAACTGCCGCTCGGGTTTGCGCTGCATCCGGTAGGGCGGGTGATGGAACAGCAGCGGATGATCAAATCCGCGGCAGAAGTGGCCATGATCCGGAAGAGTGTGCAGGCCAATTCCGAGGCGTATTCCCGCGTTTTGAACCGGATTAAGGTGGGGGTTCGAGAACAAGACGTCGCGGCCGAGCTGGAATTTCAGATGCGGATGCTGGGGGCTGAGAAGCCCGCGTTTGAAACCATCGTCGCGACGGGGGAGCGGTCGGCGTCGCCGCATTCCCAGCCGACTGCGCGTCGATTCGGGGAAAATGAACTATTATTAATAGACATGGGCGCGAGCGTCGACGGATATGCCAGCGATATGACGCGCGTAGCCTACGCGGGTGTGCCGCCCAAGCGCATCAGGGACCTGTATAAGGCGGTTCTGGACGCTCAATTGACGGCGGTGAACGCGGTTCGTCCCGGAGTGACGGCGACCAAGGTGGACGCGGCGGCACGTAACGTGTTAAAAAGTCACAAGCTCGACCGGGCGTTTCTGCATTCCACCGGTCATGGCCTGGGGCTGGAGATTCATGAGCCGCCCCGCATCGGAAAAAAGGACCAGACCCGGCTGCAGGCCGGAATGGTGGTCACGATCGAGCCCGGGGTTTACATCGACGGGCTGGGCGGGATTCGGATCGAGGATACAGTGCTGGTAACCGCGAGCGGCTGTGAGGTGCTGACGCCGACTCCCAAGGAATTCACAAGCATATAAATGACCATCGAAGAGATAAAAGAGCTGCTCGAAATCTTCAATGAAAGCGGCATAGGGGAGATGGAGTTGCAGCGCGGCGAGAATCGTCTGCGGCTGAAGCGCGCGGGGATGAGCCAGGAAATCGTGGTGCCGCCGGCTCAGCCGGTGGTGGTAACGGCCGCTCCTCCGGCTCCTATGATCCAGGCGTCACCGGCGGCGGAAACTCCACACGCGGCTGCCGCGGCGACGGCGACTGCCAAGGCTCCGGAGATCGATTCGGGACACGTGCTGGTGAAATCGCCGATTGTGGGGACGTACTATGAAGCTCCGGCGCCGGGGGCGGCTTCGTTCGTAAAGGTCGGCGATGCTGTGGAGCCGGGACAGGTGCTGTGCATCATCGAATCGATGAAGCTGATGAACGAGATCGAGTCTGAGGTGGCCGGCATCGTGGCGTCGAAGCTGGTGGAGAACGGTCGACCAGTGGAGTACGGAGAGGCGCTGTTCGCGATCCGGCCGCGATGAACACCCGATGTGAGCCCGCGCGCGCACAGGCGTTAGCCGTTGTGCGCGATTCAAAAAATGTTTGAAAAAATCCTGATCGCCAATCGCGGCGAGATCGCCCTCCGCGTCATCTGCGCCTGCAAAGAAATGGGCATCAAGACCGTGGCGGTCTACTCCGAAGCCGACCGTTACAGCCTGCATACCCGTTTCGCGGATGAGGCGATTTGCATCGGTCCGGCCAAGAGCGCGCGCAGCTATCTGGATATTCCGTCGGTGATCAGCGCCGCCGAAATCACCAACGCCGATGCGGTTCACCCGGGTTACGGATTTCTTTCTGAAAATTCGGATTTCGCGGAAGTGTGCGAGACCAGTGGGCTGACGTTCATCGGTCCCACGCCGGATGTGATCCGGAAAATGGGATCGAAACAGGTGGCTCGCGCGGCGATGGACGAAGCGGGCGTGCCGATTCTGCCGGGGTCCAAGGGGATTTTGAAAAATCTGGAAGAAGCGCTGGAGATTGCAGGTGAGATCGGTTATCCGGTGATGCTGAAGGCGTCGGCCGGCGGCGGCGGGCGCGGGATGCGCGTGGTGCGCGGCGCGGAGGAAATGCCGAATCTGCTGGCGCAAGCGCAGGCGGAGGCGTCGGCTGCGTTTTCGTGCGGCGATATGTACATGGAAAAGCTGGTGGAGAATCCACGGCATATCGAGTTTCAGATTCTGGGCGACAAGCATGGGCATGTCGAGGTTCTGGGCGAGCGTGAATGCTCGATTCAGCGGCGGCATCAGAAGCTGATCGAGGAGGCCCCGTCGGTTGCGGTCTCGCCGGAATTGCGCGGGCGCATTTCCGAGGTGCTGCGCGTGGCGCTGAGCGCGATCGGGTATACCAATGCGGGGACGGTCGAGTTCCTGATGGACGCGTCGGGCCACTTGTATTTCATCGAAGTGAACGCTCGCATTCAGGTGGAACATCCGGTGACGGAGATGGTGACGGGCGTCGACCTGGTGAAGGCGCAGATCCGTATCGCGGCGGGAGAGAAGTTGTGCGATATTCTGGGCGGTCCGATTGAGCTGCGCGGGCATGCGATCGAATGCCGCATCAACGCCGAGCATCCGCAGACGTTCACCCCGTCGCCGGGGCGGATCACGGGGCTGAATTTGCCGGGTGGGGCGGGGATTCGCGTGGATACGGCAGCGTATCAGGATGGCGTGATTCCTCCGTATTACGATTCGCTGGTGGCGAAATTGATCGCGCATGGGCGCGACCGGACGGAAGCGATCGCGCGGATGAAGCGGGCGCTGGATATGTTCGTCGTCGAGGGGATTTACACGTCGATTCCGCTGCAGCAGCGGATTATGACAAATCCGGATTTTGTGGCGGGTCGGATCGATACTGGATTTTTGCCTCGGATTGGGATTACGGGGGAGAAGAAATAGCTCTCACCTTTACAGCCTGGGTTCCGCAGGGCTGAACGGTTCTGCGCCGAAATAGCCCTCTGCTATCCTGAAATTCAGGTTATGCGCCCGGAGGAGACCCTCTACTTAATCGCCATCATTCCGTGGTGGATTAAAGTAGCCGCTCTTTTGGTTATCGTTGGGTGGACTGCGTGGAGCGGACGTAGGCCGGGAGTTGGAGACTCTCGAGCGTGGTACGATCGCACGATTCGGGCGGTCGGCGGGCTCATCCTTTTTTGTTTCGTGCTCTTCATGATTGTCTTCATGGTGTCCAGGAAAGCTTAATTAAGTGTTGCAGGAAATATTTTGAAAATTGGGTTTGTTAGTCTCGGATGTCCTAAGAACCTCGTCGATACCGAGGTGATGATGGGGCAGCTTGTCTCGAAGGGACATGAGCTGACGCCGCATCCTTCGGATGCGGATGTGATCGTCGTCAATACTTGCAGCTTTATCGATCCTGCCAAGCAGGAATCGGTGGACACCATTCTGGAGATGGCGGAGTACAAAAAGACCGGGCGGGCGCAAAAGCTGATTGTCGCGGGATGCCTGGTGGAACGGTATCGCGCCGATATCCAGAAGAACATGCCGGAAGTGGATGCGGTGATCGGCACCAATGAACTCGAGCGGATTACGTCTTTGTGTGAGGGCGTGGAGGCGGCGGCGAATCCGTTCGAGCCGTATCTATATCACGACCTGACGCCGCGTGTGCTGGCGACGCCGAAGCATTTCGCCTACATCAAAATCGCCGAAGGGTGCGATCATCCGTGCACGTTTTGCGTGATCCCGCAGTATCGCGGGAAATTCCGGAGCCGGCGGTTCGAATCGGTGATTTCAGAAGCCACGCGGCTGTTTTCGCAAGGCGTGCGCGAGATCAACCTGATCGGCCAGGATACCACTTGCTTCGGCGAAGACTTGGGAATGAAGGATGGGCTGGCGACTTTGCTGGCTCGCCTTGCGCAGATCGAGACCGAGCACGAAAAATGGGTGCGGTTTCTGTACTGCTATCCGAATAAAGTTACGCAAAAGCTGCTGGACACGATCGCCGAGCATGACGCGCTGGTGAAGTACATCGATATGCCGCTGCAACATGCCAGCGCTCAAGTCTTGAAGCGCATGAAGCGCGGGGCCAACGGCGATATTTTCCTGAAACTCATTGAACGCATCCGGCGCACGATTCCGGGAGTGGGGATCCGGACCAGCATGATCGTCGGGTTTCCGGGTGAGACCGATTCTGATTTTGAGACGCTGTGCCGGTTCGTGCAGGAAGCGCAGTTCGACCGGCTGGGCGTGTTTTCTTATTCCGACGAAGACACGAACGCGAGTTTTCACCTGGATGGAAAGGTCGACGCGCGGACGATTTATCAGCGCAAACGACGGCTGATGGCCCTGCAAAGAAAAGTTTCGCGCGCGCGGAACAAGAAAATGATCGGGCAGGAATTTCCGGTGCTGGTGGAGGGGCCGTCGGTCGATTCGGAACTGGTTTGGCAGGCGCGGCTCGAGACGCAGGCTCCAGAGATCGACGGCGTGTGCTACATTTCGGATCCGGGCGAGCATCCACTGCGCGCGGGTGAGATTCGCAGAATGCGGATCACCGAGGCGCACGATTACGATTTGACGGGTGAGCTGACGGACGCTCCCGTGCAGGCATCGCGCTCACCGCTGGTTCAGCTCGCGCTTTCATGAAGTGTCCGATTTGCGGGAAGCCGGTCGACGCCGCTAATCCTTTCATGCCGTTTTGCAGCGACCGCTGCCGGATTATCGATCTGGGAAACTGGGCTTCGGAGAAGTACGTGATTCCAGCGCCGATCGAGCCTGCGGATGCGGAGGATGACGAGGATTGACGCTGATCGCGCGGGTTATCGCCACGTGGTTTTACTGCGGATACTCGCCGATGGGGCCGGGGACGGCGGGATCGCTAGCGGCGATCGCAATCGCGTTGGTGCTGCATCAATATGCGGGTGTGCCCGCCTGGGGGTTCGCGATCCTGGCGGCGGTGCTGGCGATTCCGGGGACGTGGGCGGCGGATGTGACGGCTCGCGAATCGGGGCTGAAAGATCCGCAGATCGTGGTGGTGGATGAAGTCATCGGGCAGTGGCTGACGCTGGCGGGTGCGGTCGGGTTGAACTGGAAGGCGTGGATCGCGGCGTTCGTGCTGTTCCGAATGTTCGATATCTGGAAGCCTGCGCCGGTGCGGCAGCTGGAACGGTTGCCGGGGGGAGTGGGGATCGTCGCGGACGATGCGATGGCGGGGGTGTATGGGGCGGCCGTGTTGTTCGCGTTGGGGTGGTTTCGTTTGATTTAAGAGCATTGGTTCGCGGCGGCTGTACCGGCCGCTTCCTCTGGTCGCGGCTCGCTTTCGTTATCGGTGAGGCGGGCGTCGTATATTGGAGTTTAGAAATGGCATTTCGCAAGAACAACGAATCGCGGCCGCAGATTCTGGAGGTTTCGCCCGCCGCGGCGATCCCGGGCGGTGAATTTCAAATTCGCGGCAGAGGGCTTTCTTCCACCGCGCGCCCCCGGGTTCGGTTCGGCGATGCTACGGCGCCCATTGTAATCGGATCGGATACCTTCGCCATCGTGCGCGTGCCGGAGAACGCGGCGGCGAGCGAACTGATCATCGGCAACGGCGAACACGCCAGCGTGCCGTGGACCTGCGGCATCGGGATTCAGATCGCCGACAGTATGCACCCGGTGTCGAATCCGGTGATCGACCGCTACGGCAACATCTATACGACGTTCAGCGGATCGCCGGGACAAAAGACGCCGGTGTCGATTTATAAGATCGATACCAGCCATCATTCCAAGCCATTGGTCAGCGACCTGATGAACGCGACGGGACTCGCGCTCGATTCCGAAGGCGCGCTGTATGCGTCCAGCCGGCATGACGGCGCGGTGTACCAGGTGTCGGCGGCGGGGAATCTCGCGGTGTATGTGGAAGGGATGGGCGTCGCGACGGGAATCGTGTTCGACCCGGAAGAAAATCTGTACGTCGGCGACCGCAGCGGGACGGTTTTCAAGATCAGCCGGGAGCGGCAGATTTACGTGTTCGCGACGCTGGAGCCGTCGATTGCGGCGTATCATCTGGCGTTCGGGCCTGACGGGTATCTGTACGTGAGCGGGCCGACCACGTCGAGCTTCGATTCCATCCAGCGAATTTCGAGCGCGGGGCACGTCGAGGTTTTCTATCGCGGCCTGGGGCGCCCGCAGGGGATGGCGTTCGACACGAAGGGGAATCTGTATGCCGCGGCTTCGCTCGGTGGACGGCGCGGGGTAGTGCGGATTTCGCCGGATGCGAATGCGGAGCTGTTCCTGTCGGGTCCGGCGATTGTGGGGCTGGCGTTTGCGCCGTCGAAATCGCTGATTCTCGCCACCAACAATTCGATTTTCCGCGTCGATGTGGGAATCGAGGGGCGGCGGATTCCGTAGAAGCCCGGTGCGAGACGCTGAGATCATCGCCGTCGGAAGTGAACTGCTGACGCACGATCGCATCGACACGAATTCGCTATTTATCACCGAACAACTGAACGCGCTGGGCGTGGAAGTATCCAGGAAAGTGATCGTGGGCGACGATCGCGCGCGGCTGGAGGCGGCGGTTCGCGATGCGCTCGAAAACGTCGAGATCGTGGTGTTGTCGGGCGGGCTCGGTCCGACGGAAGACGACCTGACGCGCGACGCGGTGGCGGCCGCGCTGGGGCGGTCGCTCATTTTCAGTCAGGAAATCTGCGGGTGGATCGAAGAGCGGTTTCGCCGCTTCCAGCGCAAGATGGCGGAGAACAACAAGCGGCAGGCGTATCTGGTGGAAGGCGCGGAAGCGCTGCCGAATCCACGCGGGACCGCGCCGGGGCAATGGCTGGATGTGGACGGCCGCATCGTGATGCTGCTGCCGGGGCCGCCGGGCGAGCTGAAGCCGATGTTCATTGACCAATGCGTTCCGCGCTTGCTGCGCCATTTGCCGCCGCAGTCGATTCGCACCCGATATTATCGCGTCGCGGGGATGGGCGAATCGGATCTGGATCAACTGATCGCGCCGGTGTATACGAAGTATGTAAATCCCGCAACTACGATTCTTTCGGGTCCTGGAGATATTCAGGTCCACTTGCGGGCGCGCGGCGCGACGGTGGAAGAGGCGGAGGCGCTGTTAAATGAAGTGGCTCCGCCGATTGAGGAACTGCTGGGGGATCGGATTTATTCGCGCAATGGGGATCTGCTGGAATCGGTAGTGGGGGCGATGCTGCGGGCTCGGGGAGCGACGCTGGCGGTCGCGGAAAGCTGCACGGGCGGGATGCTGGCGGAGCGGATCACATCGGTGGCGGGCAGCTCGGATTATTTTCTGGGCGGGTTCCTGGTCTATTCGGACCGGATGAAGACGGAGCTGTTAGGCGTGGATCCGGGGCTGATCGAAAAACATACGGCGGTGAGCGAAGAGGTGGCGCGGGCGATGGCTGAGGGGGCTCGGGTGCGGACGGGGGCGACGTGTGCGATTTCGGTAACGGGAGAAGCGGGGCCGGAGAGCGCGACGGGGGCGCCACTCGGGACGGTGTTCATCGGATATGCGAGTACCGGGGGCACGGAAGCTCGGCGGGTCCATGTGCCGGGGGACCGCAAACGCGTGAGAATGCTGGCCGCGCAGACGGCGCTCGATTTTCTTCGGCGGCGGATTTGAAACCTTAGCGGCCCGGCCAGCATCTGCGTATTTGTGGGTGGAGGGAACATGATTCGATCTTTCAGTATTCTTTTGCTGCTGTCTGGATTGGCTAGCGCGGACACGCTGATCATGCGCGACGGGCG
>Ga0209415_10019760_pt1 | contig 10517 bp, 7 predicted proteins | sample PeaSoiSIISIP2007_FD_187696 | JGI IMG/M metagenome (GOLD analysis project Ga0209415, IMG submission 187696) | Peat soil microbial communities from Weissenstadt, Germany - SII-SIP-2007 (SPAdes) (version 2) | ecosystem: Environmental > Terrestrial > Soil > Wetlands > Peat | place: Germany... | reverse complement strand
CCTCCGAGGTCTCCGCCGCGGCGGCGAAGAAATGTCTTTCCCTTCTCCTGTGACGTCTCGAGCGCCGCGAACGACCAGTCGGGATCGGCCGAGGCGGCAATGATAGCGACACGCACGCCTTCACAATCGGGGGCATTGAAAGGATCCGTCAGGTCTGGCATGGAGAGCGAGGCATCGACCTCCTCAACGACGGGAGCGACGGCGTTCAGCGGGCCAGTGACGGAGTCAAACGGATTTCTCGAGAGGATCGGGTCAGCGTTGGTCGCATGCCGGCTGGTGGAGGCGGCAGCCGGCGGCAGGCGAGCGACAAAAGGCGCGGCGGCGAGCTGCTTCTCGTCCACGCCCAGGCTTGTCCCGACGATCTGCATGATCCCCTGCGCGCCGAAGAAGGCCGCCATCGCCACGGGCCCCAGGAGGACCGCCCATAAGTAGCGTTTGAGAAGCTTGTCCAGGGCCATGGCAAGGGCGGCCGGTCATCACGTGCCGGCTCGAGTTGGGCCGCGGCCTCGCCGCGAGTTGAACGGTCCGGTGCTTCCGTGACAGCGGGCCCGCTTCTCAGACTTTGCTCAAACTGGTGGCGGTGGCCGGCTCGTACGCGCGCTTGATGTGCACCATCGCTGCCTCCCCATCGATCGAAAGCAACGATCGTTCCTCCGTCGACCTTCGCTTTGCGGCGGCGAGCTCGGAGGGTGCCGGCGACGTTGATGGCCAGGCACTCGCGCGTCGAGTACCGGCGCGCCGCATAAGGTGCGTACGGGAAAGGTAGAAGCCACGACGGACTTACGGGATGACTCGCGTAGCGACGCGCACATCCGTATGGGGCGGAGGGACGACCTCCGATCGGGTATGGAATTTGCGCCTACCCTCCAAGTCAACCTCGGTTCTGGTCCAGGTTGGCCATGGGGTCCGGCGTGTTCTCGCACGGGCGGACCCCACTTTTTCTCCCGTCCGTGGCGCTCGATCATGATCGTCGCCCTCCCTGGCCAGGGCGGCCGCGAGGCGTCCTGCTGGGCCTTGCCGCGTGCGACGGCTACTGGCGGCCCTGACCTAACCTTGCCCTCCACGTAGGGCCATATCGCGAAAGAAGCCGTGCCTCCGCGGCCGACGCCAGGCTTGGCCAACGTTCTCGCAACGTCTAGAACCGGCCCAAGCGCCGCATTGCCTGACTCTCAGACGCCATGCCGCATCTTGCGACATGCCGCACAAGGCTACTAGCGGGCTGAGAGCATGGGACCGTGAAACGAAGGAGGGCAGACCCGTGAAGGCCGTACGGGACGGCAACGCATCCAAGCAACGAGGCACGGCGAACCGTTGCGGCCGGCACGGCCGTTCGTCGAGCGTCCCGCCCTCGACAGCTACGCCAACCAACGGAACGCGCGGCGAAGCGCCTCGGTGCCGTTCGCCATTGACCAGGTTCCGTGGGCTATCACGAGGTGCTCGGGCGCCCATGCAAGCACTCTTGAGACGGCCTCGCGCGCGGCAGCTCGATGAACGAACGACAGCCGGCCGTCGAGTGGCGTGCCGCCGTCCGCACCAGCGACGCCTCCCACCTTCAAGAGCCAACGAAGCCAGGCCGACTTGCCTTGTCCGTCGTGCTTCTGGATCAGATCGCCGACGAGACACGTGCTCGACGGCCGGTGGAAGAAGATCACTTCCGTCATGAAGATGCTGCCCTCGATACGAACCTGGGTGATCTCCTCGCGCCATTCGGGCGGGGGCTCGTCCGTAAGCTCCGCGACGAAGCGCAAATCCAGGCGCTTGTGGGCTAGGCCGGGCGGGGCGTAGAGGCGAAGCGATGGCCACGCCGCGACCCATTCGGCGAGCGCGAGATGGTGCAGCTTGTTGGGCTCGACCGCATAGAGAGGGTCGCCCAGTGACCGGATCGCCTGGTGGACCTCTTCTGTCAGGCGAACGGGGGACCACAGCCAGAGTCCTCCACCTGAGAGGCGCGCAACCGCCATCCGGGTCGGAAAGGGAAAGCCGTACGCACGAACGACTGGGCCGTCGATCAGCCAGAGGCTATCGCCAACGGGTTGAAGGAGCGTCATAGCGCCTCGGCTTGTGGAAACCATGTTCGTCAACACGGCGGCGCATCGCGGGCCGGACTTCGAGAGGATCAAAGCGGAGGCTTTGGAACTCGCGCACGTGCTTCATGCCCAATCGGGGCGGCTGTCCGCGACGCACGCTGATCACGCGGCTGAGGACCGTCGTCGCCCATCCTACGGGGAAAGCGTTGGCTTGGGCGACGCACCGTCAATGCTCTGCATGTAGTCGTCGATGACCTTGCGCACATTGTCGTCCTTCGGAACCACCGAGATCTCGATCCGACGGTTCTGTTGGTAGGCCGCTTCGGTCTTGTCCGGGTTGAGCGGGCGGAATTTCGAGTACGCGCTGGCGGCGAAGTAGCTGCCGTACGAGTCGGAAAGGGTCCTATTCGCCTCGAAGAGGTAGTTGAGGACCGCGGTCGCTCGCCTGGCCGACAGGTCCCAATTGAAGGACGCCGATCCGCGCTCATCGGTGTGTCCCTGGATCAGGATCGTGTCGATGTTCGCGCGGACGTCCGCATCCCCCAGGACGTTGCCCAGAGCCCTCGCGAGCGTGTCCAACAGCGGTCTCGCTTCGTTCTTGATGGCGTAGGAGTTGTACTCGAACACCAGGCTCTCGTTGATGACGATGTTGCCGTTGTCGCCGATCGTCACGACCTTGGCGCCATTCGGGGTGTTCGCGCCGAGCTGCCCTTCGATGGCCTGCTTGAGCTTGTTCAACACCCCCACGCGCAGCACCGCGATGCTCTGCAGTTGAGTGCGCAAGGTGTCGAGTTGGCGCTCGCTGTCAGCCACCACCTGTTGCTCAACCTGCAGCTTCCCGCGGGAGGCCGCGAGTTCCACCCTCCCAGCCTGGATCTCCACCCGGAGCGTTCGCAGTTGCTGCTCGGAGGTGTCGATTTGTCGCCGAAACACTTCCAGGCGCTTGCTGCTGATCAAGCTCCGCACGTACGCGAGAAGGACGAGCACGAACAGGATAAGGGCCAACGTCGACATGACGTCGGTGAACGCGGGCCAGATCTCTCTTGTGCCCTCGTGGTCCGATAGAAGACGGCGCCTGGTACGCACGGGCCCTCCTGCTAGCGCCCGTCGCGGGGCTTGAGCGCGACCACCAGCTGAACCTCGCGGAGGTCGTTGGTGCTTGCGGAAAATCGGTTCAGTGCCGATTCGAACCGCACGACTGCGCCGTCGAGCCGCGCCACCGACTCTCCGAAGGCGGCGACGCTCGCCGCGTCACTTCGAGCTACGGCCGCGTCCGACAACAGGCGATCGAGGTAGGTCTCGATCCGGACCATCAACGAAACGCGGCGGTCGGTGACGTTGGACGCGACACCGAGCACCGTGAGCACGACGGCGGACAGGATGCCGACGAGAGAGTTGGAGAACGCCACCGCCATGCCGGCCAGAGCCTCGCTCAGCCCACGGGTGACCGCCGGCCCGACGTCGGTAACTGTTCCGCTGTCGGCGGCCACGAGGTGTACGAGCCGGCCGATGGACATCGTCAGGCCGTAGAACGTCCCCAGCAGCCCCAGGATGATGACGAGGCCGGTCGCGGCCCGGACGAAGCGCTCGATGAGCAGGAGCGGCTTGAGCTCCAACTGGAAGCTGTCTTCGATAATCCCCTGGATGTTCGGGTCGGCGGAGCGACGCGCCGCCTCTTCGGAGTGCTGAACGATGCGAGTCAATACCCCGTGGGAGAAGTGCGGGCGAGGCTCGGCGTTCCGCTCGAGGTCGCGCTCCAAAGCGGCGTATCGGAGGCGCAGAAAGACGTGTGCGCCGATGGCCGCGAGCAGGGACGCGACGGTCGTCGCAAGGATGATGCGACCGGTCGAATCGACCACTGACAGGCCGTCGAAAATAGGGTTGGGCACAACGGGTCTCCTTCGCTCTGCCGCCGCCCAACTGCAAGCCGCAGGCCTGCTCGTGTATTCCCGTCGCCCGTTCCGGCCGAAGAAGGGCGTGCCGACCGAGCCGATTCCTTCGCGCCTTCGTGCGACCTGCCGTGATGCAGGGGGTTGCCGCGGCAAGAGGTGGTCGCGTAAGTATCCTTCGGCCGATCATGCGCGAAGGGTCGACAGGAAATCGAAGCAAGCATGCTGGCCGCCGTGCAGCAGGGATACATCGCGCCCCTTGGAGTCCAATCGAGCTTGACCGTACGATACCTTTTCGGCAACGGGTCTCTCAGCTCCGAAGACCAGCACTGGAAGAACGCGTCGAACCTGCGGTGATCGCCCGCTGGATTAGCGCGCCCGGCGCCCGGTGACGACCACGTTGCCTGGCGCTCGGTGCCGGACCCGAACGATGCAGTCACCCGAGGGCAGCATGCGCACGACGTACCCTTCGTCTGCCAGGTCCCCGCGTTCGGCGAGCGACGCGTCGCCGACGGTGACGCTCGCTGGACGGGAGGCGAGCCGGAGCGTATCGGTGGCGTCGGCATCGAAGGTGGCCCAGGACACGCGTGTCGGACTCGTGTAGTCGACCCGGGTGACTAGTGAGGTCGAGCGCAAGAGGTGGTTCTCGTGCGTTGGCGCCCACTCCGGCACGGCGGCCATCGCCACCATGAAATGGCGAATGTAGTCGCCATAGCCGTCGCTGAACCACCACCCTTCGTTCTTGTCCTCTCCGACGGCCACGATGCCGTCTTCGCCGCACATGTAGGTCGCCCAATTGAGCGACTGCAGCGCCCGCTCGCGAGCGGCGGAGTCGCCCACGGACTCCGCCCACAGGGCGAGGGTCGTCCCGAAGCGGGCGGTATGGCTCCCCATCTTGGCCATGTCGGCGAACTGCTCGCTTATCACCGTGGCGCCCCATTGCTCGCCTGCCTCCGCATCGGTGTCGCCTCCGAAGGCTCGGGAGACCCAGGCGAGGAGGTGCGCGACGTCGTCGCGCCAACTCGGGTCCGCCTCGGAATGCGTCAGGAGCCACCGAGCGGTCCGCATGGCGACGTACTGATTGGGGTTGGAGGAAGGATCGGTCTGGATGTCGATGTCCTCGAAGTAGCCGCTCCAGGCGTCGTTTTTCAGGGGGACGTGCATCAGCCAGTCGAGGGCCAGGGCGCGCGCCCGCGCGTAGCCCTCGGTGTCTCCGATCGACAACCGACGCAGTTCGTCGAAGAGCGTCAATGCTCCGATCACGTTCGACGAGTATTCCTCGCGGACGATGCCCGTGCGCGCGTAGACGCGGAAAGGCCACGGGGAGATTCGATCATCTCCGTCCCGTATGTGCTCAACAAGCGCGTCGGCACACCCTATCGCCGCCGATCGATAGCGAGCCTGCCCCGTCAACTCGTACATCTGCAGGTACGCAAACCCGAGCTCGCCGACCTTGTCCGGTTCGATGACGCCCGCCCCATCGCCGCGACCGCAGAAGTCACACCACGCGTCGTCCGCGCCGGCGTATGCGTCGTCCCCAGCGTTGGCGCTCGCATACGGCACCCGCTTCCAGTCCCAGTCGACGGGGGTCGTCCCGTGGGCGATCTGATGGTCGAGCGCCCTGCGCGCGACGTTGACCGCTCCGCGGTCGCCGCTGAAGGCGTACCAGAGAACCGCGGAGTCGGTGAGCATGGCATAGAGCCCAGCCGGGTTGTGAGGCCAGTTGACCCCCCCGCCGGTGGCGGGATCGAAGCGCGAGTAGGCGAGCCAGGTCTCCAGGCCATTGTCCTGGACGGGGAACTTCCCCTCCAAGGCGCCCCAAGCGAGCCGCGCCACATGCGCGAACGGGGCATCGCCTGCCCACCACGAGAGCAGTTTGCGCTTGGCGTCGAGCCGAACCGGGTGTCCGACGATCGTGGCGGGCGTGGTCGACAGGAGGGAGTTCGGGCATGACCCGGTCGCGCTCGCGAGCGCCACCACGCTCACCATAAGGAGCCCGCGGTAGCGCCGCATCGTCGTATTCTCGGCGACCCGTCAGGGCGCAAGTCGCTCGTACGCGTCGACGACCTGTTCGAACGCCCCAGCCATGAACAGTCGAGGATCCGCGACGGACTCCGGCGGCTCGTCCGGCGCGGGCGACGCAAAGTCGTGCTGCTCTGGGTGGAACTGGGCTCCGATGACGGGCCATGCGGGGTCCTTCGAGCGGAAGGTCTCCGGCACGCTGTCGCACCAGCCAGGGCCGGTGGGGTTCGGAAAGAGGCCGTCGCGGGGCCCCGCGGCGACGACATCGGACGCGCAGAATGCGCTCGTGGCCAGCAGGTCGAGGCGCTGGAGCGGCCCGCCCGGGAGAAACGCGTCGGGCCGCACGACGTCCGCGTGCGACTCGGGGAGCGACTGCGTCGTCGACCGGCGCAGCGGGCCGGCAAGGTCGGCGAAGAGTGGGTCTTGGGGCACAAACCGGATCTTCGCCCGCAGCGGATGCGGATCGCCCGGCCACGCGCGCTCGACGTCCACGGACGGGGCGAAGCCTCGGATGAGATGGCCGCTCGTGCGCCGCAGCACCCGATCGATGAGTCGCCGGTCCTCGTCGGGCGAACCTGCCTCGGAGCCGTCTGCTTCAAGTAGCGCCAGGATCTGCGCCCCACCGCAGAAACCCATGAAGGGGGCCACGCGACCCCGCACGGCCGGCGCCAGTTGGCCCATCCCTCCCGAGTGTGCATCCCGCAGCGGATCCCAGTGCCACCGCCCCGGCACCGCGGGATCCGGGCCCGTGACCGACGCGTAGTCCCAGTCATTCGAACCGCTCAGGACCGCGATGGGCGGCGGACTGCTCTGCGCCAAGAGCTGCGTGTCGAGAACGGGATCGTCCCCTTCGATCGACTCGAGGGCCATTCCGTCGTCGTCGGCCGGATGCCCCGCGAGCACCTCGCCATGAGGGCCGAGCAAGCGCGCGTAGCGATCATCGCTCCGGATCGCAGGAAGCAATTTGGCGAAACGACCCTGCAAAAACTTGGCATGGTAGATGTCGTTTGCCCACTCTCCACCAAGGGTCGTGTGAGTTTCCGCCGACGGATTCGCGTTGATGCTGAGGATCCACGGAGAGGCCAGAACTGGTTGTGGGTCGTCGGCGCCGAAGGCCTCGATCTCCCGGACGACTGGCACGGCCCCGGCTTCAGGGAGACCGCTGGCTCCCGTCGCGCCGCTCATGACGAGACGCAGTGCCCGGAGCGCTCGTGGCTGCGCGATGGTGACGAGACGGCGACGCAGCGGAAGAATCGAGCCATCGGGGCGCAACGGCTCGGTCGCGATCGGGAGGAACTGTTGGCCGTCCTCGCTCACCTCGAGCCTGTAGTGAAGGGGCGCCCACGCGATGGCGTAGGTGCGACCGGCCCCCGGACGCGGCACGCTCGTCGCGTCGAATCCGATCACGATACGGACTCTGTCGACCGCTCGCGGCGCGCGCAGGTCGATCCGCAGGGTCCAGCGTGACTGGCCGGCGGCGCCCGCCCACCGGCCTGCGTACGTCCCGTCGATCGCGCCGTCCGCCGAGAAGCCGGGCCAAGAACCGTCGTCGCGCGCGTCCGCTTCGAGCAGGACGTTGCGCGCGCTCTCGATGGCGCGCACCTCGCGCACGACCGGCGGCCCTGCGTTCGTGCGATCGACCACAAGCCTAAGGGCGCACGCGTCGACGTCGACGAACCATGAGCGACGGGTGCTCTGGGCCACCCAGGGCCCGGCCTGCCACATCGCCTGGCCCGTTTCGTTGACCGACGTCCAGCCGTTGTCGCTGTCGGCCGCGTCACAACCGGCGCCTCGAACCGCCGGGGAACGCACTTCCCAGTGAAACTCCGTGGGGACCCCGCTCGTGGGCGACTGACCGAACCGAGCCCGTAGGAGCCCTAGGTGAGCGGGCCGAGCAAACGCAGCCGACCAGCGCCACTGGGTCTCTCCCGGACGACCGCTCCACCCCGTGTCGTCGCGCCCGTCGATGGCCAGGCGCGCCATCTCGCCGCGATCGGTCGCCTCAACCTCGACCGCCTCGTGCGTGTGAAGTACGTCGATGGCGGCCGCGCGTAGGCGAGGCACCACCAGAGCGCTCGCCGACGCTCCGCGCTCTCTCGATAGCGCGAGCGGAAGAGCGGCGGCGAGGGAGACCACCGCTACCCCGACGAGCCACCCCCAGGTCGAGCTCGCCGCTCCGGCCGGAGACACCGTTACCATGGGTTCCGACGGGCTCACGAGGGATTCGCTCAGCTTAGCCAACGAGAACGGGGCCGCGCTATTCCCCGGGATTGGGAGGGAAAGAGCCAGAATGGCAGAGCCACGGTGGGATCCGAGCTCGACCGGTCGAATTGGATCCAGAGGGGTCCGGCACTAGGTTGAGGCTCGCCCCGGGGTCCGGGGCTATCACCGATGGCTTCCCCAACAGAAAGCGAGCGACCCGCCGCCGGCGAATTCGGCGGCGCGCGATCGATCCTCCGCAGAGCTGTCCTCGCGGCGCGCACGCCGCTGCCGCTGCAGCTGCTGGGGCGAACACTCCTTCGGGCGGCCCTCGTCGGCGTCGCTGCAGGGCTCATCGGCTCGTTCTTCTTCGCGGGCGTCGAGGTCGTGCAGCGCGTTGTGCTCGAGCGCTGGTGCGGGTACGTGCCCCTTCGCGCGTCCGGCGAGCACATCACGGGCGACGTCGGCGAAACTCCGTTCCGGCCTTGGCTGGTCTGGCTGATGCCGGCGCTGGGTGCGCTGGCCGGCGGTTTGCTCTCGCGCATCGCGCCCGAGACCCGTGGCGGGGGGGCGGACGCCATCATCGAGGCGTTCCACTCCCGTCGCGGAATCGTGCGCCGGCGTGTGCCGCTCGTCAAAGCCTTGGCGTCGATTCTCACCCTCGGCTTCGGCGGTTCGGGCGGTCGCGAGGGGCCCACCATGCAGATGGGCGGCTCCATCGGATCGGTCATCGGGCAGTACCTCCACGTGACCGATCGCGAGCGGCGAATTCTCCTCGTCGCAGGCACCGCGGCCGGCATGGCGGCCGTCTTCCGTACGCCGCTGGGCGCCGCGCTGCTGGCCGTCGAGGTCCTTCACCGGGACGATTTCGAGACCGAAGCGCTCGTCCCGTCGGTCCTCGCGAGCGTCGTCGCGTACTCGGTGTTCATCTCGATCTTCGGCGAGACGACTCTGTTCGCGCACGCTGCAAAGTACCCGTTCGTGCCCGCTCATTTGCCACTCTACGCGATCCTCGCCGTGGTGATCTCGCTCGTCGCGTCGACGTTCCTCACTGTCCTCCGAGCCGTGCAGCGTTACACCGCCCGACTTCCGTTGCCGGAGTGGTGCAGGCCGGCAGTGGGTGGGCTCGTCCTCGGTGGGGCCGCGGTCCCGGTCATCTTGCTCGTCGGCTTGAACCTGGGCCACGAGGGGATGGGCCTCGGGATTCTTGGCGGTGGCTACGGCGCGGCGCAAGTCGCCATCACGGGAGCCTCGTGGCTTCCCGGAGGATGGCGCGGTGTCGAGCTTCTCCTGCTCCTCGGATTCGCAAAGATCTTTGCCACGTCGCTGACGGTTGGCACGGGGGGAAGCGCGGGGGACTTCGGTCCCTCGCTCGTCATCGGCGGTATCTTCGGGGGCGCGTTTGGTCGTGTGGCCCAACTCCTCCTGCACGACCCGCGCATCGACCCCGGCGCCTTCGCTCTCGTGGGGATGGGCACCTTTTACGGCGGGCTAGCCCACGTGCCGATCGCGTCGCTCGTCATGGTGTGCGAGCTCGCGGGAAGCTACGACCTGCTCGTACCCCTGATGCTGGCCACCGGCATCAGCTTTGTCGCGCTACGACACCGCTCGCTCTATCACGCGCAGCGAGCGACCCTTCGCGACTCGCCCGCGCATCGCGACGAGCTTGTTCTGGACGTTCTCCGCGACGTACGCGTGGGCGAAATCGTCGTGAAGCAGCGACCCTACGTCTGGTTCCGCCAACAGACTCCCGCCATCGACGTGGTCCGCCGCGTCGCCGGCGGCGGCTGGCAGGACGTATTTCCGGTGCTCTCCGAGGACCAGAAAGTGGTGGGGGTCATCACGACGGAGATTCTGCGAACGATCGCGCAAGAGCCGACCATTGCCGAACTGACCATCGCCGACGACATGATGCTCCCGCCCGTCGTCGTGCACGACGGCGACGACGTGAGCAGCGCACTCGAAGTGCTGCTTCGACACCACGCGCGAGAGGTCGTGGTCGTCGACGAGGACGGCCGTGTCGTCGGGTTCTTGGACGAGGCGGAGATTACTCGTCTGTACCATTCGTCAACCCACGCTCCGGCCGCGTAGCCGAGCGCCGAGCCACGGCACTCCTGTCGCCGCGACGTCGGCAACCGCTGCGGCGCGCACACCGACGCTGGCCGCAACCCCCTCGGCGCGAGCCAGCACGATCCGTCCCTGGGCCGTCAACGCCTGAATCGCCTCGGCGATCGTCACGACCCCTTCGCGCTGGGCCTGCAGAGTATCCATGACGTAGAGGAAGACGATCGCCGAACCCATCGCCCTCGCGATGGCCACGCCATGGGCGACGGCTCCGTCGCTGCATGCACTGCCGTCGGTCGGGATGAGGATTCGAGTG
>Ga0209415_10019759_pt1 | contig 10518 bp, 7 predicted proteins | sample PeaSoiSIISIP2007_FD_187696 | JGI IMG/M metagenome (GOLD analysis project Ga0209415, IMG submission 187696) | Peat soil microbial communities from Weissenstadt, Germany - SII-SIP-2007 (SPAdes) (version 2) | ecosystem: Environmental > Terrestrial > Soil > Wetlands > Peat | place: Germany... | reverse complement strand
CTCGTCCTCGGGGACGGGGTGCTGCTCATCAACGGGCATCCGCCCAGCGAGTACTTCGGCCGCCGCGACCTCGAGACCGTGGTCACCCAGCCCCTCCGGATCACCGACACGGTCGACCGCTTCGCCGGCACCGTCAAGGTGCTGGGCGGCGGAGTCGCGGGCCAGGCGGGGGCGGTCTGCCACGGCATCGCCCGTGCCCTGGTGGTCGCCGACCCCGAGCTGCGCGCTGTGCTCAAGAAGGCCGGTCTCCTCTCTCGCGACCCGCGGGAGAAGGAGCGCAAGAAGCCGGGCCTGAAGCGCGCCCGCAAGGCTCCCCAATACACCAAGCGGTAGCGGAGCGGCCGGGGCCGGGCTCGTACACCTCGGTGGGCGGCTCGATCCCCCATCATCTCCGCTGATGTCCCGTCCCGCCGCCGTCCCCGCCTGGTGACACCGGCCGTGCCCCACGTGGCGCTCGTCCACGACCGATGACAGCGGCCGTGCCCCGCGTGGCGCTCGTCCACGACTGGCTCAATCGGCCCATCGGCGGTGGGGAGCGCGTGCTCCTGGAGCTCGCCCGGCTCTACCCGGAGGCCCCCGTCCACACCCTCCTCTTCGACCCGCACCGGTACGCGGACAGGCTCGACCCCGCCCGGGTGCGCACCTCCTGGCTTCAGCGCCTGCCGGCGGCGGTGCGGGACCGCCCCCGTTATCTGCTCCCCCTCGTCCCTAGCGCCGTTGAGTCCTGGGACCTCTCCGGCTTCGACGTGGTCCTCTCCAGCTCGGTGGCGTTCGTCAAGAACGTGATCACCGCGCCGCCGACCCTGCACGTCTGTTACTGCCACTCCCCGATGCGCTTTGCGTGGGACTACTGGCCCCGCTATCTCGATGAGATGGAGGCCGGCCCGGCCAAGCGCTTCGCGGTCACCACCCTGGTGGCGCGCGCCCGCCGCTGGGACCTCGCCGGTGTCGCCGGGGTCGACGCCTGGATGGCCAACTCGGAGACCACCGCCGCCCGCCTGCGCCGGTACTACCGGGTGGGTGAGGTCAGGGTGATCCCGCCACCGGTCGACGTCGACGGGTTGCGCCGGCTCGCCGCCCCATCCAGGGGCGATCACTGCGTGACCCTCAGCACCCTGACCGAATACAAGCGGATCGACCTCGCCGTCCGCGCCTTCACCGAGTCTGGGAGGCCGCTGATCGTGATCGGCGACGGTCCCGACCGTGAACGGCTGGAGCGTCTGGCCGGGCCCTCGGTGCGGTTCGCCGGGCACCTCGGTGACGCGGCCCGCGCCGAGCTGCTGGCCGGCGCCCAGGCCCTGGTCTTCCCGGGGGAGGAGGACTTCGGCATCGCCGCGGTGGAGGCTCTGGCCTGCGGCACGCCGGTGGTCGCCTACGGGCGGGGCGGGCTCACCGAGATCGTGACCGATGGGCGCACCGGGGTCTTCTTCGACGAGGAGTCACCGGCGGCGCTGAACGTCGCGGTGGAGCGCCTGGCGGGGCTCCCGATCCGGCGCGACGAGCTGATGGAGTCTGCCGCTCGCTTCGGGGCGCCGCGCTTCCGGGAGGAGGTCCATGACTTCGTCGACGCGGCCCTCGCCGCCCAGCGTCGCGGGGCGCCGGGGCGGCGCGCGGCCCCGGTGGATCCGGCAGCGCCCGCACCGGCACCGTCGCCACCGACGCCCCGGAGCCGGCTGCGGGTGCTGGGAGTGCCCGTCGACCCGCTCACCGTCCCGGAGGCGGTGGCCCGGATCATGGAGCGTGCCGCCGACCCGGGGAGTCCGCCGGCGTACGTGATCAAGCCCTACGTCGAGTTCTTCGGCCGCCGCGCCGACCCCGCTGTCCGGTCCATCCTCGCCGGGGCCTGGCTCAGCCTCGCCGACGGGGTGGCCATCCAGTGGGCGGCCGCCTACGCGGGCCGTGAACGCCACCGGGCGCTGGACCTGCTGCGCTCGCTCACGGCCATCGCGCTCCGGCCGGCGTCGGTCGCCGCGGTGGTTCCGGAGCGGGTGGCGGGGGTCACCCTGACCCTCGCCCTCCTCGAGGCTTCCCGGGAGCGTGGCCTCGGGGTCTTCCTGGTCGGCTCGCCGAAGCACAACCCCATCACCGAAACCGCTTGCCACCTGGAGGCCATCCTGCCCGGGCTGCGGGTGCTGGGGACGGCGCCGGGGCGCCTCGATCCAGAGAGTGACGATCGGCTGCTCGCCGAGCTGCGCCGCCTCCGGCCCGATCTCATCCTGGTCGGGTTGGGCTTCCCCGCCCAGGAGCGCCTGATGGCCAGGCTGGCGCCCCGGCTCGAGCATGGCGTCCTGGTCGGCGAGGGCGGCAGCTTCGACTTCCGCGAGCTCGGCGGCGGCATCCGCCGGGCGCCCGCGATGGTCCGGCGCATCGGCCTGGAGTGGTTCTGGCGGCTGCTCCGCGAGCCCCGGCGGGTGAGCCGGCAGCTGGCGATCCCCCAATTCATCCTCGAGATCCACCGCCGGGCGCGCCACCACGACGGGGCAGCCCCCAAGTGACCCCGAGCGTGGCAGAGTCGCGCGGATGCTGAGCGCCATCCTCCCCGTCCCCCGCGCATGCTGACCGGCATCGCTCTCGCCATCCGCGCGTGCTGAGCGTCATCATTCCCGCCTTCAACGAGGCGACCCGGCTGCCCGCCACCCTGCAGGCGCTCCGCGTCTACCTCGACGGCGCCGGCGAGGAGGCCGAGGCCTACGAGGTGATCGTGGTGGACGACGGGTCGCGCGACGGTACCGCGGAGCTGGCCGAGCAGGTCGCGGCCGGCTGGCCCGCGCTGCGCGTGCTCCGCCAGCCGCAGAACCGGGGCAAGGGGGCGGCGGTGCAGGCGGGGATGCTCGCCGCCCGGGGCGAGCTCCGGCTGTTCACCGACGCCGACATGAGCACCCCCATCACCGAGCTGGCCAAGCTGAGACCGCTGATCGAGGGGGCCACCGCCGTCGCCATCGGCTCCCGGGCGCTTGCCGACTCCCGGGTCGAGGTCCACCAGCCGCTCGGTCGTGAGCTGATGGGGCGCACCTACAACCGGATGCTCCAGCTCCTGGTGCTGCCCGGTCTCCATGACACCCAGTGCGGCTTCAAGCTGTTCACGGGGGAGGCGGCGGTCGCCTGCTTCGGCCCGCTCCGGACCGCGGGTTTCGGCTTCGATGCCGAGGTCCTGCAGCGGGCGCGGCGTCTCGGCTGGACGATCGCCGAGGTGGGGGTGGTGTGGCGCCACGCCGAGAACTCGCGGGTCAGCCCGCTCCGCGACTCCGTGGGCACCCTGGTCGACCTGATCAGGCTCCGGCTGCACCGCGACTGACCTCTGGCACGGGCGCCGGCGGCGCCGGCGTCTCTACGGCCCGTCCTCGACGGTGCGGGCAAAGAGCAGGTGGTCGCGCCAGCTGCCCGCAATCTTCAGGTACCTCACCGACAGACCCTCACGGCGATAGCCGGCTTTCTCGAGCACGCGAATGGAGGCGAGGTTGTGAGGCATGACGGACGCCTGGAGGCGGTGCAGTCCGGCGGTGGTGAACGCCCAGCGAGTCACCGCGCCGACCGCCTCGGTCGCGTAGCCACGCCCGCAGCGGTCGCGGTCGATGAAGTAGCCGAGATGGGCGCTCTGGAAGGCACCGCGCTCGATCCCGGAGATGCGAACGTGTCCCACCAGGGCCCCTGATGGCACCTCCGTCACGCCGAATCCCGCTTCCCTGCCCGCGCGCTCCGCCTGATCGGCCTCCGCGAGGAGGCGGCGCTGCATCTCCTCGGTCAGGTGGTCAGGTCCCCGGAGCGGCTCCCACGGGGCGAGGTGCTCGCGGTTGCGGCGCAGCAGGTCGAGGATCGCATCGAAGGCGAGTGACGACCAGGGCACCAGGGCAACCGAGGGGGAAACGGGTGCGGTCATCGGCACTCCGGCCTGGGGCGCGGACGCTGCCGCTTCGACGCCTCCGGCAGAGCCCAGCAGGCACGGCTCACGGTCATCTCAGCTCAGTGTGGGGGATCGACCCGCGCGAGACTGCTCGACAGCGGGCGGGGCCTCGGCGGCGCTCACGACGCAGGGCTGGTGTCGGCCCGCGAATCCGCGGCGAGGGCATCCCTTCCGCGAGCGGCGGCAGTGCGATCGTCCCCTGGTCGGTGCGGATCAATCGCCAGCCTCCCTCGTGCACCCTCCAGTGATGGGCCCGGCAGATCGTGACGAGGTTGGCAAGATCAGTCGAGCCGCCCTGGGCCCAGTGGCGGAGGTGGTGCCCGTCAATGCGCAAATGTGGGTGGCGCAGGCCCAGCCCTAATCGGCCAGCCTCGCTGCCGCGGCACTTGAATCTGAACTCGCGGAGGTCTTGGTCAGAGCGCTAACGCTCCAACCGTGCCCATGCAGGAGGGCGTAGGCCAGTCGTTGCGCAGGGTCAGGGCTCGGCCTGTATCTAAAGTCCAGGCTAGTCACCCAGGGATGTATGGTGGCGACCGCTATAATCTGCGGCGTCTAGAGTCTCGCCGGGGCCCCGGTGACGGTGGAGGCCGATGTTGCCGACGGCATACCGGCCTCCAAGGCGGGCGAGATACTGCTGGACCTTGGCTACGGAAACGAGGGCCTCCACCGGGTGGGCGCCGACGATGGCCAGGATGGGCTAGCCGGGCCCGAGCCGTAGCAGACGCGTGCCACGTCGTTCAGGGGAAGAGTCGCCAGGGCCTGGTTGTGCACGCGACTCGAGTCGGCGCTTCGTAACGACGATGCCACCTGAGCGTGACAGGTCGATCGCAGAGTGATGGGCGCCAAGACGACCACATGGGAGATGGGATATGCGTCCGGTGCTCAATCTGCTGACTCTCGTAACGATCCTGTGCAGTGCAGGCGCCGTCTACTCGTCGGTGGGGACGCCGGTGACGACATCTGCTCCGAGCGTTTTGGCTGGCGGCAGCCTGGGAGTCGGTGCCACGGCCGTGCTTGGCCCGTCGGATCCGAGCGGCCTCAGCGCGGAACCTCCGGCGCTCACCTCGGGAGTGAGGCCGACCACCTCTGGCTCCGCCTCCGGGTCAGGTGAGGCGGCCTCCAAGGTGACCGAGGCCCCCACTTCGACGAGCATCGGGCTCTGGGCCGCGGACTGGGGCGGCGCGGCCAGTCAACGTAGCGCCGCAGCCTGGCAGGCCGCGGCCGAGGACGACAGCATCATGGTCGGCGTGCCCGGCACCTACGCGAAGCGGATTCCCCAACTGCATGCGTGGAATCCGAACCTCAAGGTCCTCGCCTACAACCTTGGGCCGTACCTGCAGAAGGGGAGCGCCGCCTTCAACACCGTGTTGCAAAGCGATCCCAGCTGGTTCGCTCGCGACGCCAGTGGCAACCTGATCAACCTTCCGTCATTTCCCGACAACTACTTGATGGACCCCGGCAACGCCGGCTACCGCGCCTGGCACGCTCAGCAACTCGCCGCGGTGGTCGTCCAGGACGGCTTCGACGGGGCCATGGACGATTCGATGGGCAACGACGTGCTGGGTCACTACGCCAGCGCCCCACCGGTTGACCCCACCACCGGGCAGGTGTACACGGCCACCGCGTGGATGACCGCCGAGGTCGCCATGCTCGACACCGACAAGGCGGCGCTGGATGGCAAGTACCTGGCCTTCAACGGTCTGGTCAGCGGTCCCCAGTATTCGCTGATCTCCTCCATCCTGGCCTCCTCGACGGCTGACGCCGGAGTGGCCGAGCTCTTCCTCCGCCAACCCAACGCACCCGTCTCAGAGTTCCCCAACCTCAGGTCCGTCGAGGACTCGCTGGCGATGATGACGAACATGGCGGCGCGGGGCAAGGCCTTCCTCGGCTGGACCAAGCTCTGGCCGACGGCAACCCCAGCCCAGCTGTCGCAGTGGGAGCAGTTCACCCTCGCCGTGGATCTGCTCGGCGAGAGTAGCAGCACGTACATCGACTTCATGCCGTCGCGTACTGCGGACAATACCTGCAGTCCCTACATCGGAACTGTCCCTGCGCTGGGAGCGCCCCTCGGGCCATATGTCCAGAGCGGGGACACCTTCTCTCGGCAATTCCAGGATGGCAGCGTGAGCCTGACCCTGAACGGCAACAACACCTGGGCGGTCAGCGTCTGACCCCGAGCCAGCAAGTGAAGGGAGCACGTGGCCGCCGCTGCGGCCCGTGCTCGGGGCTCACGTGGGGTCGCTGGGATCCGTCGACTGCAGGTTTCCCAACGAGCTCGGCGGCGCCGAGACGCTGCCTCATCGCCACCAGCAGCAGGGGCGTCGAGCTGCAGCTGAACATGTAGCTGAAGTCCTGGGCCATCGCGCCGGAAGCTCCCGGGGTGAGCGGATCGAAGGTTTGGACAGCATCGAGCGATCGTTGTGCAGGCTGTGGTTGTGGTCGGGGCTCACCAGCGGAACCGTGGGCAGGGCCGCGGGCAAAGAGAGCAAGCGCAGCTACCGCCGTAAACTTATGGGGCGGGCACGCCGCGATTGCGCGCTGATGGACGGCAGCGGGTGAGCGTGCTAGCCTGCACCACGAGTAGCGGCAGGCCAAAGGGGGGCTACGTGGCGCCGACTTCCGTCCTGCGGACGGCGACAACCGGCATGGCGTGGGCCGCTTCGTGCCGGGTGGTGGGGCGCTGGATCTCCAGGGCGCCCCCATGGTCAAGCAGGCTGTGCTGCTCCTCTGATGGAGTGAGTGCCCCACCACCGCCATCTGGCCCTCTCGGCGGCCAGCGTCACCTCGACGAGCTGCCCGAGCCGGAGATGCGCCCCCGGTGTCGGTGATCGAGGGCCGCGACATCGCCGATTGGACACGTGACGGCTGTGTTTCCCGCCTGGCCAACGGATTAATCCACGCAGAGGGGACTCGCGGATGACGACGACTACACGATTGATCAGCCTGCTCCTGCCGCTCGCCGCGCTGGGCGCCATCACCGTGCCGGCGGCGGCGCAGAGCCCCCCCCAGGCAGTGGTGTGGGGGAGCTGGTTCAGCCAGGCAACCGACCATCATGACGCCACCCCGACCGACGTCAACGGCATCCCCGGCACGGTCACCGCGGTGGCCACCAGCAACTCCGACGCCTACTTCCTAACCTCCGACGGCCAGGTCTACGCTCTGGGCGCCGGCCAGAACGGCGAGCTGGGCGACGGGCAACTCGTCGACGACTGGGCAGGTCCGCCGGTCCAGGTGAAGTTTCCGGCCGGGGTCACGATCGCGTTCCTGAGCCAGGACGCCATGCCTTACGACGGGGCCATCGCTGTCGACACCACCGGCACCGCCTGGTTCTGGGGCAACGGGACCATGACCGACTGCATGCGCGGGACCTCACCGGTCGCCACCCCGGTGGCGGTGCCGCTTCCCGATGTCACTCGGGTCGCGGCTGCCTCTTGGCACGCCCTGTACGTGTCCGCGGGCACCCTTTACTCCTGCGGCCTGTACCAGTACGGGTCGACGGGGACCGGGAAGGCCGGTAATTGCCTGCCCTGCAAGGTGACGCTGCCTGCCGGCAGCACGGTCACCCAGGTGGTCGCCTCCTGCGTTGATTCCGGGGCGCTGCTCTCGACTGGCGCTTACTACAACTGGGGTTCCAATGGCCAAGACCAGCTCGGTGACGGAAGTTCCGGCGGCCAAAGCGCAGTGCCGGTTCGGGTGTCGCTGCCGGATGCGGTCACCTACGCCAGCCAAGGAGGTGACAACAACCACAACGGCTCTACGATCGTGCAGCTGGCCAACGGCTCCTGGATGACCTGGGGCGACGATCAGAGCTACGAGTTGGGCAACGGGGAGACCGCCAACGAGCCGAACCCCATCCCCATCACCATGCCGAGTGGCACCACCACCGCGGTGGAGGGAGGCCTCGACCTCTACGCGATGACGTCGAGCGGGGTGTACACGGTGGGCGCGGGCACCGCTGACCAGCTCGGCACCGGCGCCAAGCTGGCCAAGACCTTCGTGCTCTCCTGGTCGGGCACTCCGGCCGGCATCAGCTCCACCGCCAACAGCGTGGCGGTGCAGGTCGGCTGATGGCTTCCAAGGTCGACATCCAACGAGCGCCTCCAGCGGCGTCAGCCCGCTCACCTGCTGGAGGTGGCGGGTCGGGAAGGTGCTATACCGAGAAGATGGCGGCGCCGGCCCCTGTGGAGATCAAGTTGGTCCCGGTGATCTACCGGGAGGCGAGCAGCCGCAGGGCAGCAGCGGAGCCGTGACGCGGGCCTCGGTGGCGCAGAACGAGAGCAAGACTGTGGCGCCGCCAGAGCTCGACATCGGCGCGGGAGGATGTCCCGCTGCTCAGGTGGCCTCAATCAGCGCAGTGTCGGTGGCGGTGTTCAGGGTAACGCTGCCAGCTTGAAAGCGGCGAGTGAAGGTGGATCCCTGCAGGCTATACGGACCGACGGCGGCGCCCAGTGCGTCCTTGAGGTTGGAGTAGGCAACCACGGTGTTGTCCGCGTCACGGGACGGCATGAAGTCCAGGTATGAAGCGGACTGACGGCCGAGAAGGTATACGCTCAGCACGAAGGTCTCGAGGCGCGATATGTCTGCGCTGCTGGCGGAGACCCAAACCTTGGACCAGGCGAGGAACGCCTTGCCCTGCGAGCCCATGTCCGTCATCATCTCCAGGGTCTGCTGCACCACCGAGGTCGAGGGAAAATCGTTGACCGGGTAGGTGGGTTGCCGGAGGAAGAGCTCCGCGATACCGGCATCCGCGGTGGACGTTGCCAGGATGTGCGAGTTGAGCGCGTACTGAGGTCCACTGACCAGGCCGTTGAAGGCGAGGTAGCCGCCGTGAAGCGCCGTCTTGTCGCCATCGAGCAGCTGTACCTCGTCCTCCAACCAGGTGTTGGTGGTGTACACGCCCCCGGTAGAGGGGTCCACGGGCGGGGAGCTGGCGTAGTGACCCAGCACGTCGACGCCGATCGAGTCGATCATCACGCCGTTGAAGCCGTCGCCTGCAATCGAGGCGGCGACCTGCTGGGCCTGCCAAGAACGGTATGCAGGGTTGCCGACATCCATCAGGTAGTTCTGGGGGAACATCGGCAGATTGATGAGCTGGCCGTGGCTCCCGTGGGCAAACCAGGTCGGATGTGCCTGCAGCACCTGGTTGTAGGTCTGGCTGCCCTTCTGCAGGTACGGCCCGAGGTTGTAGGCCAGGGTGATCAGCGACGGGTTCCAGGAGTGGAGCTGCACGTTCCACTTGGTGTAGGTGCTGATGTTGCCGATCAGGATGCTCATGTTCTTCGCCGCGGCTTCCCAGCCCGCGGTGGACCGCGTCCCCGCAGCCCCATTCCAGTCAGCAGCCCAGAGCCCGATGCTGCTGGCGGTGGCGGCAGGGCCGCCCGCCGTGTACACGCCCTCCGCACCGGCTGCGGCGAGCGCGGAGCTGACGCTCGGCAGGCCCGCGTCCCAGGGGAGGGTGGCTGAAGGCACGGGTGACATCGTGGTCTCCGACGTCTGAGCGGAGCGCGAGGTCGCGGCGGCGGGGTGACCGGCGCCCGGTCCCAGTGGCGACCCTGCGACCGGCGCGCAGGCCGCAAGCACGACCCCGAGGCCCAGCATCATGAGCAGACGCAGCCCGCTTCTCGCCGACCCTGTTCTCATCGGTGCTCCCCCCTGTGGGTAGGTGATGCGTGGGATTCCAAGGCTGTCCGGTGCAGGAGGCGCCGTGGCGGTGACCTTCGCAGCGGCACCATGTCCTCAACTCTTGGCAATCTAGGTTTCCAGGTCGGAGGCTCGGGACACTCTACGACACGCTCCGCCGGTTAGCAACCGGTGCCAATCGGTCAAACACTCATGGTTGCAGGATGACTGCAACGATGCGCGCTTTTGGAGCGGCGTCCGGTTTCCCTGAACCCCACAGCGGCGCCCTTCCAGCATCCACCTGTGGCGGTCGCCGGGGGCCGATTGGATTTCGTTCTGCCCGGCCGACCTCGTCTTCAGGTCGCTCGACCAGCTGGCGACGTCCACCGCGCCGGAGAGATCCTCGACGGCTACGGCCCCACCACCTCTACGTCACCGCCGGAGTCAGCGGGCGCCAGGGGTCGGCGCAGCTTCTCCTTCGCGCGGCTGCACCAGGACGCGGGGGGCAAGGGCGCTCGTGCGCGCCTCCTCGACGACCTCGCGGTGGTCATCTCCGGCGAGATGAAGGGTCATCACCACCACCCCCTGGGCGCGGGAGAGCCCGGCCGCGGCGTAGACGTCGTCGACGGTCTGCCAGCCGTGCCACTCGAGGAGGTGCTCCCAGGTTCGCTCCGCAGGGCCCGCAACCTCAATCGGTACGATTGACCATTCATGCCGTAGGTGGTGGTCGCAGCGCTCGTGCTCCTCTCCGCGGGTGGCGCGTGCGGGTGGTGGCTCGCCGTGGCCAACGGCGTGATCTGCGTGGGGTCGTTGGACGACAACGTCTACTCGGCGTGGTGCTCGGGCCCAACCGGCCCAACCCGATGAGCCTGCATCCCAATCTCGGGCTCAAGGCCAGCGCGTGAGCAACGCCCTCAGCACTGACCGGACCCCGTTTGCTGGTCCACCCTTTATGAGGGTTCCGGGCTGTTGATGCTGCCACCGGTGGTGGCCGCGGT
>Ga0209415_10019758_pt1 | contig 10518 bp, 10 predicted proteins | sample PeaSoiSIISIP2007_FD_187696 | JGI IMG/M metagenome (GOLD analysis project Ga0209415, IMG submission 187696) | Peat soil microbial communities from Weissenstadt, Germany - SII-SIP-2007 (SPAdes) (version 2) | ecosystem: Environmental > Terrestrial > Soil > Wetlands > Peat | place: Germany... | reverse complement strand
CTGCCCAGCCAGCCTCGCTGATCCCCGCTGCCTCGTCAGGCCCGGCTGCCTCGCTGGTCCCGGCACGGGCTGCCTCGCTGGTCCCGGCTGCCTCGTCAGGCCCGGCAGCCTCGCTGGCTCCCACAGCCTCGCTGGTGCCGGCAGCCTCGCTGGTCCCGGCAGGAGCGTGAGCAGCGGCTGCCCGGGTCCGATCTGGCAGCGGCGTTCGCACGATGGCGACCCTAGCGTGCCTGGCCCCAGCCGTGCGGGCGGTGCCGCCGGCGGGATACTTCAGTCATGACTGAGAGCGCGATGCCGGCCGGGGTCCGGCTGGCTGGGACCTTTCTTCCATTGCTCGACCGGGCACGGATCTACTGCTGCGGTATCACGCCCTATGACGTCACGCATCTGGGCCACGCGGCCACGTTCGTCTGGGTGGACGTGCTGACCAGAGTGCTCGGGGCGACCGGCGTGGATGCTCAGCTCTGCCGCAACGTCACCGATGTGGACGACGTGCTCTTCGCCGCAGCGGAGCGCTCGGGATCGGCGTACGACGCGTTCGCCTCGGTGCAGCAGTTCAGGTTCGATCAGGACATGACCGCGCTGAGCGTCCGGGCGCCGAAGTTCGCTCCGCGTGCCCGGCGAAATGTCAGCCAGGTGATCCGGCTGGCCGCCGCGCTGCTTCAGGCGCAGGCCGCTTACCTGCGGGACGGCAGCGTCTACTTCCGCGGAGCCGGCACCGCCGAGCGAGCCGGGCTGACCCGTGAGCAGGCCATCGAGCTGGCGGCTGAGTACGGGGCCAGGCTGGACGATCCGGCCAAGGACGACCCGCTCGACGTGGCGGTCTGGCGCAGGTCGGAGCCCGGTGAGCCAGGCTGGCCGTCGCCGTGGGGCAACGGGCGGCCCGGCTGGCATGCCGAGTGCGCGGCCATATCGCTGTCGGTACTCGGTCTGGCGGTCGACGTGCAGTGCGGCGGGGCCGACCTGCACTACCCGCACCACGCGTATCAGGCGGCGATGGCCGAGGCGGTGACTGGGGTGTCGCCGTACGCCCGTGTTCAGTTCGGCGTCGGAGTGGTCCGGCTGGACGGGAAGAAGATGGCCAAGTCGACCGGCAACCTCGTGCTGGTCACCGACGTGCTGGCCGATCATCCCGCCGCGGCCCTACGACTGTGCCTGATCGACCGGCCGTGGGCCGACGAATGGGACTATTCGGTGGCCGAGCTTGAGGCGGCGACCTTGCGGCTGGAGCGGCTGTATCAGGCGGCCGGCCGGGGAGCCGGTGCGCGCGGGCCAGGCGGCTCCGGCGGGCCAGGCGGCTCGGGCGGGCCAGGCGGCTCCGGTGGCTCGGGCGGCCTGCGCGGCTCGGGCGGTTCGGGCGGCCTGCGCGGGCCAGGAGGTTCGGGCGGCTCGGCTCAGGAGGCGGCCGCCGAAGCGATCATCGATGCGCTTCGCGATGATCTCGACGTGCCAGCCGCCCTGGCCGTGGCCGAGGAAGCCGGCGGCGCGGCCGCGCGCAGCCTGATCGCGACCCTGGGCCTGAGCGAGTTAACCCCGGGTCCGCGGCTGGCGTCCAGCCTGGACAACCACGAGATCCCGTGACATAGCACGGTTTTCAGCCATGTTAACACCCGTTTTATGATGGTATGTGCGACGCAAATCCGTGCTATGTCGAGGTGCGCCGCCGACTTGGCGCCGTTTGCGCGCCGGATTCATCTAGTGCAGGGTTGATCAGGTTGGCCGGACTCAGACGGGGACGATGCAGTCAATGTGCGATGACCATGGTGCGAGCGCTCCGCTGGCAAGTGCCGAATCGGGGCTGTCCAGGCGCCATTTCATGCACGCCACGGCTGGGGCTGCCGGCGCGGCCGCCGTTCTGGGGCGGCTGCCGCGGCTGCCGCTGCACTCGGCCGCCCGCGACGTCGCCTCGGACGGCAGGGCCGCCTACTCGATGGCGATGCACGTGCACTCCTCGTTCAGCGAGCAGAGCGGCTCCATGGACTGTCAGCTCTTCCAGGCGGCCAGTAACTCGGTAGACGTGCTGTGGTGGACCGACCACGACGCCAGGATGGACGGGATCGGCTACCGCCAGACCGTGCACTTCACCAGCCTCACCTCGGAGAACGGCGGTCCCGGCCAGCGCGGCCCCTGGAAATGGACGAAGACCGAGAGCGGGCCGCTTGCGGGCAGCTCGGGAGGCGGAATCGTCGAGTCTCCGTCCTCGCCCGGTGACCCGGTGACGGGCGGCAGCTTGCATCTGACAGCCAAGAGCCGCACGTCCGCGCTGGCCAAGTATGGCTACTACGGGGACAGCCACCCGGCGGGCTGGAACTACCGCGACAACCTCACCGGTCAGTCCCTGACCATCGACGTGCTGCTCGAGGGCGGCTGGCAGCGCGGGTACCTGGAGCTGCTGATCGCCAGCTCGTACCACCAGGCGGTCGGCGGCAGGCCCGCCGGTGACTACACGCTGTCCTACCGGTTCGTGTCGCCAGGGGTTCCGGCGAGCCGGGTCAGGAAGGGCATCGAGGGGGTGGTCACGATCCCGGTGGTGCCGACCAGCGGCCAGAACCCGTGGTGCACGGTGACCATCCGCCCGGCCGAGGACATCGCGGCTCTGTGGCCTGATCTGGACTACCGTGACTTCGCTCTGTGGAAGCTGACCCTGAGCGCGGCGAGCGAAGGCGACCAGGTGGGCGGGTACTTCGACTACCTGCGCTTCACCCGCAGGCTCAGCGGCGAGGCCTTCCTGCGGCAGCAGGCCGACATGGCCGCAGTTCTGGCCGGGCGGTACCCGGCGGTGGTCCAGCGGCAGGGCCTGGAGGTGTCGTGGGGGCAGCCGCACATCAACTGGTTCGGCGGTGCCGTGGTCGTTCCCGACTACGGCAAGACGACCCTGGGGACCTATCCCGACTTCCTGCGCAACACCGCGATCCCGCAGATCCACGCGGCCGGGGGACTGGCCAGCTACAACCACCCGTATGGATACGGCGATCCAGCGCCGCTTCCGGTTCGGGAGCAGGACGCGCTGCTCGTGCAGCTGGCCAGGAAGCTGCTGCCCAGCGGGGGCAGGCCCGCGGCCCTGGGCGCTGACCTGCTCGAGGTCGGATACAAGCTGCGCCAGGGGGTCGACCTCGCGCACCACGTGGCGCTGTGGGACATCATGTCACGCAACGCCGTCTTCCTGACCGGCAATGGCACCAGCGATGACCACTTCGGCCGGAACTGGCACGGCATCCCCAACAACTGGGTCACCTCGGCCTGGGCCGCCAGCACCGCCGAATCCGACCTGCTCGCCTCGCTGGCCGCGGGACGCGCATGGTGCGGGTCCCTGTCCAAGTTCCGAGGCAGCCTGGACCTGCTGGTCGACGGCTCGTGCCCGATGGGCTCGGTCAGCGTGTCCACGGTGAGGTCGCGGCACCTGGTCGCCAGTGCGACCGGGATCCCGGCTGGCGGGTCACTTCAGGTCCTCCAGGGCGCCGTGGACTTCGCGGGCACGGCGGGACTGGCGGCGAATACTAAGGTCATCGGCGTCTACTCGGCCCGCGATCTGGCCGGCGGCTCGGTCGCCCAGCCGGTCGACACCACGAAGGGCAGCTTCGTGCGCACTCAGGTGCTCAGCTCCGCCGGAGACGTGGTCGGCCTGTCCAATCCGGTCTGGCTGCTGCGGAAGGCACCGTCCGGCGGCATCCCCGGCCCGCGTGCGGTCTGAGCTGTCACCGGCGTCGTCGTCGGGGTCGGCGGAGTCTGATGGATGCGGAGTCAGCTGATGCGGGTCGTCGTCGCGCCGGACAAGTTCAAGGGCAGCGCCACTTCCGCTGAGGCGGCCGGTGCGATCGGCGCCGGGCTGCGAGCTGTGCGCCCGGACCTGGACATCGTCGAGCTGCCGGTCGCCGATGGCGGTGACGGCACGGTTGCGGCAGCCGTCGCAGCGGGCTTCCTGCCCGCGGGAGTCACGGTCGAAGGTCCGACGGGCGAGCCAGTGCAGGCGATGTTCGCGCTGGACGGCGGGACAGCCGTGATCGAGCTGGCGGAGGTGGCCGGCCTGCGCCGGCTTCCCGGCGGCCAGGCCGCGCTGGCGCCGCTGACGGCCTCTACGTACGGGCTGGGCCAGGTGATCGCCGCGGCGCTCGATCGGGGGGCACGAACGATCGTGCTCGGCGTGGGCGGCAGCGCGAGCACGGATGGCGGGGCCGGCCTGCTTCAGGCCCTCGGAGTCAGGCTGGCCGACGGCCAGGGCCATCCGCTCGGCCGGGGCGGCGCCGCGCTCGGCGACCTCGCGCTGGTCGATCCGGCCGGACTGGACCCACGGCTGGCCGCAGTGCGGTTCCTGGTCGCCAGCGATGTCGACAGCCCGCTGCTCGGCCCGGCCGGTGCGGCCGCTGTGTTCGGCCCGCAGAAGGGCGCCGGACCGGCCCAGGTGGCCCTGCTCGATCGCGCTCTCGCTCGCTGGGCAGATCTGACCAGATCGGTGACCGGCCTGGAGCTGGCTTCGGTTCCCGGCGCTGGGGCGGCAGGCGGCACCGGTTACGGCGCCCTTGCCTACCTCGGGGCGCGACTGACGCCGGGAATTGATCTTGTACTTGACCTGATCGGATTCGACACCGCCGTGGCCGGAGCCGGCCTGGTGATTACCGGTGAGGGCCGCCTGGATGCCCAGACGCTGAGCGGCAAGGCACCGGCGGGCGTGGCCAGGGCGGCGGCCAGGCACGGAGTGCCGGTCGCCGCGGTGGCCGGCCGGGTGCTGCTGACCGACGCCGAGCTGGCCAGAGCCGGATTCGTCGCCGCTTACTCGCTCGCCGCGGTCGAGCCGGATCTCGCGCTCAGCATGTCCAGGGTCCTGCCGTCGCTTGAGCAGATCGGGCGGCAGATAGCCGCCAGCGAGCTGGTAGGTCAGCGATAGCGGGCCGCGCTACGGCGCGGATGTCGGCTCGGCCGCGCGCAGCAGCACGTCTTCCAGGCGCCGGCGTGGCGTGGCCGGCGCGTGGGCACCGTAGCCGAATCTGATGATCATCTGCGGGTGCTCCGGCCATGGCCAGGCGGGAGCGGCGTCGCCGCGCATGTCGCGCAGCTCGATCGGCTGATAGAGGAACGACGCCGACACCCCGTGCACGGTCGCGGTGAGCAGGACCCGCTGCAGTGCCTGACCGGCCCGCAGCCAGTCGGCGGGCTCGTCCCGCGCGGTGCTGAGAACCGCGAGCTGCGGGCACTGCTCGAAGGTCGCGGCAGGCTGCTCCATGGTCGGCACGACCGAGGAGAAGTCCCTGACCGGGGCCGGGCGGCGCTCGGCCTTCGGTGCCATTGCCGCGGCGGGGATGCCATCCTGGTGGCTCCCGGTCGCGACCCACTGCTCGAGTTCGACCTGATGGTCGAAATCGGCGGCCATGGCCCGGTCGGCGCTGGCCGCAAGGTCCAGAACGGAGGCCGCCTCCCGCGCGGCCAGCATCCGCAAGGTGGCGAACTCGAAGCCGGCCGCCTGCTCAAGCGCCACCTGGACCGACTCTGGCACCGGCCGGTCAGCGAACGGGCGGCGGTTGGTGTGCCGCTGCCAGATCGCCTCGAACAGCTCACGCTCGGCGAGAGAGGCCGGCCGCGCTTGCTCGGCCTGCACGATGGCGAGCACCATCGGCGAGTGGCTGGAGTGCGGAAGCGGCCACACCAGCGGGTGGTGGCCGGTCACCCTGATCGCGGCCCTGATGTTGAAGAGGGCGGCGCCGCAGCTCAGGTACAGCGCTCTGGCGTGCGGGTCAGCAACCCAGAGCGCGCGGTCAGGATCGGCCTGGAGCTCGAGCACGTCGCCCGGGCCCACGCTGAGCCGCCAGGGCTGAGTGTTGTGAATCGATGGTGCCGCCGCCGCCGCCTCGCCGATCCGCCGCACGATCCTGTCGTCCGCTAGGAGCTTCGACATGGCTCTTCGCCTCCCGGTACCTCTCGGCGGTCATGACCGCTGACCACCGGGCCGGAGAGGATAGGTCCAGCCCGAGCCCGGTGAGCCGTCATGACCCGCTCAGCAGCGGCTACGCAACTACCATTCTGACTCTCGCCAGGCAGGCCGGCCAGGGGGCAGGGCCATTGGTTGCCTTGCGCAGAGTCCTAGGTCCTTGCCTTGCCTGGCAGGGACCCACGTCCCGGCTTGGCGAGCACTTCGCCCCTGCCACGGACACCGGTGCGGTGGTCGGATGGGCCTAAGAAGTGGCATGGCCAGCACAGCGAGGATCAGCGGGAGGACATATGAGCCGCCGTGAGGAGTACCTGGAGTCCATGCTCCGAGACCTTGGCTCGGCCTACTACCAGACCTTGCACGGCCGCGGGAGCGCGTCAGACGTCGCCAGGGCCGTCGAATCCGTCCGGGCGCACCGGGCCATGTCGGATCAGGCCGTGCCGGGCGAGGCAATGCCCGATGAGGCCGTACCGGATCAGGCCAGCGCGGACCGGCCCGCGCGCCGCCGGGCCGGCGCCGGCCCCGGCAGGCCGGCTGGCGGCCGGACCGCGTCCAGCGAGCCAAGCCGCCCGGTCCGGGGCAGGTGGCGGGTCACCGACGTGATGAGCACCGACGTGCTGACCGTCAGCAAGAACATGCCCTACAAGCAGGTCGCGCAGTTGCTGGCGGAGAACGACCTGACCTCGGTGCCGGTGGTCTCCGGCGGCGGGAGGGTGCTCGGCATGGTGTCCGAGGCCGACGTTCTGCGCCGGGAGGAACGGACCTTCAGCCGGCTGAGCGCGGGGCTGCCAAGGCGCAGCCACCATGAACGCGAGCAGGCCGAGGCGCTGACCGCGGTCGAGCTGATGTCGACTCCCGCGATCACCATTCACCCGGATGCCCCGCTCGGCTCGGCAGCCCGGCTGATGAACGGGCACCACATCAGGCGGCTGCCGGTTGTCGACTCGGTCGGCCAGCTGCTCGGCGTGGTCAGCCGCCGTGACCTGCTGAGCGTGTTCCTCCGGCCCGACGCCGAGATCGCCGCCGAGGTCAGGGCGGCGCTCACCAACATCCTGCTGACCGACGCCAAGTGCGTCGCGGTAAAGGTCAGCGATGGTGTCGTGGTGCTTACCGGCGAGCTGCCAAGCGTCGACCTGGTCAGCGCGGCAGCCCGGCTGGCCGCTGAGGTAGACGGCGTGGTGGCGGTATCCAGCCGGCTGACGACCGAACCGGAACTGGAGCGGACGAGCTAGCGGCTCACCCGGCCCTCTGGCCGTCCTGCCCAGGCACCGCCGCCCTGGCCTGCGCCGCCGTGCCGGGTTCCGCCCCCGTCCCCGTCCCCGCCGTCGTGCCGGGTCCCCGCCGTCGTGCCGGGGTGTGCCCCCGTGCCGGGTCCCCGCCGTCGTGCCGGGGTGTGCCCCCGTGCCGGTCCTCGCCGCCGTCCTCGTCCTCGTCCCCTTCGCCGCGCCGGGTCTCCGCCGCGGGAATGCGCGACCGCGCTCAAAGGTTTCATACCCCGAGGGGTATCCTTGGGGTGATGCCCGTTTGAGACGGAGGAAGCAAGTGGCGACGGTTGAGCTGACGGCCGAGAACTTCGACGCCGTAGTCGGCGGCGCGGAGCTGGCCCTGGTGGACTTCTGGGCGTCCTGGTGCGGCCCGTGCCGGATGTTCGGCCCGATCTTCGAGCGGGCGTCTGAGAAGCACGCCGACCTGACCTTCGGCAAGGTCGACACCGAGGCGCAGGCTGAGCTGGCGCAGGCCTTCGGCATCACATCGATCCCAACGCTGATGGTGATCAAGGACAAGGTGGTCCTGTTCGCGCAGCCTGGCGCCCTGCCCGAGGCGGCGCTCGAGAAGCTGATCGGCCAGGCCCGCGAGGTCGACGTGGACGAGGTACGGGCCGATATGGAGAAGGAGCAGGCCGCGGCGGCCGGCGCCGGGGCGTGATCTGGCTACCCGCGGCACATTGGGTCGATTTCTCAGTGAATACACCTGAAAGATCGACCCAATCCTGCGGCGACTCGCTACCGGCTGGCTGGGAGTGAGAAAAGATGACTGCTGATACAGATGCGCGTGCCGCCGTGCTCAACCGGCTCAGGCGGGCGCAGGGCCAGCTGGCTGGCGTGATCGCGATGGTAGAGGCAGGGCGTGACTGCCGGGATGTGGTCACTCAGCTCGCCGCCGTCTCCCGGGCACTCGACCGGGCCGGTTTCAAGATCATCGCCAGCAACATGCGCCAGTGCCTGGCGGGCGACGCGGAGATAACAACCGACGAGCTTGAACGGCTCTTCCTCGCGCTCGCCTGACCCGGCGGGACGGCCGCGCGCGAGTCCGCGGGCCGCGGCCCCGGCTGACCCTGGGCACCGACGCGGAGATGGCAACCGACGAGCTTGAACGGCTCTTCCTCGCGCTCGCCTGACCCGGCGGGACGGCCGCCCGCGAGTCCGCGGGCCGCGGCCCCGGCTGACCCTGGGCACCGACGCGGAACTGTCGTTATCGAAGAAGGAAGACTATGGAGTACGGGATTACCGTCAGGACCGCAGCCCCCTTTGGCGAGGCCGTCGAGCGGGTTCGTGACGCGCTCAGGGAGCAGGGGTTCGGCGTGCTCACGGAGATCGACGTGCAGGCCACGCTGCGTGCGAAGCTGGGCGAGGAGATGGAGGACTACCTGATTCTCGGGGCCTGCAATCCGGCGCTCGCGCACCGGGCGCTGGCCGCGGACCGGCAGATCGGCATGCTGCTGCCGTGCAACGTCGTGCTGCGGACTTCAGGTGGCCAGACCGTGATCGAGGCGCTTGACCCGATGACGATGGTGGCGGTTACGGGCGAGGAGACGCTCAGGCCCATCGCCGCCGAGGCGGCCAGCCGGCTCCGCGCTGCGCTCGCCGCGGCGACCGGCTAACGGCATCGGGAAGCGGTGCCGCCGCGAAATACTGGACGTGCGACCCTACCGGATCGCGACAGTTAGGGATCCTATTTCAGTAGCGCGCAGGACCCGGGCACGGTTGATGGCAACGTGGAGGTCGGGATGTCTGGATCGGGCATCGTCGTCGGCGCCGACGGCTCAGAGGAGTCGCTGCGGGCGGTCGACTGGGCGGCTGACGAGGCGCATCTGCAAGGAGCGTCGCTGCGGATAGTCAGCGTTGCCGAGCTCTGGCAGTTCGAGGAGCCGCTCGAGCACCTGACGGACCCGGCGAAGGCCGTCGTTTACACCCAGCTGACGAATGCGGAACAGGCGGCCAAGGACGCGGCCGAGGCTGCTGCCGAGCGAGCCGCGGAACGCGTGCCTGGCCTCACGATCGAGCCGTTGTGGCCGTCCGGGTCGCCTGCGCAGGAGCTGATCGCCAGCGCGGCCAGCTCTCTGATGCTGGTCGTCGGCTGCCGCGGCGCCGGCGGGTTCGCCGGCCTGGCGCTCGGCTCGAAGAGCCGGCATCTGGCCACGCACGCGCAGGTGCCGGTGGTCGTCGTGCGTGAGGAGGTCATGCCGTCCAGGGCTGAGATCGTCGTCGGGGTCCATACCCCTCGCCAGGCCAGGGCGGCGCTGACCTTCGGCTTCCGTGAAGCGCAGCTGCGCGGCGGAAGCCTGCGGGTGGTTGAGGCGGTCACGCCAGGACGGATGGCGGCGATGGCGGACGTCGACGGTGACGTACTGAGAGCAACCAAGGAGGTGCTCTACGCGCACCTGGAGAGGTGGCGACGGGAGTACGGCGTGGAGACGACGGTTGACATCGTGCGGGCGCATCCGGGCAGCATCCTGGCAGCGGATTCCGCGCGGGCCGGTCTTGTCGTGCTTGGCCGGCACGGCGGACACAGCGGCGCGCTGGGTGCCGTGATCCACGCCGTGCTCGCTCACGCTCACGGTCCGGTCGCCGTTGTTCCCGGTGACTGAGCTGGCTGGCTGAGGCGCCCGGCCCGCGGCTGACGTGATCGGCTGGTTGCCACGATCCGGGCTGGCCGGCTGGCCGCATGTTTCGCCGGAACGCGAGTTCGAGCCGGAGCGAGCCGTGCCGACCTGAGCTGGCTGGCTGGCCGCATGTTTCGCCGGAACTGCGAGTCCGAGGCGGCGCGGGCCGCGCCGGCCTGAGCTGGCTGGCGGCAGGGTAAGCCGGAGCGGCATTTCGGTCGTTCAGCTGGCTGCCGCCAGGTAGGGGGGCGCCTCGCGTTCGATGAGCTTTCCGTCCAGGTCGAACGCGACCGCCCCGGCTGCGATCAGCGCGGCCCTGGACACCCGGAAATGGTGCATGCACAGCAGCAGCTCGGTCCGGTGCTCGCGACCGGCTGCGGGCGGAATGATGGCGACTACCCACGGCTTGGCGGGGCAGCAGCAGGCGTGCTGGGCTGCCTTGGCGGCCTCCCAGTCAATGCGGTATGTCACCGGCCGCGGCACGGTCTTCGGCGCTGCCGCCGGCCGTGTGCTCTGGCCATCCGGCTCTGCGGAGCTGGTTCTGGAGTAGATCGCTTTCATGGCCCCAGCCTCGGCGAGCGCGGATGCTGATCGGCAGGGCCGTTCCGCATCAGCGCGACGGGACCAAAGACCCGTGCTGCAGCGCTTTCCGCGATCGCCGCCCGCCTCGGCTGTGCCGCCTGTCCTGGCTGGGCCGTCCGCCTCGGCTGTGCCG
>Ga0209415_10019756_pt1 | contig 10518 bp, 8 predicted proteins | sample PeaSoiSIISIP2007_FD_187696 | JGI IMG/M metagenome (GOLD analysis project Ga0209415, IMG submission 187696) | Peat soil microbial communities from Weissenstadt, Germany - SII-SIP-2007 (SPAdes) (version 2) | ecosystem: Environmental > Terrestrial > Soil > Wetlands > Peat | place: Germany... | reverse complement strand
GTTAAGTCTATTGAACCTGTTGCACCCGGGCCTGCATCTCCCACTCCCGCCGCATTCATCAGCTTCGCGGTTTCTCCAGCCATAAACTTCACATGGTACCCGATGAGGCCTGCCGCAGGATCCCTGGAAAACACGATTTCCGCCATATCAAGTTCGAAGCTATTCGCTGGCTGATCAAATCCCCGCAGGTCATTTATTCCCGCACTTCCTCCCGGACCACTTGCATTCGCGTTGTAAGTATAGCCGCCCTGCAGATAGATGCTCATGCCCAGCGCGTTCTTTACGTCTGTTGGATTCAAACCTGCCGGCTTCGCATCCTCGGCAAAAGCTGCCGCGGACATTGCCGCCATGGCGCAAAATATTGCTAACCCGATTTTCAAACCTAGAATAGAACCCATTTTTTTCATTTCAGTCTCCTTCAATTAGTCAGTTAGACAATATGCATTGCAGTTATTAGCATGTCGATCAGCTTGATCCCGATGAACGGTACGATCACCCCGCCCACACCGTAAATCAGGCTGTTGTTTCGTAAGACCGCCGACGCACCAAGGGGCCGGTACTTCACGCCGCGAAGGGCCAGCGGAACCAGGAAAATAATAATCAGCGCGTTAAAGATCACGGCAGACAACACCGCGCTCTCCGGAGTTGCAAGGCCCATAATATTAAGAGCCCCGAGAGCGGGATAGATGGAAAGGAATGCAGCAGGCAGAATGGCAAAATATTTTGCCACGTCGTTCGCGATGCTGAAGGTCGTGAGCGTGCCGCGGGTCATAAGGAGCTGCTTCCCGATCTCAACGATTTGAATGAGCTTTGTTGGGTTCGAATCCAGGTCCACCAGGTTGCCTGCTTCCTTCGCCGCTTGGGTGCCGGAGTGCATGGCAACCGCCACGTCCGCCTGGGCGAGTGCGGGCGCATCGTTCGTGCCGTCTCCGGTCATGGCAACGAGCCTGCCACCTTTCTGGTATTCACGGATGAGCTTGAGCTTGGCCTCGGGTGTCGCCTGTGCTAGAAAATCATCGACGCCTGCCTCGGCTGCGACAGCAGCCGCGGTGAGCGGGTTGTCGCCGGTGATCATGACCGTTTTGATCCCCATCTTCCGCATTTCTGCAAAACGTTCCTTAATTCCGCCCTTGACGATATCGTTTAAGCGGATAACGCCGAGCACTTTATTCCCCTCGGCGACCACGAGCGGCGTTGCGCCCTGTTTGGAGATGTCGTCCACGATCAAGCGAACATCAACAGGAAACATGCCGCCTTTTTGTTTGACATATTCTTCAACGGCATCGGCCGCACCTTTGCGCACCTCTCGGGAGTCAAGGTTTACGCCGCTCATTCTGGTCTGGGCCGTGAAGGGGACAAAAACCGCGCCGATATTATGAATGTCTCTCGACCGGAGACCATATTTCTCCTTGGCAAGGACGACGATGCTCCTTCCCTCAGGCGTTTCATCCGCTAATGAGGCGATCTGCGCTGCGTCGGCAAGCGCTCCTATATGCACTCCCGGCGCGGGAAGAAACTCCGTGGCCTGCCTGTTTCCAAGGGTGATCGTGCCAGTTTTATCGAGCAGCAGAACATCAACGTCTCCGGCTGCTTCCACGGCCCGTCCCGACGTGGCGATCACATTTGCCTGGATCATCCGGTCCATGCCCGCAATGCCGATGGCCGAGAGGAGCCCCCCGATTGTTGTCGGGATGAGGCAGACCAAGAGTGCTACCAGCACGGTGATGGTGACTGGCGTACCCTGGCCTGCCGCCTTGACGCTAAAGAGGGAATAGGGAAGAAGCGTCACACATACGAGCAGAAAAACAATCGTCATTCCAGCCAGCAGGATGTCAAGGGCGATCTCATTTGGCGTCTTCTGTCGCTTTGCGCCTTCGACCAAGGATATCATTCGGTCCAGGAAGGTCTCGCCGGGATTCGAGGTGATTCGCACCACCAGCCAGTCGGAAAGGACCGTAGTCCCGCCCGTGACGGCGCTCCGGTCTCCGCCGCTCTCCCGGATTACGGGCGCGCTTTCGCCGGTCACAACGCTTTCATTGACCGAGGCAACACCTTCGATGACTTCGCCGTCCATCGGGATGAGATCGCCTGCCTCCACGAGAACGACATCCCCTTTCTTGAGCTCTGACGAGGCGATCTTCGTGACCTCCGCATCCGGTTCCGGTTTCGCCAAGCGTTTGGCCATCACGTCACGCCGCGTTTTTCGAAGTGACTCTGCCTGGGCCTTGCCGCGGCCCTCAGCCATGGACTCCGCGAAATTGGCGAAGAGCACGGTTATCCAGAGCCAGATGGATATCTGCAGGATAAAGGAAGGGGACGCCTCGCCTTTTCCCGTGAACGCGGCGTGAAGGAACAGGAGCGTCGTCAAAATACTCCCGACTTCCACGACGAACATGACAGGGTTCTTGATTTGGTAAATCGGATTCAGTTTTCTCAGTGAATCCCGCAATGCCTGTTTAACTATTTTCGGGTCGAACAGCGACCTTTCTTTTATATTGCTCATGCCTGCCTCCTCGGAAAAACGATTGTCGCACTGATTCATATTGTGCGTACAAAATTCGTGCACTGTACAGTAGTATTACCTAGGGCGCTCCGTATTTGTTACGAAGCTCTAAATTAACCTCAAGCACATTGATGATCTTTTCCCCTGCGAGGCCATCGAACGGAGCAAAAGCATTCTTTTGCAATATCTGTTCGATCTCTTTTCGGACCTCAGCCTGGTCGCGCTTTAAGTCTGCGGCCCATTTTGGAGCAACCCGGTCGAGCTGAAATTCGGCGTTCTGCAGAGTGATATGCGGATCAAGTCCTGATGCCGACGTTGTGACCAGGTCACCGGGGATATCCTGAATATCGGCATCCGCATGGTCCTGCCGCCACATGTCAAAGAAGATCGACTGGATATCCGATCCCTCTTTTACCGGTTCTATAGTCGTTGCCGGTTTGCCGTCCTTGCCTGTGCGGGTCACGCCAGAGGGGAATTTGCCGACGTTCTCTGTTGAGAAGGTTTTGAAAAACACGACGGCAAGGTCTGACGCTTTCGGCTGAGAAATTCCCGGGTTGTCCTTTGTAAACTGTGCTACTTCCTTCGGATGCGACTTGGCCCAGTTATCTACATAAGCAGTGTGCGTTGGATCTACGGTGACCCATGCCTGGGCAAGAGAGTTGTGCATATCGGCCCACTGGGCAACAATATGTGGTGCGCCCTGAAATGCGTCTTTCTGGAACCACTGTTCAATGTCTGGGGCCACAGGCTGTCCGGCCTTGGGACCGCTTCGATAAGCCACAATCGGACCCAGGGTACGTGCCACACGATCGCGCAATGCGTAGTTGGATGCAGCCAGGGCCGACGAGGACGAGGCGGACGCGTCATACGACGCGGCCGAAGGGCGTGGTTGAAAATATTCGTCCTTTGTAAAGGGCTGCGCTATGAGCCGTGAGCCCACGGGCTTGCCGTCAGGCCCCATCAGCAGGCTGCCGTTGGCCTGGGAGGGGAAGAAAACTTGCCCGACTGCCCACAACGCAAGCGGATACAGGATACAGCAAATGACCACGGCAAATACTAACAGCAAGATGCTCTTGGAAAGATATCTGAACATGGGTAAGCCTCCTTGATTCATTGGTACGGTCGCATCAGATCTCAATTCGCCGATTACCCGCCGACTGGAAACGGTCCAAGATGTTCCGCAATCGGGCCGAGCGCAGCTGCCGGCAGGAAAAGAAGCGCGCCAATGATGAGAATTGTAGCAACCAAAAACAGTCCAAACGTGGCGTCGTCGTCGCGCAGAGTCCCCAGACCGACCGGACTCGTTTTCTTCGCGCCCAGATATGCCGCCATTGCGATCGGCGCAATGATCGGCAGAAAGCGGCTGAAGAGCATGACCAGGCCAGTCGCGATATCAAAAGCTATCGCACTCGGATTCGGGTTCGGATTGTTGTAGAAACCGTAGGTAACTCCCAGTCCGTCGAAAGCAGAACCGTTATTGGCGGAAGCTGACGAGAACTGGTAAAGAATCTGAGAAAAGCCATGGGCACCGGGGTTGCTTACGGCGTCCACACCCCAGTGCGTCACTGCGAAGAGAGCCACGGGCGCAAGAATCATGAACGGATGGACCAGCAAGGCAATAGCCGCGAGTTTGATTTCGCGGGCTTCAATCTTCTTGCCGAGATATTCAGGCGTCCGCCCCACCATCATGCCGGCGATGAAGATGCCGATGATTATATACAACAGCATGTTTATCATCCCGACGCCTTTTCCCCCGAAAATGGAGTTGATCCACATTCCTACCATGGGTGCTAAGGCGGCGATCGGGTTCAAGCTGTCTTCTTCTGCGTTCACTGCGCCGCAGGTCACATCTGTCGTCAATGCGTCGAACGTAGCACCTGCCGAGGTCCCGAAACGCATTTCTTTGCCCTCGAGATTGCCCAAGTGCTGATCTACCGGCAAACCCGCAACTGCGGCAAAGGTCACGGACTTTTTCATATCCGACGTTTTTTCGCCTGGAATTTCAAGGGTTCGCGCAACATGTGCCGTCAATCCCGGGTTCGGTTTCAACGTATCATAATAGACCGACCAGACCACGGTGCCCGCCATGAGCGCCAACATGACAATAAATATGACATAGGCATGCCGCATTCTGCCGAGCATCCGTCCGTACATAATAACAAGCCCGAAGGGGAAGATCATCATTGCAAGCGTGTTGAAAAAGTTCGACAGTGCAGTCGGATTTTCGAAGGGGTGCGCGGAGTTCATTCCATAAAATCCGCCGCCGTTGGTCCCGAGCATTTTAATGGACTCAAGGGCCGCCACAGGGCCGACCACGATGTTCTGCTGCTTCGCCTCTCCCTTGTCTGTTGTTCCCATGGCCGCGGGTTCCAGTGTCGAAACCTGGTGGGAGGTTTTGAAGGTCATCGGGCTGCCTTGCGTTAGGAAGATGAGGGCGAAGACGAAGGCGAACGGAACGAACATGTAGATCAAAACCCGCCACATATCCAGGAAAAAGTTTCCGAGCGACTTATCACTGCGTAAGGCTCGTATGATCGCGGCCAGCGCGCACAAGCCGATGGCGGCTGATATATACATATTGGAGATGCAAAAGAAAATCTGACTGAAGTTCGAGAGATGCTGGTCCCCGGAATAGTGTTGGAGGTTCGTGTTCGTCATGAACGATATCACGCTGTTAAAGATCGTGCTGGGGAACAGCATCGTCTTGCCGTCGGGGTTGAGCGGCATAAACGGCTGGAGCGACAGGACCACGTAGCCGAAAACGAACAGCACGGTGTTGAAAAGAAGCAGGGAACCGATATACTGTTTCCAGTTCTGAGGACCGCTGTCCAGACGCTTTTCGAACCACCCCATGACCGGTAGAGGCCGGTATTTCCCGTCCATGATCCAGGCCATGTAGCGGCTCAATGGGAATGCTACAATAGTCGCTGTGGCGAGGAGCGCAAAGGGAAGCAGCCAGGTTTGAATAAACATCATCTTACCTCCTTAGTTATTTTTTAAATCAGTCGCCCCGCTCAGTACCGTTAACAGGGAAAATCATGAAAGAAGGCGACACATCGAATAGGAATTCAATTAGATTTTTTCACAAGCTTTCACAAACAAACCACATATTCCCATCGCTGCAATGCCGAGGAAAAACATCGCCGGCAGCCAGATTATCATGTTCATCGGGAATCCCTCCTTTGCGTTAAGATGCATTGCCCCTTCATGACAGGCTCTCCGGCCTAAGAAGCGCAATCATGAGATAAACAAATAGTCCTGCGGCGACAACGCCGCCAATCCAGTAGAATAGTTCCATTCAGCCCTCCTTCCTAGACTCGTTCAACGAGTTTCACGAAATACCAGTTTGCAACAAAGAGCACAATTGTGATGCCGATAAACAGGACGTCTATGGGTCGCAGTCCTTTTTACGGATAAATATAAACATAAACGGCGTTAAATTGCTGATAAGAATAGGACCAAAAGAATAAAAATATAATAAAGATTTATTATGATACTTTATTATTCTATTACAATCCGTATTCTTTTGACCCATGTCACAATTATGACAGTCCATGCTTGTAGGTGTAGATCGGGTCATAGCGATCAGCGAAGTCGTCTAGACTTCTGCTTGAAGTTTATAGTCATAAGATCATCCTGTACTTTTGGTGTTCTTATCTTTGACAACAATCAATACTTCATCTCGAATTTATTAACGCATAACCTACAAATACCCCGTCTAAATTATTGACACAGCCGAGAATCAGGCATATATTCGTGACATAATGTAACAATAAAAAGTATGGACATTTTTCTTACTAAACTCGATAACAACGGATTTTTCAAAATGACGGGGCGGCTTCCGTCCGTCAAACAATGGTTAGCCGGACGCGCTAACGCGCGCAAACTGGAGAATTGAAATCTAGAGGGACAATTATGCAGAAAATTAAATTGAACAATGGCGTTGAAATACCCATTCTGGGTTTCGGTGTTTTCCAGATAACTGATATGACCGAATGTGAAAGAAGCGTGATTGATGCTATTCAAACTGGATATCGTCATATTGACACTGCCGCTTCTTACCTGAACGAAGAGGCGGTTGGTAGAGGAATCAAAAAAAGCGGTATCGCAAGAGAAAAACTATTTATTACTACAAAACTTTGGATTCAGAGGAATGGCCATGAAGGCACAATAAGAGCCTTTGAAAATTCTCTGAAGCGATTGCAATTAGATTACATTGACCTGTATTTGATTCATCAACCATTTGGCGACGTGTATGGTGAATGGCATGCTATGGAAGAACTATATCAACAAGGCAAAATCAGAGCAATTGGAGTTTCGAACTTTCAGCCCGACCGAATAATGGATTTGATGATTAATAACAAAATTACACCTGCGGTAAATCAGATCGAAGTAAATCCCTTTAATCAGCAAATTGACACTCAAAAGTTTTTGCTGGAAAACAACATTCAGGTTGAGGCATGGGCTCCATTTGCAGAGGGAAGGAATAATATTTTTAAAAATGAGTTACTGCTTTCGATCGCCGAGAAATACAAAAAAAGCGTTGCCCAAATAATTCTTCGTTGGCTTTCACAAAGAGGAATTGTAGTTCTTTCAAAATCAATTCGAAAAGAAAGAATGATGGAAAATATTAATGTTCTTGATTTTGAGTTAAACGCAGACGATATGACTGCTATCACCACTTTAGACACAAAGACAAGTAGCTTCTTTGATCATCGTGACCCTGAAAAAGTGAAATGGCTGGGCAACAGAAAACTTGATGTCTAATCTTAGATAAAGAATACTGGCTGCGTGTTATCTGGATAGATAGGCATCGCTTTCAATTCGAAAGGCGGCTAACATCTGTTTCATCCTGTCAAAACCTGCGGTTTTGAGGTTAAACAGGCGCCCCTGTGTAATTTACAAATTGTATTCTGAAATATTGTCAACATCGGTGCAAGTTTGTAGGTGGAGCCCGCAGAGCCAGGATCACAAAGAATATGAATAATTCCATTTGAAGTCGTTAGTCAACGCTTCTTCCTCAGTTGCGGATATTGAAAAATATATAATACATTCCGTAATCTTGTTTTTTACGCCTGCTACTTTTTTATCATTTCATGCGATACCCTGAAAATAACACCCCATTTATTATCTGCAATCACTTTTGATCCCTGCTATATTTTAATTACTTAGTTCCCACTATCCGTTAATAGATGGACCCCGATAAAGCCAAACCTTTCGCAAGAGGGGGGTGGAAAGCGGCGGGTCTTGGATAGCAAGACGGCTGAACCGCCGAAGGATGATGCCTTTGGTGAATTCGGCCTTTTTATTTTAGACAGTGATGTACATACTGGTACCCTCTGAAAAAGGGAAGCTCTTTAGGTGCTGTTTGGATGAGAGTAAGGCAATCAAAGGAGGCAGCCATGAAACGAACGATAGCAATACTCGCATTGATGTTGGCCGTGGGATTTGTAATGGGGGTCATTACCGAGCACGTGCTCATTGCTCAGGGAGGTCCGAAACGTACAACTATTCTAACAACGGACCTGGATGGGCTCCCAGGGATGGAAGCGATAATGTCCGTCGTGGAATTAGCACCGGGCGTACGGAGTGGAAAACATTATCATCCTGGATACGAATTCGCCTATATTCTAGAAGGCCACGGAGTCTTGGAAAGAGAGGGGAAACCGACAGCCGAACTGAAGCCCGGGGTACCGTTCTACAATTTTCGATCAGATGTGCATGAAGTACGGAACCTCAGCCAAACCGAGCCAATGAAACTACTGACTATCTGGATAACCGACAAAGGGAAGCACTCCATGATTCCAGTCAAGTAGGAGGCATCAACTGCGATTCATGGTCTCCTCTCCCGCACTATTGCGGATAAGCTGTACTAGGTGCGGGCAGCATGGAAGGGTGGATCCTCTTGATCTCCTGGCGCTTCGCAATCACCGGCGAATGCGGAAGTTAAGCTGGAACTCCTACCCGTCGTAAACGCGGGAGGTGAATTAGCCCCGTGCGCTGGTAGGATTAGAAGTGCAAGCCCGATACGAGATGGGCACCTCAGCGGATACGCTGCCACGGTTAATGTGAAAGTTACAATGCGTATCCGATGATAGTTTCAATAGATCGAAATTACACAATACTTAGTGACATGCATGCCTTTGCCGAATGCTTTATTTTCGTTATGTACTATTATGCACTATCACCCTCTAATCTATACCCGACACTAATAAGCAAAATCGCTGTTCATAAAAGATTTCTTTTATGAACAGTCTTACAAACTCGAATAGCAAGATCCATCCATTCATCGCTGTAGTCTGAACCGCCGGAATGTTGGTGACCGTATCCATCCATTGGGCGCATACCGCTCCGAAGGATCTCTGACCAGATGGTTTCACCGTGCTTAACCGTGCTGATGAGTTTGAGGATGAACGGGAGCAAACACAGTGAAGGGAGACCACAAATTAGTATGATTGCACCCCAAACGATTTCTTTTTCTGGAGCCCCACTGGCAAGGCGGTGTGCGAAATAATAAAGGGGTAATATAAATATGATGTATCCAGCAAGAATGATAATGATCTTTTTCCGCTTTTCTCTTGTGGTTTCTTCTTCATACTGTTGGTAAATAGAGTTATCGATATGGGTTTCGTAGTCCATGTGATCCTCCTTTAATATAATATACCATAAATAGTGGGAAAAGTAAATAAATCTTGTTTTTAACCATTGGATAGGGATTAACTAGTTGAAATAATGAGTATTTATCAAGCTTATTGCCTTATCCGGAGAATTAGTATTGCCCTAGAGCAGGCTTCGAATGGAGTGTTATCGATTAGCGATTTAGTTAGTTGCAGCTGTAGGTGCTTTTATACTTATGCCTCTCCTCTTAAAGGGACATTGGGGCGGACTCCTTCTTGGATTACTTTATTGGGTCATGGGATACCTGACAAATCCCTTCTGGTTTATTGTTCCCTATCATTATCAAGTAACACCCGAGAGGAAGGCAACATCAGTACTTCTCTTCATTAACTACTTTTGGGCTGCCTTGACGTTACTCATTATAGTATCCTTCTATTTTTATCGCCGTTCGTTAAGAAAATCACCGATTGAGGGAATGACAAAAAGTGATGATTAAAAAAACAATACTTATCTTTCTCTTGGTCATCAGTGTCCTTTCATGTGCTACTGCAGGTCTACATATGGAGTGCCGGGTCAAAGTACCAACTGAATATCAGAAGACTCCTTCGAATCCACCGCCTAACGGAGAAGAAGAGCCCATCCTATATAAAGAATCATATGAGGCATTCTGGTGGAACTGCGTTATGGTTAAAGCGGACAACCTTGATGCACGATGTCCATTTACTTGCAGCGGAACCCCGGCAGCTGCAGCAGGCTGTGGTGATGGTGAATCTGATGCGGACAATAAAATCGAAGATCTTCTTGCCAAATACTCTCGTTCTGAAGTTAAGAAATATTTGCGAGCACTAGCATCAACAGAAGAAGCTAAGAAGAAAATTTATCCTTACTTCGAGGGAACTCCACAACCAGAAAAAGTTCAATAAATAGTGTAGAACCTAACCGATAGACCAAGAACAACGCGCAAAAACGCTGCATCTCACCTACGCGTACATATACACTTTTCATCTAGAATTTTGCATTGATTTTTAGTCAACGCGCATGCAAGTTTGTAGGTGTATCTGAGAAAATCTGCGTAACCAGCAGGATGCTAATTTTCAGGTTGAAGTTTGCACCGTTAGGGTACGATGTGGAAAAGAGCTAGTGCATTAATGGTGTCGCTGGCAGGAATGAATCTAAACTACTAAACGCTTTCTGGCATATGCGATCAATGTCCGGTGCGTAGCGTAGTGTTTGACGAAATCGGACCATCTGTCCGAAACGTATCGAGACTAATGTCCTAACTCTGTTGGAATGGGTGCACGAATCCATGAAATGCGCAACCTCTGTTCTCCCAAAGTGATAATGTCGTATTCTCCCCAAGCAGAAATGTCGTATTTCCGTTAGGATGCTCTCCCAGA
>Ga0209415_10019752_pt1 | contig 10520 bp, 11 predicted proteins | sample PeaSoiSIISIP2007_FD_187696 | JGI IMG/M metagenome (GOLD analysis project Ga0209415, IMG submission 187696) | Peat soil microbial communities from Weissenstadt, Germany - SII-SIP-2007 (SPAdes) (version 2) | ecosystem: Environmental > Terrestrial > Soil > Wetlands > Peat | place: Germany... | reverse complement strand
TTCAGGCCATGCGCCGCAAGCCGCTGCTGATACGCGCCGCTGGCGATGGCGCCCTGCGTTCCGATCACACCCACGCTGCCGCTCCTGGAGGCTCGCAGCGCCGCTTCCACACCAGGCTCGATGACGCCCCACACCGGAACGGGCGTGCGTTCGGCCAGCTCCGGCAACGCCGCCGCCGATGCTGTATTGCACGCGATCACAATGGCGCGCACGTCCTTTTCGAGAAGGAACTGCGTAATCTGATTCGCGAACTGCGTCACCATTTCGCGCGGTTTGCGGCCGTAAGGAACGCGGGCGGTGTCGGCGAAATAGATGAAGTCGTGACCCGGAAGCCGCGCGCGCAACGCTTTCAGCACGGTTAAACCGCCGACTCCGGAATCGAACACACCGATGGGCCGTTGCAGCGAACTCACGCATCCAGTGTTACACGCGCCCGCGTGCCAACATGAATGTGGATGCGGCGCGATACGCTGCTCGACTTCTTCGCCGACTTTGAAGAAAACGCCGGGCGCTTTCTCATCTACGACGACGGCTTTCGCAGCTCCAGCTTCCGCTACGGGGAAATCGTGCGCCTGGCCCGGGCGTTCGCGGCACGGCTTCGCGGGGACGGGTTTCAACCGGGTGACAAAGTTGTCCTCTACGGCGAGAACCGGCCCGAGTGGGTGATCGCGTTCTGGGGCTGCCTGCTCGCCGGCGCGGTGGTCGTGCCGGTGGATTTCCGTTCGACGCCCGAGTTTGTGCAACGGGTCTGCGCGATCACCAGCTCCCGGCTGATGCTCGCCGGCGCGGAGGTGCAGCGGTCGAAGCTGGACGACGGCATCCAGGTGCTGGAGTTCACCGATCTCGCTCGCGCTGCCGCGTCGGCGGCGTTCGAACCCGCAGCGGTGAAAGCCGGCACGGTCGCCGAGATCATCTTCACTTCAGGCGCGACGTCCGATCCCAAAGGCGTCATCATTACTCACGCGAATATCCTCGCGAACGTGATCCCGGTGGAACGCGAGGTGCTCAAGCATCGCCGCTGGGCGTGGCCGTTCTTTCCGCTGCGTTTCCTGAACCTGCTGCCGCTCAGCCACATGTTCGGCCAGGCCATGGCCACGTTCATCCCGCCCATGGTCAGGGGCGAAGTCGTATTCATGCATGGGTACAATCCGGCGGAAATCGTCCGCCAGATCCGCTCCCGGCGAATTTCCGTGCTGGTCTCGGTGCCGATGATCCTGGACGTGCTCCGCGAGCACGTGCTGCAGCGCTTCCCCGAACTGCGCGAGCATCCGCCCACCGGCGAGGGTAAGTGGTACCAGCGCTGGTGGAAACATCGCCGTGTGCACGACGCGTTCGGCTGGAAATTCTGGGCATTTGTAGTGGGCGCGGCGCCGCTCGCGCCTGACGTAGAAACATTCTGGTCGAACCTTGGTTTTCTGGTCATTCAGGGCTATGGACTCACCGAGACCGCGCCCATCGTCACCCTGAACCATCCCTTCCACGCCAGCAAGGGCACCGTGGGAAAGCCGATTGGCGGCGTGGAAGTGAAGATCGCGGGCGATGGCGAGATCCTGGTGCGTGGCGGCAACGTGACCAGCGGCTACTACAACGCAGAGGCGGAAACCGCGGAGGCGTTCGATGCCGAGGGCTGGTTCCACACCGGAGACATGGGCCACGTGGACGACCTGGGCCGGCTGAGCATCGTCGGCCGCAAGAAAGAGATGATCGTCACGCCGGAGGGCCTGAATGTCTTTCCGGAAGACGTGGAGCGCGTGCTGCACACGATTCCCGGCGTGCGCGATGCGGCGGTGATTGGAACCGACCGCGTGCAGGCGGTCATGCTGCTGGAGCCCGGCGCGGACATGGACGAAATCGTCCACCGCGCCAATGCACAGCTCGCCGATCATCAGAAGATCCGCAGCGCTTCACTTTGGCCCTGGCCGGAGTTCCCGCGAACGGAAGGGACCGGCAAGCTCAAGCGGCATGAAATTGCGCGAGGTGTTGCGCCAGCGAGCCGAAATCAGCAGCAGCGGTACGCGCCGGAGACTCCGCTTGACGCGCTTACTTCGCTCGAGCGGGTGGAACTGATGGCCACCCTCGATGTGGACGAAGCAACGCTGGCGCAATCATCCACAGTGGGTGAGCTGCAGCTCAGCGCGCAAGGTCTGGCCGCTCCGTCGCCGGCGCCCGTGACATTCCCCACGTGGAACCGCTCGTGGTGGGCACGGGCGATACGTCGCACTTCCCTGCCCCTGATTCTGCTGCCGCTCACACGGCTATTCGCCTGGATTCGCGTCCGCGACCGCGAGAATCTGCGCGGCGTGCGAGGTCCGCTGATTTTCGCGCCGAACCACCAGAGCCACATGGACGTGCCCGTGCTCATGGCGGCGATCGGCGCGCCGTGGCGGTATCGCATGGCTCCGGCGATGGCCCGCGACTTCTTCCACGCGCATTTTCATCCGCGCGAACATCGCTGGCACGAGTGGTTCACCAACAGCCTGAACTACTATCTGGCGGCGCTGTTCTTTAACGCGTTCCCCATTCCGCGGCACGAGGCCGGAACGCTGGAAACGATGCGCTATATCGGCGAGCTCACGGACGCCGGCAACTGCCTTGTGATTTTCCCGGAGGGCCGTCTGACCGACCACGGAGAACTCGCGCCGTTCCAGCCCGGCGTAGGCATGCTGGCTTCACGGCTCAGCGTTCCGGTGGTGCCGGTACGCATCGAGGGCCTGGATCGCGTGCTGCACAAGAGCTGGCGCATGGCGCGACCAGGACGAGTGAACGTGACCATCGGCAAGCCAATTAGTCTTGCCGGGGATGACTACGCAGCTCTGGCGAGCCAGGTCGAGGCGGCACTGAGGAGTTTGTAACGCTACACAGCGCGCCGATGCGTGCGCGACAGCAATTCCTGTGCGCGGGCGATGGCCTTCTCTTCGGCTTCTTGTCTTGACGGCGCGGCGATCCTCGCCAGTGTCGCGCCGGGTGAGACGTTATCCGCCTTCGCGTGCCACGTTTCACCCAGCCGCCAGGAAGTTACGTTCACCGGCCAGCCTTCCAGCTCGACGCGGCGCTCGGCGTATTCTTCGACCCTCATCGCTGTCCGGCCGCCGCAGCCGCGCCGCGCTCCACGGGCGCGCCCACCAGATTGCCCCACTCCGTCCACGAGCCGTCGTAGTTCCGTACGTTGTCGTAGCCCAGCAGATACTTCAACGCGAACCACGTGTGGCTGGAACGCTCCCCGATCCGGCAATAGGCGATCACCGGCTTCGAGCCGTCAACGCCCTCGCCGCCGTAGATCTGTCGCAGCTCGTCGAACGACTTGAAGGTGCCATCTTCATTCGCCGCTTTGGCCCAGGGCACATTGCGCGCACCCGGAATGTGTCCGCCACGCTGGCAGGTTTCCGGCAATCCCGGAGGCGCCAGAATCTCGCCGCTGAATTCCTGGGGTCCGCGCACGTCGATCATGGCCGCGCCGTGGCTTCGCTCGGCCTCCTGCACCTGTGTCAGAAACGCGCGCAGAGAAAGGTCGCCGTCGCTGGCGCGATAGCCTGACGCAGGCTTCACGGCCGGCTTTTCCGTGGAAAGCTCGCGCCCTTCGAGCAGCCATTTCTTGCGCCCGCCGTCCATGAGGCGGACATCCTGGTGGCCGTAAATCTTCGCCTGCCAGAATGCCCAGGCGGCGAACCAGTTGTTGTTGTCTCCGTAAAGCACGAGCGTGGTGTTGTTGCCGACGCCCGCGTCGTTGTTGAGCCTCTCGAACTGCTCCTTCGAGAGAATGTCCCGCGTCAGGGTATCGCAGAGCTGGGTATTCCAGGCCCACGCGATCGCCCCGGGTACATGTCCTTCGTCGTACGCTTTGGTGTCCACGTCGATCTCCACAACGCGCACATTGGGATCGGCAGCATGATCTGCTACCCACTGGGTAGTCACGAGCACTTCAGGGTGAGCGTAATCCGACATATCCTAATTGTACATCGGGAATAGGGACTTGGCACTCGGCTAACAGAATCAAGGCCGCAGCGTCTACCATGGTCAATATGAACCGGCGTCAATTCCTGCAAACGGCCACCGTGGGCGCGGCAGCGTTCCAGGCATTTCCCTTCCATCTTTTTGCCGGCACGACGACGAAGAGCGCCAGCGACAGGATTAAGCTCGGCCCGCGCCGGGTCGAGGTCAGCCGCCTGGCCATGGGAACGGGGACAAATGGCGTCGGTGGCAGCTCCAACCAGACGCGTCAGCTCGGGCTGCAGGGCCTCGCCGATCTTCTCCGCGCCGCTTACGATCAGGGCATCACATTCTGGGATTCGGCTGACCAGTATGGCTCGCATCCCAACCTGCGGCAGGCGTTGCAATCGGGTATTCCGCGCGAGAAGGTCACCATCATGACCAAGACCGAGTCGATGACCGCGAAAGACATGCGCGCCGATCTCGACCGCTTTCGCCGCGAGCTGGGCACCGACTACATCGACATCATGCTGCTGCACTACCTGCACGACGACCAGTGGCCGGAGAACCGGAAAGGCGCCATGGAAGTGATCTCCGAGGCGCAGGAGAAAGGCATTATCAGGACGAAGGGCGTCTCGTGCCACACACTTGGCGCGCTGAAGCTGGCCGCAGCCTCGCCGTGGGTGGAAGTGGATCTGGCGCGCTTCAATCCGGCGGGAGTGATCATGGACTCCGACGTCGCCACCGTCCGCGGCGTGCTGCGTCAGATGAAGGCGCAGGGCAAGGGCGTGATCGGCATGAAGATTTTCGGAGCAGGTCAACTCGCGCACAGGCCCGACGAATGTCTCCAGTTCGCGCTGGCGCAGGATTTCCTGGACTGCTTCACCATCGGCCAGGAGAGCCGCGCGCAGACGGCCGATCTGGTGCGGAAGATTCCCGCAGCGAGCGTGCGGGGATAGAGCTCTGATCGAACGCCCTGGCGAACTCCCCGCAGCGGACGATTCCTAATCCCCGGTCCCGGCCACCCAATAGCCGGGGCGAGTGCGAATTACCAGACTTGCGCGATCCACCTCCACGCGGATGTTATGGAAGCCCGGCTCTTGCAGATCGTCCGGGTGATAGCTCACGAAATACTGGCTGTGCAGCTCTTCGCCCAGTTGCGTCAGAGCGTGCTCCAGTGCGCTCTGGTTCATGAATGCGTACTCGCGCCCGCCGGTGAGGCCGGTCAGGGTATCCACGGGGTTATGCACGAACGGCCGCTTGGCCTCATCGTAGACTTCCTGCAGCGCGGGGACGACGTTGCCAATGTTGTAGTTCTGATCGATGTCATTGGGCGTGGCCGTTCCGCCGATACCCACGTGCTGCGCCGCCGGCGGAATGGGAGGGGGCACCGAGGGAATCGGCCTACCAGTGAGGTTGGTCATCAGGTGTGAAATGTCCACCGAATAAATGAACACGTTGTTCAACTGCGCCTGAGTCACGGCTTCTTTCAGGCGGCCGGCGCTGGCGATGTCCCGCTTCTCGCTGATCAGCAGGAGAATCCGGCGACGTTCCTCGGGCCGATTCTTCAGCATGCGCACGGCCTCCAGCGTGGCGTCGATCATGCGGCTGCTGGAACTGCCGGCGGTGACCTTCTTCAGCGCATCGGAGACCTTTCCAGAGTCGCTGGTGAAATCGAGCATGGTACGGATGCGATGGTCGAACGCGATCACCGCGACTTCACCCGCCTGGCCGACAACCAGATCGTCAATCACGTTGCCCATCTTCTGGATCTTCGGCAGGATGGCATCCACCATGTTGTTGGCTTGCACCGCCACCACCATGGAAATTGGGCGGTAGGTTACATCGACGACCGTCTTCTGTTTGTGCCCGTTGTCGAACAGCGTGAAATCCCCCGGCTGGAGGCCAGTGACGAAATCGCCCACCTTGTCGGTAACGGTCACCGGCGCAACGACTACCCTCACATTGGAGACGATGTTCGGCACGACCGGTTCCTGCGGAGCCGGCTCCTGCGTCTGCGCGAGAAGGGCGACCAGCGGAATCGGCAACAAAAAAGCGAAAAGGCGGAATGCTTTCTTCATTTCAGTGATGCTCCGTTCTGCCTTCCAGAAGATCGATGATGTGCGGCGCCAGCTCGGCCACGGCTTCCAGAGATTCCACCGCACCTCGCGGCGACCCCGGAAGATTGACGATCAGCGTGCGTCCGCGGGTTCCGGCAATACCTCGCGAGAGCACGGCGCGGATCGTCGACTTGCGGCCTTCGGCTCGCATCAGTTCGGCAAGGCCGGGGATTTCGCGCTCAACCACGGCTCGCGTTGCTTCCGGTGTCACGTCGCGCTCGGCGACTCCGGTGCCGCCGGTGGTAAGGATGAGCGAGACGCCGCGCTGGTCGCTGAGATCGGTCAGCAGGCGCGCGATGGAGTCCCGGTCGTCGGGCACCAGTTCCGAAGCGGCGATGGTCCAGCCCAGTTGCTCGACACGCTGGTGGACGGCCGGACCCGAGCGGTCCTCCCGCGTGCCAGCCGCCACCGAATCGCTGATGGTAACAACAGCCGCGCGAATCATGCGTCCGGCCTCCGGTAATCGCCGCTTGCGCCGCCGGTTTTCGCCAGAAGATGCAGCTCGCCGATCTCGATGGACTTGTCCAGAGCTTTGGTCATGTCGTAGATAGTGAGCGCCGCAACGGCCGCCGCCGTGAGCGCTTCCATCTCCACGCCGGTCTGCGCAGTGGTCGCAGCCGACGACACGACACGCACGCCCTGCTCTTCCACCGACGTCTCGACATCGATGTGCGTCAGCATCAGCGGATGGCAGAGCGGAATCAGATCGGACGTCCGCTTCGCGGCGGCGATCCCGGCGATGCGTGCGATTTCGAGCGGGTTTCCTTTGGGATTGCCGGCCAGCCGCGCCAGCACTTGCGGGCTCATCCTGACAAACGCATGTGCTCGCGCCGTGCGCCGGGTTTCCGGTTTGCCGCTCACATCCACCATGCGCGGGCTGCCGGCGGCGTCGAAGTGGGAGAGCTCGCTCATGTCAGCATCCCTTCCTCATCACGCGAACCAGCTCACCCGCGTCGTAGTGCTCGCGGTCCGGATCGGTCACCAGCCATGCATTGGCTCGCGCGGCGGCCGGAATGTCACCGGAACTGCGTGAGCCGGCCGGCGTGACTGTTGCGCCATCGTTGCTGAGACAAGCGGGAACGAAGCGCGTCAATCCCGTGCGCTGCCGCAGCTCGCGGCCAAGCCTGGACCACAGCAGTGGCAGCGCCGTTGTCGCGCGGCCGGCAATGAGCTCCAGCGCCGCACGGGCCAGCACCTCGAAAGTCACCATCCCGGACAATGGATTCCCCGGAAGGCCGAAGAAGAATTTCTCGCCTGCGCGGCCGAATACCGCCGGCTGCCCGGGCTGGATTCGCACCCGATCGAAGTAGAACTCCGCGCCCAGGTCGGAGAGCACATTCTCCACCAAGTCGTACTTGCCGGCGGACACTCCGCCGGAGATCAGCAGCAAGTCAAATTCCAATCCCCGCTCAATCAGCACGCGGGTCGCCTCGTAAGTATCGCGAGCGACAGGGAGCAGACAGGGGATGGCCCCGGCGGACGCCACCTGCACCGCGAGCGATCGTGAATTGGAATTTCGCACCTGCCACGGCCTCGGAAAGTCGGCGACATCCACTAGTTCGTCACCGGTGGCGAGAATGGCCACGCGCGGCCGTAGATAGACCGGCAAGGTTAACTGGCCGATGGCTGCGGCCATGGCAATTTCTGCATAACCGAGCAATGCGCCGCGTGCGAGCACCGTGTCGCCGGCGTGTGCCTCCGAGCCCGCCACATTGAAATTCTCGCCTGGAGACAACGAGCAATTCGTACTGATGCGGCTTCCCTCCGGCGTGGTATGTTCTACCATCACCACTGCGTCTGCGCCTTCGGGCATCGGCGCGCCGGTCATGATCTCTACCGCCTGGCCCCGCTGCAGTCTTCCGTGAAACGCCTCGCCTGCGCGGACCTCGCCGATCACTTCGAGCGTGCCCGGAAGGTCTGCCGCTCGGACCGCGAAGCCATCGCGCACGGACCGGTCCACCGCCGGAAAGTCGCGGTCAGTCAGGATGTCTTCGGCGAGAACCCGCCCCCGAGCTTCCAGCAGCGCGACCTCTTCCACCTGCGGCAGCCGGCGCCCGCCGGAAATGGCGCTGATGACACAGGCTCGCGCTTCCTGAAAGCTGCAGGTCGCCACTCCAACATTGTAGCGGTCAGCCGCTGTAATAAACGATTGCGGTCACCCGCCGTAATAAATGTTGTCACCTGCTGTAATAAGAGTTCATGCCGCACCGTCTGACGCTGACCGAGATGGCCGCTCAAGTCCGCGCACGCGCGTTATCGCCTGTCGAACTGGTGGACGCGCATCTCGCCCGGATTGAGAAGTTGAATCCGAAGCTGAACGCTTTTGTGGTGTTGTTAGCCGAGGAGGCCCGCGCCGAGGCGAAAAAGGCCGAGCAGCGCGTGATGTCCGGCGATCCGCTGGGGCCTCTGCACGGCGTCCCCGTGACAATCAAGGACAGCTTCGACATGGCCGGCCTGCCGACCACGTGCGGGAGCCGGTTCTTCCGCGACACGCGCGCAGCGCACGATTCCACCGCGGTTCGCCGCCTCCGCGAGGCCGGCGCGATCCCGCTGGGAAAGACGAACTGCCCGGAGTTTCTGGGCAACTACGAAACCGACAATTACATCGTCGGCCGCACCAACAGCCCGTGGGATCTGGAGCGAACGCCGGGCGGCTCAAGCGGAGGCGAATCGGCGGCGATTGCGAGCTTCTGCTCGCCGGGAGGCATTGGCAGCGATGGCGGCGGGTCCATCCGCGTGCCCGCGCACTGCACGGGCATTGCCGGGCTGAAGCCGACGCCGGGGCGTGTGTCTGCGGCAGGTCATGTCCCGGCGATCGCGCACCCGGGAGGGCTGCTCGGCGTGGGTGGTCCCATGGCGCGAAACGCACGCGACGTGAAGCTGTTGTTCGAGGTGCTGGCCGGATACGACACGGAGGATCCCTTCTCCGCCCCGGTTCCGCTACGCAGCCCGGATCTACGCGGCCTGCGCATCGGCGTCATGGAGCAGTTCTATGACGTGCCCGCGCAGCCGGCGATTGCGGAGGCGGTTCGAAAAGCCGCGCGCGTGGCTGAGGGACTGGGTTTCGCGGTTGAGGAGTTCCGGCCCCGCGGCATGGAGCGCGCGCCGAATCTGTGGTGGTTCTTCTTCGGTCAGGTGCCGGCGCGGTTCACCCAGGCGCTGATCGCCGGGCGCGAAGCCGACGCGCACTGGACCGGCACCGAGTTCATGACCAAAGCGCTGGCCGAACCCGAGCCCACGGCAATGAAGATCGTCGAAAACCTGGCCGTTCGTGACAAAATGCGCTCGGCTCTGCTGCGGGAAATGGAGCGCTTCCCCGTGCTGATCACGCCGGTTTGCGGAACCACGGCATGGAAGCATCGACAGCGTCGCTACCAGACGGCAACAAAGGAGATCAGCCTGTTCGAGGCGATGATGCCGGTCACCTGGCTCAACCTGCTGGGCCTTCCGGGCATGGTGATTCCGTTCGGCACCGACGAGAACGGGTTGCCCATCGGCATCCAACTCGCCGGCCGGCCCTGGGAGGAAGAGTTGCTGCTCGAGCTGGCCATTCGTCTGGAGGAAGCTCGTGGTCCGTTCGCGCTACCGTCGCAAGCCTCGGAAGGGCTCTGATCGCGGAATCGGGAGCAGAGCGCGGTAAGTCTCTGCTTACCATTCGCGATTCGCGCGAAGTCATTCTTCCTCCCGTCGCGGCAGGCGGATCGAGTCAGTCACGATGACCTCGCCGACGCGCAGCCTTCGGACCACCAGGTCCTCAATCTCGACACGCCTGAACTCGGATCGGGCGACGGCGATACGCCGGATCAACAGGCGGCCGATCGAGAGCACTCCGATTGCGAACGCTCCGACTGCCATCGCGCCAGCCGCACCGGCAAGGATCGAAGTCGCTCGAACGTGCGATTTCTCCGGACTCAGAACGTGGTTCATGCCTCCTCCATGAAGAACACTATACAGACAGCGCGACCAGGAACTGCATCGCGCGGCAGTGATGCCGTAGTTGTGGATGCGCATTTGTTGGGATGATGGACCTCATGACTGACAGACCAACCAGCGGACCGGCGGACTACCTGGCGGCGGAACGAACTTTCCTCGCGTGGATTCGCACGGGGCTCGCGCTCATGGGCTTCGGCTTTGCCATCGCGAGGTTCGGCCTGTTTCTGAGAGAGATTGCGCAGGCCGGGCAAGTGCATCTCGACGCCGCCCGGGGCCTTGGCTCCGCGTGGTTCGGCGTCGTGCTCGTGGTCCTCGGGCTCGTCACCAACACGTCGGCGACGGTTCGATACGCTCAGCTTCGACGAGCCATTACCGAGGGTCGTTCGGCCGCCCCGAGCCCCACAATCGTGTACGCGCTCGGGATCGGCTCCGCACTGGTCGCAATCGCGATGGCGGTCATTCTCGCCCGAACCATCGCGGAGTGAGTGCCTCGAATACGTCATCCGAGGCTGACGCGCTCACAGCTGGCCACGATGAACC
>Ga0209415_10019751_pt1 | contig 10520 bp, 9 predicted proteins | sample PeaSoiSIISIP2007_FD_187696 | JGI IMG/M metagenome (GOLD analysis project Ga0209415, IMG submission 187696) | Peat soil microbial communities from Weissenstadt, Germany - SII-SIP-2007 (SPAdes) (version 2) | ecosystem: Environmental > Terrestrial > Soil > Wetlands > Peat | place: Germany... | reverse complement strand
CTGAGAATCTGGAAGGATTTCATGCGCAAATGACCTCCGTGGTCAAGTTTCCTTTTTCCTAAACCCAATTTATTCTCCCGGGCTCTGAGAACTGGACATTGTACAACCGTTCCCGTTACTGACAAGAACAAAACAGAAAGACAATGCAAGTGAAACTCCACTGCCAAAATATTCATTTCGATTATTGTTTTCAATCATTTGCGACGGTTGGACCCTGTGCTGAACTATCAAAATCGGTATTAACTGAATGGATTAGCTATGATTTTTCGTATTCACCCGACTCGCCGACGCTCAAGTTTATGGCAATACATGCTTTACTTATGTCGACGCTCACCGACTCTTGCGAGTATGGCCACTGCGGTGGAGGCTAGTGCGCTATGACTGTGTCGCCCAACTCCGCGGACTTCAACCGAGGCATCGATCTGTTCAACCAAGCCCACTTCTTCGACGCGCATGAAGCCCTCGAAGACGTCTGGCGCTCTATACCTCGAGATGGGCCCCGCGACCGACCCTCGAGTCGGCATCTCCGGCGGCATGTGCAAGGGTTGGTTCAGTTGGCGGTCGCTTTTCATCACGCGTCAAAAGGCAACCGTGTGGGTGCGCGCTCGGTTCTGGAACGTGCGCTGCGGAATCTCGACGGCGCGGACAGCTCTTTTCCCGAACTCGATCTCGACCGCTTGCGCACCGAGTTGGCACCTTGGCAGAGGTTTCTGGATAATCCCGAGGGCGCGGGGGCGAAGAAAAACGAGAAGAAAGGTGACAAGAAATTGGACGGCCCGGACGCCCGCCGCCATGCAACCCCGGCCTTGCCAAAAATTATGCGGCGGCGCTAGATCGAGCTTGCTCCCTGTCTGTGCCTGCTAGAATCATGGGGTCGTGAACTCCAGTCTCTCATCTCCACGCACCACAGCGACAAACCCTTCACCGGAGTCCGTCCCTCTCGCTGTTCCTCTCTTGGACCTGCGTCGCCAGTACGACGGCATCCGCGAAGAAGTGCTGGCCGCCATCGCGCGGGTGTGCGATTCGCAAAGCTTCATTCTCGGTCCGGAGGTTGAGGCGCTCGAGGGTGAGATTGCCGCGCTGACCGGAGCGGCGTGGGCCGTCGGTTGCGCGTCAGGAACGGAGGCCCTCTGGCTGGCGCTCGTCGCCGCGGGTGTCAAGCCCGGAGACTCGGTCATGACCACAGCGTTCAGCTTCTTTGCCTCAGCCAGCGCAATTGTGCGGGCAGGCGCAACGCCGGTGTTCGTGGACGTCGAGCCGGGCACACTGAATCTCGATGCAGTGCTCGTCGGTCAACAGCTTCGCACCCAGCGACCCCAGAATCTTCGCGCGATTCTGCCCGTGCATCTTTACGGCCAGTGCGCCGACATGGACCGGTTCGACCGGATCGCTCAGGAGTTCGAAGTGGCAATCGTGGAGGATGCGGCCCAGGCAATTGGCGCCGAATGGAGCGGGCGCGGAGCGGGCGCGCTCGGCGTAACCGCCGCCTTCAGTTTCTATCCCACCAAGAACCTGAGCGCCTTCGGAGACGCGGGGATCGTCACCACCACTTGTCCGCGGATGGCCGAGCACATGCGGCAACTTCGCAACCATGGCAGTCCGCGGCGCTACTACCACCACGAATTCGGCTGGAATGGACGCATGGACGCGATTCAGGCAGCGGTGCTGCGCGTGAAACTGACACACATCGCGGACTGGAACCAGAAACGGCGGCAACACGCCGCGACCTACGACCAGCTGTTTGCCGGCTCCGGGCTAACTTCCATCCGGACTTCCGATCAGATATCGAACCAAAGCAACGCGCCGGTCCGCTTGGTGGCGCGGAGTCCGCAGGCCAAACATGTGTTTCATCAATATGTGATTCGCGCGCAGCGCCGGGACGAACTGCGAAAATTCCTCGCTGACCGGAAAATTGGCTCGGAGATCTACTATCCGCTGCCGTTGCACTTGCAGCCGGTCTTTTCCTACCTCGGACTGAAGGCAGGAGACATGCCAGTCGCGGAACAGGCGGCGCGGGAAGTGCTCGCGTTGCCGATGTTCCCGGAGTTGAACGAGGCCGAGATCCGGTGCGTGGTTGAAAGCATTGCCGAGTTTTACTCGTAGATTTTCACCACGGATGTGAAGCCCTGTGCCCTCTGTGTCCCCTGTGGTGAAGACCTTCTGTCCTTGCAGTCACTGCCTAGCCTTCCGATTCGCAGTCCGCGCCAGCTCTTCTCCCGGAGCGAACACGCGACGCACAATCGGCGTGTTGAGCTTGTATTTGCGCGCGGTGACGTTGCCCTTGTCGTCTTCCACGTGAATCGTGAACACTGGCAACAGACCTTCCTTGTCGAAAGTTTCTTGCGAAACAGTCACGGGCAGGATGCCTTCCAAGCGCTCATGATAGGCCGTCTCATAGCGATGGTGTCTCACATTCCAGGTGAAGACGCGAATCTGGTTGAAGTCAAACGGCAGGCCATCCTTGGGTTCGGTAAGGACGGTCAAGTACTGCGCGACTTTCTTGTCGCCATCCTGAACCTGATCCAACACGAAGTATGCGACGATGCGCTGGCCTTCCGCGTATTGCGCGATGTCGAGCGGGACGTCGAGATCTACCATACGGGCCAGCACCCAGCCAACCCGGTTGTTGGAGTCGCGGACCAGCCACCAATCCTCGACTACCGGAACAGGGGTTGCCGGCGCCGGCTGTTTTTTGTTCTGCTGATTAGCGCCGGAGCGGGACGCCGGCGCGACTGCGCCGGGCTTCTCGGCCGTACCCCTCTTCAACAGCGATAGCTTCTCGCCGGAAGAAATCTGATAGAGATGTTCGGTGTCACGCCCCGGTTCAACGTGCAGATTCGTATCGTTGCGCGTCGTGCCCTGCGCCTGCACGGCATCGTTCTGATTGTCCGCGGTCAGCTTCTGGATCTGATCGTAGACGTCCTGACCGACGAGGTAGCGCTGCTCCACCCATCCCATCGCGCCGGTTGCGGTGCGCACTTTGGCGAAGTGGCGGTCATGGTCAAGCACTTCCACGCGCTCTCCGTTCTTCACCACTCCGGTTTTCTCATACACCGCAGCCACGTGATCACGCAGGTTGGCCTGAACGCCGGAAACATAGGCGATCTCAAGCACGCGCCCGCGACCGCGATTGCAGCCGGCAAGAAACATCGCGCTGGCCAGGCAGAACGCGATCGCCGACGATCGAAGCTTCGCCGATCGAGGCAGAAATGTGGGGAGGAACTTCACTGGATCAAACTCTCACTATAGCGCGACATCCTTGCGCTGGAAAGAGAACAGATCGCCATCGGACGCGGCGGTGGGGTAGTGGGGTAGTGGGTCATAGCGTCTAAAGCACCACTACCGGCGGTGGAGTCCCACTTCTCAAAACGCGCGAGAAGTGGGGCACCGCCCAGTGCCTAAGGGCCGGTGATGTTCAGCGTGGCCGTGGCCGTGAGGGTCGTTCCCGGATAGGTCGCAGTTACTGTATAGGACGGGGGACTCGCTGTTGCCGCAGCGGCCGTGCAAACCTGATCAGGGGGAGTGTCGCTGCTAACATAGGTGCAAGTGATCGTCGTCACCGCCTGCCCGTTCTGAGTCACCGTAACGGTCGCCCCGCTGCTTAGGTTGTCACTCGGATTGGTAAGAGACGGATCATTGTTCGCATACACCAGGAATGGTTGGTTGCCACTGGCCGAAATACTGGCAGAAGTGGGGCTTATGCCGATTGCCGAGATAGTGATGTATACGGTGGCCGTCGCTGTATTCGTGACGCTCTCCGACGAGGCGGTGATCGTCGCTGTGCCGGTAGCAACCCCCGTCAGCGTAGCACTGCCGCACGTTTGCGTTGCACAAGTGCCGGTGATAGCTGCGACGGCAGCGTTACTAGTCGACCAGGACACGCCGTTGCGCAAGTAGCTACCCACCGGGGGGTTTTCATTGTCGACGCCGTAAGCCTGCAAGGTCACACTATCTCCCAGTTGCACGGACGGAGCGGTCGGCTGAATCGTAATTGAGGCCAAGGTTGGGTTGACGAAGAATCCTCTGCAGCTGACCCCAAAGGCCACCGCAACCAACAGTGTAAAGGCAAGCGTCAACGCGAGTTTGCGCCCAGTCAACATATATGATCGCCTCAGATAGCGTGATTTTAGCAGAACGCTCGGCCTTCGCTCGGCCCTCGATAGTGCATGGCTGGAGTCGCGCCTCCCAACCTGCTCACCGCGTGCCCGGAGCGTTCTCGAATATAAAGAACGGAGTGGGATTTCAAACTTGCGCAGTGTTTTCTGGGACGCCGAGAAAGCAGAGTTCCGTCAGCCCCTAAAGGGGCTTCTGATGTCGAAGACTTGCGGCATCGCTAAAAGGCCCCTGATACGAAGCAATCTTGATACGAATCAGGGTTTACTGAAAGTTGAGAGCTGATGGCGGAAAGCTCACAGCTGAAAGCCCAGCCCTACGTCGGCCGCTTCTTCCCAGTGTTCGAGATCCGCTGGTCAATCGGCTTCCGCGCGGCGAAACCCTCGTTGGTTCCGTGCCAGTGCGCGATCCCCGGCTCGCCCAGTTTCCAGCATAACAGGAGGATCTCGCCTTCCACTTTGCATGGGAAATCGAGCAATCCGATGTCAAGATCCTTCACCTGCACGCCGGTCGCGTCAATTTCCGCGAGGGCATCTTTGACGCGGCGAATCGCCTTTTCGCGCTCCGCCTTGCGCCGCGCCAAATGGACCACATTCAGCATCATGCCGCCGCTCAGAAAAACGCGGTGCGCTGTCTCCTGCAACTCGCCGTCCACGTCTTCAATCAGCTTCTTGCCGTTGATTGCCTGCTTGAGCAGTGATTCCAGAATCGGCAACAACATCTGCGCTTCATCGAGGGTAAAAGTTCGGTCGGACATGTATTTCTATTCTACTGGAAGGGGCGGGGAAAACAGCTGTCGGCCGTCAGGTCTCAGGTACGCCGGGCTTGCCCGCTTGCCCATGCTATTTTCAATGGACGACATGGACGCGCCGCCCCCATCCCTTCCTCACGCCACCCCCCGCAATATATATGTTTTCGGTCTGACCTCATTGCTCAACGATACGGCCAGCGAAATGGCGTACTGGGTGCTGCCCGCCTTTCTCACAGCACTCGGCGCCGGACCGGCGCAACTTGGAATCATCGAGGGCATCGCCGAAAGCGTGGCTTCTTTCGCCAAGCTTTTCTCGGGCTATCTGACCGACAAGGTTTCGCATCGCAAGCCCATCGTGGTCGGCGGATACTTCGTGGCCAACGCGGTGAAACCGCTGCTGGCACTGGTTTCTTCGTGGTGGCAAATTCTGGGAATTCGTTTTAGCGATCGTTTTGCCAAAGGCGTCCGTGGAACGGCTCGCGATGTGATGGTGGCTGAGTCGGTGGATAAATCAGCGCTCGGCTCCGCCTACGGCCTGATTCAGGCCATGGACTCCGCCGGCGCCATCGCCGGGCCGCTGCTGGCGCTGGCCGTGATCGGACGCTTCGGCATGCGCGGCGTATTCGCGTCGGCGGCGATCCCGGGAGCTCTATGCGTGCTCGTAGCCTGGGTTGGGATTCGCGAGGTTCACCGCCGCGGCAGCGCGTCCGCCGAGCTTCGCTCGGCTGGACAGCCGAAAGCGGCTGTCCCTGCGCAGACCGGCGAGGACGCCCGTCTCTCCACTAGCAAATCTGCGTGGCTGCCAAAATTGCCGGCCTCCTTCTACTACGTGCTGGCCGTCGTCACCCTGTTTTCGCTGGGAAATTCCAGCGATATGTTCCTCGTCCTGCGTGCCGGAAATATCGGCATTCCAGCTTCTCGCGCGCCGCTACTGGGGCTGGTCTTCAACGTCACGTTCACGTTGCTATCCTGGCCCGCCGGCAAGTTCAGCGACCGCTTTTCGCGATCGGCCATCGCCGCCGCCGGGTATTTCGTTTTCGCCATCGTCTATTTTGTCTTCGCCCTCGCGCCCTCGCAGCTCGCCATCTGGCTGACTATGGCTTTCTACGGACTCTTCTATGCGCTGACCAATCCGGTGCTGAAAGCACTGGTCGTTGAAAGCGTGGAGGGCGATGTTCGGGGTCGAGCGCTCGGCATTTATTCGTTTCTCACCAGCGTGACCACGTTGCTCTCGAGCATCATCACCGGAGCACTTTGGAAGGTGTATGGCCCGGCGGTCCCGTTCTATTTTTCGGCTGCGATCGCGACTGTCTCAGCGTTCGCCCTGCTCGCCCACCGTTCGCCCGCGCGAGACTGATGTGGTGCGGAAATGACGTGTAGAGACGGGGCTCGCCCCGTCTGGGCAGCACCGGCGCCCTCGGGTTCTGTGGCACTGCTTGAGACACGGCCAGCCGCGTCTCTACAGGTGTTCCGGCTCAACTTCGGGCATCCGCCGTAACCAGAAATACGCGACCAGCAGAAACGCCAAACCTGCCACGCTATCGAGCACCGCGTCGCGCCACGTGCCGGTCCGCGATGGAATGTAGCTTTGGTGCAATTCATCCATCGACGCGACGAAAGCCGTTCCCAGCCACGACAGCAACGACGTGCGCCACAATAATGCCTGGGCGCGACCGAACGTTGCCCGCCAGCCTCGGAGCAGCAGCAGGCCCAACATGCCGTACCCGACGACGTGGCCGGTCTTGCGCAGATAGTGATGAAAGACCACGAACTTGTCATAATCGATGTGGCCGAACAGATGCGTCAACAGCGAATACAAGACGCTGCCGGTGTGCTCTGACGAGAACGTATCGGTGGACTCGAGCGCAATGAGGCCGACCCAGACGGCGGCTGGCCACCAGGCGCGCACAAGGTTAGGACGAGACGCAGTCCAATTGATCGTCAATTCGGCCTCGTCCCTCATTCCGCCGCGTAGTTCGGAGCTTCGCGCGTGATCATGACGTCGTGCACATGGCTTTCGCGCAGGCCGGCAGCGCTGATGCGCACGAATCGCGTCTTCTGCTGCAGTTCAGCCACGGTCTGGCATCCGCAATAACCCATGCCTGACCTCAGCCCGCCCACCATCTGGTGCACAATCATCGCCACCGAACCACGATACGGCACGCGCCCTTCAATTCCTTCCGGCACCAACTTGCCTAGCCGGTTTGACTCCTCGCCCATGGCCGGAATCTCGGTTGACGCATCTCCGTCGGAGTTCTGGAAATAGCGTTCGCTCGAACCCTGCGCCATCGCTCCCAGCGATCCCATGCCGCGATACGACTTGAAGGTACGGCCCTGATACAGAATCAATTCACCCGGGCTTTCATCCGTTCCCGCGAACATCGATCCGATCATCACCGCCGAAGCGCCCGCCGCCAGCGCTTTGACGATATCGCCGGAATACTTGATGCCGCCATCGGCAATCACCGGAACACCGGAGTCGCGCGTAGCCCGCGCCGCCTCCGCAATCGCCGTGATCTGCGGAACCCCAACACCAGTTACGATGCGCGTCGTGCAGATCGACCCCGGCCCAATGCCGACTTTAATCCCGTCCACTCCCGCGCGCACCAATTCGCAGGCGCCATCAAAGGTTGCTACGTTGCCGGCGATCAGTTCTACATCCGGCAGCATCGCTTTCACCTTCTTGACCGCTTCGATCACCAGCACGGAATGCCCGTGAGCGCTGTCAATGGCGAGCACATCGACCTTCGCGTGTGCCAGTTCCTGCGCGCGCTCCAGGAAATCACCCGTCGCTCCGATCGCCGCACTCACCCGCAGCCGCCCCTGATCGTCTTTGGCGGCTCCGGGATATTTCAGTTTCTTCTGGATGTCCTTAACCGTGATCAAGCCCTTCAGGTTGTACTTGTCGTCGACGACGAGAAGCTTTTCGACGCGGTGCTCGTGTAAAATCTCTTCGGCTTGCTCCAGTGTCGTCCCCACCGGCACCGTGATCAGGTTCTTCTGGGTCATCACCTTGCTGATGGGAATATCGAAGCGCGTCTCGAAACGCAGATCGCGATTGGTCAGAATGCCGACCAGTTTTCCATCCTTCAGGGTGATCGGCACGCCCGAAATCTTGTACTGCTTCATCACTTCGAGTGCATCAGAGACCTTGGCATCCGGCGACATGGTGACCGGATCCACGATCATGCCGCTCTCCGACCGTTTCACCTTGTCCACTTCATTGGCCTGCTGATCGATGGTCAGGTTGCGATGAATAATGCCGAGGCCTCCCTGCTGCGCCAGGGCAATCGCCATGTGCGATTCGGTCACGGTGTCCATGGCGGCGCTGATGATGGGAATGTTCAGCCGAATGTTGCGCGAGAGCTGGGTCTGCGTATTCGTGTTGGCGGGCACGACTTCGGACCGCGCCGGCAGCAGTAACACGTCGTCAAATGTGAGGGCTTCGGGGACTGGGAAATGGATCATAAGATTTTGAATTGAACTCCTATTGTAGGGAGCAGGTCGAGATCAGGCAAATAGGGACCGCGGGGCCGGAAAGCCAGCCTCCATGCTCTTCCCTGCGTGAGCAGTCATTGCTCAAAGTGGTGCGAAAGCCTAACATTTCTTTGCCCTTCCCCTGGCTTCTCTCTAAGGAGGCTTCATGTCTCGCTGTATATCTCCATTCGTCGTGGCGTCAACCTTAGCTGCAATCATGGCGGTTCCATCAGTCCTTCGTGCGCAGGAGACTACAGCTGAAATTCCGTCTGTAACCATTCGAGCGAATACACGTCTGGTGTTGGTGGACGTGGTGGTCACGGACAAGAAAGGCCAGCCCATTACGGGGCTAAAAGCGGAAGATTTTACCGTGGAGGAAAACGGGAAGAAACAAAAGGTTTCGGTCTTCGTCCCGCCGGGCCCTGGACTGACACCAGCCGCGCAGTTGTCTCCGGGAGTGTATTCCAACCGGCCGGAACATCTCAGCCCTGGGGGACCTTTGACCGTGATCCTGTTGGATGCCATAAATTCACCATTTCGCGATCAGGCGTACGGCCGGCTGCAGATGTTGAAGTACGTCCAGGAACAAGGCGATTCGGGGCGCCAAATGGCGGTCATGACATTAACGGATCAACTGCGTGTGCTGCAGCAATTCACGAGTGATCCTCATATCCTGGGGACCGCGATCAAGAACTACAAGCCGCAAACGCAACCCGTTGCCGCGATGGCGCCGCCGGTGAGCACGGCCGCAGGAGGCGGGACCAGCGGGCCCGGGACAGCCGTGAACTTGGCGATTGACAGTGCGGCTGCGGCCGTCGGCAGTTTCCAGGACATTCAGGTAAGTTACGAACTGGAGCGCCGCACGATTGTCACAATCCAAGCCATGCAGAGCCTGTCCCGAATGTTGGCGGGGCTGCCCGGCCGTAAGACGGTGGTTTGGCTGGCGGCTGCCTTGCCATTTGATCTGATCCCCGAGGAGCGGAACATCAGCGAGGCGGAACTGCAGGCGACGTTGCCAAGCGTGAAACAGAAGTCTCTTGGCACGATCGGTTCGGGATCGATTGCGGCCGAGCAACGCCAACTGCATAACGAAGACATACGGCGGGCAGAGGCTGGATTGGCCAGCGCTGGGATCGCAATCTATCCGGTCGACCTGCGTGGATTGATGAGCGGAATGGAGTTTTTGCGCGACGATTCCGCCAACCGCCAAGCCGTAGATTCCTCCGGAAGAGCAATTGCGCGTATGTCCGATGTCTCGGCCGACCAGGAGACGATGCGTGAAATCGCGGCGGAGACAGGTGGCAAGGCGTACGTGAATCAGAATGAAATCAAAGATGGCGTGGCGCTGGCCGTATCTGATGAAAAGGCTTCCTACACGATCGGATACTACCCCGAGAACAAGAAGTGGGACGGCAAGTATCGCTCCATTAAGGCGAAAGTAAACCAAGGGGATACCGAAGTCCGCTGTCGCAAAGGTTACTTTGCGATCGATACATCTCAACTCAAGGATCGCAGAGACGACCAGGATGTCGCGGCGTCACTAAAGTCCAACGCGCCCGCAACTCAAGTTTTGTTCATGGCGCAGTGCAAGTCCACGAGCCAGAACAAAGTACGGGTGGTTTTTCTGGTGGACGGGCACACGCTAAGCGCGGAGGATTCCGGTGCCAATAAGAAGATGAACGTCAGCCTATATGCGACGATCTATGGTTCTGACGGCAAGATGCTAGCCAACCGCAGTATCAAGGTGGATCGCGCGTTTGATGCGGCCACTTATGCGCAGATTCTGGAGAAGGGCATGATGGTGCCAATCGACATGGATGTGCCAACTGGAGGAAAAGATGTTCGGCTCGCGGTACTCGACAACAAGACGGGCCTGATCGGAACCGTGAACGGGCCGTTGGGACAGTAGTTCTTCATACTCTGGAAACAGCCGCAAAGAGAAGGGCGTTCGAGATCGAACGCCCTTCGTGCTTCGAAAATTCCTTCGGTGAACTTGAGGCTGGGGAACGAATTACTCTTTCGTTTCTTTACCCTCAGCCTCATTGGCGGCCATGTCGTGCTGGGCCTGGGCTTCGGCGTCGGCGTTTTCCATCGCCTTGCGATTTTCCTCGGCACGTTTGGCGCGGATTTCGGCGCGCTTCTGGCGCTTTTCGTCGATCACCTGCTCGCTGCCCAGCAG
>Ga0209415_10019750_pt1 | contig 10520 bp, 12 predicted proteins | sample PeaSoiSIISIP2007_FD_187696 | JGI IMG/M metagenome (GOLD analysis project Ga0209415, IMG submission 187696) | Peat soil microbial communities from Weissenstadt, Germany - SII-SIP-2007 (SPAdes) (version 2) | ecosystem: Environmental > Terrestrial > Soil > Wetlands > Peat | place: Germany... | reverse complement strand
GGGATGGAAGCCGACGCGGTGCGCCGCAAGCTGCATCCCGAGGGCGTGGTCACCTACATCATCGACCGCAACATCAATTACACCAACTTCTGCACCGAGTACTGCACCTTCTGCGCGTTTTATCGCCCGCTGAAAGGCCCGGCCGCGAAGGAAGGCTACATTCTCGACTTCGACACCATCTACGAGAAGATTCGCGAGACCGTCGAACTCGGAGGCACCGGCGTGCTCATGCAAGGCGGTCTGCATCCCGACTTGAAGATCGACTGGCACGAGAAAATGCTGCACGGAATTAAAGAACGGTTCCCGAAGATTCATCTGCACTGCTACTCCGCGTCGGAGATCATTGCGATCGCCGAATACAGCGCGCTCTCGATTCGCGACACCATTCTGCGGCTGCGAGATGCCGGACTCGACTCCATTCCCGGCGGCGGCGCCGAAGTGCTCGACGACGAAGTTCGCTACAAGATCGCGCGCCTGAAGTGTCTGACCGACGACTGGCTCAACGTGCATCGCACCGCGCATCAGATCGGCATGCGCACGACTGCCACGATGATGTTTGGCGTGGGCGAGAACTACGAAAACCTGGTCAACCACTTCCAGCGCCTCTACGAACTGCAGGAAGAGACCGGAGGCTTCACGGCGTTTATCCCGTGGAGCTTTCAGCCGCAGAACACCGCGCTCGGCGGCCGCCATTGGGACGAAGCCACGGCGGTCGATTACTTGAAAGTGCTGGCCATTTCGCGGCTGTATCTTTCGAACTTCCTCAACGTCCAGTCGAGCTGGGTCACGCAGGGACTGAAAGTCTGCCAGATGGGACTGCGCTTCGGCGGCAACGATGTAGGCTCAGTGATGCTGGAAGAAAACGTCGTCCGCGCCGCCGGCGTAACCAACTGCACCACCGAAGAAGAATTGCGCCGGATCATTCGCGACGCCGGTTTCCGTCCGGCACAACGCGACACTTTGTATCGCCAGTACTTCTTGAACTAGCTAGGAGACATGAACGTGGCCCTCGATTGGTCTAATTGCGACGCGGTGGAGAGCGTCCCCGGCAAGGTGAGCGGAGCGTGGGTATTCCGCGGCACCCGCATTCCGGTTTCCGCGGTATTTGAAAACCTTGAAGACGGGCTCACCATTGATGAGATTGTGCGGATGTTCGACGGGCTGACGCGTGACCAAGTGAAAACCGTTTTAGACTTTACTGCTCACAGCCTGGAAGTCTCCGTTCCACCTCGCTGATGCTGATTCTGTTCGATCAAGGAACACCGGTTGCTATACGGAACTCCCTCACGGGTCATGTCGTGAAAACCGCGTATGAGCAAGGATGGAGTACTTTGCTCAACGGTGAATTGTTGCGGGTCGCAGAAGATGCCGGATTCGATGTGTTGCTGACAACCGATAAGAATCTGGCCTACCAGCAGAATCTCAGTGGCCGGAAGATCGCGATTGTGGCTTTGGGCAGGAGTCGATGGAGTTTGATCGAACCCGTCTTGGGCCGAGTTGCTCAGGTCGTGGGTCAGGTTCGTCCGGGGAGTTACGTGCTCGTGGAGATACCTGCGAAGTAACCAGTGCGGGACAGGTTTCCAGAGTTTTGTGGCGATGATTGACATGGCGTATCCCATCAAAACCTGCGTCGTTTGTGGTGACGAGTTCGAGCTGAAGCCGGGCAAGCCTGGCTTCGCCAACCGCTGTCCGTCATGCAGTGAAGAAGAGTCCGACGCGAAGTCGAAGCCTGCGGACGTTCTGAAAACGGACAAGGGAGCGAACGCCGCTCGCCGCGAGGCCATGCGCAATCTGCTCTACCGCAAGGACAGCTAAGCTGCCGGCCGGCGCAAAAGAGCGTCATCTCTAAAGTGATGTCATTCCGAACCGGCGCGAAGCGGCGGTGAGGAACCTGCTTTTTCCAGGAGCAGCCGTGGCTGACGAAAAGCTCACCCACACGCCGCGCTGCGCGCGGCAGACAGCCGAGGGCGGCTGTCTCTACATACCGCTCACTGCTTCAGAATCCAACTTGCCATTTTGTCCAAAGCGACCGGTGAAATGGTTTCTTCAATCTGCGCGTATTCCGCGGGCGCACCGGTCTTGGCGGTCTGGAACAAATGATTCAGGCCGGGCAGTTCGTCGATCTCCACGTGCGGGTTGCCGGATTCCGCCAGCGCCTTCCGGATGGGCGGCAGATTCTGGCTGGGCAGCACCTGCTTGTCGAGCGATCCGTTAATGGCCAGCACTGGGCAGGCCACTTTGCGCAGCGCGGTTGCGGGATCGTAGGTGAGGAAGTAGCGGAACCACGGCGAAGTCAGCTGGCTGATTTGAACTCCGATCTGGGCTTCCGGAACGTCGCCCGTCAGTTTTTCCTTCAAGGCTTTTTCCAGAGCGGCTTCGTCCTTTTCAGTTTCGACCAGCTGGAGCAGGTCTTTCTCTTTGGCTGCGTTTTTGGCGGCTTCCGCGGGATCCTTGCCGCTGGCAACTTCAATGGCTTCGCTTTGCGCCAGGATGACTGCGTCGCCCGGCACGCCCGTTCCGGCCATCATCACGATGAAGGCGACATCTTTATTACGCGCCGCGATCATAGGAGCGATGACTCCGCCTTCGCTGTGGCCAATCAGCCCGATTCTGTGGGGATCGACTTCGGAACGGGTTTTCAGGTAGGCGATACCGGCTTCGGTATCGGTGGCAAAGTCGGCGGTGGTGGCCTTGGCGAAGACTCCGGTGGACTTGCCGGTGCCGCGATCGTCGGCGCGCAGCACGGCGATGCCGTGGCGCGTGAGGTAGTCCGACAGAACCAGGAACGGCTTGTGGCCGAGCAGAGTCTCGTCGCGATCCTGCGGCCCCGAGCCGGTGATGAGCACGACCGCGGGAAACGGGCCTTTGCCCTGCGGGATCGTCAAAGTCGCGGCCATCGTCACGTTCTGTACTTTGTTGTCGTATGAGATGTTGTCTTCTTCGTGGTAGGGATACGGCTTCACTGGATTCTGCGGGCGCTTGAGTTCCAGTTCTGCCTTGTCCTTATCCTTCAGCGGCTTCAGCACCAGCGGATGCGAGGCGCCCATTTGGGTGAACGTGCCGTCGATGGACGAAAGATCAGCGGCGATCTTGCCATCGAAGAGTCCACCAATACTCTTGATGTCAATCTTCAGCGATGCGCCGTCGCGCGTGACCGACGTGGTTGGCAGACCACTCGCGCCCTGGTCAGGACTGTCGAGCGTGGCAGTCAGTCCGTCCGCGGTGTTGACGATGTGGAAGACCACGCGGAGTTTGATCGTGCCCAGGTCAAGAGTTCCCATCCATGCGCCGTCGATGTCGGAAGGCTTGGCGGGTTTTTGCTCGGCTTTTGCCCCTGCGGCGTCAGACGGTTTCGCAGGAGCCGCATCGGACTTGGCCGGAGCCTCCGCGCGTTTGAATTCCAGCGGCAGTGCCATGCCTTGCGTCCACGTGCCCGAAATCGACTTGCCATCCGCGGCAACTTTGCCTTCATACTCGCCGTGGACCGCAGCGACCTCGAGGCTCAGCTTGGCGTCCTTGAGCGTGATGGCGCTTACGGGGATTCCGTTGGCTCCGGGCTGGTCAATGCTATCGAGTGTGGCTTTGAGGCTGTTGTCGGCGGCCTTGCTGATGTGCAGCACAAGGCGCAACTGCTGCCCGCCGGCACTGAGTGTGCCTTGCCAGTCGCCGGCAAGGTCCTGGGCCTGCGCCAGGCAAGAGACGAGGAAGAGCAGCGCGGTAACGGCGATGAATTTCTTCATAATTTCCTCCGTAAATTCGCCCGGTGCCAGACCGAGGTTCTACTGCTTGGGTGCGGCTGCCGGTTCAGTCTTCGCACGCTTGAGCTGCAAGGGAATGTCTGCACCTTGGCTCCAGTCGCCAGAAATGGAGTCGAGCGTCTTGCTGATCTTGCCCTGGAAGTAGCCGGGGACTTGTTTCATCTCGATTCTCAGCGAAGCGCCTTTGCGGGTCACTGCCGTTGCGGGCCATCCGCTCACTTTCTGGTCTGGGCTGTCCATGGTTGCCTCCAGGCCGTCTTCGGTATTGGTCAAATGAAAGACGATTCGGAGTTTGCTCCCAGGAGTATCCAGCGCGCCTTCCCATGTGCCATCAATATCGGAAGGAGCCGCGGGCTTGTGCACGGTCTTGACCGGATTGGTGGTTTTCTTGAAATCCAACGCGAGCTTCGGGCCCTGCTGCGTCCAGTTGCCATTGATGGAGTCGGAGCCTTTCAGCGTGCCTTCGTACGATGCCTTGAGCGGAGCTGAAGTAAACCGCAGCTTGTTGCCTTCGAGCGCGATAGTGTCGATGGCGATGCCCACGGAGGCTTGATCGGGACTGTCAACCGTGGCCTTGAGGCTTCCGTCGGCGTTCTTGGATACATGCAGAACCAGGCGCAGTTCTCGCGCTCCCGCATAGATGGTGCCTTGCCAGTCTCCGGCAATATCCTGGGCGCGCGCCACGCTTGCCGCGGTCATGACTGCGACGATCATTAGTAGTGCCAGTGTAAGAATTCGCTTCATGCGATGTAGCCCTCCTTGGGGGCGAGAGAATTATAGGGCGCGCAGGAACCGTGTTGTTATGGCGTCCGTGTTCAGGCGCGCAGCGTGGGTCATTGCCTCTCCGCAGCGTTCAGATCGTCGATGGTGCGCTGCAGACAGCGCGCGGCTCGCAGGTTCATCTTCCAGATCAACAGGAATAAGACCGCGACCACGACGTCGAGCAAGCCTGCCGTGGCCAGGCCGGCTGAGTTCGGTCTTGCAATCACAGAGGCGGCCGTGAGGACCACGAACCCAGGAACCAGCGGGGCCAGATACCACGGCCAAACATTCTTCACGACGTCGCGCTGCCGCTCCAGTTCGGCGCGGAAAAACTGCAGGTACGTCAATGTGCCCAACTCGGCCGGCATGTTCTTGGCCGAGCCTTGGCGATGAAGTTGGAAGACAACCCAGCCCAGACCGGCGATGAAGAGAGCGTAGGCGACGCGGAACAGCAAGGCGTGATTTGTGGCAAAGAAATATGCGAACAAGAGAGCCGCGACCAGCGAGGACGCGTATTCGCGGATATTTCTCCAGAAGATCCTGCGTTCGAATTTTCCCGCACGCTGGCGAATGGCGTCGGCGGACATTTTGATACCCTCCACTGGCTGAGTTTGCCAGACCTGTTGCGGATTGTTGGGAAGCTTATTCATGGTCAGGTCCCCCTTGCTGAAACTGGCGAGCCAGCACGGTTTTGATGCGGTGAATCTTGGTGGCCACGTTGCCAGGGGAGAGCCCGGTGATTTCTCCGATGGAGGCAGCGTCGAGTCCTTCGAGGTAGGAGAGAATGACGTGCCGATCCAGCGGCTTCAGGCGTTGGATCAGAATCAGCAGGCGGTCGAGAGCCTGACTGCGGTCGGCGGCTGGCTGGCCGCTGGTTGCGTCGGGCAGATTCTCCAGTTCTTCATCCTCCAGGCCGACCAGCGCCTGGGAGCGGCTGCGGCGCTGCCGCAAAACGTGGGAAGCGGCGACATTGTGAGCCACGCGGTACATCCAGGTGCGCATCGAGCATCGCCCGTCAAATCCTCCCAGGCTGCGCCAAAGAGCCACATGAATGTCCTGCAGAAGATCACGGCGAATCTCCGGGTCCGCCTCGTAGGCGCGAGCCAGTCTTTCGAGCGGCGCGCTATAGGTCCTGGCGGCTTCCTGGTACAGCTCATCCTGGGTGGGCGCCGCGGCCGGAATCGTTTCAGTTGTGCTCACAGTAAGGTAGTCGCCAGGGATCGAAATTTCTTACACGATGGTGCGGAATTTCTGACCGCCGGGGGATTCGCCTCCTCCTTTGTTCAGCTGATCCCGTTCAGTTGGCCCCGGCGTTCCAGTTGTTTATAGAGAACCAGAGAATAAATCGCAGGCGCGAACGCAGCGGCCAGGATGGCCGTCATGGGCACCCAGAATGGCGCTCGCAGAACGACCGCTGCCAGTCCGAGCAACCCGCCGGCAAAGAAAGTTTTGGCGGCGAAGCGGTGCGTGGCGTTCCATACCTGCTCGTTAGCGATGGTCCACGGAGTGCGGACGCCTACGTAAAAGTTTCGCCGCACCTTGCCCATAACGTTGCCCAGCAAGGCAATGAGCAGGCAGACGCCGCCCTCCACCGCGCGGCTCACGTCGAGCACGACGCCCCCGATCGCGCCTAGCGCGGAGATCAAGATCAACAGGTTGAAGTAGGCCATCATTGAGATCAGGATGATCATGATGTAGAGGTAGGTGGCGCGAAAGGAATCAACCTCGAACTTCTTGGGCGAAAGCCAGGGCAGCGCCGAGAACATCCCGACGATGAACAGCATCGAGCCCGGGCCGTAGAGAAACAGCGACCACTTGGATCCCCAGCCGTTCACGCGTCCGTGGGCATCCCAGTGGATGGGGACAATGTTGGGGAGATGCGGGTAGGCCACGATGGTTGCGGCGAGCATGGCCAGAACGACCACGGCTGCGCCGCCATAATATTTCTGATTGAGCGTGAGTGGATGGATGTTCATTTTGCGTCTTCTTCCGGCGAGGCCTTTGTCCCGTGCTTGTTGTCTTTGGAGTGAGCGTCGCTCCGGATCAGGTCCATGGTCCAGGCCATCAGGTCCTGCACCACGGTGGTGTTCAGGCCGTACCAGATTTGCTGGCCGTCGCGGCGACTGGTGAGCAGGTCGGCGTCCTTTAACACGGCGAAGTGGTGCGACATGGTGGGCTTGGTCATGTCGAAGCGCTGGGCAAGATCGCCGGCCGTCATCTCGCCGCGGCGTAAGAGGCGCAGAATCTCGCGGCGGGTGGGATCGGCGATGGCCTTGAAAGCTTCGTTGGAGGACGGGGCCATAGTTAGATCGTCATGTAATTAGACAACTGTCGAACTATAAGACAGGTGCTTTTGTTTGTCAAGTCCACGAAGAAAGGCCGCCAGACGGGGCTTGGGAAGCGGCGTTTGCCGGGTTAGAATGATCTAAGCGAACTGGCCGACCCTCACGGCCGGTTGCGAAAGCCGCTCCCAGGCCTTTCCAGCTTGAATCGATGAAGCCAACTTTCATGAAGTCTGTTTTCGCGTGTCTGATGACGGTTCTACTGAGCGCCGGTGCGTTGGCGCAGGTTGCGGGCAGTGCTGCGGCGAAGTCGCCGGGGCGCGCCGTGATTGAGGGCGTGGTCACGAAGGAGCCCGGCAGTGAGCCGGTGAAGAAGGCGCTGATCGAACTGATAGCGGAGAATCAGGCGGAGGGCGGCGACTACACGGCGGTCAGCGGGGCGGACGGCGGGTTTCGCATCGAAGGCATCGTGCCGGGGCGCTACCATCTTTTCGCCGAGCGCACCGGACTGCTTGAGGTCGACAAACACCGCGCGAGCACCGACGGGCGAGTTTTGACTCTGAGTGCGGGCCAGGAACTGAAGGATCTCCGAATTCAGTTGCAGGCTGCGGCCGTGGTGCGGGGACGGGTCACGGATGAAGACGGAGATCCGTTACCCAACGCGCAAGTCGCGGTGTTGCGTCAAACTTTTGTTGCCGGGCGCAGCCGTTGGGAACAGGCCGGTGCGGAGCGGACCAACGATCTGGGCGAATACCGAGTGGCGGGACTGGCGGCAGGCAGTTATTTCGTGTCGGTGAGTCCGGCGCCGGATTTCAAGAGCCTGATCGAAGCGGCGGGAGTGGCGGCGGATTCGCGCGAAAAAGGCGCATCGGACAAGCCGGCGGCTACGTCGTATCAGACGACCTACTATCCCGGGACGGCGGATCGCAGCCAGGCGGCGCCAGTCGAGTTGCACGCGGGCGATGATTTTCCGGTGAACTTTTCGCTCACGCCCAGCCCGACCCTGAGCATACGGGGGGCGGTGGTGAATTTGCCGCCGCGGGCTTCGGCGGTGATCATGCTGCAGTCGCGGGATTTCAGCCTGGTGCTGAATGGCGCGGAGATGCATCAGGATGGCAGCTTTGTGATTCGCGACGTGGCCCCGGGAGCGTACACGATTCTGGCCACGGTGGAAAATTCTGCGGTGCCCATGATGGCGCGGCAAGCGCTGCAGATTGTCTCGAACAGCGTGGAGGACCTGCGGCTGGCGCCGCAACCGGGGGGATGGATTCATGGGCGTCTGCGGCTGGAAGCGAAGAGTGCCGGGCGATTTGATTCCAGCCAGCTTTTTCTTCAGCTGCGCTCGGCCGATGGCGACGACGGCGGCCTCGACATGATGCAGACGGCGATGGGCGAGGGCTTTGCGTCCCTGACTCACGTGGGTGCGGATGGGAGTTTTGAGTGGAGAAGCGTTCCGCCGGGAAATTATTATGTGCAACTTGCCGGCGAGGGCAGCGGGAATGCGGACTGGTTTCTGAAATCAGCGCTGGCGGGCGGCCGTGATGTGGGCGATGCGGGAATCAGCGTGAACGGCGGCGCCGTGGTGCTCGACCTGGTAGCGAGTGCCAATGGAGGAGTCGTCGAGGGCGTGGTCACCGACAAAAAAGGCGAGCCGGTGGCGAATGCGGTGATCGTCGCGGTGCCGGAGATGCGGCTGCGGACGCGGATGGAACGCTATCGCAAGACGGTGAGCGATCAGAGTGGACGATTTACGCTGCGTGGGGTTGAGCCCGGTGACTACACGCTGTTGGCGTGGGAGAGCGTGGACGGCGAGGCGTATTACAATCCGGAATTTCTGAAGACGTATGAGGGGCAGGGAAGCCCGCTGCGCGTGAGCGAGGGAGATCGCAAAAGTGTACGCGTGGAAGTGATTCCGGATGCGGAAGAGCAGCCGTAGGTCAAGCTGGACAGGTTTTCCCAAATCAAAGTCAAAATCAAAATCAAAATCTACAACAAAGTCAAAAGCAGCGGACAGGAGTGTCCGCTCCACACGCCGCGCTAGCGCGCGGCGGACAGCCGAGGGCGGCTGTCCCTACATAAGAACCCTTTGCTCTCCTACCAGCGGTGAGTCTCCACCACTGGTGAATCGCTATCGGCGGGCTTGGTTTCTTCGGCGTGGATCTTGCCGTCGTCCTCGGCGTAGAACGAGCGGTGCTGGGCGTCCAGGCTTCTAGGCGTCATGGTCAGCACGAAGCTGGTGGTCTTGCCTTTGTAACCTGCCGTGTAATCGCCGCGCACGGGGTTGACCATGCGCTGGGTGAAGGTGCCGGAGTGAACCAGTTGGGCGAGCGAAGTGGCGTAGTGACCATATTGCTTGTTGAAGCCCACTTGGGCGCGCATCACCACGCGCATGTAGGCGAGCGCAGCGGACTCGGAGTCGGAGCGGGCCGGGTCGCCGCGGTATTTGGGCGTGTAGGCGGGCGCGCTCGCGGGCGCTGCCGGAGTTGTGGTGGGCGGAGCATCTTGCGAGGCCGTTGGTTGCGCGGGGCTTTGCTGCGTAGATGCTTGATTCGCTGCCAGCGTGCCCGTGGCGAGGAACAGCGCGGCGATGAGAGTCGACAATAACGGCGTTCTTATGGAATTGGTCATGCCAAGCGGTTCTCCCGGTGCTTAGGTTACCTGCGGTGCAGCATTCTCGAAATATGCAGGCGTGCGGCGTGAACTTCGACTGCCAACGCTGCGTCCAGCCTGATTTTTCCATGTTACTCCCGTAATTTCACTTCGGTCACCTTCTCTTTGCATCGCGACCGATTATCACTATGCTGGATACAAGAATTCAAACCCTACAGGGAAAACTATGAAAGCAGCAGTCGCCAGAAAACCAGTAATCAAAATCGCGGTGGTGGAAAGCGATCCATTGCGCTTTGTTGGGTTCCGCGCGTTGTTCGACTCTGAGCCCGAGTTCGAACTCGTCTCCGCGGCACTCCCCGAGATCAGCACGCTGCAAGGCATTGATCTCATCCTGCTCGGCAACCGTAACGGACAAAACCTGTTTGACGTGATGGCCAGCCTGAAGGCCACACGGCCGGATTTGCGGATCATCGTGACCGGCTCGGGAATCGACGAGGAAACCATTCTGAAAGCGATTGCGTCCGGGGCCAAGGGCTACGTGGACGAAGCTGCCACCCCGGCGGAGTTCGCCCAGGCGATCCGCATTGTGAATCAGGGATCGGTGTGGGCGCCGCGCAGAGTGCTCTCCATGTTCATCGAGCGGGTGTCGTCGGCGCCGGGACGGATTTTTCCGGCGGGCCGGGTGACCTTCACCGACCGCGAGAAAGAAGTGCTGGAGATGCTGGTGGCCGGCCGCTCTAACAAAGAGATTGGCGGTCAGTTAGGAATCGAGGAGCGCACGGTAAAGGCGCACGTGGCGAAATTGATGCGCAAGGTGGGCGTGCAGAACCGCATTGCGTTGTCGGTGCATGCCATTACGCATTCGCTGGTGACGGCGAAGTAAAGCAGCTTCTAGCCGTGAGCTTCCGAGCATGAGCAAGCCCGCTGGGTCGAGGGCTTGCAACTCCAAGCTCGTGACTCCTGGCTCAGCGTAACTTCAGGGCACTTACCTTCGTAATCTTGTGGGGCCCGACTGTGTACGCCATACTCGCCTCACCTACCACAGAACCTGGGAGACGGGGTTGAGAGTGGCGATTAGGGTCACTGCTTTCAGCCCCGCATTTTTTTG
>Ga0209415_10019748_pt1 | contig 10522 bp, 8 predicted proteins | sample PeaSoiSIISIP2007_FD_187696 | JGI IMG/M metagenome (GOLD analysis project Ga0209415, IMG submission 187696) | Peat soil microbial communities from Weissenstadt, Germany - SII-SIP-2007 (SPAdes) (version 2) | ecosystem: Environmental > Terrestrial > Soil > Wetlands > Peat | place: Germany... | reverse complement strand
GTGGATTCAGGCGGTGGATGATCCGGAGCTTGCGGACACTACGCGGCAGATGTTTCTGAAGGCGCCGGAGCCACGCGAGCAGGCGATTATTCCGCATGGGAATTTTGTGAGCTTGGGCGACGAGGACAAGCGGGCGTATGAGAATCGCATTGTGTCGTTCTTTCTAGTGAGGCTGCCCGCTGCCGGGATGCCGGCCCGCTAACGAGTTCCTTCTCCGTCTCTCCGACACACTACCGACCTTGAAGACTCAGGGTTTGAGGCGACGGGGCCGTTGCCGCAGCGAAATCCAGCCGCTTCAAATTGAGGCTTGCTTTGGCGAGAAATAAAAAGGGTCACAAAGCCCGTGGCCGGGGGGCTGCAAACCGGAATTTCCTGATGCAGATAAAAATTCAGCTGATACTGCAAGTTTCGATGGAGACCGTACGAACAAGGGCTGTGAACGGGCGAATGTTCGGCGGAATTCATGCCCAATGTGAAGGCGCCACGCGCTGACGCTTCTGAGTCCGCGAGGTCCAGGTCACTCTTCCGGAGCGTGATAATAGAGGCGAGAACGGCCAATTGAAGAAACACAAGCGCAGTGCGACGCAGACCAAGCAGACCGCAGCCAAAACCTAGCAGACCAAGAGCGAAAAATGCTACGTAAACAGTAACGAAGGGCGCCCTCTGATCCGGATGCAAAACGTGCAGTTTGGTTTCGAGCGTACCGAACACCAAGGCTGCAGAACTTATGCAAGTTAAGGGGATCCCGCCGAATCGCAGGAAGCGGCTGCGGTTCGCGAGAGCCTGGACCAGCTTCCTGACGAGTAAAAGCGCAATCGCAGGTACGGCGGGCAGAATGTAACCCGGGAGCTTTGACTGCGAAACCGAGAAGAAAAATAGACTAAATGTTCCCCAGCTCAGGAAAAATAACGATGGCACCGAAACCGCGCGCCTCACTATGGAGTGACCGATCCCAGATACCATGGACCAAAGCAGGAGGAGGATCCAGGGAAGAAAAGCAGCCAATAGAATGGGGCCGTAAAACCAGAAAGGCTGGATGTGCTGGAATTCGGGGGTGAGGTAGCGCTTGAAATTGTGTTCGATGATGAAGATGCGGAAGAAATCGGGGTTACGGCGGGCGCAGAGGACGTACCAGGGGAGAGCGGTGAGGCAGAAGGACGCGAGGGCGGCGGGATGAAAGAGGCGGAAGGCGTCGCGCCAGCGCTTGGTGAAGAGCGCCCAGAAAAAAACGGCGCCGCCGGAGAGAATGATGGCAGCGGGGCCTTTGGCGAGGACGGCGAGGCCGAGGAAGAAACCGAAGAGAATTAGCGTGAGCCACGGTGTGCGGGGAAGGATCGGAGTGTTTTCGTCGCGCGTTAGGCCCAAGACGACGGCGGCGCAGACCATGGCAATGGTCAGCATGCCGCTGAAGGGCATGTCGGTGGCGGCGGCGTGAGAAAAACCGATCATGCCGACGGTGGTGGGTAGCAGAAGCAGCAGCCAGCGAGCGGTTTCCGCGCCGTAGAGACGCGCAGCGAGCCAGGCCATTGCGAGCGTGGCGAGTAGCGCGGAGATAGCGCTGGGCAAGCGCGCGGCGGCTTCGCTCACGCCGAAGAGCTTGAAGCAGAGAGCCGCGCCCCAATAGTAGAGAACGGGCTTCTCAAACCAGGGCTTATCGTAGAGGCGTGGAGTGACCCAATCGCCGGTCTCCACCATGGCCCGGGCGATCCAGGCGTAGCGGGGTTCGTCAGGTCCGACGAAGCCGATGGCGCCCAGGTGGCTGAAGTAGCAGACGTAAAGCGTCGCCAGGATGAGGATGGCCCAGCCGATGCGGGCGGCGGTGCTGGGGCGTGTATTCTCGGCAGTGGGCGCGGTTGATTCGGTCACGGAAAGCTGAGTCTAACATCGAACCACTATCTTCCAGCGACGGACCTCTTGCATACTGTCGCCCGGCGGGAAACACGCGCGAACTAGGCCAATGCCATGAGGGAATGGATCGAATACGCGGCGGTGTGGGGGATGGTGAAGGGCCTGGGTGTCTTGCCGCGGCCGCTCGCAAGGAGTTTTGCGGCAGAAGCGGTGCGCTTTTTTTATGTGTTCCTGCCGCGATGGAGGAAAATCGCCGAAGTGAACTTGTGCATCGCCTTTCCGGATTGGAACGACGCGCAGCGCAAGGCCGTTGTGCGCGGAATGCTGCGCAATCTGGGATGGATGGCGGCGGAGTTCGCTCGCTTTCCCAAGTATTCGAAAGACAATATCGAGCAAATCGTCGTGCTGGATGGGCACGACAATTTTCTGGAGGGGCAGAGGCGCGGGAAAGGCGTGCTGTATCTGACGGGGCACCTCGGAGCTTGGGAATTGTCTTCGTTTGCGCACGCGCTTTACGGATTTCCTCTGCACTACATGGCGCGGCGAATCGACAACCCCAGGATTGACGCGCTGGTGAACGGTTACCGGTGTTTGTCCGGAAATCGCCCGATCTTTAAGAACGAATCGGCGCGCGTGATGCTGAAGGTTTTGAAAGAGGCCGGAACGCTGGGAATTCTGGCAGACCAAAACACCATGCCGGAAGAAGCGGCGTTCGTGGATTTTTTCGGGAAGCTAGCCAGCACGACGACCGGAATCGCGCGCGTGGCGCTGCATACGGACGCGGCTGTGGTGCCGGGATATGCCCTCTGGGATGAGAACATCCAAAAATATCGGTTGCGTTTTGAGCCGCCGGTGGAATTAATTCGAACGGGCGACACTGAGCGGGACGTTTTCGAGAACACGCAAAAATTCACCAAGGTGATTGAAGAAATTATCCGCAAGTATCCGGAACAGTGGGTGTGGGTGCACGGGCGGTGGAATACCCGGCCAAAAGGGGAGCCGCCGGTATACGATTCCCCTTGAGGTTGGTGAGGAGCAGGCTTGGCGGCAAGCGAACCAATCGGAGCACTGCGCTGGCGCTTGATTGTCGTCGGCGGACACACGCGCAGCATTGGCAAGACGCAATTGGTCTGCGACGTAATCTCAGCGTTCCCTCGCGCCAACTGGATCGCGGGAAAAATCACCCAGTATGGCCACGGCGTCTGTGCCCAGAATGGTGAGCATTGTGATTGCGCGCCGGACGAGCATGTCTGCGCCATCAACTGGGAAACGCGAGCGGATACTGGCACAGACAGCGCTCGCTTCCTGGCCGCTGGAGCGAGGCGCTCCTTCTGGTTGCGCACAAAACAAGGATTTCTCGCCGAAGGCTTGCCCCTCTTGCGGACGGCGTTGCTGCAGGCGACCGAAATGGGTTCGGCGGAACCTCTGCCAGTCATCGTGGAAAGCAACTCCTTGCTGCAATTCCTCAAACCCAGCTTGTATTTTGCCGTGGTCGATCCCGCCAAGGAAGATTTCAAGGATTCGGCTCGCGCGGCGCTGGACCGCGCAGACGCGCTGGTGTTGCGCGAATCTTCGAATGTTTTTCCAGATGCAGGACCTTCCTGGCTGAAGCTTCCCGCACGTTTGCTGAAAGAGAAGCCATCCGTGACGCAGCGGGAGGGCGAGCCGTTGCCGGAGCCGCTGCACGTCCTGGTGCAGCGTACCTTGGAGGGTTCCGCAGACGTTTCGATTTGACCGGAAGTTATTACGCCAGAGGTAGGCGGGAGCTCATGAGAAAGCGCATCTCGAATGATATTGCCAATCCCGCTCGGCGAATTTTTCTTCAGGGGCTCGGCGTCGCAGCGGCAGCAACGACGACGCTTGGCGATCGAAACAGTTTTCCGGGCGTTCCCGTGGCGCCTCTGCCCGAGGTGCTCCGAGTGCCGGACCGCGTTTCCGTCTTCGGAGAAAGCAAGTCGGGCCCGCGTAATCTCTCGCGCGCAGGCGACAAGTGGCAGGCTGAGGGCGTGGAGGTAGCCACCGAACTCCGAGACTTCAAGTCCAGCGCCGAAGCAGCCATATTTGTCACAGCACCAAACCACGCTCTGACGCGAATTCGTTTGCGCTGGCACGGTGCGTTCCCGCTTGGTTGGAGGTATCTGGGCGATCATTGGGAGCGTTCGTACGGGGATCTGGAGTTCCGCGGACTTGCAGGCGACAGGCGGATGCCATGGTATTTTGTCGCTTCGAATGGAGGCGTAACGCACGCTTGCGGGGTGAAGACCGGCTCTTCCGCAATCTGCTATTGGCAGGTTGATGCCGCGGGAGTCACTCTCTGGCTGGACATCAGCAATGGCGGGCTGGGCGTGCATCTTGGCGATCGCCGCTTGCACGCTGCCACAGTCGTCATGCGGACGGGAGAGCGCGGCGAGTCCTGCTTTGATGTGGCTACCGCCTTCTGCAAGGCGATGTGCGAACACCCGCTTCTTCCTGTGAACCCCATCTATGGAAGCAACAACTGGTATTACATGTATGGGAACAACACTTCCGCGAAGGCCAGCCTGCGCGATGCGGAACTGCTGGCGGATCTCGTTGGCGAGAAGGTTGCAAACCGCCCTTATTGCGTGATTGACATGGGTTGGCACGCGGCGCGCGATGGCGCCGGTCCTGCCAAAGAAACGAACAGTGCCTATCCAGATATGCCTGCCCTTGCGGCAGAAATGCGCGCTTTCGGAATCCGTCCCGGCATCTGGACCCGGCCCATGCTCACGGTGGAGAAGAAAGCAGAAGCGTGGCGTCTCCCTGCGGCCGGCGGCCGCCCCCAAGGCGATCTTATCGTCGTGGATCCCACGATTCCGGAAGCGCAGAACTATATTTCAGAAAACGTGCGCTTGCTTCGGGAATGGGGCTACGAGCTGATCAAGCACGATTACTCGACGTTTGATCTTTTCGGGCGGTGGGGTTTTGAGATGGGGCCGAAACTCACGGACGAGGGTTGGCACTTCCACGATCAATCAAAAACCAACGCGGAAATCATCACGGGGCTCTACCGGGCGATTCGCCAAGCGGCAGGGGACGCGGCGCTGATCGGTTGCAACACCGTGGGCCATCTTTCGGCAGGGCTCGTGGAAGTGCAGCGTATAGGCGACGATACCAGTGGCCGCGAATGGGCGCGTACACGGGAAATGGGCGTGAACACTCTGGCGTTTCGCTTACCGCAGCACAATACTTTTTTTGCGGCCGATGCGGATTGCGTGCCCCTTACGAGCGAAATTCCGTGGAATCTCACGCGCCAATGGCTCGACTTGGTGGCGCGAAGCGGGACGTCGCTTTTTGTTTCCGTGGATCCGGGGGCGGTACAATCCAGCCAAAAGGCTGAGCTCTCCGCCGCGCTCCGTGCCGCTTCTCAAAAGCGCCAGACAGGAAGCCCGCTTGACTGGCTGGATACCACAACTCCGGAACGCTGGCATCTCGACGGGAAACCTGTACGATTTGACTGGTATGAGGATGACTAAGGCGATCCGCGCCCGAACCCGATTGACAACACAATGTATCCGAGGCGCATCTTAGCCGTTGACCGCCCTCGCGAAGGCGGCGATAATCGAGTAGTACTTTTGTAACTCGAAACCCTAACCGCCGCGTTGTTTTTGTGGGGAAGTGCAAGGCAACACGGCAGTTAAATTGGATTCTAATGATTAATGGACGGGCCCACGAGGCCTGTGAATTACGGCTCTGGGGGGAGCGCTGATGGCCTCATTCGCCAGAATGGGAGAAGAAGTTTCCGTCGCTCCGTCAAATCCGGTCCGGCAGCCTGACCAGGAGTGGGCTGCGCGTCTGGAAAAGACCATCGAGCGCGGCGCGAATCACCTACTTTCTCTGCAAGCCGAGGAAGGATTCTGGCAGGGTGAGCTCGAAGCGGACACCACCCTCGAATCCGACTACATCTACTATTTGCACGTTCTTGGGAAAGCCGATCCGGAGCGTATTGCCAAGCTGGCCAATTACGTGCGCCGGCGGCAGCTTCCCGATGGCGGCTGGTCGATTTATCCCGGCGGCCCTTCGGAGCTGAATGCCACTACCAAAGCTTATTTTGCCTTGAAGCTGTCTGGCGACTCGACGGAAGAACGCCACATGGTGCAAGCACGCGAGACTGTGCATCGTCTCGGCGGGCTCGAACACACCAATTCCTATGTGCGGTTCTACCTGGCGTTGATCGGCGCGGTTGGATGGGATCTCGTTCCGTCGATTCCGCCGGAGCTGGTGCTCCTGCCGACTTGGTTCTACTTCAATATTTATGAGATGTCGTCCTGGACGCGCGGCATCGTCATTCCCATGGCCATTTTGTCCACGCTGAGGCCGGATTGGCGTTTGCCGGAACGCGCGCGCGTCGATGAATTATTTAAGGACCCCACGCACAAGACCGCGGCGTTTGATTGGAGCGAGCAGCTTCTCTCCTGGAAAAATGTTTTTCTGGCGATTGATCGCGGGTTCAAGCTTTATGAGAAATTGCCGTGGAAGCCGCTGCGCCAGCGGGCGATTCGCGAAGCCAAGGCGTGGATGCTGGAGCACATGGAGCGGACGGAAGGTCTCGCAGCGATTTATCCGGCGATGATGAATTCGATTTTTGCGTTGATGGCGCTGGGACACGGCCCGGAGGATCCCGTGACGTGGCGGGAAACCAAAGAGTTTTCGCGGTTTGAAATTGAAGAGGGCGACACCATTCGCATGCAGCCTTGCGTCTCGCCGGTTTGGGACACTTGTATCGCCATGGTCGCTTTGGAAGAAGCCGGTTTACGCGCGGATCATCCTGCACTGGTGAAGGCCGCGGAGTGGATGCTTTCCAAGCAGGTGCTTGGGCCGGGCGATTGGCAAATCAAGAACAAAGACGCGGAGCCCGGTGGTTGGGCCTTTGAATTTCGCAATGATTTTTATCCCGACGTCGACGACACGGCATTTGTGTTGATGGCGCTTCAGCGCGTGAAGTATCCCGATCCCCAGCGCATGGAAGGCGCGATCCGCCGCGGCATCCAGTGGCTGCTGAGCATGCAGAATCGCGATGGCGGCTGGGCGGCGTTTGACCGCGACAATGACCGGAAGACTTTGTGCAACATTCCCTTTGCCGATCACAACGCCATGATCGATCCTTCCACCGCCGATGTTACCGCTCGCGTGGTGGAATGCCTTGGCAGATTTGGCTGGCCTGCGGAACATCCGGCGATTCAGCGCGCCGTGAAGTTTTTGCTGAAGGATCAATCCGGCGACGGTTCGTGGTTTGGCCGATGGGGCGTCAATTACATCTATGGAACGAGCGGCGTGTTGCGCGCATTGGAGACCGTCTCGCTGACCGCGCGCGATTATTGCCAGCGCGCGGTGATTTGGCTTCGCACGGTGCAGCAGGCGGACGGCAGCTTCGGGGAATCGCTGGCCAGTTATGAATCTCCCGCGACAAAAGGCCAGGGCCCGAGCACGCCTTCTCAAACGGCTTGGGGTCTGATCGGTTTGCTGGCTGGCACGAATCTCAACGACCCGGCGGTTGTCAAAGCGATTTCCTATCTGGTGCACCAGCAGAAAGATGAAGGTTCGTGGAGCGAGCCGGATTTCACGGGCACGGGTTTCCCGGGTGTTTTTTATTTGAAATACCACCTGTACCGGAATTCCTTTCCGGTGTATGCGCTGGCGCGTTACGCCAACATGGCGCAGAGCGCGGAAGAGTACGTGGCGCTGAAGTTCCAGCCCAGCGAATTCCGGCTGCGCAGCGGGTTTTAAAGCGCATGCTGCGGTTGCCCCTGCGGCTTACAGCGGACCTCTGGATGGCCCGGCTTGCGCAGCGCTGGCGTCCTGCCCTCAGTCATGGCCCTATTCAATTTGTCGATGCGGCAGAACTCCTGCATCACGGCGCCAATCATCCGGTTTCGCACGAAAAAATTCACGAACTTGTTTCCAGCCGCTCTCCGGTCATCTGGATCGGGGGGAGTGAGCCGCTGCATCATCCTGGTGTTTCGCATCTGGCTCGAGCGATCACTGGCAGCGGTCATTTTGTTTTTCTCGAAACCGATGGCACCTTGCTGCGGCGGCGCATTCACGAGTTTCAGCCTGTGTCCCGGCTGTTTCTTGCCGTTCGCCTGGAACCTGCAGCGCCGGTCCGTACTGCGAAAGGCGTCGAGGCTGATGCATGGAAACTGGCCGCGGATGGCATCCGGGCGGCGAGGCTCTCCGGTTTCTTGACCTGTGTGCACGCGCGCGTTCACACGCAGACCGAACCAGGAGCCATGGCCGCTTTGATCCAATATTCAAAGTCGCTCGATGTGGACGGCATTGTGGTTTCGTCCACGAGCGGCAAATCGAATTCCGCAGCTTCGGATGCAATCGGTGGTGAGCGGAAAACGGAGGAAGCGCGAAAACTGATTGGCAGCAAGGGGTGGGAATCCTTTTCGCGGTTTGTCGAGGCTGTCGTGTGCGGCGAACCCCAAGTGGTGCAAAGTGCCGGTGAGACCGTCGTCCACCTCGAACCGCAAGCACGCGCAAAGGAGGAAGGCGTGAGAGTCGCATGACCACGCTGGTCACAGGCGCAGCGGGCTTTCTAGGCAGCCACGTGACGCGACAACTGGTGGCGCGCGGCGACGAAGTGCGCGTGATGCTTCGCGCTTCGAGCACCAATCGCGCGATTGCGGATTTGTCGCTGGAGTATGTCACCGGGGATTTGCGCGATCCCGCTTCTCTCGATCGCGCGATGAAAGGCGTTAAGCGGGTCTTTCACGTTGCCGCGGATTACCGCTTGTGGGCTAAACGGAAGCAAGACATCTACGATTCGAATGTTGGGGGCACGAAAAATCTTTTGGAGGCCGCTAAGCGCGCGGGCATCGAGCAGTTGATCTACACCAGCACCGTGGCCACCATCGCGGTTGATCGCCCGCAGCTTCCCAACGAATTCACCGACGCCAAGCTGGAAGAAATGGTCGGCCACTACAAGCGCTCGAAATGGATGGCGGAGAGGGAAGTGCGCAACGCTGCCAAGAGCGGATTGCCAGTCATCGTGGCCATGCCGACGACGCCGGTTGGGCCGTGGGACTGGAAGCCCACGCCCACCGGAAAAATCATTTTGGATTTCTTGAATGGCAAGATGCCCGGCTATGTCGAGACGGGATTGAATTTTGTCGGCGTGGAAGAGTGCGCCGCAGGGCATCTGCTGATTGCGGAAAAAGGGAAAGTCGGCGAGCGCTATTTGCTGGGCGGTGAGAATTTGACGCTCAAGGCCATGCTGGACACTCTTGCCAAGATTACCGGTCTGCGCGCGCCCAGTCTGAAAATCCCCCATGGGCTGGCTCTGGGTGTAGCCTATGCCAATACGGTGTTTTCTCGGCTGCTCGGGCGCGAGCCGGGCATACCTATCGAGGGCGTAAAGATCGCCCGGCACATGATGTTTGTGGACAGTTCGCGGGCCAAGCGCGAGTTGGGATTTCAGGCCGGCCCGGTATCCGCCGCATTGGAGCGCGCAGTGCGCTGGTACGATGCCAACGGCTACATCGCCAAGGGGCGCGCCAAACGCATGGCCCGCGCCGCCGCCTAGGGTTTTGTAGTGGCCGGGCTTCAGACCGGCGCTTTTGCTTTTGTATCCCCGCCGGAAGGGGCGGCATCTGAATTTATAGTTGATGCGCATCCTAGTCACATTCGCCGTCGAAGCCGAATTCGCCCCTTGGCGTTCACGCCATCCGTTTGTGCCCTACGAATTCGATGATGCTGGGAAGCGAAGAGAATTCGATTTGTATCGAGCGAACGTCAATACGGATGAAGTCACCGTCTTGCTGACTGGCATGGGTGGACAAAATGCGTCTAACGCCATGCGAAGCATTCACCTCGAATTGACAGACGTTTGCATCGTCACGGGATTGGCGGGGGCATTGGACCCCAGCCTGAAACCAGGGGTCGTTGTTGCCGGCAGACACTGTGAAGCAGTTTCTCAGGATCTGAAGACCGCGAGCGACTCTGACCTTGTGGAGTTCGCTGTGGCCGTTGGCGCGCGTGCGGTCGATGTGTTTCTAACTTCAGAAGCAATTCTGGCCACGGGAAAAGAGAAGCAGACTCTAAGTACTTCAGGAACTGTGGTGGATATGGAGTCAGCGTACATTCTGGAGGCGGCCTCCCTACGTCAAATACCTGCAGTGGCGGTTCGCGCTATTAGTGATGCTGCCGATGAAGATTTGCCTGTCGATTTCCAACAGATTCTTGACTCCCGTGGGCACGTGAGACTCGGCGGGTTGGTCAAGGAATTGGCACTGCATCCGCACCGCCTTCCTTTGCTGGTGCGATTCGGACGGCAGAGCCGGGCAGCGGCCTGGTCGCTTGCAGATTTTCTCGATCAGTACATTCCCTTGATAGCGACAAAGTGGCACGGGGTCTGCGCCCCAGGCATTGAAGAGGTTACTGCGACATGAGCCGCACCGGCACTACTCTAGAAGCCGTGAAGTCGCTTGGCCCCATCCCGAAAGTCATGCGGGCTGGGGTCTACCGCGAAAAGGGAATCGTTCGCTTGGAAGAAGTCCCCGTTCCGGAAGTTGGCGGCGGCGAAGTGCTTATCAAAGTTGCTGCTTGCGGCATTTGCGGCACTGATATCAAGAAGATCTATCACGCGTATGTGCCGCCGCCGCAAATTCTGGGACACGAAGTGGCTGGCACGGTCGTAGCCGTTGGCCGCGGT